>ERZ808286.74-NODE-74-length-83663-cov-6.150368_pt1 | contig 83663 bp, 61 predicted proteins | sample MGYA00521276_ERZ808286 | MGnify/ENA primary metagenome ERZ808286 (study PRJEB31516, sample SAMN03275607) | gut metagenome | biome: mammalia-associated habitat; material: feces | host: Papio cynocephalus | place: Kenya | collected 2012-08-01 ... | reverse complement strand
TTTCGCCATAGCCCGCTATGCCTTCAACGCTTACGTGGCAAGCTGCACGAAATAAACAGCAACCTGGGACGAAATCTAACGACCGATTTGGGTTAAAAAATGACGAATTGCAAAACAAAGTCTGCAATTCGTCATTTTTAGTTGCCCTTTACCCCTTTCCGCCCAATTCTTCATTTATCATTCGTCATCGCCCTCGGCGACAACTCCTCATTCTTCACTTGTCACTCGCAATTTGTTCTCTGTCATCCGCTCCATGTATTGCTGGATGATGGCTTTCAGCTCGCGCTCCATGGCGGGCTGCTCCCCGGTCTTTCCCAGAAGGTTGTGCTTCATCAGGCGGTCGCTCAGGGCATAGACCGCCTTGGTGCGCTGGCCGTCAAACTGCAGCACCAGTCCGTGCTTCACATACTGGTAGATGCCGTTCAGGTAGTTCACCGCCCAGGTGTCGCTGTCGGGCGTGCTCAGCAGGTCGACGCCAAACGCCACGTAGGGCCGGTCGTAGTTGAGGTATCCCAGCAGCGTGGGCATGATGTCGGTCTGCTGCGCTATGGCGTGGCGCATCTGCGGCTTGATCTCTCCGCTCGGGTCGTAGAACACCACCGGCGAGCAGAAGCCGCCGAGGTCGGTCTGGTATTCGGCGTGGTTGCTCATGTTGGTGTGGTCGCTGGTGAGGGCGAAGATGGTGTTGGCGAACCACGGCTGCTTGCGCGCCTCGTCGAAGAAGCGTTTCAGCGCGTGGTCGGTGTAGCGTATCACCTTGTGGATGGGCAGCTGCTCCTCGCGGTACACGTTGCGGTAGGGTGCCGGCACGCGGAAGGGGTGGTGGCTCGACAGGGTGAACACCGCCGCCATGAAGGGCTGGCGCGTGTCGGTGAGCTTCATGTTCATGTACTGCAGGAAAGGCTCGTCGCTGATGCCCCACCAGCCGTCAAACTCCCTGTCGCCGTTGGTGCGGCGGTCGGCGTTGAAGTCCTCGCGGCCGTAGTACGCGCCAAACTTCGTGGCGCGGGCGAACGACATGAAGCCCATCGAGCCGCGCTCGGCGCCGTGGAAGAACATGGTGCGGTAGCCCTTGCCCCTCAGGCAGTCGGCCAGTCCGCCCACCTCGTTGTTCGAGTAGGGCGACAGGAAGTAGGGCTCCACAAACATCGGCACCCCCGACAGCACCGAGGGCATGCCGTCAATGCTCTTGCGGCCGTTGCAGTAGGAGTGCTCGAAGGTGAGGCTGCGGGCGATGAGCGAGTCCATAAAGGGGGTGTAGCCCTTGTAGCGGCCCCCTTCGAGCCACTTGTTGTAGGCCCCGATATACTCGCGGCCGAAGCTCTCGATGATGATCACCACCACGTTCTTCCGCCGGAAGGGAGCCTTCGGGTGCGGGCGGTGCACGGGGGTGTAGACCGCCGCCAGCTCCCGCTGCGTGGCATAGTAGGGCACCACCTTGAACAGGTTCTTGCCGATGGTGCGGATAAGGGCGAAGGGGGTGTTGAGCACCAGGGCCGCCTCGGTGGGCTTGTCGCAGTAGTTGTTGGCGTTCGACAGGGTGATGGGGCGCACGTCGCGCGTCCACCCGCCGCGCATGCCGGCCACGCAGAACGGCGCGAAGGCCAGCAGCGAGGCGAGCGCCGTGGGCGTGTACACCCGCCAGTCAAGCTGCCGGCGGTCGGGCTGCGGCATGGCGCCGTAGGCTTTCCACAGCCCCCAGGCCACGGCGGCGGCCAGCGCGAACAGGTACCAGTGCCCCAGCGCCTCGGTGAGGATGATGTCGCCGAGGTTGCCCTCGTTGGCAAACTCGTGGAAGATGGTGGTCGTGGTGCGGCGCATGGAGTAGCGGAAGTAGACGGCGTCGCCGAGGTTGAGCGCCAGCGCCAGGGTGTTGACGGCGACGAACACGGCGCGGCACACCCGGTGGTAGGCGCGTGTCTCCTTGAGATGCAGGGGGAAGAGCACCATCACCACCCACAGGGCGTTGGTGTAGAGGATGGCCGTGGTGTCGAACACCAGTCCGCCGCGCAGCAGCTCCATGCTGTGGCGCAGCGTGCTGAGGCTCCCGGCAAGCAGCGCGCTGTTCTCCAGGTAGAACACGGCGCGGGCGATGAAATAGACCGCGTAGGCCAGCAGCAGGTTGTAGAGCACTGTGGCCAGCGGTAGCAGACAGTTCAGTATTTTCCTTTTCATGCGTGCAAAGGTACACAATCTTTATTTATTTCATTCCCTTGCACGCATGAAACGACAGAGAAAAGGCTTTTTGTCTATGCCGTTCACAGCCCCTCTGACGTGAGCTGCAGCAGGGCCTTTCCCAGCTTGACCTGCTCGTCCCGGCGGCCTCCCTCGCTGGCGATGACCCGCCGCGCGTCAAGGTCGTACACCGTGAAGGCGCAGCTGTCAATCACGGTTATGCCGTTGTTAAAGGTGTGAAAGGCCATGGGCCGCCGGTAGTTGCGCGCCGCCACGTCGCGGCTGAAGGTGAAGTCGCCGTGGCCGATGCCCATCTGTCCGAACAGCGTGGCGGCCAGGTCGCTCTGGTTGCACACCCTGTCGATGCGGCAGGGCCTTTTCACCGCGCCGCCGAGCCACAGCATGGGGATGTGGCTGAACAGGCGTGTCGTCTCGTTGACGTCGCGGTAGCGGCAGCCGTGGTCGGGCAGGATGACGAGCAGCAGGTTGTCCCACGCCGGCGACCGGCGCAGGTCGGCCACAAAGCGGCCGAGGCACCGGTCCAGGTAGTGGAACGCGTTGTACACCTCGTCGCCGAGAACCTTGTCCGGGACGTCCCACGGCTCGTGGCTGCTCAGGGTGAGCAGCGTCTTCATCCACGGCCCCTTGCCGCTGCCCTTGATGTCGCTGAGCAGCGAGGCAAACATGATGTCGTCGCGCACGCCCCAGTTGGCCGAGGCCTGCTCGGCCGCGCTGTAGTCCGCCTTCCACGCCAGGTGGTCGTAGCCGGTGCCCAATACATAGCTCCGCATGTTGGTGAAGTTGATGTCGCCGCCGTAGAGGAACGTGTTGTCGTAGCCCGCCCTCTTCAGTGTGCGGGCAATCGACGGCAGCTTGCGGCTCTTCTCCGGCATCTTCATGACCGACATGGTGGGGTAGGCCGGCCAGCCGCTCAGGATGCTCACGCACCCCCTGTCCGTGCGCCACGAGTTGGCGTAGCACTGCGTGAAGTACACCCCCTCGCGGCACAGCCTGTTCAGGTTGGGCGTTATCTCGCGGTGCCCGCCCAGCTCGGTGAACTGTCCGCCGCAGCTCTCCATCACCACAATCACGATGTTGGGCCGCCGCGTGCTGAGCAGCGTGTCGGGCCGGTCGCTGCGCGTGTCAAAGCATCCCGCGGTCAGCCGGTCGCACTCGGCCTGGCTGTAATAGCTGTAGTGCACCACATAGTCGCCCGACTTGCCCAGCGAGTAGATGAAGCTGAACAGCGGGTTGACCGCCGCGTGGTTGAGAAACTGCCGTGGCGAGAAGTACACCTGCCCGATGTTGGTGGTCGACTCGCCCAGTCCGCCCCGTATGCCGATGACCAGGGCCGGCGTGAGCAGCAGCATCAGCGCGCTTGCGCCCACCTTTGCGCGGCGCGTCATGGGCCGGCAGGCCTTTGCGGTGCCCGCGGCCAGGCCCAGGTGGTAGGCGTAGCGGATGGCCGCCGTGGCCGCCGCGAGCCACACGGCGCGCGTCACCAGGTAGCCAGCTGACACACTCGCGGTGATGCCCGTGGGCGAGTCAAGGTATTGCAGGCACGAGGCGTCGAGCTTGAACTGCCAGAACCGGTACAGGCTGGTGTCGGCCACGAAGGCCAGCGCCATCAGCGCGGCGATGGCCCAGAGGTAGGCCGACAGTGCCGCGCGCGGCACCCTGACCCACACCGACGCCCACACTGCCAGGAAGGGCAGGGCCAGCAGGTAGAGTCCCGTCGAGAGGTCGAGCGACAGGCCGTGGCCGATGACTGCCGCCATGTCGGCCGGGCTGAAGGGGTGGCTGTCGCTGTTGGCCAGCATGAACGCCGCCTTGGCCACGGTGAAGATAAGGATGGTCAGCGCGTAGAACCGCGCGATGAAGAGCAGTCTCTGTTTCATGTGTCGTCTTGTTTGTCGGTGTCTGGTGTCATTGCGGGCGGCGTTGCCGCCCTGCCGGTCAGCGCCCGCCGCACTCCTCGCGCAGCGTCTGGATGTAGTTCCACAGCCTGAGGTAGAAGGGGTGGCGTGTCAGGGTGGCCCGGCTGCCCAGGATGATGAGCTTCATGCGCGCCCTGGTGATGGCCACGTTCATGCGCCGCAGGTCGTTCAGGAAGCCAATCTGCCCGTCGCCGTTGGCCCTCACGAGCGAGATGAGGATGACGTCGCGCTCCTGCCCCTGGAACCCGTCCACCGTGTTCACGGTGATGAGCCGCCTGAAGGGCTTGAGGCTCTCGCGCCGGGCGATGAGCTGCCTGAGGTGCTGCACCTGCGCGCGGTAGGGCGAAATCACCCCCACGTCAATCCGCTCGTCGAGGATGCGCCGCTTGCCGATGCGGCCGAGGTACGCCTCCAGCGCGCTCAGGGTCTGCTCGGCCTCCCCCTTGTTGATGCGGCCGAAGCTCTCGCCCACAAACTCCTCGTGCCCCTCGCCGTCCCCGCCGGTGTCAATCCAGCTGATGGGCAGGTCGAAGTCGAGGATGCTGCGGAACCTCACCTCGGGCGCCGAGACCAGCTCGCCCCCGTAGAACCACTCGCTCGGGAAGCGCGCGATGTCCTCGTTCATGCGGTACTGCACCTTCAGCAGCGTCACCGTCTCGGGCTTCTGCCGGGCTATGCGCTCCATCAGCGTGACCCCCAGCCCGCCCTTGAGGGCCGCCACGCTCTTGATGGTGGGCGGCAGCTGGCAGTGGTCGCCCGCCAGCACCACGCGCCCCGCCCGGCGGATGGCTATCCAGCAGGCCGCCTCGAGCGCCTGTGCCGCCTCGTCGATGAACACGCTGCCGAACCGCATGCCGTCGAGCAGCCGGCTGGCGCTGCCCGTCAGGGTCGAGGCGATGACCCGCGCCTCGCCGAAGAGCTGTGCGTTGATGCGCAGCTCCAGCTCGGTGGCGCGGCTCCTCAGGCTGTCCATCCGCTGGTGGTAGCGGTCGTCGCCGCGCCGCCGCCGGGCGCGCAGCTCGCGCATGGCCTTGCGCAGGCTCCACAGCTGCGGGTAGTCGGGGTGCGCCTCGAAGCGCCGCTCGTAGGTGAACGAGAGCATCTTGTCGTTCACGCGCGTGGGGTTGCCGATGCGCAGCACGTTCACGCCGCGGTCAACCAGCTTCTCGGCAATCCAGTCGACGGCCATGTTGCTCTGCGCGCACACCAGCGCCTGGTTCTCGCGCCGCAGCGTCTCGTAGATGGCCTCCACCAGTGTGGTGGTCTTGCCGGTGCCGGGCGGGCCATGCACAATGGCCACGTCCTTGGCGCGGAGCACCTCGTTGACCGCCTCCTCCTGCGTGGCGTTGAGGTAGGGGAAGCGCATGGACGGCAGCGCGAGCCGGCCCGCCTTCCGGGCCGAGCCGAACAGGTCGCGCAGCTCGCCCAGCCGTCCCTTGCCCCTGATGGCGCGGTCCAGTGCCTCGAACATCAGGCGGTAGCTCGTCTCGTCAAAGGAGAGCTGCACGCCGAGGCGGCCCCCGCCCTGGAGGTCTGCCATGTTGCAGCCGTCGGGAACGGCCACCACCATGCGGTCGCCGTCGGCATAGCTCACTGTCCCGGTGAACGGCAGGTAGGCCGGCCGCCGCCCCTGCGGGCCGCCGCCGGCGCTGTCCGCCATTCTGAAGAAGCACACCGGCCGCCCGTACTCGAAGTTGTGCTCGATGTCCGTGTCGGTGGTGCGTGCCACCTCCACCACGCGCTGGTTGAGCGAGTTGTAGTAGCTCTGGGCCACGCGCAGCGGGAACCACGCGTCGCCCCGCTTCACCATGCGGGCCAGTCCGGTGGCCTCGGTCTGCTTTCTGAACGCCTCCCGCTCGGCGCTGTACTCCAGCTGGAGCAGCAGCTTCTGCCGGGTGAGGGCCTGTATGGGAGATGGTGTGGTGCCGCCTGTCATGCTTTGTGGGGTGTTTCCGGCGGCTTGCGGGCCGCCTTTTGACAGACAAAATTAGCCAAAATGGCGCGAATCACAAAATAAAACGCTACTTTTGCAGCCGTGCGGGCCTTCCTTGCGGCCCGGTCCCATTGCTTATGAGCCTTCATTCCGCCCCATTGCGCCCTCCTCACCGTTTCGAGCTTCGCAACCTCTCCGTGGGCTATGCCACCGGAAAGGGTCCGCTGGCCGTTGCCAGCGGCCTCACGGCCACCCTCCGCGGCGGCGAGCTCACCTGTCTGCTGGGGGCCAACGGCGCGGGCAAGTCAACCCTGCTGCGCACCCTCTCCGGCTTCCAGCCCCCGCTGGGCGGCACCCTCTGCATCGACGGCCGCCCGCTTGGCAGTCTGCGTGGCGGCGAGCTGGCGCGCACCGTCGGCGTGGTGCTCACCGAGCGTCCGTCGGCCGCACTGCTTACCGTGCGCGAGCTGGTGGCCCTGGGGCGCACGCCCTACACCGGCTTCTGGGGCCGCTGTACCGGCGAAGACTGGCGCGTGGTCGACGAGGCCCTGCGCACGGTGGGCATGGAAGCCCTGGCCCAGCGCGCGGTGGGCACCCTGAGCGACGGCGAGCGGCAAAAGGCGATGGTGGCCAGGGCGCTGGCCCAGCAGACCCCCGTTGTCTTGCTTGACGAGCCCACCGCCTTCCTCGACTATCCCAGCAAGGTGGAGACGATGCTCCTGCTGCGCCGCGTCTGCCGGCAGACCGGCCGCATGGTCTTCCTGTCAACCCACGATGTCGACGTGGCCTTGCAGCTGGCCGACACCGTGTGGCTCATGGACCGCCGCCGGCCGCTGGCCGTGGGCACGCCCGAGGATCTGGCGCTCAGCGGGCTGCTGTCCTCTTTTTTTGAGTCAGACAGTCTGGTGTTCGCCCCCCGCACCGGCCTCTTTGCCATCCGTCTGCCGGTGACGCGCCGCGTCAGGGCGGTCGGCAGCGATGCCACCCGGCTCGCCCTGCTGCGCAAGGCCCTGCTCCGCCAGGGCATCGGTGTGGCGGAGGAGGGGGGTGGCGCCGGCTGCCCCGGTGGGGCCGCCGCCCCCCTCATGGCCGGCGTGTCGGTCACGGTGACCGCCACCGGCTTTGTGGTGACCCGCGGAAACGAAAAGGCCACGGTGCGTACCGTGGCCGGTGTGGTTGCCCTGCTGTGCTGAGCGTGCGCCCTACTGTGCCTCCAGGCACTTGAGGTTGCGCTCCAGCTGGCGCGTGCTGCTGGCGCCCACGAGCACCGAGGTCACCGCCTTGTGGCGCAGCACCCACGACAGCGCCAGCTCAGCCAGCGACATGCCGCGCGCCGCGGCCTCGCCGTTGAGCTGGCGCAGGCGGGCGAGCAGCTCGTCGGTGAGCATCTCCCGGCGCAGGAACTTGCCGCGCTGCATCCGGCTGTCCGCCGGGATGCCGTTGAGATAGCGGTCGGTGAGCAGCCCCTGGGCCAGCGGCGAGAACGAGATGAACCCCACGCCCTCGCGCGCGCACTCCTCGGTGATGCCCTCCTCGACGGGCGCCTGGTCGAGCATGTTGAGCCGCCCCTGGTAGATGAGCAGGGGCACGTCGCGCTCGCGCAGGTAGGCGACGGCCACCTTGAGCGCCGCCAGGGGCCAGCGCGAGATGCCCACATAGAGGGCCTTGCCGGCGCGCACGATGTCCACCAGTGCCTGGAGTGTCTCCTCGAGCGGGGTCTGCGGGTCGTAGCGGTGACTGTAAAACAGGTCGACGTAGTCGAGCTTCATCCGCCTGAGGCTCTGGTCGAGGCTGGCCGTCAGGTACTTCCTCGACCCCCAGTTGCCGTAGGGCCCGGGCCACATGTCGTAGCCCGCCTTTGTCGCGATGAACAGCTCGTCGCGGTAGGGCCGCAGGTCGTCGTCCATCAGCCGCCCCAGCGTGCGCTCGGCGCTGCCGTAGGGCGGGCCGTAGTTGTTGGCCAGGTCAAAGTGGGTGATTCCGTGGTCAAAGGCGTAGCGGGCGATGGCGCGGCAGTTGCCGTAGTCGTCCACGCCGCCGAAGTTGTGCCAGAAGCCCAGGCTCACCTTGGGCAGCAGCACGCCGCTGCGGCCGCAGCGGGCGTATTCCATGCCGCCGTCGTAGCGGCGCTCGCTGGCCGTGTAGTTTTCCGTTTGCATGTTTGTTTTGAGTGGTTGGTGGGTTTTCAAGTGTTGTCGCTTGCAAATATAGTCATTTTCTCCCTTAAGGCGGCCCGGAAGCCAAAAACTTTCTACCTTTGCACCCACAACGACCAATGGCCCCGAGGGGCCCCTCAGCATGACACATTCCTTTTTCCACCCCCTTGACACCCGGCTGGAGCCGCCCCGGCTGTTCACCTGTCCCTTTCACTACACCCCCCATCCGCTCACCCTTGCGGCCTCGGCCTCGGTGCAGCGCTATCTGCAGGCCCGGCCGCAGTGGGCCGCCGAGCTGCGCCGGGGCAAGATGTTTGGCGTGCTGGTGGTGCGGTGGCAGGGCCGGCTGGGGTTCCTTGCGGCCTATTCGGGACTGCTGGGCGAGCGCTGCGACTGGCCCTGGTTTGTGCCGCCCGTGTTTGACTCGCAGCGTCCCGGCGGCCATTTCAAGACCGGTGAGGCCGCCATCTCGGCCCTCAGCCGCCACATAGCCGCCATGGAGGGCGACGGCCGGCGGCAGTCGCTGGCACGCCGGCTGGACGAACTGTCGCGCGGGCACGCGCGCGAACTTACTTTATATAAGGAGCACATGGCCGCAGCCAAGCGGCGGCGCGATGCCCTGCGGCCCTCCGCCACCGGCGAGGCCCTGGCCGCACTGGTGCGCGAGAGCCAGTTTATGAAGGCCGGACTGGTGAGGCTGAAGCGGCGGCAGGCGGCCGAGCGCGACGCGCTGGCGCAGCAGATAGCCGCCATCGACAAGGCCGTAGGCGACCTGAAGGCAGAGCGGAAGCGGCGCAGCGACCGGCTGCAACAGTGGCTCTTCAGCCAGTATGTGGTGAGCAACGCCCGCGGCGAGCGGAGCCACCTGGCTGACATCTTCGCCCGGACGGTGGGCCGCACGCCCCCGTCGGGGGCCGGCGACTGCTGTGCGCCGCGCCTGCTCCAGTGCGCCTACGCCAGCGGCATGGAGCCTCTCTGCATGGGCGAGTTCTGGTGGGGCGAGTCGCCCCGGGGCGAGGTGCGCCACCACCTGCACTACTACCCGGCCTGCCGTGGCAAGTGCCTGCCCATACTCACCTTCATGCTCCAGGGGCTTGACGTCGAGCCCAACCCTCTGGAGGCCGACGGCGGTGGCGCGCTGCAGGTGGTCGAAGACAACGCGCACTACTGTGTGGTGGTCAAGCCGGCCGGCATGCTCAGCGTGCCGGGGCGCACCGGGCGCCGCTCGGTGGTTGGCGAGCTGCGGCAGCTGTGGCGCGGCCAGGCGGAGCCGCTCGTTGTCCACCGGCTCGACATGGACACCAGCGGACTGCTGCTCGTGGCGAAGAGCCGCGAGGCTCAGGTGGCGCTGCAGGCCCAGTTTGCCACGCGCCGTGTGGGCAAGCGCTACGTGGCGCTGCTTGACGGCGAGTGGCGCGGCGCGGCCGCCGGCACCGTCAGCCTGCCCCTGCGCCCCGACCCGCTCGACCGGCCGCGCCAGGTGGTCGACCCCGTGCGGGGCAAGCCCGCCGTCACCGGCTGGTGCGTGCGCGCTGTTGGTGGCGGGCGCACGCTCGTTGAGCTGACGCCCCACACTGGCCGCACCCACCAGCTGCGCGTACACTGCGCCCATGCCGCCGGTCTCGGCCTGCCCATTGTGGGCGACCCCCTGTACGGCCACCCCGCGCCGCGCCTGTACCTCCATGCCGAGCGCCTGTCGTTCATCCACCCCGTGACGGGGCTGCGCGTGAGCTACTGCGCCGCGCCCGGACCTGACTTCCTCGGCGCTGGCCCGGGCGGCCAGCCCCGCTGACCGCGCCGGAGAGCACCAACGCCGAGCCTATTCAAGCTTGATGGTGTAGACCTTGCGCGCACCCTTGTAGTCACACTCCACAATGGCTGTGCCCCGGGCCGACGCGGGCTGGGTCACCTTTACGCGCACATCCTTGCTGCTGGCCTTGGCCGTCACCTTGGGAGCGCCCTTGGTTCCTGGCGCCACCTTGAACGTGGTGGCATAGTGCGTGTTGTCCGTGTAGCCGTTGGCCGTGGTCGACGGCTCCGGCACGGCGGGCAGGCTCACCGCCTTGCCGCCAACGCTCACGCTGACCGCCGGCGGTGCCGGGAAGTCCATGCGCTGCCCCTTGGCCGTGAAGCCCAGTCCGTGGAGCGTGCAGAGCTGCGCGTCGCGCTGTCCGTTCACCACGAGGAAGACGGCGTGCTTGCCGCCCAGTCCGTCAACGGCTCCGGCCACGTCAAGCTGGAAGCGCGTCACCTTGCGCGCCGAGCGCGCCGGGACGTCCACCGTGCCGAGCTTGCGCCCCTGCCATGTGGCGTTGTCCACCGGCCCGTCGAGCCACACCTCCACGCTGAACGCCTTGTCGGTCGCCGGCTCTATGAACAGGTTGAGCCTGGTGTTGTTGCCCTTGCGCGTGCCGGCAAAGGGCTGGAGGCCCTTGGTGGCCCTGTCCAGTCCGCCGAAGCCGAAATACTTGTAGCCGATGATGCTGCCGCCCTTCACGCGGATGGGCATGCTGTTGTCCCAGTTGTCCCACGAGTCCTGCTGGCTGCCCACGTCGGACAGGTAGCACGCGTAGCCGGCCGAGTAGTACTTGTAGGGGTCGAGCCCGAAAATCTGGAAGCCCTCCGAGGTCACCTCGGCGCCCGTGTACTCGTGGCCGTCGGCCGCCCTGGCCGTCCACACACTGTCAGCAGCATAAGGGTTGTAGCCGCGAATCACCACGCGCCCCCCGTCGGCCACCGCCTTGGTGTCCCACCGGACGGTCACCGGCGCCACCATCGCCTGGCGTGCGTAGCCGAAGTTGCGCGGCGGCCTGTGGTAGAACACATACCACTGTCCGTTGACCTCCTGCAGGCTGCCGTGCGTGTTGTGCGCCGCGTTGGAGCCCGCCAGGCGGCTGCCGTCGAGGCTCGGCACCACGCCGCGGCTGTCAACCAGCACGCCGCCGCTGCGCCACGGCCCCACCGGACTGTCGCCATAGGCGTAGCGCAGGGTCGAGTTGGTGTTGCCCATGCCGTACTCCTTGCCCGAGTAGCCCGAGAAAATCATCACATACTTGTTGCCCACCTTGCGGATGGACGAGGCCTCGAAGAACCCGAACTCCTCGGGCTTCTGCCCCTTGTACAGCGCGGGGTAGGCGGTGCCCTTCGGGTCGCGCACCCTGCCGTCGGGCGTGCAGGCCGGTATGAAGTAAGGTATTATCTCCGTTCCCGGCCGCACCGAGTACATGGTGCGCTGGTCGAGCTGCGCCGCCGACGAGCGCTGGAAGCCCCAGAAGCCCCACGCCCTGAAGCCCAGGGCATAGTCGGGGTCGGCCGGGTCGGTCACCGGCTCCACGTAGACGCTCGGGTCGAAGCCCAGGATGCTGCCCGGCACCGTGGCCGTGCCCTCCGCGTTGAGGTTCACCGGCGTGAAGGGGCCGTCGGGCCTTGTGCCCTTGCACACCATCGCCTCGCGGCGGCTGCCCCGGCTGTGCGGGTAGAGGTAGTACACCTTGGAGCCGTCCTTCTGGCGTATCTCCACGATGTCGGGGGCGTACATCACATCCCACTGGTTCTGCACGCGGTAGGTGAACACCGGCCCCTCGTCGCGCCACGCGGTGAGACTGTCAACCGGCGCCGACCACATGCGCACGTCGGCGCCGCAGTAGCTGCCGAGCCTCGTGTCGTGCGACCCGATGAGATACAGGCGGTAGTGGCCCGGGCGGTCGGGGTCCTCGAACACGCGCGGCTCGCCGTCGGGCACGTGCTCCCACAGCGGCAGGTAGGGGTTGCCCGTGCCGGCGGGTGTCTTCTTGGTGTCACACTTGCCGGCCGCCTGTGCCGGGCCGGCGCTGAGCAGGGCCGCCGCGGCGCAGGCCAGCGCCACGGTGCTTCTGCCGATGCTGTTACTGAATGTCTTTTTCATCTTGCTTCTGAGTGTTCCGGCCGCGCCGTCTCCGTGCGAGACGGCGCGGCCGCTGTTTTCGGACAAAGGTAAGGGTAATGTGCGACAGCGGCTTTGCCGCTCGTCGCAAAAAGTTTTCTGTATGTCACGCCCTGCCGCAGCCCGGCCTCAGGAAAGGCCCAGGGCCGCTCGGGCAAGTGCCTGCGGGCCGCCTGCCAGGGCGAGTGTGGCGGGCCGCGGACGGAAAAGGGTAGTGCCGCGCGGCATCGGGGCGAGCGCGCGCACCACGCCGTGGCGGCCTGCTCCGGCCATGCGGCGGGTTTTGCTTTCTGTGTGAGGGGGGGTGGGAGGTACCCCGACCGAGAATCGAACTCGGATCTACTCTTTAGGAGAGAGTTGTTCTATCCATTGAACTATCAGGGCCCATGGCTGCCGGTGCGGACGGGCTGTCACCAACGGGTGAGGACCAGCCACAACAGCGGTGCAAAGTTAAGGATAAAAAACGAATGGAGAAAGCGTATGACATGCCGAAGATGTTAAATGGTGCTAAAATCAAGGCAGTCCGTTTAACACTCCGTTTCCCCCTCATCTGGCACAGCCGCCGCCGCTCCGGCGCGCCCCGGCCGCAGCGCGCGCCCCCATTCATGCCGCCGTGCAGCCAGACAGTGCCGTGCCGCCGCGCCATGCGGCCCGTTCCGGCGTGCCAGACGCCGCGCCTGGCCGCGCAGTACGCACCGAACGGCCACCCCATACGGTGCGTTCGGTCACGCCAGACGGCCCATGCCGCAGCGCACCCGGCTGCACATCTCCGGACGGAAGTGCGCAAGTGCCTCACCGACAGCCGCTTGCCGTTGCACAAGCGAGAATCGCTTATTTGCGGCCAGCGGACGGACGGCCCTGAAAAACGCGAGAATCCAGACTTTTGAACCCATGAATTTTAACATTTCAGCCCTCCCGGCCATCCTCCCGCTGGCCACCGCCGCTCCGCACCCTGTCCGCCGCCCACTCCGCGGCGCAGCCGATTTCTTCGTCCAATGCATTGCAGTTCAAGGAAAAAAGCGTAACTTTGTCTTTTCAAACCCCATACAGACCAACGATGGAACAACTGCTGCACTACGTGTGGAAGCACCGCCTGTTCCCCATGGGCGGGCTGGCCACCACCGACGGAAAGCCGGTGGAGGTGATTGACAGCGGGCTGCACAACACCGGCAGCGGCCCCGACTTCTTCAACGCCAAGGTGAAGATTGGCGGGCAGCTGTGGGTGGGCAACGTCGAGATTCACGACAAGGCGAGCGACTGGTTCGCCCACGGGCACGACCGCGACAGCGCCTATGACAACGTGGTGCTCCACGTGGTGGGCGCGAGCGACGCCGCCGTGTGCGACACCGGCGGGCGGCCCATCGCGCAGGCCGTGCTCGGCGTGCCCCGGCGCGTGGCCGACAACTACCGCGAGCTGCTGGCCACCGAGCGGTTTCCGCCCTGCTACAGGGTGGTGCCGCGGCTCAGGCCCCTCACGGTGCGCGCGTGGCTGGCCGCCCTGCAGGCCGAACGGCTGGAGGAGAAGACCGGGGCCATCGCGCGCCGCGCCGCCGCCCACCAGGGCGACTGGGAGGGCGCGCTCTTTGTCACGCTGGCGCGCAACTTCGGCTTCGGCATCAACGGCGACGCCTTCGAGGAGTGGGCGCGCAGCTTCACGCTGAACACCGCCGGGCGCCACCGCGACAACCTGTTCCAGATAGAGGCCCTGTTCATGGGCCAGGCCGGGCTGCTCGACCCCGGCGCGCTGCCTCCGCGCTACCGCGAGGCGGCCATGGCCGACAGCGAGTTTGTGCGCCTCGGCCGCGAATACGCCTTCCTGGCCCACAAGTACGGGCTGCACCCCATCTGCCACCGGATGTGGCGCTTCCTGCGGCTGCGGCCGCAGAACTTCCCGCACATCCGCATCGCCCAGCTGGCCCGCCTCTACTTTGACCGGCGGCTGAGCCTGAGCGCGCTGGTGGAGTGCGACACCGCCGAAGGCGTGACCGCCCTGCTGCAGACCCGGGCCACCCCCTACTGGCAGACCCACTACGCCTTCGGCGTGGAGAGCGCGCCCAGCGCCAAGCGGCTCACGGCGCAGTCGGCCGCCCTGGTGGTCATCAACACGGCGGTGCCGGTGCTCTTCGCCTACGGGCGGCACACCATGAACGAGCGGCTGTGCGACCGCGCCCTCGCCCTGCTCGACGGCATGAAGGCCGAGAACAACGCCATCGTGAGAGCCTGGCGCGACTGCGGGCTCGAGGCGCGGACGGCCGGCGACAGCCAGGCGCTCATCCAGCTGCGCCGCGCCTACTGCGACCGCCGGGAGTGCCTGCGGTGCAGGATTGGGTACGAATATCTGAAAGGACTATGAACTATATCTTTGAAACCATCATGCAGGTGCGCGACTACGAGTGCGACATCGAGGGCATTGTGAACAACGCCAACTACCTGCATTACACCGAGCACACGCGCCACCTCTTCCTGAAGGAGCGCGGGCTGAGCTTTGCCGGGATGCACCGCCGGGGCGTTGACGCCGTGGTGGCGCGCATGAACCTGCAGTACAAGGCGCCGCTGCGCTGCGACGACGAGTTCCGCTCGTGCATCAACCTCGCCAAGGAGGGCGTGAGGTACGTGTTCAACCAGGACATTTTCCGGCTGTCGGACGGACGGCTCTGCTTCCGCGGGCGCATCGAGCTGGTGTGCCTCGTGGGCGGGCGCGTGGCCGTCAGCGAGGACTATGACCGCGCACTCTTGGGCGGAGGGCATGACTGACGAGCTGGTTTACGCCCAGGCGCTGGCGCGCGTGTGCAACTTCAACAGCCAGGCGGCCATGAGCCTCTACCGCAGGCTGGGCAGCGCGCGGGCCGTCTACGAGTGCCGGCGCGACGCCGGCGACCTGGCTGACAAGTGCTCGCCGCGGCTGCGCGAGGCCCTTGCCGACTGGGACGGCGCGCTGCGCCGCGCCGAGCAGGAGGCCGACTTTGCCGAAAGGCACGCCATCCAGGTGCTCACGCCGGCCGACAGCCGCTACCCGGCGCGCCTCGCCGGCTGCGCCGACGCGCCGCTGGTGCTCTACTACAAGGGCGCGGCGCCGCTCAACGCCGCCCGCGTGGTGGCGGTGGTGGGGACGCGCCGCTGCACCGCCTACGGGCAGGACCTCGTCAGGCGGATGATGGCCGGCCTGGCGCAGCTGTGCCCCGGGACGCTCGTGGTGAGCGGACTGGCCTACGGCGTGGACATCAACGCCCACCGGCGCGCCCTGGAGAACGGTCTCGACACGGTGGGCGTGCTGGCCCACGGACTGGACCGCATCTACCCGCCTGCCCACCGCGACACGGCGCTGGAGATGGTGGGGCACGGCGGACTGCTCACCGAGCTGATGGCGCAGACCAACGCCGACAAGGCCAACTTCGTGAGGCGCAACCGCATCGTGGCGGGGATGGCCGACGCTACCGTCGTGGTGGAGAGCGCCGGCCACGGCGGAGGGCTCATCACCGCCGGACTGGCCCGCAGCTACGGGCGCGCCGTGCTGGCCTTCCCCGGACCGGTGGGCGCGCGCTACTCCGAGGGCTGCAACAACCTGGTGCGCGACGGGCGGGCCTCGCTGGTCACCTCGGCCGGCGACATCGTGCGCGCACTCGGCTGGCAGGAGGAGGCCGCAGTGGAACAGGCCAGGGCCAGGGGCATAGAGCGGCAGATGTTCCCCTGCCTGACCGGCGCGGAGCGGCTGGTGGCCGACACGCTCGGACAGCGGGGCGACCTGCCGGCGAGCATGCTCGCCACGCTCACCGGCCAGCCGGTGGGCAAGCTGCAGGCCACGCTCTTCCAGCTGGAGCTCAAGGGGGTGGTGCAGGCCAAGGCCGGCGGCGTGTACCACCTGCTGCAATAGCCGCACGGGGGGCGGCATGCCGCGGCACAGTGGCTGCGGAAGCCCGAAAACAGACAACAAGCGACATGAAAATAGGAAACATTGACCTGGGGGAGCGCCCGGTGGTGCTCGCGCCCATGGAGGACGTGACCGACACGGGCTTCAGAATGCTCTGCAAGCGTTTCGGGGCCGCGATGGTCTACACGGAGTTTGTCAGCGCCGAGGCGCTGGTGCGTTCGGTCAAGGCGACCGAGTCCAAGCTGCACATCTGTGACGGGGAGCGGCCGGTGGGCATCCAGATCTACGGGCGCGACACCGACTCGATGGTCGAGGCGGCGCGTATCGTGGAACAGGCGCGGCCCGACGTGATCGACCTGAACTTCGGCTGCCCGGTGAAGAAGGTGGCCGGCAAGGGCGCCGGCGCGGGCATGCTGCAGAACATCCCGCTGATGCTCGACATCACGCGGCAGGTGGTGAGGGCGGTGAGCGTGCCGGTGACGGTGAAGACGCGGCTGGGCTGGAGCGCCGACAGCCTGGTGATCGCGACGCTGGCCGAGCAGCTGCAGGACTGCGGCATACAGGCGCTGACCATCCACGGGCGCACGCGGGCGCAGATGTACACGGGCGAGGCCGACTGGACGCTCATCGGCGAGGTGAAGCGCAACCCGCGCATCCGCATCCCCGTCATAGGCAACGGCGACATCACCACGGGCAGCGGGGCCCTCGCGGCCTTCGAACGCTACGGCGTGGACGCGGTGATGGTGGGCCGCGCCACGTTCGGATGCCCGTGGATATTCAAGGAGATGCGCGAGGCGGTGCACCCCGGGACGGCCACGCCGCCGCTCACCGCCGACGACAAGATTGACGTGCTGCTGGAGCAGCTGCGCATCAACGTGGCGCGCGCCGGCGAGTACGGGGGCATCCTGCACACGCGCCGCCACCTGGCCGCCAGCCCGGTGTTCAAGGGCATCCCCGACTTCAGGCAGACGCGCATCGCCATGCTGCGCGCCGGAACGGTGGCCGAACTGACCGCCATCATCGAGCAGACCCGGGAGCGGGTGAGGGAGGCGGCGCGCTGAGACGCGCCGCATGAGGATGCAAAAAGGATTGACAATGAGAAAGTTACGCACGATAGAGATGAAACGCCTGTCGGTGGAGGAGTTCCGGCAGGCCGAGAAGCGGCCCCTGGTGGTGGTGCTCGACGATGTGCGCTCGATGTACAACGTGGGCAGCATCTTCCGCACGGCCGACGCCTTCCGCGTCGAAGCGGTCTACCTCTGCGGCATCAGCGCCACGCCACCCCACGCGGAGATTCACAAGACAGCCCTCGGGGCGGAGGACAGTGTGGCCTGGCGCCACTTTGACACGGCCCTTGACGCGGTGGCGCAGCTGCGCGCCGGAGGCTACGAGGTGTATGCCGTCGAGCAGGCCGAGGGGAGCGTGATGCTGCCCGACTTCAGCCCCCGTCCGGGCCGCCGCTGCGCGGTGGTGCTGGGCAACGAGGTGAAGGGGGTGCGCCAGGAGGTGATTGACCGCTGCGATGGCTGCATAGAGATTCCGCAGTTTGGCACCAAGCACTCGATGAACGTGTCGGTGACAGCCGGCATCATGATGTATGTGCTCACGCAGGGCGTACGTGAAAAGGCTTTCAGCCCGGGCTGAAAGCCTTTTCACGTCATGTCCCCGGGGATTTGCCTCTGATGGGCTGTGCCTGCCCCTGTTCCGCCTGGCTGTGCCTGTTCTGCTGCAGGATGTGGTCGATGCGGCACACAATCTGCTCGGGCGCTATGTCTCTCATGCAGGCGAAGTCGCCCCGCTGGCACGGCTTGTTGCCGTAGATGCTGCACGGGCGGCACGGCAGGTCAACCTGCACGGCGTTGCGCTCGCTCTGGTTCCACCCCATGAAGCCGGCGTAGGGGTGGGTGGCGCCCCACACGCTCACCACGGGCGTGCCCGTGAGCGAGGCCAGGTGCATGTTGGCCGAGTCCATCGACACCATCAGGTCGAGGTGGCTCATCAGGATAAGCTCCTGCTGCATGCTCTCAAGGTGGTCGCCCGCGTAGAGGCACTGGCTGAAGTCGCGGCACCACTCCGCGAAGGTGGGTGTCTCGCGCTCGCCCCTGCCGAAGAGGAAGATGCGGCACTTGGGGTGCTCGCTGACGGTCTTCGCGATGACCCGGCGCATCAGCTCCACGGGGTAGACCTTGCCCTCGTGGGCGGCAAAGGGCGCGACGCCTATCCACTGCTCAAACGTTTTCTTGGGGCCGATGGCGGCCGGCAGCAGGTTGAGGTTGCCGCCGCCGGGGCCGAAGAGTGAGGTGAACTGCACCTTCACGGGGTAGCCCAGCCGGGCGAGCACGTCGGCGTAGTTCTGGAACGAGGTGGGCTGCTGCACCAGTTTCTTGCCGTTGAGGCTGGTGAGCGCCTTCTTGCCCTCGCGGTGCTTGTCGATGTGGGCCACGCGGTAGCGGTCAAGCTGGAAGCGTAGCCGCAGGTACTGCGAGCGGAGCACGTCGTGGAAGTCGGCCACGGCGGTGAACTTCTTGGCCTCCAGCCGCCGGTAGAGCGCGTTGAGGCCGCGCACGCCGTGGTACTCCTTCCGGAGGTCGGCCTCCATGAAGAACACGTTGGGCGCCAGGTCTTCGAAGAAGGTGCGGGCGAAGGCCCTGCTGAGCACCGTGATGCGCAGCCCGGGGTAGGTGTGGGCGAGGGCGTAGACCACCGGCACAGCCATGGCCACGTCGCCCATGGCGGAGAACCTGATGATGAGGAGGTGTTCCTTTTTCATGCCTGGAGCTTGGGGGTGGGGGCGGCCTACCGCTTGCCCTTGTAGAGAACGGGGTTGGTTGTGGGGTCGTTGTACATCTTCATCTGGCGGTACACCTTCATGTACTTGCGGCCCTCGCGGATGTCTTCGAGCAGCTGGTCGATGGCTGCCGACAGGTCTTTCTGCTGCTCCAGCAGCACGGCGAGCCTGGCGGCGCACTTCCGGCGGTGCTCATCGGTGGCGTCGCTGCGCTCGGCCTGCTCGCGCATATGGTAAATCTTGAGGGCCAGGATGGACAGGCGGTCCACCGCCCAGGCCGGGCTCTCGGTGTTGATGCGCGCGTCGGGCAGCGGCTTCACGTCGCTGTAAAGCTGGCGGAAGTAGCTGTCAATCTCCTCGACCAGGTCGGTGCGGTCCTGGTTGCTGCGGTCTATGCGGCGCTTCAGCAGCAAAGCCTCTTCCGCGCTGATGTGGGGGTCGCGGATAATGTCCTCATAGTGCCACTGGACTGTGTCTATCCAGCATTTCAGGTACAGGCTGTACTCAATCGTGCCCCGCTTGTAGGGGTTCTGAATCTGGCTGTCCACGCTGTCGGTCAGGTGGTAGTCGCGGATAACCTGGTTAAAGATGTGGTTGCAGCGCTCCGTGAATGTCTGTTCCATGGGTGTACTATGATAAGTTGTTTCTAACTTGCAAATCTACTCATTCTTTTTCAATTGTCCAACGTTTAGGCCACTTTTATCCCGCGTTTCGGCCACTTTTCGGGTGTGAGACTGCCTTTGCAACCTATTTTTTTGTACTTTTGCGCTCGCTTATGAAGATTGTCACTGACAGCAGGATTCCCTATATCCGCGAGGCGATGAGCCGCCTCGGGGCCGACACCGTCTATCTTGAGGGCGCCAGCATAGGCCCGTCGGACGTGCGCGACGCCGACGCGCTGGTTGTGCGCACGCGCACCCGGTGTGACGAGCGGCTGCTGGGCGCGAGCCGCGTGCGGCTGGTGCTCACGGCCACCATCGGCACAGACCACCTGGACACGGCCTTCCTGGACTCCGCGGGCATCAGCTGGGCCAACTGCCCGGGCTGCAACGCCGGCTCGGTGGCCCAGTATGTTGACTGCGCCCTGCGCTGCATGGCGCGCGACTTCGGCCTGCCGCTGCCCTCGCTCACGCTCGGCGTGGTGGGCTGCGGCCACGTGGGCGGCAGGGTGGCCGGCGTGGGCCGCCGGCTGGGCATGCGCGTGCTGGTGTGCGACCCGCCGCAGGGCCGCCCCGGCTTTGTGCCGCTGTCCGACATCGAACGGCAGGCCGACATCATCACCTTCCACGTGCCGCTCACGCTCAGCGGGCCGTATGCCACGTACCATCTGGCCGGCGAGGACTTCTTCAGCCGCCTGGAGCGCCGCCCCTTTGTGGTGAACACCAGCCGCGGGGCCGTGGTGGACAACGGCGCCCTGCTGCGGGCCCTTGACCGCGGGGCCGTGCGGCAGGCGGTCATTGACACCTGGGAGCACGAGCCGGACATCAGTGTGCCCCTATTAAATAAGGTGTATATCGGCACGCCCCACATCGCCGGCTACTCCGCCGACGGCAAGGTGAACGCCGACAACATGGTGATAGGCCAGCTGTGCCGCTTCTTCGGGCTTCCCCGCCAGCCCCTCATCGTGCCTCCGCCGCTGCCCGCCGGCTTTGTCTGCAACGGCGACCCGCTGCAGCTCTACAACCCCCTGGCCGACAGCGCCAGGCTGAAGGCCTGTCCCGGGCAGTTCGAGGAGCTGAGGGGCAGCTACCCCCTGCGCCGCGAGCACTGTCCGCGATGAGCGGCCGGCAGCGCCCTGCCACAGTATGCCATGGCTCCGGCACAGCCGCCGGCAAGCCGTGTGTAACAGGCAGCAACCAGAGGCGAAACATGATGAACGGTTTGGGCTAAAGGTTACTTTTTGTGCACAGACCACCCTGTTCTGTGCATAAAACGGCACGATTTTGCATAATTTATTTGCATAAGTGAATAAAAATTAGTTACTTTGCAGCCGAATTTTAAATAAGAGATTATTTTATTAACACATTAAAAACTACAATTATGTCAGAAATCGAAAGCAAAGTGAAGGCTATCATTGTTGATAAACTCGGCGTAGACGAGGCAGAAGTAAAGCCCGAAGCAAGTTTTACCAATGACCTTGGCGCTGACTCTCTGGACACTGTTGAGCTCATCATGGAGTTCGAGAAGGAGTTTGGCGTTTCCATCCCCGATGACCAGGCCGAGAAGATCACAACCGTCGGCGATGCCATTTCATATATTGAGGCTAACACGAAATAAAGCGATTCTTGATTACGGGTAACGCGATACAAAACAGGAAACTCGGAGTTCGCTTTTAGGATTACGGACTACTGATTGCCGCTTTCAACAGTCCTGCGTGACGCAGGGCGGCGAGGCGCAATCCGTAGTCCGTAGCCGTTTATGGCCGGGCGGCGCGCGCGCCTCCCGGAAGCGGGCGCAGCGGGAAGCTGGCGCGTTGCCCCAACACATTTTACCAAATAGCAATCATGGAACTTAAGAGAGTTGTTGTCACTGGCCTCGGCGCCGTGACACCTGTGGGCAACACCCCGGAGGAAACTTGGAACAGCCTGGTCAACGGCGTGAGCGGCGCAGCCCCGATCACCCTCTTTGACGCCTCCAAGTTCAAGACACGGTTCGCCTGTGAGGTGAAGAACCTCAACTTTAACGACTATATCGACCGCAAGGAGGCCCGCAAGATGGACCGCTACACCCAGCTGGCCATGGTGTCGGCCATCCAGGCAGTGAAGGACAGCGGCATGGACCTTGACGCCATCGACAAGACCAACGTGGGTGTGGTGTTCGGCGTGGGCATCGGCGGCATCAAGACCTTTGAGGACGAGGTGAAATACTACGCCCTTCACGAGGCCGAAGGCCCCAAGTTCAACCCCTTCTTCATCCCCAAGATGATTTCGGACATCGCCGCCGGGCAGATTTCCATCTACTTCGGCTTCAACGGGCCCAACTATGCCACCACGTCGGCCTGCGCCTCTTCGAGCAACGCCCTGGCCGACGCGTTCAACCTTATCCGCCTGGGCAAGGCCAACATCGTTGTGAGCGGCGGCGCAGAGGCCGCCCTCTGCGCCTGCGGCGTGGGCGGCTTCAACGCCATGCACGCCCTCTCCACGCGCAACGATGACCCGCAGCGCGCCTCGCGCCCGTTCAGCGCGAGCCGCGACGGCTTCGTGATGGGCGAGGGCGCCGGCTGTCTCATCCTCGAGGAGCTGGAGCACGCCAAGGCCCGTGGGGCCAGGATTTACGCCGAGATGGCCGGAGAGGGCATGAGCGCCGACGCCTACCACATCACCGCTTCGCACCCCGACGGGCTCGGAGCCAGGCTGGTGATGGAGCGCGCCCTGAGCGACGCCGCCCTCAAGCCCGAGGACATTGACTACATCAACGTACACGGCACGTCGACACACGTGGGCGACATCTCCGAGGCCAAGGCCATCAAGGCCGTGTTCGGCGACAGCGCCTACAAGCTGAACATCAGCTCCACCAAGTCGATGACGGGCCACCTGCTGGGTGCCGCCGGCGCCGTCGAGGCCATGGCCGCCGTGCTCGCTGTGCAGAACGACACCGTGCCCCCCACCATCAACCACGAGGAGGGTGACAGGGACGAGGAGATTGACTACAAACTGAACTTCACCTTCAACACGGCACAGAAGAGGGAGGTGCGCGCAGCGATGAGCAACACCTTCGGCTTTGGCGGCCACAACGCCTGTGTCATCTTCAAGAAGTATGCTGGATAACCGTCTGTTTGACTGGATAAGGCTCCCTTTCCGCAAGGAAAAGGAGCTTTATTCCGCTCTGTACGCTGTCATAGGCTTCTACCCCCGCGACATTTCCTACTACAAGCTCGCGCTGATGCACAAGAGCATGGCGCGCCGCGGATGCAAGGGAAAGACGCTGAACAACGAGCGGCTCGAGTTCCTTGGCGACGCCATCCTTGACGCTGTGGTGGGCGACATCGTCTACCGCCACTTCGAGGGCAAGCGCGAGGGCTTCCTCACCAACACGCGCAGCAAGCTGGTGCAGCGCGAAACGCTCAACAAGCTGGCGCGCGAGATGGGCATCGACCGGCTCGTGCATTCGTCGGGGCGCGCCAGCTCGCACAACAGCTACATGGGAGGCAACGCCTTCGAGGCCCTGGTGGGGGCCATCTACCTTGACCGAGGCTACAACGCCTGCATGCGTTTCATGCAGAAGCGCATCCTGGCCAGGCTCATCAACATTGACAAGGTGGCCTACAAGGAGGTGAACTTCAAGAGCAAGCTCATCGAGTGGTGCCAGAAGAACCGGGTCAAGCTGGATTTCAAGGTGGTGAGCCAGACCAAGGACAAGGGCGGCAGCCCCGTGTTTGTCTACAAGGTGATGGTCGAGGGCCTGGAGGGCTGCGAGGGCAAGGGCTACTCGAAGAAGGAGAGCCAGCAGCAGGCTTCGAAGGACACGCTGCAGAAGCTCCGCCGCGAGCCCCAGTTCATCGACGCCGTGTTTGCCGCCAAGGGCGACCGCACCAAGATGGAGGAGGAGCCTGTGCTGGGCGTGCCCGACACCGAGGAGCGCACCGACTTTATCATCGAGCAGCGGCGCGAGGTGGTTGCTGAGGCGCCGCGCAGGAGGCCCGGGGCCCGCGCGGCCGCGCCCAAGGTGGAGCCGGCCGCTGCACAGGAGAAACCGGCCGCTGCCGAGAAGGACGACTTTGACCTGTCGGACATCACCGCCACGCCTGTGGAACGCTCGCGCGAGGACATTATCGCCGAGGCCGAGGCCGAGGCCTACCAGGGCTGAGGCCGGCAGTGCCCCGGCTTGCGCTTTGAGAAAAAAGGAAACCGCTGGCAGACTGCTCTGCCAGCGGTTTCCTTATATCCGCGCGTCTCTTGCCGCGCTCTTCCATCAGTTGTCTTCTGTTGCTGCGGTAGCGTTGTGCGCCCGTCACTTGGCTTTCTTCGCCCCCTTCTTGCGGGCCGGCGTGAGCTTCTTGGCCGGCGCGGCGGCCTTCTTGCCGTCAGCCTTGGCGCCAGCGCTGCCGGCCTTTGCGCCGTCAGCGGCCTTCTGGCCCTCGATGCCCACCAGCTCTACGGTGAACACCAGTGCGCTGAACGGCTTGATGGTGCCCATGTTGCGGTCGCCATAGGCCAGTTCGTAGGGGATGAACAGCTGCCACTTGCTGCCCACGGGCATCATGGTGAGCGCCTCGGTCCAGCCCTTGATCACCTGGTCTGCGCGGAACGAGGCCGGCTTTGAGCCGTGCTTGCTGGAGCTGTCGAACACGGTGCCGTCGACCAGCTTGCCCTCGTAGTTCACCTCGACCTTGTCCGTGCGCTTCGGCACGGGCCCGTTGCCCTTCACCAGCACCTTGTATTGCAGTCCGCTGGGCAGTGTCACCACGCTGTCTTTCTTGGCGTTGTCGGCCAGGAACTTGACGCCGGCCTTGCGGTTGGCGCCGTAGAGCTTCTCCTCCTTGGCCTTGCGGTTGGTCTCGCTCATGGTACGGAACAGGCTCTCTGCCTCCTGCTGGGCGAAGAGTGCGGTGTCACCCTTGAGCGCGTCGGTGAATCCGCGGTAGAGGATGGCGGTCTCTATCGAGTCGGGCGTGTCGGTAAAGGTCTCCCTCATGCCGGCCAGCATGCGCTGGTTGAGCTGCTGCGATATTTGCAGTCCGGCGGCATAGGCTTTCATCTTCGGGTCGCTGGCCTTGGCGTTCATTTCCTCGAAGCCCCTGATAAAGTCGCCCATGGCGGCCGAGTCCACCCCGAAGTTCTGCTTCAGGTAGGGCATCAGTCCGTTGGTCACGGCCTTTCCGGCCACATAGCTCAGGGTGTCCGAGCTTGTCTTGAGCGCCAGGGCCTTTGTCTCGCCGGCCTTCTTGTCCTTCTTGTTCTTCTTGGCGGCCGTAGCCGTTGTAAGCGTGGTGCTCGCCAGTACGGCGAGCACCATGATGATAATCCGTTTCATTCGCTTTATTTTGCGTTAGCCTTGATAAGTTCGAGCTTGAAAATCAGCGTGCTGAAAGGCTTGATCTTGCCCTGCTCGCGCTCGCCGTAGGCCAGTTCCTGCGGGATGTAGATCTCCCAGATTGAGCCTTCGGGCATGTGCACCAGGGCCTCGGTGAAGCCCTTGATCACCTGGTTGCAGCGCATGGTCACCGGCTCCTTGCGGGTGTAGGAGTTGTCAAACTCGCCGTCCTTCTCAAGCGTGCGGCCCACGTAGTGCACCTTCACCAGCGACGTGTCGGTGGGGATGGGCCCGTTGCCCTCCTTGATCACCTTGTACTGCACGCCTCCGGGCAGCGTCTTCACGCCCGGCTTCTTCTTGTTGCTGGCCAGGAACTGCTCGCCCTTCTTCTTGTTGTCGCCGTAGCGCTTCTCCATGGTTGCGGTCTTGATGGCCTTCATCTTCTCCTGTGCCACCTGCACGGCCTGCTCGGGAGTGAGCAGTCCCTTCTTGCCGGTGGTGCCGGTCACGAATCCTGCCATGAAGTTCTTCAGCGAGATGGTCTTTGTCGAGTCGTCGCCGAAGGCCTCGTAGTTGATGCCCTTCACCATCTGGTTGGCAATCTGCTGCCCAATCTGTATGCCGGCGTAGTAGGCGGCCTTCTTCTTGTCGTCGCCGGCGTTGGCGCCCTCGTTGAGCCCGCGCACGAACTCGTCCATGTAGGTGGTGTCCACGCCCATGCGGCCCACGAGATACTCCTTGAGGCCCTGTGTCTGTGCCATGCCGATGGCGTAGCTCATCGAGTCGACATCGTTCTTCAGGTCAGCCTTCGGTGTTGAGTTGCCGCACGACGAGATGCCGGCGGCAGCGATGGCCATAGCGGCCACAACAGTAAGTTTTTTCATTTTTTGATGTATTGATTTTGATTGATTGTTCCTTTCCGCTCAGAGCACTTCGATCAGCTCCACGTCAAACACGAGTGTCGCGTAGGGCGGGATGGCCGCGCCGGCCCCGCCCTCGCCGTAGGCCAGCAGGTAGGGGATGAAGAAGCGGTACTTGGCGCCCTCCTGCATGAGCTGGAGCCCCTCGGTCCACCCTGCTATGACCTGCTGCAGCCCGAACACGGCGGGCTCGCCGCGCTGCACGCTGCTGTCGAACAGCGTGCCGTCGACGAGGAAGCCCTCGTAGTGGCACTTCACCTTGTCGGTGGCCTTCGGCCTCCGGCCGTTGCCCTCCCTGAGCACCTGGTACTGCAGCCCGCTGGGCTGCGTCACCACGCCCGGCTTCTTGGCGTTCTCGGCCAGGTAGCGCTCGCCCTCCTCGCGGGCGGCCTTGCCCTTTTCGGCGCGCTCGGCCTGGAGCTTGGCCTCCTTGGCCTTGAAGAAGTCCTGCACGATGGTCTGCGCCTCGCGGTTCGACACCTGCGGCTCCTTGCCGCCGAGCACATCCCTGATGGCCGCCGAGAGGTCGTCGATGTTCAGCTCGCTGGCTCCCATCTGCCGCAGCTGGTTGCCGATGCCCAGTCCGAGGGCATAGCTTACTTTGTCCATTTTCAATGCTATAATTGGTTTTAAAAACGTGCAAATTTACGCATTTTCTTTGATAAGATGGCCGATATTGGCGAAAAATAACTATTTTTGTGAACAACAACAAACGCGCTTATGAAAAAGATTGTGATACTGACCGGCGCCGGCATGTCGGCTGAGAGCGGCATCAAGACTTTCCGCGACGCCGGAGGGCTGTGGGAGAGCTATCCCGTGGAGCAGGTGGCCTCGCACGAGGGGTGGCTTGCCAACCCCGTCCTGGTCAACGACTTCTACAACGCCCGGCGCAGGGAGCTGCTGGACTGCCGGCCCAACGAGGGCCATCTGCTCGTGGCGGCGCTGGAGAAGAAGTACGACGTGACGGTGGTCACGCAGAACGTGGACAACCTGCACGAGCGCGCCGGCTCGTCAAGGGTGATCCACCTGCACGGCGAGCTGATGAAGGTGTGCTCCTCGCGCGACGTGGAGAACCCGGCCTGCTGGCAGACCCTCACGGCCGGCAACTGGCGCGTGGAGCCGGGCGCCAGGGCGGCCGACGGCTCCCTGCTGCGCCCCTACATCGTGTTCTTCGGCGAGCCGGTGCCCATGATCTCGGTGGCGGCCGACTGCGTGGCCCGGGCCGACATCTTCGTCATCATCGGCACCTCGCTCAATGTCTACCCCGCGGCGGGGCTGGTGGGCTACGTCCGTCCCGGCGCCCCCATCTACCTCATCGACCCCAAGCCGGTGCGCGCCCCGGGCTCCCACCCCGTCACCTATATCCGCAAGGGCGCCTCGGAGGGCATGCGCGAGCTGGCGCAGCTTTTGATGAAGCGTGAAGAATGAGGCGCGGGGCGTGGCGCACTGCCCCTGCGGGCAGGGCGGCGCGCCGGTGATGGCTGAGGCATGCGGGCGGAAGGAGTGTGCTGAGACCTGCCAAGGCATGGCAAGCGGCTGCCCGCATGGCAGCATATACGAACAGTTTTGAACCTTTACATAACATATATATGGGACATAAGAAAGGCGGAAAGCGGATGAACAAGAAGCAGGTGGCCGAGCTGCTGCAGGGCTTCTTCCAGAGTCATCCCACGGAGACCTACAGTTTCAAGCAGATATTCAAGCATCTCAAGTTGGTGACCCACCCGGCGAAGATGCTCGCCATCGACGCCCTGGAGGAGCTGGCCTGGGACGACTATCTCACGAAGGTGGAGGAGGGCAAGTACAGGCTGAACACCAAGACACAGCTCCAGGAGGGCACGTTCAGGCGCAAGTCGAACGGCAAGAACTCCTTTGTGCCCGACGACGGCGGCCAGCCCGTGTTCGTGGCCGAGCGCAACTCCATGTCGGCCCTCGACGGCGACCGCGTGCAGGTGACCTGCCTGGCGCGCCGGCGCAACCACATCAAGGAGGCGGTGGTCACCGCCGTGCTCAAGCGCGCGCGCAACGAGTTTGTGGGCCGGCTGCGCGTTGACCGCGACATCGCCGTGCTCGTCACGCCCGACAACCTGATGGCCCGCGACATCATCGTGCCCAAGAGCCGGCTGAAGGGCGGCAAGACCGGCGACAAGGCCGTGGTGAAGGTCACCCAGTGGCCCGACGCCGACCACAAGGACATGGTGGGCGAGGTGGTCGACGTGCTCGGCAGGGCGGGCGAGAACAACACGGAGATGCACGCCATCCTGGCCCAGTACGGCCTGCCTTACAGGTATCCGAAGAACGTGGAGGACGCCGCCGCGAAGATCAGCGCCGACATCACCCCCGGCGACCTGGCCGTGCGCGAGGACTACCGCGACGTGTTCACCTGCACCATCGACCCCCGCGACGCCAAGGACTTTGACGACGCGCTCTCCATCCGCCGCCTTGACAGCGGCCTGTGGGAGGTGGGCGTTCACATCGCCGACGTGTCCCACTATGTCACCGAAGGCTCCGTCATCGACCGCGAGGCGGCCAGGCGCGCCACCAGCGTCTACCTTGTCGACCGCACCATCCCCATGCTGCCCGAGCGGCTCTGCAACTTCATCTGCTCGCTGCGCCCCGGCGAGGAGAAGCTGGCCTACAGCGCCATCTTCGAGATGGACGGCGAGGCCAGCGTGAAGCGCTGGCACCTGGTTCACACGGTGATCAAGAGCAAACGCCGCTACGCCTACGAGGAGGTGCAGCAGTTGCTCGAGGACAACGGCGTGAAGGACGGCGCCGGCGAGCCGGCGCCGCCCGCCCCCAAGGGGGGATACCGCGGCGACAACGCCGCCGAGCTCATCCAGCTCGACCGGCTGGCCAAGCGCCTGCGCGCGCTCCGCTTCAGGAACGGCGCCGTGAAGTTCGACCGCGAGGAGCTGCACTTCGACGTCGACGAGAAGGGCAAGCCCCTGCGCTGCTACTTCAAGAAGTCGAAGGACGCCAACAAGCTGGTCGAGGAGTTCATGCTGCTGGCCAACCGCTACGTGGCCGAGAGCGTGGGCAAGGTGCCCAAGGGCAAGAAGGCCAAGACGCTGCCCTACCGCGTGCACGACCAGCCCGACCCCACCAAGCTGGAGACCCTGCGGCAGTTTGTCACCAAGTTTGGCTACAAGCTGAAGACGGCGGGCACCCGCGGCGCCATCAGCAAGAGCCTCAACGCGCTGCTGGACAGCTGCGCGGGCCGCCGCGAGCAGACCCTCATCGAGACGGTGGCCCTGCGCGCCATGATGAAGGCCAAGTACAGCGTTCACAACATCGGCCACTACGGCCTGGCGTTCGACTACTACACCCATTTCACCTCGCCCATACGCCGCTACCCCGACACCCTGGTGCACCGCCTGCTCACCCGCTACCAGCAGGGCGGGCGCTCGGCCAACAAGGAGCACTACGAGGAGCTTTGCGAGCACTGCTCGGACATGGAGCTGGTGGCGCAGAACGCCGAGCGCGACAGCATCAAGTACAAGATGGTGGAGTTCATGGAGGACAAGGTGGGCAATGTCTACGACGCCCACATCAGCGGCATCCAGAGCTACGGCATCTACTGCGAGATTGACGAGAACCACTGCGAGGGCATGGTGCCCATGCGCGACCTTGACGACGACTACTACGACTTTGACGAGCGCAACTACTGCCTCGTGGGCCGACGCCATCACCACAAGTACCAGCTGGGCGACGCCGTGCGCATCAGGGTGGCCAAGGCCGACATCGAGAAGCGGCAGATTGACTTCACCATCGCCTCCGACTGACACCGCCGCCTCACTTGCCGGAGGCCGGCGGCCCCCGCCGCCCGCCCGCTGACGGGGCAACCGTGATTTTTGATACGCTTTTTGCGTGCTTTTGCGTAAAAATGCGCGACATTTGTTTTTTCTCATCCAGCCACCGGGCGCGCGCCTTCCGCCGCTTTCCGGTGGCTTTTCTCTGTCACGCCGGCGCCATTCCGCCCCTGCCGCGCCGCCGCAAGGTGCGTCCGGGCGCGCCGGACGGCTCTTCCGGCGTGCCCGGACGGGCCGTCATGCAGCGTGAGACGGTGCGTTTGGCGCGCCCGGACGGCCCTTCCGGGCACAAAAAAGGCCGGGTGCCTCACGGCAACCGGCCTTCGTTTACAACTTTAAAGTTCGTAAAATGCTGTAAATAAATGAGCTATATAAAATATGATACTTTTGCCACCTTTTTTCGGTCTTGCGCCCTTTGCCCGCGGGCGGCGGCCTTCACGGACCGCTTGCGGGCGGCGCAACCGTGATTTTTGACACGCCTTCGGGCGGGGCTGTCACCCCTCTCTCCGCTGAGCGCGGCGCGGGTTGGCGCGCCTCCCCCCGGCGTTACCCATCACAAAGGTAAGGCAAAAATTTTGCAAAGCAGGGCGGTTAACCGATTTTAACACAAAAACCGCACAGCCGGTTCAGCCCGTCACAAAGTAGTCGCGCAGCTGTGTGGCGACGGCCTCCAGCTCCGACGGCTGCCTGTTGCCGTAGCGCTGCCACACCTGCCGGCACGCCTCCGCCAGCGGGCCGGCTGTGCCAGCGCCGCGCTTCAGGTAGGGGTCGCAGTGCTGGAAAGCCTCGAGCGCGCCGGTCACCGCGGCCACCGGCACGCGCATGGTCTGCGCCAGGGCGGCCACCTCGGGTGTCCGGGCCACCATCGTGGCCGGCGTGAGGCGGAAGTAGAGGTCGAGCGTGAGCGCCAGCATCGCCGGCGTGAGCGGCTCGCAGCCCGCAATGGGGCGGAAGTCGCGCTCAAAGGTCTCGTTCAGCGCCACCCCCTCGTAAAAGGTGTCGGCATGGCTGAAGCCGCGCATGGCCCGCAGCCGCGCCACGGTCTTGCCCAGCCGGCGCGGGCTGTCCGCGTAGGTCTGCCACAGCCGCGCCACGCCGGGCGACGACAGGCTGGCCAGCTCGCACTGCTTGTTGAACAGCACCCGGGGGTGGACGTGCAGCTCGAGGGCCAGTTCGACGAGCGCCCGGCTGTACAGGGGTTTCACCCCCGCAGGCTTGCGGAGGTAGACTTGGAGCAGCAGCGGCCAGCAGTCATCGGTCCATTTCATAGGCTTGGTGTTTTGAACGCCGTCATTCACAGGCGTGTGTGCAGGTTTTCACGAGTGCAAATATAGTGTAAAAAGCTGAAAACAGTCGTCTGTTCCTGCCTTTTTTCGTAAATTTGCAACGCCAGGCCCCCCATCGGGGCGCGGACAGACAACATGCGACAGAAAATCAACGACTTTGAGGTGATGGCGCCGGTGGGCTCGAGGGAGTCGCTGGCGGCGGCCATCCAGGCCGGCGCCGACGCCGTGTACTTCGGCATCGGGCGGCTGAACATGCGGGCGCACTCGGCCAGCGCCTTCACCGCCGGCGACCTGCGCGACATCGCGGAGACCTGCCGCCGCCACGGCATCAGGAGCTACCTCACGGTGAACACCATCATCTACGGCGAGGACCTCGCCACGATGCGCGCCATCATCGACGCGGCCCGCCAGGCCGGCATCAGCGCCGTGATAGCCAGCGACGTGGCGGTGATGGCCTACTGCAACAGCGTTGGCCAGGAGGTCCACCTCAGCACGCAGCTGAACATCTCCAACATCGAGGCGCTGAAGTTCTACGCCCGGTTTGCCGACGTGGTGGTGCTGGCGCGCGAGCTCAGCCTTGACCAGGTGGCCGAGATTCACCGCGGCATCGTGGAGCAGGGCGTCCGCGGCCCCAAGGGCGAGCCGGTGCGCATCGAGATGTTCTGCCACGGCGCCCTGTGCATGGCCGTGAGCGGCAAGTGCTACATGAGCCTGCACAGCGCCAACCGGTCGGCCAACAGGGGCGAGTGCGTGCAGGTGTGCCGCCGCTCCTACACCGTGACCGACGACGAGACGGGCGAGCAGCTGGCCATCGACAACAAGTATGTCATGAGCCCGAAGGACCTGAAGACCATCCGCTTCGTGGACCGCCTGATGAAGGCGGGCGTGACGGTGATGAAAATCGAGGGCCGCGCGCGCGGGCCCGAGTACGTCTACACGGTGGTGCGCTGCTACAAGGAGGCCATACAGAGCGTGCTCGACGGCACCTTCACCGAGGAGAAGAAGGACGAGTGGGACCGCCGGCTGGCCACCGTGTTCAACCGCGGCTTCTGGGACGGCTACTACCTCGGGCAGAGGCTCGGCGAGTGGAACACCGGCTACGGGTCGAACGCCACGGAGCGCAAGGTCTACGTGGGCCGCGGGGTGAAGTATTTCTCCAAGCTGGGCGTGGCGGAGTTCACCTGCGAGGCCTGCGAGTTCGGCCCCGGCGACCGCCTGCTCATCACCGGCCCCACGACGGGGGTGATGTATGTCACGCCCGCCGAGGTGCACGGCGACCACGGGCCCGTGGAGCGCGCCGCCAAGGGCACGCGCGTGAGCATAGCCGTGACGGGCAAGGTGAGGCCCAGCGACAAGCTGTTCAAGATAGTGAGCCAGCGGCAGGCTTAGGGCCGGCTGCCGCGGCACAACGTAATAACCGACAACAGACAATGACAATCAACGAGATTCAAGACGAGGTGGTCGAGGAGTTCGGCGGCCTTGACGACTGGATGGACAAGTACCAGCTGCTCATTGACCTGGGCAGCGAGCTGAAGCCGCTCGACGCGCGCTACAAGACCGAGAGCAACCTGATTGACGGCTGCCAGAGCCGCGTGTGGCTGCAGGCCGACTGCAAGGACGGCAGGCTCGTGTTCGCTGCCGAGAGCGACGCGCTCATTGTCAAGGGCATCATCGCCCTGCTCATCCGCGTGCTCAGCGGCCACACGCCCGACGAGATCCTGGGCGCCGACCTCTATTTCATCGACCGCATCGGGCTGAGGGACCACCTGAGCCCCACGCGCAGCAACGGCCTGCTGGCCATGGTGAAGCAAATCAGAATGTACGCCCTGGCCTTCAAGGCCAAGGGCGCCAAATAGGCGGGGCGGCCATGGCACACTTCAAGCGAATGGCACTCGTCGCCGCCTGCGCGGCCCTGGCCCTCAGGGCCGCGGCGCAGGCCGGCAGCGTCGGCGGGGCGCACCCCGAAGACCGCGCCGTCGACATGGACAGCCCCACCTTTGTGCCCACGGTCAAGGTGGGCAAGGTGCTCTACGGGCGCGACAGCATCCAGTACATGGAGATGAACAACGTCTACGTGTACCCCCGGCTGGAGTTCAGCAGCCAGCGGCAGGCCATGAGCTACATGCGGCTGGTGCGCAACGTGAAGAAGGTGCTGCCCATCGCCAAGGAGGTGAACAAGATTATCCTCGAGACCTACGAGTACCTGGAGACCCTGCCCAACAAGCGGGCGAGGGACGAGCACATGCGGCTGGTGGAGAAAAGCATCATCAAGGAGTACAAGCCGCGCATGAAGAAGCTCACCTATTCGCAGGGCAAGCTGCTCATCAAGCTCATCTACCGCGAGTGCAACTCCTCGTCCTATGACATCGTGAAGGCCTTTCTCGGCCCCATCCGCGCCGGCTTCTGGCAGGCGTTCTCGTCCATCTTCGGCGCCTCGCTGCGCAAGGGCTACGACCCCGAGGGCACCGACCGCCTCACCGAGCGCGTGGTGCTGCTGGTCGAGTCCGGCCAGCTGTGAGGGCCGCGCGCCTGTGCATGACAACTCATAACACCCATTTTAGCATGAAAGAAAAGATATTGTCCGCTGTCACCGCCGTTGCCGTGGCAGCGGCGCTGGCCGCCTGTGGCGGAGCGAAAAGGAGCGGCGGCGCCGCCGGCGACGGCGTGCCGGCCGTCGCCGTGCCCGAGTTTTGCGCCGACAGCGCCTATGCCTACTGTGCCGCCCAGTGCGCCTTCGGCCCCCGCGTGATGAACAGCGAGGCCCACGACCGGTGCGGCGCGTGGATAGCCGGCAAGTTCAGGGCCTTCGGCTTGCAGGTCACCGAGCAGCGGGCCACCCTCGGCGGCTACGACGGAACGCCCCTCAAGGCCTGCAACATCATTGCCAGCATGAACCCCGGCGCCGCCGGCCGCGTGCTGCTCTGCGCCCACTGGGACAGCCGGCCGTGGGCCGACAACGACCCCGACAGCGCCAACTGGCGCAAGCCGGTGATGGCGGCCAACGACGGCGCGAGCGGCGTGGCTGTGCTGCTCGAGCTGGCCAGGCTGCTGGCGCCGCTGGCCGACAGCCTGGGCGTGGGCGTTGACTTCGTGTGCTTTGACGCCGAGGACTGGGGCACGCCGCAGTGGGCGGAGACCGGCGACGACGCCGGCACCTGGGCGCTGGGCGCAAGCCACTGGGCCGCCCACCCCCACAAGGCCGGCTACAAGGCGCGCTTCGGCATACTGCTCGACATGGTTGGCGGGCAGGGCGCAAGGTTCTGCCGCGAGGGCATGTCCGTGCGCTACGCCCCCGAGGTGGTTGACCGCGTGTGGCGGGCGGCCGCCGAGCTGGGCTATGGCAGCTACTTCCCCGCCACCGACGGCGGCATGGTTACCGACGACCACGTTCCCGTGAACGAGGTGGCCGGCATCCCCACCATCGACATCATCCCCTACCACCCCGACTGCGCCCGGAGCAGCTTCGGGCCCACGTGGCACACGCTGGCCGACGACATGGCCCACATTGACAAGGCCACGCTGAAGGCCGTAGGGCAGACGGTGCTCAAGGTGCTGGTAACGCAGTAGGCTCACCGCGACCCCGCAGACAAAAGGTGCCTGCACGGGCCGCGGCATGCGCATTGTCATGCCGCGGCCCGTGCGGACACCTTTTGTCCTGTCCATCTGCTAAACGGCCTGCACCTCGCCCATCACGCGCATGAAGTTGCCTCCCCAGATCTTCTGGATGTCCCGCTCGGAGTAGTGCCGGGCCAGGAGCATGCGGGTGAAGTTGATGGCCTCCGACGCGTCGGCCATGCCGCGCACGCCGCCGTCGCCGTCGAAGTCGGTGCCGATGCCCACGTGGTCGACGCCCATCACGTGGATGGCGTGCTCGAGGTGGGCCACGGCGTCAAGGATGGTGGCCTCGCCGGCGCTGCGCAGGAAGCCGTGGTAGAGCGTGGTCTGGGCCACGCCGCCCCTGGCCGCCAGGGCCCTCATCTGGTCGTCGGTGAGGTTGCGCGGGTGGTCGCACAGGGCGCGGGCGCTGCTGTGGCTGCACACGATGGGCTTGCTGCTGATGGCGAGCGCGTCGTAGAAGCTCTTCTCGCCGCCGTGGCTCAGGTCTACCATGATGCCCAGGCGGTTCATCTCGCGGATGACCTGCTCGCCAAGGGGGCTCACGCCGTTGTGCGTGTTGCACCCCCGGGCGCTGTCGCACAGGTCGTTGTCGCCGTTGTGGCACAGCGTGATGTACACCACGCCGCGCTGCTTGAAGTGCTTCACGGCCGCCAGGCTGCCCCCGAGGGCCAGTCCGTTCTCGATGCCCAGCATGATTGACTTGCGCCCGTGGCGCTTGTCGCTGTACAGGTCGGCCGGTGTGCGGGCAATGCTCAGGCAGTCCTTGTGGGCCGCCACGATGGCCTCGATCTTGTCGAAGATGAGGTCGGCATACTGGGTCGGCCCGTCCACCTCGCAGTCCACCTTGCCCGAGAACGTCTCACCCAGCCCGGGCTGCGGCAGGTAGGCCACCATGATGGTGGCGTCGAGCCGGCCCTCGGTCATCTTGTGCAGGTCGACGAGGATGCGGCTGTCGCGCCTGGCGAAGTCGACGCCCTTGGCGAAGAGCATCGGCGTGTCGCAGTGGGTGTCGAGGGTGACAATCCTGTCGTGCAGCCTGTTGGCCTCGCGGAAGTGGGCCGCCTGCTTCACCAGCCAGCGGAAGATCGGCTGGCCCTCAGCCATGCACTCGGGGTGCCACTGCACCCCCATGACCGACTTGAACTCGCGGCTCTCGATGGCCTCCACGGTGCCGTCGGGGGCCGTGGCGGTCACGCGGAACCGCCCGCCGGCGTCGGCCACAGCCTGGTGGTGGAACGAGTTGACGGCGATGGCCTGCGACCGGTAGAGCGCGTGCAGTATGGAGCCGCGCTCGATGGCGACGGTGTGTGTGGGCAGGCTGCGGTCGGCCTCCTGGCTGTGCTTCACGGGCTTGCCGCCGCCCTGTCCGCCGGGGCGCTGCGCCGAGAGGATGTCCTGCTCCACGCGGCCCCCCAGCGCCATGGCCAGCATCTGGATGCCCCGGCAGATGCCCAGCGTGGGTATCTGCCGGTTGTAGGCCAGCCGGGTGAGCAGCAGCTCGGGCAGGTCGCGCTCGGCGTTGATGTCGCGGAGTGCCGGCGACGGCTCCTCGCCGGCGTAGAGGGTGTTGATGTCGGCTCCGCCGCTGAGCAGCAGCCCGTCGACACGCGCCAGGGTGTTGACGGCAACCTGGGTGTCCGCCACCGGCGGGATGAGCACCGGCGTGCCCCCGGCGGCCACAACAGCCTTGTAATACTGCTCGGTCAGCATGGCCGAGCGGTCGCCGTAGTTGGCGGTGATGCCGATGACCGGGCGCTCGCCGGCCTCGGGGAACGAGGCGTATGGCCCGTCGCGGAGCACCGCCTGCCAGTCAAAGCGCGCTATTGGGTCAGTCATTGCACGGGGAGTCTATGTTGATGGGGATTTCGCGCTTGATGCTCTGCTCGAGCGAGATGAGCGTCTCGGTGGCCACCACGCCGGGGATGTCCTGCAGCTGCCCGTTGAGCAGGTGCATCAGCTGCTCGTTGTCGCGGGCGTAGAGCTTCACCAGCATGGTGTAGGGGCCGGTGGTGAAGTGGCACTCCACAATCTCGGGGATGTGCTGGAGGCGCGTCACCACGTCCTTGTACATGCTGCCCCGCTCGAGGGTGATGCCCACATAGGTGCAGGTGGAGTAGCCCAGGCTCTTGGGGTTCACGTCGAACCCGCTGCCCAGGATAACGTTGCCGTCGACGAGATGCTGCACGCGCTGGTGGATGGCGGCACGCGACACGCCACACTCGGCGGCAACATCCTTGAAGGGAATGCGCGCATTCTTCGACAGAATGCTCAGAATCTTCTTGTCAAGATTGTCTATTTTGTCCATAATATAAATATGTTTGCACAACAATGGCTATGTGTTTGCACTGCAAGTGCGGCCGCCGGCTTCTGTCAGTCAGCCGGAAAAAGGCCAGCAAAAGTAAGTATTTTAAATGATACGGACAACAAAAGGAAAGGTTTTTTGGCCGTTTTTTAAACAAAATGACACATGAGACCCGCCCCGGCGGCCGTCGTCGAGGGCCTTGGGTGCCCGTCACCGCCCGGGCGGACTGGAGGCAGGCAGGCGCTCAAAATTGTCTGACATGGTGGTGTGCCTTGTTTTTGGGTGTGGCGGCTGCATGGGAGGGCGCCCCCCCGCGGCAGACTAAATTATGTGAAAACAGGCCGTTTTGCGGGGCAAAAGCCAGCGTTTTGCAAAAGTTTGCCTACCTTTGCAGTTTGAAGTGACGTGCCGGCAAGCGTGCGCCCGGACGCGCCATGCCCCCTGAGCGGGGCGGGGCGCAGGGGCGGAAAGGCCGGCAAGCAACAGTGAACATCCATACAACTATGAGTCTGACACGGATTATCGGGAAGCTCTTTGTGCCGCGGCAGCGCGAGCTGGAACGCTACGGCAGCGAGGCGGAGGCCCTGCAAAGGCAGGTGCTCGGCCACCTTGCGCAGAGGGCGCGGAACACGGAATACGGGCGCAAGCACCTGTTTGGCGAGGTGCGCGGCTACGGTGACTTTGTGAAACACACCCCCCTGAACACCTACGAGGAGCTCAAGGGCGACATCGACCGCATGCGCCACGGCGAGCGCGACATCCTGTGGCCCGGCCAGGTGAGGTGGTATGCCAAGTCGTCGGGCACCACCAACGACAAGAGCAAGTTCATCCCCGTGAGCCCCGACGGCCTGCAGGACCTGCACTACCGGGGCGGCAAGGACGCGGTGGCCCTCTACCTGCGCAACAACCCCAAGAGCCGCCTGTTCGACGGCAAGGCGCTCATCCTCGGCGGGAGCCACGCGCCCAACTTCAACCTGCCCCACTCGCTGGTGGGCGACCTCAGCGCCATCCTCATCGAGAACATCAGCCCGCTGGCCAACCTGGTGCGCGTGCCCAAGAAGCAGACCGCCCTCATCGCCGACTTCGAGGTGAAGCGCGAGCGCATAGCCCGCGAGACACTCCGCAAGAACGTGACCAACATCAGCGGCGTGCCCTCGTGGATGCTCTCGGTGCTCACCCGCGTGATGGAGCTGTCGGGCAAGGCGCACCTCGAGGAGGTGTGGCCCAACCTCGAGGTGTTCTTCCACGGCGGCGTGGCCTTCACGCCCTACCGCAGCCAGTACGAGCAGCTCATCACCTCGCCCGGCATGCACTACATGGAGACCTACAACGCCAGCGAGGGCTTCTTCGGCCTGCAGGACGACCCGGCTGACAAGGCCATGCTGCTGCTGGTGGACTACGGCGTGTTCTACGAGTTCATCCCCATGGACGAGTTCGGCTCTGCCAGCCCCACGGTGGTGCCCCTCTGGGGCGTGGAGAAGGGGCGCAACTACGCCATGGTCATCTCCACCTCGTGCGGACTGTGGCGCTATGTGCTGGGCGACACCGTGAGCTTCACGTCGACCAACCCCTACAAGTTCACCATCACCGGGCGCACCAAGTCGTTCATCAACGCCTTTGGCGAAGAGCTCATCGTCGACAACGCCGAGCAGGGACTGGCCTATGCCTGCGCCCGGACGGGCGCCGAGGTGAGCGAGTACACGGCGGCCCCCGTGTTCATGGACAACCACGCGAAGTGCCGGCACCAGTGGCTCATCGAGTTTGCCCGCGAGCCCGGCAGCATTGACACGTTCGCCCGGCTGCTGGACAAGCGGCTCCAGGAGCTCAACAGCGACTATGAGGCCAAGCGCCACAAGGACATCACGCTGCAGCACCTCGAGGTGGTCAAGGCGCGCCGGGGCCTGTTCAACGACTGGCTCCGCATGCGCGGAAAGCTCGGCGGACAGCACAAGGTGCCCCGGCTCTGCAACAGCCGCGAGCACATTGACGTGCTGCTGCAGCTCAACAGTCAGCAACCAACCGCCAACACCGATGGCCAGGCATAGCAGACTGCCCGCACCCGCCGGGCTGGCCGCCCTCGTGGCGCTGCTCGCCGTGTCGTGCGCACGCATGGGACAGCCCGACGGCGGATGGTTTGACGACACGCCGCCGCGCGTTGTCAGGACTTCGCCGGCCGAGAGGGCCACGGGGGTGAGGGCGCACAAGGTGTCCATCAGCTTCGACGAGTTTGTCAAACTGCAGGACGCCACCAGCAAGGTGGTGGTGTCGCCGCCCCAGCTGGAGACCCCCGACATCAAGACCTCGGGCAAGCGGATAGTCATTGACCTGAAGGACTCGCTCAAGGCCAACACCACCTATACCATCGATTTCTCCGACGCCATCGTCGACAACAACGAGGGGAACCCCATGGGCAACTACACCTACTGCTTCTCGACAGGAGGGCGCATCGACACGCTCGAGGTGGCGGGAACGGTGCTCGACGCGTCCAACCTGGAGCCGGTGAAGGGCATCCTGGTGGGACTCTACGACGACCTGGCCGACAGTGCCTTCCGCACCAAGCCGCTGCTGCGCGTGGCGCGCACCGACAGCCGCGGGCGCTTCACCGTGCGCGGCGTGGCCCCGGGACGCTACCGCTGCTACGCCCTCAACGACCAGGACGGCGACTACCGTTACAGTCAGAAGAGCGAGATGGTGGCCTTCAGCCACAGGGTCATCGAACCGAGCTGCCGGCCCGACATCCGCCAGGACACAGTGTGGCGCGACTCGCTGCGCATCGACACCATCATGCGCGTGCCTTACACACACTTCGAACCCGACAACGTGGTGCTGCGGGCCTTTGCCGTGACGCAGACCGACCGCTACCTGCTGAAGGCCGACCGCACGGACGCGCGCATGTTCACCCTGTTCTTCACCTACGGCAGCGACCGGCTGCCCGAGGTCAGGGGACTGAACTTCAGCGCCGACAGCGCCTTCTTCGTCGAAGCGTCGGCAAGGCGCGACACCGTGAGCTACTGGCTGCGCGACACGGCGCTGGTCAACCGCGACACGCTGCAGCTGGAACTGACCTATCTGATGACCGACTCCACCGGAACCCTGGCGAGCAAGACCGACACGCTGGAGGTGCTGGCCAAGACTCCGTTTGCCAAGCGGGAAAAGGAGCGCGCGAGGGAGCTGGAGAAATGGCAGAAGAAGATGGACAAGGCCCGGAAGCGGGGCGAGCGGGTCGACTCGGTGATGCCGGCCGCTGCACTGGAGCCCAAGTTCCTGTCGTCCTCGTCGCTCGACCCCGACCAGAACGTGCTTGTCGAGATGCCGGCGCCACTGGAGCACTGTGACACGGCGGCCATCCACCTGTATGTGAAGCACGACACACTGTGGTACAGCGCCCGCAAGGAGTGGGAGCGCGCCGAGGGCCACCTGCGCCGCTACCGGCTGCTGGCCGAGTGGCGCCCCGGACTGGAGTACAGTCTGGAGATAGACTCCGCCGCCTTCCGCGACATCTACGGCAATGTGTCGGCTCCCATCACGCAGGGCATCCGCATCAGGTCGCTCGACGAGTACGCCACCCTGACGGTGAACGTCACCGTGCCCGACAGCGTTGCCGACTCAACGCTGGTGGTGCAGCTGCTCAACGGCAGCGACGAGCCGGTGAAGGAGGCCCGCGTGGCCGGCGGCTCGGCAGACTTCTACTATCTGGCCCCGCAGAAATACTATATGCGCGCCTTTGTTGATGCCAACGGAAACGGCGTGTGGGACACGGGCGACTACGACCGTGACGTGCAGCCCGAGCAGGTGTTTTACAACCCGCGGCAGGTGGAGTGCAAGGCCAAGTGGGACATCACCCACAGCTGGAACCTGGCCGCCTGCAGCGCCGAGCGGCAGAAGCCGGATGCCATCACCAGGCAGAAGGCCGGCAAGGAGAGGCGGCTGCGCAACCGCAATGCCGACCGCGCGGCAAGGCTGGGCGTGCCCGAGCCGGCGCCGCGCCGGCGGTGAGACTGGGCAGACAGTGCCTTGCGAACAGTTTAGAACATCTACAGATATGAAAAGACTCTGGACAGTGATGGCCCTCGCGGCCACGCTCGCACTGGGCGCCAAGGCTCAGTGCGGCATCGAGAACCACGCCTTCAAGTCGGGCGAGTTCCTTTATTACGACCTGTATTTCAACTGGAAGTTCATCTGGGTCAAGGTGGGCACGGCCTCGATGAGCACCGTCGAGTCGGTGTACAGCGGCAGGCACGCCTACCGCACGAGCCTGGTCACCCGTGGCAACAACAAGCTCGACAAGGTGTTCACCATGCGCGACACCCTGCTCTCCTACTGCGACAGGAACCTGTCGCCGCTGTATTTCCGAAAGGGCGCGCGCGAGGGCAAGCGCTACTATGTTGACGAGCTGTGGTACTCCTACCCCAGGGGCAACTGCCACCTCAGGCAGCACCGTATCGAGAGCGACGGCAAGCACGTGTGGAAGCAGTCGGAATACCAGGACTGCATCTACGACATGATGAGCATTTTCCTCAGGGCAAGGAACTTCAACGCCTCGAAGTTCAGGAAGGGGCAGAAGATACCGATGCCCATCAGCGACGCCAAGCACCTGTCGAACTCCTGGCTGGTGTACCGCGGAAAGGAGAAGTTCAAGGTCGAAGGCTCCAAGGAGAAGTTCCGCTGCCTGGTGTTCTCGTTCATGGAACGCGAGGATGGCAAGAACCACGAGCTTATCCGCTTCTTCGTCACCGACGACACCAACCACATCCCCGTGCGCCTTGACATGTTCCTGAGCTTCGGCTCGGCCAAGGCGTTCCTCAAGGGCTACCGCGGCGTTCGCAACCCCATGACTTCACGTCTGAACTAAACCAAACAGCAACAACCGATATGAAGAAAACAACATTCACCGTGATGCTGGCCGCTGCCCTGGCATCATGTTCGACAGTACAGAAAACAGCGTCGCTTGACACCCTGGACGGCGAGTGGCGCATCGTGAGCGTCAACGGCGAGCAGCTGGACGCCGACGACTACGAGACCGCCCCCTTCTTCGGCTTCAACGTGGCCGAGCGGAGAGTCTATGGCTGCTCGGGCTGCAACCGCCTGTCGGGAGAGCTTGACGCCGGCGGGCCAGACGGCCGCCTGGTGTTTGGCGACAAGATTGCCTCCACCCGCATGATGTGCCGCAACATGGCCGCCGAGCGCAAGGTGCTCGGGGCGATGCCCAGCGTGACCTCGTTCAGGCCGGGCAAGAAGAACACCATGCTGCTCACTGACAAGAGCGGAAAGACGGTGTTTGAATTGCAGAAGACGAGTGGCAAATGACGGATGGCCGCCTGCGGCGATGAAGAATTAAAAAATGACGGATTGCAAGACCAAGTCTGCAATCCGTCATTTTTCTTTGCCTCATCTCGTGCGCCCTGGCGCCGGTTCTCTGCCACTCAATTCTTCATTCTTCATTAAAGATACTCCTTCAGCATGTCCCACACGGCGACGATGTGGCAGGCGCTGCCCGCCAGCACGAAGAAGTGGAACACCGAGTGCATGTAGCGCCGCTTGTTGAACGAGTAGAAGGCGGCCCCCGTGATGTAGCACACCCCCTCGGCGACAATCCAGCTCACGGCCGCCGCGCCCACCGCGTCGACGAGCGGCTTGAACGCCACCAGCACCGAGAGGCCCATGCCGATGAAGCAGAGGGTCTCCACGTTGCTGTGGTCCTTGAGGCGCACCAGGCTCACCACCGTGCCGGCGATGGCCGAGAGCCACACAAAGGCGAAGAGGCCCCAGCCCCAGTAGCCCTGTTCGCGCAGCGCCACGAGTGTGATGGGCGAGTAGGAGCCGGCGATGTTCCAGTAGATGGCGGCGTGGTCCCAGCGGCGCAGCCGCTCCTTCCAGCGGCTGCGCCGTGGCATGGCATGATACACTGTCGAGGCGGCATACGAGGACAGCATGCCGAAGAGGTAGAGGATGACAGCCAGGCGCGCCCAGCCGTTCTCTGCCTCAAAGCACTTCACCAGGAACACCGTCCCGATGACTACGGCCAGCAGGATGCCCGCGGCGTGCGACCAGGTGTTCCACAACTCCTCTTTCTTCGTGTATCTTATAGCCATCTCAGGTCATGTCTTGGTGATGCCGGGGGGGGCGGCAAGGCCCGCGCCCCCCCTATTTCATTTCCTCCAGCAGTCGGTCTGCGTGCCCCCACTTGTCCATCATGTAGAGCACATAGCGGATGTCGACGCCGATGCAGCGCGCCAGCTGGCTGTCAAAGAGGATGTCGCTTGCCAGACTTTCCCAGTTGCCGTCGAAGGCCAGCCCGATGAGCCGCCCCTTGCCGTCGAACATGGGCGAGCCGCTGTTGCCGCCGGTGATGTCGTTGTTGGTCAGGAAGCAGAGCTGCATCTTGCCCGTGGCCTTGTCGGCATAGCGGCCGAAGTCGGATGCCGAGAACAGCCTGAGCATCTCCGGCTCGGCGAGATAGTCGGGCACCTGGCCGCTCCTCTTCATCTTCTCCACGATGCTCTCGGCCGTGGTGTAGTAGCCCGACGGCTTCCCTCCAACCGTGAAGCCGCCCACCTGTCCGTAGCTGAGGCGCATGGTGAAGTTGGCGTCAGAGTAGTGCGGGCGGTCCTGCTCCATGCGCAGCTTCACGTTGCAGAGGTAGCGCTCCTGCTCGTCGATGCTGTCGCGCAGCTCCCTGATGGGCGCCATGATCTGCGTGAGCATGTCCGTAAGGTCGATGCCCATCCTCACGCCATAGTCCTTGCCGTAGCCCTTCCTGTTGATGTAGATCTTGCTGTTGCTCTTCATCAGCGCCGAGTTGGCGTAGAGGTAGTCGGCGTAGCGCGCGCAGTCGCCGCCGAACTCGCTGTCGATGGTCTTGTAGAAGTCGGGCAGCCAGCGTGCGTCCGCCTGCTCGCGGTAGTTCTTGAGCAGCGCCCCCATCACCTCGCGGTCGGTGGCCAGGTCCCACGTCTTGCAGTCGTCGTCAAACAGGATGTACTGTTTGCGCTTGCGGTTCTTCGGCCCGAGCACCTCCTTTCCGTTGGCCGCCTTCAGCGAGCGGTCGGCCAGCTCGTTGGTGCCGACAAAGGTCTCGCGGAAGAGCGTGAGCGCCTTGCGCAGGGCGAGCCGCTTGTCGTAGAGCCGTTTCATCAGGTCGAAGTCGAGCTTCCCTTTCATGTAGCCGGTGGAGTCCTGGTAGTGGCGGATGGCGCGCTCGTAGTCAGCTTTCTGTTTCACCAGGCCGATGCTGTCGATGCACTTGTTCATGCCGATGGAGTTCTTCCAGTAGTTGGAGCTGCGCGCGTACTTCGAGTCATACTTGATGCGCACGCCCTCGTCGGCTGTCATGTGCCGCCACATCACCTGCTGCTTCACGCCGCGCACCTGCGCCCTCGGTGCGTTGCCGGCGTCGCGCATCTCGCGGATGCCATAGCTCGACAGGTAGCGGCTGGTGGAGCCGGGGTAGCCGATGGTCATGGCGAAGTCGCCCTCGCGGTAGCCGTCGAGCGACACCCGCGCCCACGACTTGGGGCGGTAGGGCACGTTGCGCTCGCTGTATTCGGCGGGGCCGTTGGTCTCCGGGTTGGCGTAGATGCGGAACACGGAGAAGTCGCACGTCTGCCTCGGCCACATCCAGTTGTCGGTCTCTCCGCCGAACTTGCCCATCGACTTGGGTATGGTGAACACCAGTCGCAGGTCGCGGAAGTCGCGGTAGGTGGTGGCATAGAAGGCGTTGCCCTCGTAGAACGGCTGCAGCTCCAGGCGCAGGGTGGAGTCCCGGGCTTTCGCCTCCTTCGACCAGGCGTTCTCCACCGAGTCGAGGAAGGCCTCCTGCTGCTTGAGGCTCAGCTTGTAGAAGCCCATGTCGGTGAGCCGCTGCGTCACGTCCTTCTGCTCGACCATGAAGCTCACGAACATGTCCTTGTTGGGCAGCTCGTCGGCATAGGTCTTGGCGTAGAAGCCGTTGAGCATATAGTCGTGCTCCACGGTGGAGTGGCTGCGGATAGCCTCGAAGCCGCAGTGGTGGTTGGTGAGCACCAGGCCGTTGGGCGAGACGACCACCCCCGAGCAGTACCCGCTGAAGTTCACGCAGGCGTTCTTGATGGCGTTGCCGCTCTGGTAGAGGTCTGCGTAGGGCAGGGTGAAGCCCTCGGCCTTCATCATTTCGTAGACAGGCTGTGGCAGGTTGTACAGGGTCCACATGCCCTCGTCGGCCTTGGCCGTGGCGGCGGCCAGTGCGGCCGCCGCGATAATCAGTGATTTCTTCATATCTGTTTTTGTTGGTTCTTACACTTTCTGTGGCGCAACAGCCTCACCGTTGCGGCCGCGTACACAGCCACCAGCAGCGCGTTGAGCGCCAGCGCGCCGGCCAGTGGCAGGTGGCCGTTGCTCCAGCAGATGCCCGCGTAGAGGGCCGCGGCGAGCAGGGCGTAGCGCGCGATGGTGCCCAGGGGGTAGTTGATGGGGTAGCGCCGCTGCCCCACTGCGTACGACAGCGCCATGGCCGTGCCGTAGCCGGCCACGCCGGCCCATGCGCACGCCATGTAGCCGTAGCGCGGCACGAAGATGACATTGGCGGCGATGAGCACCGCGCAGCCGATGCCCGAGAACCATGCGCCCCAGATGGTCTTGTCGGTCAGCTTGTACCAGAACGACAGGTTGAAGTAAACGCCCATCATCATCTCCGCTGCCATCACGATGGGCACCACGCGCAGCCCGCTCCAGTAGTCGCGCCCGATGAGGTACTTGAGCACCCCGATGCCGCCCATCACCATGAGGAAGGCCAGCAGGGTGAACACCACGAAGTAGAGCATGGCCCTGGCATAGGTGTCGCGGCTGTCGCCGTCCTTGCTCTTGCCAAACACGAAGGGCTCGTAGGCATAGCGGAACGCCTGGGTGATCATGGCCATGATCATGGCAATCTTGGCCGACGCGCTGTAGATGCCCAGCTGTTCGTGGCCGTTGGCGTAGGGGTAGATGTAGGGGAACAGAATCTTGTCGGCCGCCTGGTTGAGTATGCCCGCGACACCCAGCACCAGGATGGGCCAGCTGTAGCGCAGCATGCGGCGCAGCAGGGGCCGGTCGAGTGTCCACCGCACGGCCGTCAGCTCGCGCCGGAAGCACAGGGTGACGGAGGCCGTGCACGCCATGTTGATGTAGAAGGCGTAGCCCACGTCGGGCACCTGTCCGCCCGTTGCCGGCAGCCAGACGAAGAACACCAGGTTGAGCGCGATGTTCATCACGATGAACAGCAGCTTGAGCGTGGCGAACTTCACCGCCTTCTTCTGGTAGCGCAGGTAGGCAAAGGGGATGCACTGGAAGGCGTCGATGGCCACCGTGACCGCCATGGTCCACACGTAGGCCGGGTGGTCGCCGTAGCCCATGGCCCCCGACAGCGGCCCGATGAAGGCCAGCACCAGCGCCACGAACAGCGCCGACGTGCAGGCCACCGAGGCGAGGATGGTGCCGTAGACGCGCCGCGGGTCCTCGCCCTCCTTGTTGGCAAAGCGGAAGAAGGTGGTCTCCATGCCGTAGGTGAGGATGACGAGCAGCAGCGCCGTGTAGGCGTAGACGTTGGTGATGATGCCGTAGCCGCCGCTCTCGGCCGAGAGCTTGGCGGTGTAGATGGGCACCAGCAGGTAGTTGAGAAAGCGGCCTACGATGCTGCTCATCCCGTAGATGGCGGTGTCCTTGAAGAGCGATTTCAAACTTGGCATAGCTGTGCGTGTAAGGTGAATGACGGTTCCGGGGCCGCTGTCAGCCCTGGAAGAAAAGGTAGCAGATGGCGATGGCGGCCAGCACGCCGGCCAGGTCGGCCAGCAGCCCGCAGGCCACGGCGTGGCGCGTGTGGCGCACGCCGACGCTGCCGAAGTAGACCGCCAGGATGTAGAACGTGGTGTCGGTGGAGCCTTGGAACACGCAGCTCAGCCGCCCCACAAACGAGTCGGCCCCGTAGGTGGTCATGGCGTCGACCATCATGCCGCGCGCCCCGCTGCCCGAGAGCGGCTTCATCAGCGCCGTGGGCAGCGCGCCCACAAAGTCGCTGTCGCCCCCGAGGCCTTCGACCGCGGCGCGCACGCCCCCGACAAGCAGGTCCATCGCCCCCGAGGCGCGGAACACCCCGATGCCCACCAGGATGGCCACCAGGTAGGGGATGATGCGCACCGCCGTGTGAAAGCCCTCCTTGGCCCCCTCGATAAACGCGTCGTAGACGTTGATGCGCTTGCGCATGCCCGCCACGATGAACCCCGTGATGATGCCCGCCAGCAGGATGTTGGCCGTGGTGGTGCTCGCGCGGTCCATCGTGGCGCGGTCCATCTGGCCGAAGCCCCAGATGACCAGCGCCACCGCCAGGCACATGCCGCCCAGCGTGAGCAGCAGCGTGCGGTTCAGAAGGTTGATGCGCTGGTAGGCGCTGGTCACCACGATGCCGGCCAGTGTCGAGAAGAACGTGGCCAGCAGGATGGGGATAAAGATGTCGGTGGGCTGCGCCGCGCCCAGCTGGGCGCGGTAAACCATGATGCTCACGGGGATGATGGTGAGCCCGCTCGTGTTGAGCACCAGGAACATAATCATCGGGTTGGAGGCCGTGTCCTTGCGCGGGTTCAGCTCCTGCAGCTGCTCCATGGCCTTCAGCCCGAGCGGGGTGGCCGCGTTGTCAAGGCCCAGCATGTTGGCCGCAATGTTCATGAAGATGCTTCCCGTCACGGGGTGCCCCTTGGGAATGTCGGGAAACAGCCGCGCGAACACCGGGCTGAGCGCGCGCGCCAGCAGGCTGACCACGCCCCCGCGCTCGCCAATCTTCATGATGCCCAGCCACAGGGAGAGCACGCCGGTGAGGCCCAGCGAAATCTCGAACGCGGTCTTCGACGAGGCGAACGTGGCGTCGATGATGGCCGGGAAGACCCCGAAGTCGCCAAGGAACACCAGCTTCACCGTGGCTATTGCGAAGGCAGTCAGAAAGAAGGCTGTCCAAATATAGTTGAGTACCATGTCGTTCCGTTGTGTGTGCAAAGGTAGTGCAAAAATTCGGTAAACCGAGAGAAAAGGGCAACTACTTGTCCTTTTCCGGGCGTGAGAATCTTATCCTCACCGCAGAAAGCCAGAATGGCCTGGGCTGAACCCCGGTCGCCGGCCTTTCGTTCTGACGGCCGTTTTTGGTTAAATAAAGCTAATTGCCGGGCGGGCGGGAGGCTTCTGTCACGCGAAATGCCTACATTTGCAACAGGCCGGTTGACTGAAAAGCCGGCAAGACTGCCACTTTTAACCCCGGAAAAGATGAAAAACAGCGTTAGACTGCTTGCCTGTGCAGGCCTGGTGTCGGTGTGCCTCTGTGCCTGCAAGGACACCGATCTGTTTGTCGAAGACACCTATATTGAGCAGGTAAGGGCCTCCTTCCCCGTGAAAGGCATTGACCCTGGCCAGCAGTGGAGCACCACCGGCACCACGCTGATGCGCGTCACCGTGCGCATGGGCCGGCCGGGCAGCTACACTGTGAAGGTGTTTTCGCAGCAGCCCGACAGCGCCGGCGCTGCCGGACTGCTGGCGTGTGGCAGCGTGGCCGGCGGCCAGACGCTCGTCACAGCTGTCAGCTACCCCCTGTCGTCGCCCCTTGTCTATGTGGCCGTTGCCGACAGCGCGGGCGTTATGACCGTCTGCCCCGCGCCGGTCAGTGGCGGCGAGACGGCCCTCGAGGTGGGCGATGCCGCTGCCGGCTCCCGCCCGCTGGCCGCCTGCCGCATCAGTCCCGCTGAGGCCGCCCGGCTGAAGGCCGCCGGCACGGGCCTGACCTACTGCTACGAGGACAACTTCCCCGCGCCCGGCGACTGCGACTTCAACGATGTGGTGATGGGGCTGCAGCTGGAGAAGAGGCACCGGCGCGCCGGCGCGCAGTGCGACACGCTGGTGGCCAGGGTTGGCCTGAGGGCCGTAGGGTCGCTGAAGCCCATTGCCGCCGCCCTGCGCCTCAAGGGCGTGAGCGCGGCCTGTGTGGGCGGCACTTTCGGCCTTGAGGCAGCGCCGGGCCGTCCGTCGCTCGGCTTCTATGACATCGAACGCTACAACACCCTGCTGCATAAGGGTGGCGATGACGGGCGCAGCTTCCTCACCGCCCTCGACGGGCAGGATGTGGTCATCCCCCTTTTCAATGACGCTCACTATGCCATCAGCGGCGGCGAAAAGGAGGAGGGCGACGCCAAGCGGCGCTATTACAACACCAAGGCTGCGCCCGGCGCAGGTGGCGAGACCGTTGCCGAAGACCGGCTGCCCGCCAGTGTCTATACCTTATATTTCAGGGACTCTGCCGCCTTTGCCCGCTTTGCGCCCGACAAGGCAGACCTCTTCATCATTGAGGAGTTCAACGGAGCTTGCTACGAGGTGCACACCCTTGCGTTCAAGCAGGACGAGGTGGTGCACCGCTGGCGCGAAGGCAGCACGGCCTATGCCGACAACTTCCCCTGGGCCATCGCCGTCCCCGGCGTGTTCAGCTACCCGGTCGAGGGCACACCCATTGGCTCCAGCCCCATCAGCAACGTGCTTGGCGGCGCCTACCAGACCCGGGGGCACTCGTTCGGCGAGTGGGCAAGGGACCGCTCCAAGGCCGCCGACTGGTACGGCTACCCCCGGGCCGGCTTGGTCTGTCCCCGGTAGCCGGCCCTTTTTCCCCGCCCCGGCCTGCCCTTGACCCCTGCCGCAGTGTCAGTCGGCAGGGGCGTTTCTCAGTGCCTCGCCAAACTCCCTGCTGATGCTGTTGCCGATGCTCTTGCAGCAGTCGGCCGAGAAGCGCTGCGCCTGGTGCACCAGCCTGTCCCACTGCTCCTCGCTGAGGCCGCGCTCAATGTCGGCCCGCGTGATGCCGTAGCGTACCATCCCGTAGACGAAACCGGCGTTGAAGTTGTCGCCGGCCCCGATGGTGCTCACCGTGTCGGTCGCCGTCACGGGATACCGCTTGCTCAGTCCGCCCTCGGCCCGCAGCTCTACCGGCCCGGCACCCTGGGTGCAGATGAACTTCTTTGAGTAGAAGGCGATGTCGCTGCGGTAGATGGCGTCGGGGTCAGACTTGTGGAACATCACCTCGAAGTCGTCCACGCTGCCGCGCACGATGTCGGCATACTCCAGGTTCTCCAGGATGTTCGGGGTCACGCGGATCACGTCGTCGCGGTGCGACGCGCGGAAGTTCACGTCGTAGTAGAGAATGGCCCCCCGCTTGCGCGCGTACTCCAGGAAGCCCACCACCTGCGGGCGGATGACCGGGTTCACGGCATAGTAGGAGCCGAACATCACCACGTCGTCGGGCTGCACGTCGGGGTAGGCAAAGTCGAGCTGGTCGTGCGGATGGTCCTTGTAGAAGATGTACTCCGCGTCGTTGCTGCCGTTGAGAAAGGCCAGCGATATGGGCGACTTGCTCCCGGGGTACACGCAGACATGGCTGCCGTCCACCCCGTTCTCCTCCAGAAAGCCGATGATGCGCCGGCCCACGCGGTCGTTGCCGGCCTCGCTGATGAAGGTGGCGGGCACCCCGGCGCGCCCCAGCGAGATGATGCCGTTGAACACCGAGCCTCCGGGCACCGCCCCAACCGGGTCGTCGCCGCGGAAGATGATGTCGAGCACGGTCTCGCCAATACCTATAACTTTTCGCATGGCTGTATCAAATGATTTCAATCACCTGTCTAATCTGGCTGCAAATATCTTAATTTTTCGGCAGAAAACAAACTAAAAATTCGTATTTTTGCGCCTGTTTTTATGAGATACAACACCCATACTCTGGCCAATGGCCTCCGCATCATCCACCTGCCGTCCGCCTCGCCGGTGGTCTACTGCGGCTATGGCATCGCCGCCGGCACGCGCAACGAGCTGCCGGGCGAGGAGGGCCTGGCCCACTTTTGCGAGCATGCCGCGTTCAAGGGAACGGCGCGGCGGCGCGCCTGGCACATCATGAACTGCCTGGAGCGCGTGGGGGGCGACCTCAACGCGTTCACCAACAAGGAGGACACCATGTACCATGCCGCCATCCTGAAGGATGACATCGGCCGCGCCGTCGACCTGCTCACCGACATCGTGTTCCGCAGCCAGTACCCCCAGGCCGAGCTTGACAGGGAGGTGGAGGTGATCTGCGACGAGATTGAGAGCTACAACGACACGCCGGCCGAGCTTATCTACGACGAGTTCGAGAACCTGCTCTTTGCCGGCCACCCGCTGGGGCACAACATCCTGGGCGCCGCCGGCCGGCTGCGCACTTACCGCTCGGCCGACCTGCGCCGCTTCGCCGCGCGCCACTACCGTCCCGCCAACGCCATCTTCTTTGCCTACGGCGACCTTGACTTCGCCCGGCTGGTGCGCCTCCTCGAGCGCCACACGGCCGACATTGCCGCGCCGCCCGCCGCCCGCGCTGCCGCGGGGGCGGCCGCCGGAGCGGCCATCCCGGGCGCACCCGCTGCCGGCGCCGGGGCCGGCCCGCTGCCGCCCTACTGTCCGCAGGAGGCCGTTGTGCAGCGCCCCACCCACCAGGCCCACGTGATGATGGGCAACCGCACCTTTCCTGTGACCGACAGCCGGCGCATCGCGCTCTACCTGCTCAACAACATCCTTGGCGGGCCGGGCATGAACGCGCGGCTCAACCTGTCGCTGCGCGAGCGCAACGGACTGGTCTACGCGGTCGAGAGCTCCATGGCGAGCTATTCGGACACCGGCGTGTGGTGCGTCTATTTCGGCTGCGACCCCCACGACGCCGCGCGCTGCCGCCGGCTGGTGCGCCGCGAGCTCGACCGCATGGCCGGCCGCGAGCTGACCCCGTCCCAGCTCCGCGCGGCCAAGAAGCAGCTCAAGGGCCAGATTGCCGTGGCCTGCGACAGCCGCGAGAGCTTCGCCCTCGACTTTGCCAAGAGCTACCTGCACCGCGGCTGGGAGAAGGATGTCAGCCGCCTGTTCGCCCAGCTCGACGCGCTCACCGCCACCGAGCTGCAGCAGGTGGCGGCCCAGGTCTTCGACCCCGGCCTGATGACCACGCTTGTGTTCAGTCCCGGGTGAGCGCCGGCATCCGCGGGGGGACGGCCCGCGGCCATCCCCCAAGCACGCGCAGCGGCGCCCCTCCCGCATACCGGGAGGGGCGCCGCTGCGTTTATGTCCGGCTGCCGCTGCAAGGCAGCCGGACCTTCAGAGTCAGTTCATGGCAAAGAAAGTGCCGTTGTTGCAGGCCATGCGCAGCCGGTACATGCCCTGCTCGCTGGCTGCCACGTCAAGGCTCTCGCCGTTGGGAAGGATGGCCTTGACGGTGCCGTCGGCGTTGTAGCGGAACAGCTCCTTCTGCACGCCGTTCTCCTCCATCGACCAGCTGTTGTCCTTCTTGTTGTACACGAAGTACACCTTGTCGCCCGTGGGGCGGGTCACCTCGTAGCCGTTCTTCAGCGTCTTCACGGCATACATCTTGCCGTCCCGGCCCCACACGTTGTCCACATGGCCCACCTTGGCCACGGGGTTGCTGCCGGTCCAGAACTCGACCGTGTTGAGCACGAGCAGGTCGACCACGCTTGCGACGCCATAGGCGGGTGAAATCACGATGAACACAAGTTCGTTGACAAACTTGTTGCTCAGGCCCTTGTTCCAGCCCAGCAGTTTGTTAAACAGTCCGAACGAACCGATACATGAGGTGGTGAGCACCGCTCCGGCCACCAGGCAGAGAAATGTTTTCTTCATCTTGTCTTGGTTTTGAAATGTGGTTGATAAACGTTTGTTGTTCTCTTGTTGTTCTTTACGGTTACAAATGTAGGCCATTTTCTCCAAATTTCCTAACAAAAGCCCCCTTTTTCTTCGTCTTGCCCCGAATCGCCTGCCGGGCTTCGCGCCGCCGCCCCCTCCTTGGCTCGCCGCTGCCGAGGCTGTCACTCTCCGTCCGCCAGGCCGCCCCTGTAGTTCTCTAGCGCCGCTTTCAGCGCGCGGTCCACCCCGTAGTCGGTGTCTGCCGTGGCGTTGCCGAACGTCCATCTGAAGTCGCCCTTGTTCATCCGTCCCGCGCCGAGCCAGCCGGTCACGGCCGCCGGCACGTCGATGGCGCGCAGCGGCGTGTAGGGGTAGGTGTGCGCCGGGTCGGTGTCAAAGTTGTTGTAGGCGGTCTGCCCCACGAGCGCCCTCACCGACGGGGGCACCTCCTCGTCGCGCGCGGCCGCCTCGTAGCAGTCGAAGCCGGTCGCGCTGGCGCGCTGGGTCACGGGGGTGTAGTTGGCGCTCGCCCCCTTCTCGGCGTACACGTTGCCGAAGCTCTTGATGAGGCCGCCGGCCTCGCCCGAGAACGTGCCGTCGCCCCTGGCGTCGGTGCCCTGCTGCGAGATGAGCGCCGGGTTCTTGGTGGCGCGGAAGAAGTTGGCCTCCATGAACACGCTTGCGCCCATGGTGGCCCCCACGCCATACTTGGCGCAGCCATCGTAGTAGTTGTTCCACACGTGTACCGACATGGTGCGCACCCTCGGGTGGCGCGAGTCGCTGTGGTCGAACCAGTTGTGGTGGTAGCAGATGTAGTTGGGCCCGCTCTCGCTCTTCATGCCGCAGAGCGACGCCTTTCCGCTGTCCCAGAAGTGGTTGTAGGCGATGGTGACGAGCTGCGAGTTGCCCTTCACGTCGATGGTTCCGTCGCCCTTGGCCTGGTCGGCGTCGCCGCCGGTCTTCCCGTAGAACAGGTCAAGGTGGTGAACCCAGCAGTGGCGGTTGTCCGTGTCCAAGCTCACGGCGTCGTCCATGCACAGCATGATGGCGAAGTTGCGCAGCTCCACGCTCACGGCGTTGCGCAGCAGCAGTCCGAAGCCCCAGATGGTGGCGTCCTCGCCGACGCCCTCCACCGTGATGTTCATCGCCCTGCCGTTGCCCCGGCCCTTGATTTGCAGTCCCTCGGCCTTGCTGCCGAAGTAGTCCATGTCCGTGTCGCGCACGGTGCCGACGAGGCGGATGGCCAGCGGCCGCTTCTCCAGTCCCTTCTGGTAGGCGTTCACGATGGCCTGCAGTCCGGTGAAGGTCTTTGTCTGCCCCTTGCTGTCGGTCGCCACGTCGAGGGTCACCGTCTTGGCCGTGCGGCCTGTCACGTAGACCACGCGCGCGCCGGCTTTCAGCGTGCCGTCGTTGTTGTAGGCCCCCACGGCCGTGTCGCCGGTGTGGGCGAAGCCCGAGCGGTCGTGGGCCGCCACGCTGATGCCGCTGGCCGTGCTCGCCCGGCCCGTGTCCTCGGCGCCGCCGGCGACCGGCACCACGCGCAGTGCGTAGCCGGTGCCGGCGCGCAGTCCGGGCACGTCGGCCCGCAGGTAAGTGCCGTAGTTGCGCACCAGTTCGCTGTCGATGGCCGTGAAGTCGGCATACTGTCCGCCGCGCACGTAGACGCGGTAGGCCGAGGCCCCCTCCAGGGGCAGCCATTTCACGTAGGCCGCCTCCAGCCATCCGCGCGCCTCGGTGAGGGTCACCCCGCGGTTGTCGAGCGCGGGGGCGGTGCCTGGCCCCTCCGCCTTCATGAAGTCGATGCCGGCCACCGCCTCTGTGAACGTGTCGTGCCAGCCGCCCTCCTTGCCGCTCACGGTCACCGTGCCCCCGGCATTGTCGATGTCCATCCGTGCCACGTCCGCCGTGTTGTAGTAGGCCAGCGTGCCGTCAAGGGTGGTGAGCACCGCCTGGTTGCGGCCCATGTCCATCCTCGTGGCGTGCGGGGCCGTGGCGCTGCCGCCCCCCTCCTGGCCGCTGCCGCCGCCCGGTGCGCTGCCGCCCGCCGTGATGGTGTACAGGTAGAGTCCGCCGTCGGCCGTCAGTGTCACGTCACCGTCGGCCTCCACCGTGCCCCTGTTCGTTGTCCTGGCGGCCGACTTGGCGAAGCCCTCTGTCACCCTGAGGTTTGTCGGGGTCAGCCCGCGCTCGGCCGACGAGCTGCTGCTCTGGCACACCACCGTCACCGCCGTGCCCGCCTTCAGCGCCGGTATGGTCACCCGGCCGCCGGCGCCGTTGAGCGTGAGCGAGCGCTTCTTGGTGTCCACGCGCAGCCTGTCGGCCCCCGTCACCGTGAGCAGCAGCCCCCGGGCGAAGTCCAGCTCGGCGCCATTGGCCGCCAGCGGCGCTGCCGCCATGGCCTTGGTGTTCTTCCACCGCCTGTTCGTGCTGTCGTAGGTCCAGTTGTCCGTGTCTGCGTTGAGGCTGGCCCTGTCGGCCTCCGTCAGCGCGCCGAAGTCCCACGACTGCGCGCCGGTGCGGGTGGCGGCGCCCGCGAGGAGCAGTGCCACCAGTGCTATGATGTGACGGTAGTTGCGTTTCATTGTTGTGAGTGTTGCTTGTTTGGGAGTGTAAGGTTGTTCTTCTGCCTTGCGTGGCGAGGCGTCTTTGGCGCCCGCCTTACCTGGCGATGCGCTTCTTGCCGCCGGTGATGTAGATGCCCCTTGGCCGCTGCGCGCCGCGGCTTGCCGCGCGCTGCCCTTTCAGGTTCACGGCGGGGCTGCAGGCAGTGGGGCTGGCGGTGGGGCTGGCTACGGCTGTCCCCCCGCTGCCATAGTCCATGGCGATGCTCACCCCGCCCATGTCGGCCGTCATGCAGGTGCTGTCGTCGAAGGCCAGGGTCACGTTGTCGCCGTCAAAGGTGATGGCGGCCACGGTCTTGTCTACCGTCTCGCCGCCCGCCGTCACCCGCTGTCTGGTGTCGGCTGCCGCCGTCATGGAGATGATGGCCATGGCGGCGGTGCAGATAGCTGTCTTTCCCATAGGAGAGTTGCGCTTGTTATAATGGTAAGTAGTTGTTTGTGATATATAATAGGTAAGTAGCTGTTTTCCGGCGCGGCTCTTTCCGCTCCATTCACAAAGATAGCGACAATGGCCGGTGTTTGTTCATCCAGTGTGTGTAAAAATGGCGTAAACGTTTACGCTGCCTTCCCGTGGCTGTCGCTGCCGCCGGTCTGTGCATGCAGCCAGGAACTGCCGGGTGTTTTTGTTTTATTAACACTTTGCCTGTCCGATTTTAACACAGTCTTTCCCTCCCATTTAGCGTTGCCGTCGCCGCTTCCGCCTGTCTTTTGGCCCCTCCCAAGCCATGCTTTTGTGCGCTTCACGGCCGTCTCTTGGGCCGGGTGCCGTGCCTTGTGCCGCCATCCGCACCGTTTCAGCTTGTCATCAGCCTTGTTCCGGGAGCCAAAACGGTGAATGTCAGCGCTTCATCCGCACCGTTTCGCCGTCCCAAAGTGGCCGGATGGCAGAGCCCTTTCTTGCACATTTTCGCTTGAAAAGCCTTAACGCACTTGCCCACTGCCGCTTGCCGTTGCACAAGCGAGCGCGCCTTGTTTGCGTCCGGCAGGCTTCCGGTCTCCGAAAACGCGAATTTTCAGACCCCTTCTCCCGAAAAATTTAACATTTGAAGGTAGCCGCTTCGCCGTCCTCGTCTTTCCATTTGTCCCTTGCCATGTTGCAAATTATTGTATAAAAAGAAAAAAAACTGGGCAACGGTAGCTTAATATTGGAAAAAAGATTTAACTTTGCACCGTGTTATAGTCTGTTGTGATGTTTAGGGAAAGGCGTAAAGGGGTTGTTAAATGAGCTAGGCTTTCCGCCATTCATCATGTATGCTATCCATTATATATATAAGGTGAGAGAAAAATAGATACTACAAATTCATATTTTAAACAAAGGTTCAATGAAAAAGAAAATCGCTAGCAAACTTCTTTTGGTTGCCACGGTGCTGGCTTCCTTAAGTGCTTTCGTCTCTTGCAAAGACTACGATGAAGATTCTAACGCTGACCTGCTCTCGAAGACATCCTCGCTTCAGGATGTCTACAACAAACAGATGGAGGAGCTTTCCAGGTGGAAGACCTCGATGGAAGAGCAGCAGAAGAAGAACAAGGACTCTATCTGGATTATCGCCCAGGACTGGATGAAGAAGTCTGACTATGTGACCGGCGGAAAGCTGGCCGACTGTATCGTCAGGGACCAGAACCTCGGCTACTGGATTGACCAGCTGAACAAGCTGATCAACTACGGTGGCACCGGCAACATTCAGGACCTCATTGGCGCGATTAACAACGCGAACACAACCGCTGCCAACGCCGCCACTGCCGCTGCCAACGCCGCCACTGCCGCATCGAACGCGCAGGCCTCTGCCGACAACGCCAACGGCAGGATTGACAGCCTGAACAGCGTCATCCAGGGATGGTCGCCCGACATGAAGGAGACCGTGCGCCAGGTGGCCGAGGCCCTGGAGCGCGCCAAGAACGACTCGATGCGCATCGACCAGATTGAGAAGAACTATGCCACCAAGGTGCAGCTCGACTCGCTGGGCGAGGACTTCAAGGACTCCGTAAGCATCCTGCGCACGCTGATCAACCAGACCAACTACAAGGTGAGCGAGAACCACCGGGAGATGCTTGACAGCATCAGCAAGACCAAGCAGTATGCCCAGAGCCTCTACAATGAGCTGAAGAAGACCATGGAGGAAGAGACCAAGTGGATCAAGGACTCCATCGCAGGGCTTGACAGCCGGCTGGACAATGTTGACATCCGCCTGGGCGACCTGGAGGAAGCCTACAAGAACGCAGACAAGGCGCTCAACGTGCGCATCGACTCGCTGCGCGACGTGGTGGACGCGCTGACCACCAAGGTGCTCAGGAACTCCGAAAAGGTGGACTCGCTCTGCGGCGTGACCAGCAAGATTCAGAACGCCCTGGCCAAGCTGGTGACCGGTGTCATCGTGCAGGGCGCCGAGAGCCCCGTCATCGGACAGGGCGCGCTGCCCGTGGGCCTGCAGACCAACGTGCTGGCCGGCTTCTACGGCTATGCCGGCTCGGCAGGCGTGCGCTTCCCGACAGACCGCCAGCCTTACTATGCCGACTGGAACAGCAACGGCACCAGCCAGCGCCTCACCAACAAGGATCTTGAGATGGTTGGCAAGGTGAACGAATACACGGCAGCCGACGGCGCATTCCTCGCCGGAAGCAACGCCGACAACGCCGGAACGCTCTATATGACCATCAACCCCAACACCGTCAACCTCACCGGACTGCGCGTGGAACTGGAGAACAGCGTGATGGAGACGTGTCCCATCAACCTCACTCCCATACAGCCCTCGAACAAGCGGCTCACCTTCGGGTGGACGCGTGGCGCCGCTGCCAACGGATTCTATGAGACCAAGGCCTCTATCGACGCTGCCAACGTGACAAGCCTGAAGCCCCGCGTGAGCGTGAAGGACCTCAAGGAGGTGATGGCCGAGCTCAAGAAGGTGCGCAACAGCGCCGGCGTGAAGGAGGGCCTCAGGAGCGTCAACGTGAGCAAGATAGCCTACAACCTGTACACCGAAATGAACGATGTGCTTGACGCACAGGCCATCAAGGTGAGCTGGAGGGACGACCTCACCAACGAGGTACACAGCGTGTACTCGCAGTACAACGTGGCCGCAACGGCCATCAAGCCGCTGTCGTTCGCCACGCTGAAAGACCTCAACATGACAACCTTCCCCGGCTACGGCACGGTGGAGAACTTCATCAACCGCGTGGTGGGCAAGGTGAGCTACAAGCTGCCCAGCATGAGCCTCAACCTCGGACAGGCTCCCAAGATCAGCAAGATTGAGATGGTAGAGCTAACCCCCGAGCTGAAGGCCAAGTTCAAGGTGGAGGTGAACATCGACACCACATTCAGCACAATCAAGGACGGCGCCACCATCGAGACTGCCGTGCAGGACGAGAACGGCAACTGGGTGAGCAAGACCGTCTACCTGAAAGACCTCGTGAAGGAAAACGGCGTGGTGAAACTCTACTTGATAAGGGAGATAGACATGACCGACGCCGTGGAGGAGCTTTACGGCAACCTGACCGACCCGATCAAGAACTTCAACAAGACCGTTGACGACCTGAACGCCTACCTGCAGAACGTGAACGACGAGCTGAACCGCGTCAACGGCTATGTGGCCGACGTGCAGACCTCGATTGACGACGCCAAGGAGAGCGTGCGCACCAAGCTGCTGAAGTACCTTGACCAGCTGAACACCGTGGTGTGCAAAATCGTGAACTCGGCCAACAAGACCCTGCAGCCCCTGGCCATCGTGAAGACAAGCGACAGCTTCGTGGCCCTGAGCAAGATTCTCGGCGCGCCCACCAAGGTGAACAGCACCACCTTCACACTCGTGCCCACCACCTATACCGGCGAGCTTGTTTGCCCGGCACTCAAGAAGCACGTGGCCGTGACCGACGTGTGGGAGAACAACGGCATCCACCACGCACAGGGTGGCAACGCCGCCTGCAAGGCCGCACTCCAGGCCGTGAACGCGCAGAGCGGGCTGAACACCGTGGTTGACGGCTCAACCAAGACCATGCAGATGACCCTGAAGAAGGGCTATGTGTACGAGATTGCCTACTCGGCCCTCGACTTCTATGGCAAGGTTGCCGTGCGCAAGTTCTATGTGACCGTGAAATAAACGAATTTGTCTAACGAATAAAATACCTTCAGAATATGAAAATCATGAAATCAGTGCTGTCGTGCCTGCTGGCCGGTGTGTGCCTCAGCGCCGGCGCACAGGGCAAGCAGCCTAAGACAGAGAACGTATTCAACCCCCACTGGTATGTAGAGCTGCAGCCCCTCGGGGCACAGTACACGCTCGGTGAGACCTCGTTCGGTGACCTTGTGAGCTACAACGTGCAGGCCGGAGTGGGCTACCGCTTCAACCCGGTGTTCGGGCTGCGCCTCTCGTTCAACGCCTGGCAGAGCAAGGGCGGATGGGAGATGGACAACCTCAAGGAGACTTGGAAGTGGAAGTATGTGGCCCCGATGGTAGACGCCAAGTTTAACATCAGCAACCTGCTCTGCGGCTACAACCCCGACCGCCTCTTCAGCTTCAGCCTGCTGGCCGGCCTTGGCGCCAACATCGCCTGGGGCAACGACGACGCCCAGAAAGCGCTGGACAACATCAACGCACACTATGGCGCGCTGGCTCCCGAGAGCTGGGACAACAACCAGAACCTGCGCTACCTGTGGGACGGCACCAAGGTGCGCTTCGCCGGGCGCGTGGGCGCTGCCGCCGACTTCCGCCTGTCTGACAAGGTGAGCCTGGGACTGGAGCTGCAGGCCAACGGCGTGAACGACCGCTACAACTCCAAGAAGGCCGGCAACATCGACTGGTACTTCAACGCGCTGGCCGGCGTGAAGATCAACCTCGGCAAGACGCACACCACACGCGAGGTGAAATGCTGCAAGAGCATGTGCGCTGAGCCGCGCGTGGTGGAGCGCGTGGTCGAGAAGGTGGTCGAGAAGCCCGTGCAGGTGCCCGCCGCACAGCCCGAGACGGTTGAGCCGCTGCGCCGCGACGTGTTCTTCACCATCAACTCAACAACGGTGACTGCCAAGGAGAAGCAGAAGGTGACCGACGTGGCCAACTATCTGAACAAGTACCCCAAGGCCAAGGTGACCGTCACCGGCTATGCCGACAGGGGCACCGGCAACAAGGCCATCAACAGCCGCCTGTCGCAGAACCGCGCCCGGACGGTGACCAACATGCTGGTGAAGGAGTATGGCATCAGCCGCGACCGCATCGTGACCGACTACAAGGGTGACACCGTGCAGCCGTTCAGCAAAGACTCTGACAACCGTGTGAGCATCTGCATCGCGCAGTAAGCGAAAAGGTTTTCACTTTTTATGGCCCTGTCCAACTGCTTCAAGGCGCGAGCCTGATGCTTGAGGGCAGGGCCTTTCAACTTAAACAGGTCAAAGCAACACAAGTAACAGTATATTAGTCTTGAGGATGAAAAGGATGTTGATGTGTGCCGCGCTCATGGCGGCACTCCACGCCACAGCCCAGATAACGGGCAATGGCTATTACAGGGTACAGAACAAGGAGACCGGGCGGTATATCGAGCTGATTGACAACCGCGGAAAGATTGACTATGTGACCACCACCGTTGACCTTGGCGCGCTGCAGACCATCAAGGGCTTCGACCAGGTGGTGAACAACCCAGCCACGGTGTTCTACATCACCGACATGGGAAACCGCAACTACAACCTCAGCGGGCAGGGCTGCGACCTCTACGGCATGATAGGCCACTACCTGGAGCTCAAGAAACTGTCGTCGGGGGCCTACCGCTGCTCGAAGACTATCAACGGCGTGCTGATCTATCTTGCCGACGAGGAGGGCGACTACTCGCCCGGCATGGTGGTGACCACCGGGCAGAAGACGCGCGACTGGTATGTGATTCCCGTTGCGGCCGACGGAGACAACTACTTCGGCCTGGAGCCCGAGGTGAACGCCAGGCAGGGCAAGTTTGTCGCCATCTACGCCGCATTCCCCTTTGCGTTTGCCTCCAGTGGCATGGAGGCCTATACCGTGACCAAGGTTGACCGCGGCATGGCTGTCTACAAGCCCCTGGACGGAACGCTTGTGCCCGGTGCCACACCCGTCATCGTGAAGTGCGCGGGCAGCACGGCTGCCGAGAACAAGCTCAACCTGCTAACGTCCGACGAGAAGGCGCCGGCCGGAAACCTGCTGCGCGGCGTTTACTTCAACAACGGCTCCAACATGCACAACAACCAGAAGGCCTACAACAGGGAGACCATGCGCGTGCTGGGCACGCTGAGTGACGGCACGCTGGGCCTCGTGACGGCCGACTACGCCTTTATCCCTGCCAACCACACGTATGTGGAGGTGCCGGCGGGCACATCGGCCGAGGTCAAGCTGGTGACCCAGGCCGAATATGACGCGGCCATCGCCTCGGGCATCGGCGCCACCCCGGCCGACACGAGGGTGGCCGGGAGCCGCGGCATCTACGCCATCACCGGCGCCAAACTGCGTGACAGTGCCGGCCAGCTGGGCGAGCTGCCCGCCGGGCTCTATATCGTTGACGGTGTGAAAACGCTGAAAAAATAGGTGTGAAGGCGCCGGACAGGCAGGTGTGAAGTCACTGAAGGGCCCTGCGTGAAGCTGGCGCGGGGCTGGCCGGATGCAAGTGGGCCGGGGCGAATGGTTCGCCCCGGCCCACTTGCTCTGTATGCCGCTGCGCGGCTGGCAGCGCGGTGTCCCGGCCCCCTGCCGGCTGTCAGAAGATGGTCTTCGACAGGCGCAGGCTCACCACGGGGTACACCTTGAACTGCTTGGCCGCCCGGACATAGCGCCCCACCTTGCCGGAAATGTCGTGGACATCGTGCACAAGGTCGGTGCCGTCGTGGGTGACCACGCTCGGCGTGCCGCCCCAGAACATCACGCCACAGTCAAAGGAGAACCGGTAGGTGGGGTCGTGCTTCGACAGCGCGCCCCCATAGCCCACGCCAAGGTAGGGCTTGATGCGGTTCACCAGCATGCGCGCCTTGACCATGCTGTTCTCGTCTGGCTCCATGCGGTAAACCTTTCCGTCGCTGTTGCGGTAGCCGATGCCCACGCCCATGCGCCCGTAGCTGAGAAACTTCTGCGCCAGGTCGGGACTGTAGATGTCCTTTCCGCCCATGGAGAAGAACGGCTTCATGTTCTCGTTCTCAAAGCCACCCTCGCCGTCGGGGTAGGTCTCGGCAATCTCGTACATCTTGTTATACATGCCCACAGCCACGAGCGAGGGCATGTCCTCGGTGGTGTTGTAGGCCTCGGCAAACTGGCGCGGCCCGTAGTAGACGCCGGCCGTGACGTGCCAGTGCCTGTTGCGCAGGGGGAAGAAGTCGAAGAGGAGCTTGGCGTTGCAGGCCGTTGGGCGGCCAATCATGTCGATGCTGCGGTCAACCTTGTAGCCCGTTATCTGCTCGAGCATGGCCGACAGGCGGTCGAACTTGGTCTCCACCGGATTGCCGCTGGCGTCGAAGCCGCTCTCGGGCTCGTCGCCCACCTGGATGCCAAAGTTCATGTTGACGTGGATGCGCGGCATATAGTCGAAGCCGGCACGCACCTGCATCCAGCCGGTGAGCGGCATGGACAGGTCGACACCGACACCGGTTGACCCGGCCGAAAGGCCGATGTCAAGCCGGTCGAAAGCCTTGAACGTGCCGCTGCCGGCAGTCGCTGACTGCGCCGTGGCACACGGAGCGGAATAGGTCTGGGCGTGGCCCGCAGGGCAGCCGAGGCTGAACAGGGACCACAGGAGGAGCAGGTGTTTCATTGTGTTGGTTTTCTTCTGTAAGGCGGAAAGGCGCGTGTCGCGGCACCTTCGCTGCCGTTTCGGGGTTTTTATTGGCAACAAAGGTAGGGCAAAAAAACCGAAATCGCAAATAAAATGCTATCTTTGCAAACAACTTCATGTTACCCATTAAAATAATAGCAAGTAAATTTATGTGTAAGAGACTTCTGACCTTTGTACTGGCTGGCGCAGCCGCGCTGGCCGCAAGTGCCGAAACCAAGACGGTTAGCTCGCCCGACGGAAAGCTGGTGGTGAGCGTGGAGAGCGAGAACGGGGTGGCGCGCTATGGCGTGACCTATAATAATAAGGTGGCGGTTGAGCCGTCGCAGCTCGGACTGACGGCCAGCGTGGCCGACTTCAGCCGGGGCCTGACGCTGAAGGGCAGCCGCGAGCGCAGGATTGAGCAGGACTATACCATGCGCGGCACCAAGGCGTCGGCCGTGCACTACGTGGCCAACGAGCTGTGCCTCGACTACGAGACGGCACAGGGGAAGCCCATGACGGTGACCTTCCGCGTGGCCGACAACGACGTGGCTTTCCGCTACGAGTTCCCGCAAAAGGGCGAGACGGCCTGCATGAACGTGATGGGCGAGGCCACGGCCTTCCGCCTGCCGCAGCAGACAACCACCTTCCTGTGCCCGCAGTCGGACGCCATGGTGGGATGGAAGCGCACCAAGCCCAGCTATGAGGAGGAATACAAGGCCGACGCGCCGATGGGCGCCCGCTCGGCCTACGGGCAGGGATACACCTTTCCCTGCCTGTTTCACACGGGCGGAAGCGACCGCCTGTGGGTGCTCGTGAGCGAGACCGGCACCAACGGAGGCTATGTGGGATGCCACCTGTCCGACTATGACGCGGCGCAGGGCTACCGCATCGCATTCCCCATGAAGGGCGAGGCCAACGGACTGGGCGACACCGCCGCAGGCATGGCCCTGCCGGGAAAGACACCGTGGCGCACCATCACCGTGGGCGAGACGCTGAAGCCCATTGTGGAGACCACCGTGGCCTATGACGTGGTGGAGCCGCTCTTCGAGGCCAGGCACGACTACCGCCCGGGACGCTACACCTGGAGCTGGCTCATCTGGCAGGACAACTCCATCAACTACGACGACCAGGTGAAGTTTGTCGACCTGGCCGCCGCCATGGGCTACGAGTACTGCCTGGTGGACAACTGGTGGGACAAGAACATCGGACGCGACCGCATAGCGCAGCTCAGCGACTACGCCCGGAAGAAGGGGGTGAGCCTCATGCTGTGGTACAACTCGAACGGATTTGAGAACGACGCGCCGCAGACACCCAAGCAGTGCATGAACACCGTGCTGGCGCGCCGCCGCGAGATGGCGTGGCTGCAGCGCGTCGGCGTGAAGGGAATCAAGGTGGACTTCTTTGCCGGTGACAAGCAGCACACCATGCAGCTCTACGAGGACATCCTGGCTGACGCCAACGACTTCGGGCTGCAGGTGGTGTTCCACGGCTGCACGCTGCCGCGCGGGTGGGAGCGGATGTACCCCAACTTTGTGGCCTCGGAGGCGGTGCTGGCCTCGGAGAACACCTTTTTCAACGAGCACCACGCACGGCAGGAGGGCTTCGAGCTGACCATGCACCCCTTCTGCCGCAACACCGTGGCCGCGATGGACTGGGGCGGCACCATCATGAACCGCTACCTGTCGAAGGACAACAGGAGCCGCCACCGCCGCTACACCACCGACATCTTCGAGCTGGCCGCTGCCGTGGTGAACCAGTCGAGCGTGCAGTGCATCGCCCTGCAGCCCAACAACCTGGACGACGTGCCCGCCTTCGAGCTTGACTTCCTGCGCACGGTGCCCGCGCAGTGGGACGAGACACGCTTCGTCGACGGCTACCCGGGCCGCTACGTGGTGCTGGCCCGCAGGAGCGGCGACCGCTGGCTCGTGGCCGGACTCAACGCCACCGACAAGCCCATGGCACTCAGCGTGGAGCTGCCGATGCTGGCCGGGCAGACGGTGACCCTTTATGACGACGCGCCCGCCAAGCGGAAAGGCACCATGCCGGAGGGCCGCCGCCGCGAGCTGAAGGTGGGCAAGAGCGGACGCGCCAAGCTGGTGATGCAGCCCATGGGCGGACTGGTTGTCACGCAGTAGGCGGTGTGCGTGCCCGAAACAGTGGCCGGCGCGAGCGCAAGCCTGGCCGGCAGCCCGGGCCGCACCGCCCCGGATGGCGGAAGGAACCCCGCTCAAAGGAATGGCAAGTGGCGAATGGCAGTCCGGGGGAACACACCTCTCCGGACTGCCATTATTCGCATTTTTTACTAAAAAATGTTAATGGGGGGGTAGAAGTGAATTTCTATTGAGATTGATTACCTTTGCAATTACTGGTTGGAGAGCAGGAAATGAATAATCTAACCCAGTTAAGCATAATCTTACTGATAGAAAACTTTAGGAAAAAATGGACAAGACAATAGGCGAGAGAGTGAGAGAGGTGATGGACTGCCGCGGCATCTCCGCGTGCGCGCTGTCAACGATGATACCATGTGAACGTTCAAACGTGTACAACATATTCAAGCGGTCCAACATCAGTGTTGACCTGCTGATGCGCCTGTGCGTGGTGCTGGAGCACGACTTTTTCAAGGAGCTGTCGGAAGAGTTCGCCCGGAACAGGACGGACAGCGCCGCCAGTGACGCGAAGAAGCTGCAGGTGGGGTAGGCCGCTGCCGAGCGTTAAACAATACTAAATAGGCGCGACCATGTCAAACATTTGCCTTTGTGCAGCGTCTTATACGTGTGATGAATCGATTTTTAGCACTATTGGGTATGTTGCTGGTCTGCACGGCGGTGGTCTGGGGCCAAGGCACAGTTAAGGGAAAAGTATTGGACAGGCAGAGCAACGAGGCCCTGCAGTTTGTGAACATCCGCGTGGCGCAGGGCGCCACGGGCAAGCTGGTGAAAGGCGCGGTGACCGATGCGACCGGCAGCTTCACCGTGACAGGGCTGCCATACGGCAGCTATACGCTGACCGTGTCGTACGTGGGCTACAAGAGCGCGACCAGAAAATTCGCCGTTTCGGCCGGCAAGAGAACGGCAAGCTATCCATTAATATATATCGCGGAGGACGAGCGCACGCTCAAGGAGGTGCAGGTCACCGGCCAGCGCTCGCAGATGAAGCTGGAGGTTGACCGCAAGACCTTCTCCGTTGACCAGATGCTCGCGGCGCAGGGCGGCTCGGCCAGCGACCTGCTGGAGAACATCCCGAGCGTGGAGGTGAGCACCGACGGCGAGATTTCACTGCGCGGCAGCACGAGCGTGGAGGTGTGGATCAACGGCAAGGCCAGCGGCCTGACCAGCGACAACCGCGGGGACATTCTCCAGCAGATACCGGCGGAGAGCATCGAGCGCGTGGAGGTGATTGACAACCCCAGCGCAAAATACAGCCCCGAAGGCTCGGCCGGCATCATCAACATCATCCTGAAGCGCGACCGCAAGGCCGGATACTATGGCTCGCTGCGCGTGGGCGGAAACAGCCAGAAGGGCTGGAACACAAACGGAAACATCAACTTCTCGAGCGGAAAGCTCGACGCCTTTGCCAACCTGGGCTACCGAAGGCGCAGGGGAAAGGGAAGCTCTGAGAGCGAGCAGACCTACACACAGACCAACACCTACCAGAACTCGAGGGGCGAGAACGAGCGCGGCGGAAAAAACTTCTTCGGCAGGGCGGGACTCACCTGGCACCTCACCGCCAAGGACGACCTGTCGCTCACGGGAATGACCATGCTCGGCAAGCGCGACGACAGCAGCGTGACACCTTATTATTATGGCACGGTGGGCGCGCCCGCGCCCGACCGCACGATGGTGCGCACAAGCGCCAGCACGGGCGACATGAACATGTATCACGCCGAGTTGGGCTACACCCACAAGTTCGCTGAGAAGCACACGCTTGACTTCAACCTGTCGTTTGACAAGTGGAAAAGCGACGAGGACAACTACTACCGCGACAGCACGGTGACGCACACCGCCGCCGGCTCCGCAACGCAATACAGCTACCAGTACCGCCCCATGTTCATCAACAACCGCTCGTGGGAGCTGAAGCTCGACTACGAGAACCAGATAACGGACAACCTCAAGCTGGAGGCGGGCTACAACTGGCGGCTGTCGCACGAGAACACCCCGCAGGAGTCGTGGGCCGACAGCGAACATTATGACGGCAGCAACGCTGTGGAAGACCGCGCCTTCTTCAACCGGTTCATCTACGACAACGGCACCCACGCACTGTACGCCACGCTCAACACCAAGGTGGGAAAGCTCGGCGTGATGGCCGGACTGCGCGGAGAGTACTGGCACGTGAAGACCGAGAGCTACACCTTTGAGCAGGAGCACGACGCCGCGCTGCGCGAGAAGCCGTTTGAAAAGGACTTCTTCCAGCTGTTCCCCAGCGTGTTCCTCAACTACCCCCTCACCGCTTCGGCCCAGTTGCAGCTCAACTACTCGCGCCGGCTCAGGCGGCCCTGGGGCGGCGAACTCAACAGCTTCAAGAACACACGTGACGCTTCGATGGTGTCGTTCGGAAACCCCGAGCTGACACCCGAGTACACCAACGCCTTCGCCCTGAACTTCCTGAAGACCTGGGAGGCCCACACCCTCTCCGTGAGCACTTACTACCGCTCGACGACAGACGTGATACAGCGCGTGGCCTACAACGTGAACGACACCATTTACCAGACGAACGAGAACGTGGCCAAGAGCCAGAGCGCCGGCGTGGAGGTGATTCTGAAAGACAAGCTCTTCCGCTTTCTCGACCTCACCACCACCGTCAACGCCTACTACTACAAGCTCGACGGCTTCTCGTACGTCATCAACGACCAGCTGGTGACGGGGGCCAGCGACGAGAACTTCTCCTGGGACGCGCGCATGCTGGCCTCGGTCATCCTGCCCTACGACCTGTCTGTGCAGGCCACCGGCCACTACCGCTCGCGCAGCCTCGTGAGCCAGGGCTACCGAAAGTCGAACATGAGCCTTGACCTGGGGCTGAGAAAGTCGTTCTTCAACAAGAAGATTGCGCTGGCGGTCAACTGGCGCGACGTGTTCAACACGCGCAAGTGGGAGTCGTACACCAGCAGCGACAGCTTCACGCGCCACCAGAAGAGCAACTTCAACCCGCGTGTCAACGTGAGCATAACCTGGAACTTCGGCAACATGAACGCCAAGAAGAAGGGAAGGCCCGAGGACAACGGCGGCGATGACGAGCAGCAGAGCTTCGGGGGATACGAGTGACAGGCGAATTTGGAATGTGGAATGGCGAGTTCGTCATTCCACATTCCAAATTCGCAATTGGAGCAGGCGGCCGTCTGTCATTTGTTGAGTTTCCACGTCACGCCGTCCTTGGTGTCCTTCACCTCGAAGCCGGCGGCGGCCAGCTCGTCGCGGATGTGGTCGCTGGTGGCCCAGTCCTTGGCGGCCTTGGCCTTTGCCCTGAGGCCGAGCACCATGTCGACCACGCGGCCGAAGGCCTTTTCTCTTGCATCGTTTGACGCGCTCCTGTCGGGTTTCAGCCCGAGGATGTCGTAGGCAAACAGGTGCATGGTGCCGGCCAGCTCTTCCAGGCAGCCGGCGCAGATGGTTGCCTTGTGGTCGAGCAGCTTGTTGATGGTGCCGCACGCCTCGAACAGGTGGCTGATGACCGTCGGCGTGGCCAGGTCGTCGTTCATGGCGTCGTAGCACTTCTGGCGCAGCGCCTTCACCACCTTCTCCGTCTCGGGGTCGCACTTGTCGGACACGGGCACGCGGCCGAGGTCGTCCAGTCCGTTGAGCAGCCGCTCCAGTCCCTTCTCGCAGGCCTGCAGGGCCTCGTTCGAGAAGTCCACCGTTCCGCGGTAGTGTGCCGAGAGAATGAAGAAGCGGATGGTCATGGGCGAGTAGGCCTTCTCCAGCTTGTCGTGCTTTCCGGTGAAGAACTGCTCGAGCGTGATGAAGTTGCCCAGGCTCTTGCCCATCTTCTGTCCGTTGATGGTTATCATGTTGTTGTGCATCCAGTATTTCACCATCGGCTTGCCCTGGCTGGCCACCGCCTGCGCTATCTCGCACTCGTGGTGGGGGAAGATCAGGTCCATGCCGCCGCCGTGGATGTCGAACTCGCTGCCCAGGTACTTGCGCCCCATGGCCGTGCACTCGCAGTGCCATCCCGGGAAGCCGTCGCTCCAGGGGCTTGGCCAGCGCATGATGTGCTCGGGCTGCGCCTTCTTCCACAGTGCGAAGTCGGCCTGGTTGCGCTTCTCGCCCACGCCGTCGAGCTCGCGGCTGTTGTTAATCACGTCGTCAAGGTTGCGCCCCGAGAGCGCCCCGTAGTGGTAGTCCTTGTTGTAGCGCGCGATGTCGAAGTACACCGAGCCGTTGCTCACGTAGGCGTAGCCATGGTCAAGAATCTGCCTGACCAGCTCTATCTGCTCGATGATGTGGCCCGAGGCGAGCGGCTCGATGCTTGGCGGCAGCACGTTGAGCGCCTCCATGGCCGCGTGGTAGCGGTTGGTGTAGAACTGCGCCACCTCCATCGGCTCCAGCTGCTCGAGCCGCGCCTTCTTCTCGATCTTGTCTTCCCCCTCGTCGGCGTCGTGCTCCAGGTGCCCCACGTCGGTGATGTTGCGCACGTAGCGCACCTTGTATCCCAGGTGCTTCAGGTAGCGGAACAGGATGTCAAACGTGATGGCCGGGCGCGCGTGCCCCAGGTGCGGGTCGCCATACACGGTGGGGCCGCACACGTACATGCCCACGTTGGGGGCGTGAACCGGCTCGAACGGCTGCTTGCAGCGGCTGAGCGTATTGTAAATCATCAGTCTTTGTTCCATGTCTCTTGCTGTTTTTAAAGGTTCTTCATTCTCCGTGCCCCCGCGCTTGCGGGCGCTTCTCCTGCCCGCCAGCCCGTCGCTTGACCGTGCGAAATCATCCCGGGCGGCTGCTTGGAAGTCCGTCAGCACGGCGTGTTTATGCTTGCAAAAGTACAACAAAACGGCCGTTTGGCAAAAAAGTTAGTCCCTTTTGTTTTGCGCTCCCGCTGTTTTTCAGTAACTTTGCGAACATATATATCCTTTAAAAAAACCGTTTACCGAATATGGCTTATACACGCATGACCGCTGCCGAGGCTGCAGCGCTGATTAAGAATGGAGAGAACATCGCCCTGAGCGGCTTCACACCGTCGGGAGCAGCCAAGGCTGTGACCAAGGAGCTGGCCAAGGTGGCCGTTGCCGAGCACGAGGCCGGGCGGCCGTTCCAGGTGGGTATCTTCACCGGAGCGTCCACAGGGCAGAGCACCGACGGCGACCTGGCCAACGCGCAGGCCATCAGGTACCGTGCGCCCTACACCACCAACGCCGACTTCCGCAAGCATGTCAACCTGGGCGAGATAGCCTATAACGACATTCACCTCAGCCAGATGGCGCAGGAACTGCGCTACGGCTTCATGGGCGAGGTTGACTGGGCCATCCTCGAGGTGTGCGACCTCGAGGAGGGCGAGACCACCTGCAGGGCCTATCTCACCTCGGCCGGGGGCATCAGTCCCACGGCGGCGCGACTGGCCAAGCGCGTCATCCTGGAGCACAACCGTTTCCACAGCCCCGACGCCAAGTACCTGCACGACGTGTACGAGCTGCAAGACCCTCCCTGCCGCCAGCCCATCCCCATTGTCAAGGTGGACGACCGCATCGGCACACCCTACGTGGAGATTGACGCAAGGAAGGTTGTCGGCGTGGTGGAATGTGACATTCCCGACGAGGCCCGCGCCTTCAAGGGCCCCGACCCCGTGACCACCCAGATTGGCAACAACGTGGCCGAGTTTCTCGCTTCGGACATGAAGCGCGGCATCATCCCCCCGACCTTCCTCCCCTTGCAGAGCGGCGTGGGCACCACGGCCAACGCCATCCTGGCCGCACTGAGCATGGACAAGAACATCCCCGACTTCAACATCTTCACCGAGGTGCTCCAGGACGCTGTGGTCGAGATGATGCTCCACGGGCGCGTCAGGAAGGCCTCGGCCTGCTCGCTCACCGTGACCAACGAGAGCCTGATGAAGGTTTACGGCAACATGGACTACTTCAGGCAGCACCTGACGCTGCGCCCCAGCGAGGTGTCCAACTCGCCCGAGCTCATCCGCCGCCTCGGCGTGATAGCCATCAACACCGCCCTGGAGTGCGACATCTACGGCAATGCCAACTCCACCCACATCTGCGGGACAAAGATGATGAACGGCATCGGCGGCAGCGGCGACTTCGAGCGCAACGCCTACATCAGCATCTTCACCTGCCCGTCGGTGGCCAAGGGCGGCGCCATCAGCTCGATTGTGCCGATGGTGAGCCACCACGACCACACCGAGCACGATGTCAACGTCATTGTCACCGAGCAGGGTGTGGCCGACCTCCGCGGCAAGAGCCCGATGCAGCGCGCCCGCTGCATCATTGAGAACTGCGCCCACCCTGACTACCGGCAGCTGCTCTGGGACTACCTCAAGATTGCCAGGGGCGGCCAGACCCCCCACTGCCTCACCGCGGCCTTTGCCTTCCACGACACGCTGGCGCGCAAGGGCGACATGCACCTTACTGACTTTTCCGAGTATGTGAAATGACTGTTGGGCGGCGGCCCGGGCCCGGCTGGCGCCCGAGCCGCCGCCCTCTGGCGGGGACCGGAGGCCGGACGACCTCGGCCGCCCGCTGGCAGCAAAATCCCCGGGAGGGCCGACGGCCCTCCCGGGGATTTTGCTTGCTGCGCCGTTTCCGTCCGCCCGTCACAGCGTCTGCATGTCGTTCAGCTTCTTGTAGTAGCCGTTCATGGCCAGCAGCTCGTCGTGCGTGCCCTGCTCCACGATCTCTCCCTCGTGGATGACATAGATGATATCGGCGCTCTTGATGGTCGAAAGGCGGTGCGCTATGGCCACGGTGGTGCGCGTCTTCATCAGCCGCTCCAGCGCGTCCTGCACCAGCCGCTCGCTCTCCGTGTCCAGCGCCGATGTCGCCTCGTCAAGGATGAGGATGGGCGGGTTCTTCAGGATGGCGCGGGCTATGCTCACCCGCTGCCGCTGGCCGCCCGAGAGCCGTCCGCCGCGGTCGCCGACGTTGGTGTCGAAGCCCTTTTCCGACTCGGCGATAAAGTCGTAGGCGTTGGCTATCCTTGCCGCCTCCTCGACCTGCGCGTCGGTGGCGCGGTCCACGCCGAAGGCGATGTTGTTGCGGAAGCTGTCGTTGAAGAGGATGGCCTCCTGGTTCACGTTGCCGATGAGGCGGCGCAGGTCGTGGATGCACAGGTCCTTGATGTTCACCCCGTCAATGAGCACCTCGCCCTCCTGCACGTCGTAGTAGCGCGGTATGAGGTCGACCAGTGTCGACTTGCCGCCGCCGCTCTGGCCCACCAGCGCCACCGTCTTTCCCTTCTCGATGGTGAGGTTGATGTGGCGCAGCACCCACTTCTGGCCATACTTGAATGACACGTCGCGGAACTCTATCCGGTGCTCGAACGCGTGGATGTGCACCGGGCTGGCCGGCTCCCTGATGCTGTTCTCCGCCTTCAGAATCTTGTCGATGCGCTCCATCGAGGCCAGGCCCTTGGGGATGTTGTAGCTGGCCTTGGCCAGATCCTTCAGGGGGTTGATGATGCTGTACAGGATGACAAGGTAGTAGATGAACGTCGGCCCCGTGAGCGTCATGTTGTTGAGCACCAGCCAGCCGCCGAACCACAGCACGATGACGATGAGCACCGTGCCGAGGAACTCGCTCATCGGGTGGGCCAGCGCCTGCCTCACGCCCACGCGGATGATGCTGTCGCGCAGCTCGTCGTTGATTTTCCTGAAGCGGCGGTTGATTTTCTCCTCGGCGCAGAAGGCCTTGATGATGCGCAGCCCGCCCAGCGTCTCCTCCACCTGGCTCATCGTGTCGCTCCACAGTCCCTGCGCCTTCAGGCTCTGCGCCTTCAGCTTGCGCCCCACGGCGCCCATCACCCAGCCCATCAAGGGCACCACGCACAGGGTGAACAGCGTGAGCTGCCAGTTGATGTAGACCATCGTGGCGAAGTAGCAGGCGATGAGGATGGGGTTCTTGAATAGCATCTCCAGCGAGGCCATGATGGAGTTCTCCACCTCGGCCACGTCGCCCGTCATGCGGGCGATGAGGTCGCCCTTGCGCTCCTCGGTGAAGAAGCCCAGCGGGAGGCTCGTTATCTTTTCGTAGAGCGTGTTGCGGATGTCGCGCACCACGCCCGTCCTCATGGGGATGATGGCCGCCGCCGCCGCGAAGTACATCCCTGTCTTGACCATTGTCATCAGGGCCAGCAGCAGTCCGATGAACAGCAGCGTTGTCGACGCGCCGTAGCTGTCGATGACCTGCTGCACGCAGTAGTTGGCGTTGTTGCTCAGCACGTCCTTGAAGTCGCCGCTCCCCCACGGCATGAGCGCTGTCGCCCTTTCGGTGTCCCCCGTTTGGAAGAGTATCTGCAGGATGGGAATCAGCGTGGCGAACGAGAAGATGTTCATCATCGCCGAAAGCAGGTTGAAGACAATGGTCATCAACAGGTAGTTCTTGTAGGGCGGGATGAATCTCCGCATCACTTTGATAAATTCCCTCATGTCGTTTCTTGCCGGTGTGTTGGTTGATGGTTTCCGGCCGGCTCCGTGCCGCCGGCCTCCTCGCCTTTCAGCGTGGCGCTCGAGCTGCCCGTTATCCTCACGGTCACGCGGTCGCCGATGTGGTGGCGGCCCTTGTCGAACACCACAACCTTGTTCTGTTCCGTGCGCCCGAAGAGCTGGTCGCGCGAGCGCTTGCTGAAGCCCTCTGCCAGCACTTCGGCCACCTTGCCCTCCTCGCGCCTGTTGGCCTCGGCCGACAGCTCGGTCTGCAGGCGTATCATCTCCTCCAGGCGGCGCACCTTCACCTCCTCGGGCACGTCGTCGGGCAGGTGCTTCGAGGCGTATGTCCCCGGGCGCTCGCTGTACTTGAACATGAAGGCCGAGTCGTAGCCCACCTCCCTCATCAGCGACAGCGACAGCCGGTGGTCCTCCTCCGTCTCGCTGTGGTAGCCCACGAACATGTCGGTCGTGATGGCGCAGCCGGGCACGATGCGGCGTATGGCCGCCACGCGCTCCAGGTACCACTCCCTGGTGTACTTCCTGTTCATCAGCCTGAGTATGCGGTTGCTGCCGCTCTGCACCGGCAGGTGGATGTGCCTGCACACGTTGGGCTCCTCCGCTATCACGCGCAGCGTGTCGTCGCTCATGTCCTTCGGGTGCGAGGTGGTGAACCTCACCCTCATCCCGGGCGCCGTCCTGGCCACCGCCCTCAGCAGGGTGGGGAAGGTCACCGTCTCCGTTGCGCCGCCGGGGGCCGTCCGCGTGGCCGCGTAGCTGTTCACGTTCTGCCCCAGCAGGGTCACCTCCTTGAAGCCCCTGTCGCGCAGGTCGCGCACCTCGCGGAGCACGCTCTCCACGTCGCGGCTGCGCTCGCGCCCCCTCGTGTAGGGCACGATGCAGTAGTGGCAGAAGTTGTTGCAGCCGCGCATGATGCTCACGAAGCCGCTTGTCCTCGCCCCGTGCAGCCGCCGCGGCACCACGTCGCGGTAGGTCTCCGTGGCCGACAGCTCGGTGTTGATGGCCTTGTGCCCCGTCTCCGCCTGCGCGAACAGGTCGGGCAGGGCCAGGTAGGCGTCGGGCCCGGCCACCAGGTCGGCGTGGTGGTTGGCCAGCAGGTCGTCCTTGACCCGCTCCGCCATGCAGCCCAGCACGCCGATGATCAGCCCCCTGCCCCCGGCGCTGCCTTTCCGCTCAGCCTTGCGCCTGTTGCGCAGGGCGTTGAGCGTGTCCAGCCGGTTGAATATCTTTTGCTCCGCGTTGTCGCGCACCGAGCACGTGTTCAGCAGCACGGCGTCCGCCTCGTCAATGTTGTCGCACGCCTCGTAGCCGGCCATTCCCATGATGGAGGCCACCACCTCCGAGTCCGCCACGTTCATCTGGCAGCCGTAAGTCTCTATCAGCAGTCTTTTCATCTTGCCAGCCTCATTTTCTCGTTGCCCTGATAAAGTAGGTGACCAGCAGGGCGTAGGCCGCCAGCGAGAGCGCCTCCGAGAGCGGGCTGGCCCACCAGGCGCTGTGGTCGAACGCCACGCCGCAGAAGCGGAGCAGCGCGCTCACCACGCCCATCAGCGCCCCTCCGGCGATAAAGCCCGAGGCTATCAGGTTGCCCTTCTCGCCGCGCTCCTTGTTCACGGCGGCGTCGGCTGAGCGCGTGGTGACAAACCAGTTGATGGCGCCGCCCACCACCAGCGGCACGTTAAGCTCCAGGGGGATGAACATGCCCAGGGCGAAGGCCAGCGCCGGCACCTTGCACAGGGTGAGCGCGATGGCGATGGCCGCGCCGGTGGCATAGAGCGCCCACGGCGCGCCGATGCCGTTCATCAGCGGGTCGATGACCGCGGCCATGGCGTTGGCCTGTGGCGCTGCCAGCTGTCCGCTGGCGAAGTCGTAGGTCTCGTTGAGCAGCATCATCACGCCGCCCACCGTGGCCGCCGACACCAGTGTGCCCAGGAACTTCCAGGTCTCCTGCTTCCTCGGCGTGGAGCCTATCCAGTAGCCAATCTTCAGGTCGGTGACAAAGGCGCCCGCCATCGACAGGGCCGTGCACACCACGCCGCCCATCACCAGTGCGGCCACCATGCCGCTGGCGCCCTTGAGGCCCACGGCCACCATCACCACCGAGGCCAGGATGAGCGTCATGAGCGTCATGCCGCTCACCGGGTTCGACCCCACGATGGCGATGGCGTTGGCCGCCACCGTGGTGAACAGGAAGGCGATGACCGCCGTGAGGATGATGGCCACCGCGGCGAAGAGCAGGTTGCCGTCCATCACGCCGAGCCAGAAGAACACGAACACCAGCGCCAGGGTGGCGGCCGACGCCCACAGGACGAAGCGGAAGGGCAGGTCCTGCTTGCTCTCCTCCGCCTCTGCTGCCGCGCCGTCAGCGGCTCCAGCGGCCGTCTTCCTGCCGCCGCCCAGCCGCTTCACGCTGCCCACGATGATGTCCCACGACTTGATGATGCCGATGACGCCGGCCATTGCAATGGCGCCGATGCCGATCGACTTGCCGTAGGCGCGGAAGATTTCCTCGGGGCTCATGTCGCCCACGGCCGCCGTGATGGACGGGTCCCACTGGTTGAGCACCGTGTCGGGGAAGGCGAGCGCCATGCCCGGCACGATGAGCCACCACACGGCCAGCGAGCCGAGCGTGATGATCAGCGCATATTTCAGTCCCACGATGTAGCCCAGTCCCAGCACGGCCGCGCCCGTGTTCACCTTGAACACCAGCTTGGCCTTGTCGGCCAGCGTCTCGCCCCAGGCCACCACCCGCGTGGTGAAGTTCTCGTTCCACAGGCCGAACGTGGCCACGCAGAAGTCATACAGCCCGCCCACCAGTCCGGCCACCAGCAGCGGCTTGGCCTGCCCTGCGCCCCGCGACCCGCTCAGCAGCACCTGTGTGGTGGCCGTGGCCTCGGGGAACGGGTACTTGCCGTGCATGTCGCTGACAAAGTACTTCCTGAAGGGGATGAGGAAGAGGATGCCGATGACGCCGCCCAGCAGCGACGAGATGAATATCTTGACGAACGACGCGCTCATCTCGGGATACTTGGCCTGCAGGATGTAGATGGCCGGCAGGGTGAAGATGGCGCCCGCCACCACGGCCCCCGAGCAGGCGCCTATGCTCTGGATAATCACGTTCTCGCCCAGCGCCCTGTTGCGCTTGGCCGCTGTCGACAGGCCCACCGCGATGATGGCGATGGGGATGGCCGCCTCGAACACCTGCCCCACCTTGAGGCCGAGGTAGGCGGCTGCGGCCGAAAAAAGCATGGCCATGATGACGCCCCACGTCACCGACCATGCTGTCACTTCGGGGTGATGCTCCCGCGGGTCCATCACCGGTTCGTACTTCTCGCCCTCTTTCAGTTCCCGGAAGGCGTTCTCGGGCAGTTGTTCCTGTGTCATGATGATGTTGTGTTTTAGTAATTGACCGACAGCAGGTAGTCGCCGAATATTCTCGCCGCGCCCACCACCTGGTTCACGCAGGGCCGCCTCTTGTAGTACTCCGCCGTGCGCTCGCTGGCCACATAGTCCAGCGGCGCGCCCTTCTTGAGCCTGAGCAGCTCGGCGCACACCACCGAGCCGAACCGCTCCCTGAAGGTGGCGGCCAGCTGCTGCACCGCGCGGTAGTTCTCCGACTTGCCCTCGCGGTCGCCGCCCCGGGTGGCTCCGCAGAGCATCCCCGCCAGGGCCGCCATGCCGCACACTGTGCCGCAGGTCATCCGCATGCGGCCGATGCCGCCGCCGAAGCCCGCGCTCAGCCTGAGCGCCTGCTCGCGCGTGTAGCCGAAAAGGTCGGCATAGGCGGCCACCACGGCCTGCGAGCAGTTGTAGCCCTGCATGAAAAGCTCCTCGGCGAGCGCCACGCGCCGGTCAATCTCGCTTGCTGTTATCACGTTATATATATAATAAGGTGTGCGCCCTTGCGGCGGCACACGTTTCACCCTGCAAAGATACGCCATTTTTTTCAGTTTGGCAAGCCAGTCCCCATGAAACGCACCGTTTATAAAAAATCTTACAGCCGGGGCGTAATTCGTTTTTTTTTTGTAAGTTTGCAGGGCAAAAGGGCAGGGACAGTCCCTCCCGGCGAGCAACAACAGCAACATAACCACTATGCAGGAGACCAGACAGAACAAGATAGCCCGCCTGCTCCAGAAGGAGCTGAGCGTGATTTTCCAGCATCAGACGCGGATGATGCACGGTGTGATGGTGTCGGTGACGCGTGTCCGCATCTCGCCCGACCTCAGCATCTGCACCGCCTATCTGAGCATCTTCCCCAGCGGCCGCGCCGCCGAGCTGCTCAAGAACATCAATGCCAGCGAGCGCACCATACGCTACGAGCTGGGCACGCGCGTGCGCCACCAGCTGCGCATCGTCCCCGAGCTGCGCTTCTTCATCGACGACTCGCTCGACTATATCGAGCGCATCGACGAGCTGCTCAAGAACGACAAGTAGCGGGTGCCCGGCCCCCGGGCCCCGGCGCGCCCCCGCCAACCCCCAACAGTTCCGCTCCATGAACTTCCCCTTCTACATCGCCAGGCGCTACCTCTTTTCCAAGAAGAGCACCAACGCCATCAACGTGATCAGCGGCATCAGCGCCGCCGGCGTGGCCCTGGCCACAATGGCCCTGGTGGTCACCCTGAGCGTGTTCAACGGCTTCCACGACCTGGTGGCCTCGCTCTTCACCGCGTTCGACCCCCAGCTCAAGGTCGTCCCCGTGGTGGGCAAGACGGCCCCCGCCGACGACCCCGCGCTCGCGCGCATCAGGCGGCTGCCCGAGGTGGCCGTGGCCACCGAGACGGTGGAGGACAACGCCCTGGCCGTCTACGGCGACCGCCAGCTGATGGTGAGAATCAAGGGTGTCGACAGCAACTTCGACAGCCTCACCCACATCCGCGAGATACTGGTCGGCGACGGCGACTACGGGCTACAGGCCGCCAGCCTCGACTACGGCATCCCCGGCATCCGGGTGGCCGAGCGGCTCGGCCTGGGCTACTGCTACCGGGACCCCCTGCACATCTACGCGCCCCGGCGCGAGGGCCAGCTCAACATGGCCAACCCCGCCGACGGCTTTGTCGAGGAGTGCCTCTACTCGCCCGGCGTGATCTTCAACGTGAAGCAGGCCAAGTACGACAAGAGCTACATCCTCACCAACATCGCCTTCGCCCGCCGCCTGTTCGACCAGCAGGGCATGGTGTCGTCGCTCGAGCTGCGGCTCAGGCCCGGCAGCGACTTCAGCGCCGCCAAGGCGGAAATCAGGCGGATTGCCGGCTCGCGCTTCGCGGTGAAAGACCGCTTCGAGCAGCAGGACGACACGTTCAAGATCATGAAGATAGAGAAGCTCATCGCCTACATCTTCCTCTCGTTCATCCTGGTGGTGGCCAGCTTCAACATCATCGGAAGCCTGTCGATGCTCATCATCGACAAGAGCGGCGACGTGGCGACCCTGCGCAACCTCGGCGCCAGCGACCGCCAGATAAGGCGCATCTTCCTTTTCGAGGGCTGGCTCATCTCGGCCCTGGGTGCCGTTGTGGGCGTCGCCGGAGGCCTGCTGCTCTGCTGGCTCCAGCAAACCTACGGCCTGGTGGGGCTGGGCCGATCCAGCGGGTCGTTCGTGGTCGACGCCTATCCCGTGAGCGTTCACCCCGGCGACATCCTCGTCATCTTCGTCACGGTGCTCGCCGTGGGCTTCGCCGCCGTGTGGTACCCCGCGAGGCGGAGCGCCGGGAAGGGCTGACGGCCGTCTTGGGCTAAACACTTTCAAGCTATGATACAAACCGTTCAGATTCGCTGCAAGAACAGCCAGGCGACGGCAGACGTGCCCGTGGGGAGCACGCTGTCGGAGATTTACCGCAGCCTCGGGCTGGAGATGGACTTCGGCCCGGTGAGCGCCAAGGTGAACAACAAGGTCGAGGGCTTGCACTACCGCGTGTACAACCGCAAGGACATCGAGTACCTCGGGCTGCGCTCCGCCTCGGGCTCGCGCGCTTACACGCGCACCCTGTTCTTCGTGCTGTGCAAGGCCGTGAGCGAGCTCTTCCCCGCCGGCCACGTGGTGATCGACATCCCCGTGTCCAACGGCTACTTCTGCGACCTCGACATCGGCCGCGAGGTGACGGCAGCCGACATTGACAGCATCCGCAGCCGCATGCGCGAGCTTGTCGCCGCAGCCCTCCCCATCCGCCGCCACGAGTGCACCACCGAGGAGGCCGTAAGGCTCTTCGAGGAGCGCGGCGACCACTCGAAGGTCAAGCTGCTCGAGGGCCTCGGCCGCCTGTACACCGTGTACTACGAGATCGACGGCTACTGCGACTACTTCTACGGCACGCTGCTCACCAACACCGCCAAGATTCACCTCTTCGACCTGGTGAAGTACTACGACGGCATGCTGCTGCGCATCCCCTCGCAGGACGACCCCTCGAAGCTGGGCGAGCTGGTGAGGCAGGACAAGATGTTCGAGATATTCAAGGAGCACCACCGCTGGCAGTCCATCCTGGGGCTGCGTACCATCGGCGACCTCAACGAGGCCGTGGACAGGGGCATGACCACCTCGCTCATCAACGTGTCGGAGGCCCTCCAGGAAAACAAGATTGTGAGGATCGCCCAGGAGATAGCCGCGCGCAAGGACGTGCGGATGGTGCTCATCGCCGGTCCCTCGTCGAGCGGCAAGACCACCACCTGCAAGCGGCTGTCCATCCAGCTGCTGGCCAACGGCCTGCGCCCCGTCGGCATCTCGCTCGACGACTATTTCGTCGACCGCGACAAGACCCCGCTCGGCCCCGACGGCGACTATGACTTCGAGAGCGTGCACGCCCTCAACATCCCCCTGCTCAACGAGCAGATGAACACCCTCTTCGCCGGCGGGGAGGTGGAGCTGCCCAGGTACAACTTCACCGAGGGGCGCAGCGAGAAGAGCGGCCGCCGGCTCCGCCTCAGCGGCAACGAGGTGCTGGTGGTCGAGGGCATCCACGCCCTCAACCCCGAGCTCACGGCGAGGATACCCGCCGCGCAGAAGTTCCGCGTCTACGCCTCGGCGCTCACCACCCTGCTGCTCGACGACCACAACTACATCCCCACCTCCGACAACCGGCTGCTGCGCCGCATCATCCGCGACAACAAGTACCGCGGCGTGAGCGCCCGCGACACCATCCGCCGCTGGCCCTCCGTGAGGGCGGGCGAGGGCAAGTGGATATTCCCCTACCAGGAAAACGCCGACGCGATGTTCAACACCGCCATGCTCTTCGAGCTGGCCGCCATCAAGCAGCAGGCCGAGCCGCTGCTCGAGCTGGTGCCCGAGAACTGCGAGGAGTACAGCGAGGCCTACCGCCTGCTGAAGTTCCTCAAGTACATCAAGCCCATCCCTTACAGGCAGGTGCCGTCCACCTCGCTGCTCCGCGAGTTCCTTGGCGGAAGCTCGTTCAAGTACTGAGCCGCTGCCAAACGGCCACTCCCGGCCTGCCAAACGGCCCATGCCGCAGCGCGGTATGGGCCGTTTCGCGTGCCCGTACGGCCCGTTTCGCAGGCCGGAACTGGCCGTTTGGCAGCGCAGGGAAGGCCGTTCGGCAGGGCCGTCCCCCCGTTCCGGCCCTTTTGGCCGCCCTTCCGGACTGCAAGCGGGCGCACGGATTGGTTGCGGTGGCTTGTCCCCTCGCCTTTGAGGGCGCGCCAGGTTATTCCTTGCAATGCAATTTGTCACTGTCCAAATCATCGTCCTTTACCCTTATCCTCCCGTCGTAGGTAAGGAGCGTGTCCCTCGTGTGTCTGTACTTGGGCGAGGCGAGCGACTGGGTTTCGTCGTAGCGGTTAGACGCCACATCCATGATGCCGCACATGAGTTCGTAGACGAGGTCGTTGGTGAAATATGCGTCGCGGCGGGCCTTCAGGGTACGCGCTACCGACGGATGAAGCCTCTGGTATTCGTCCGACAGGTATATCCACATCGGTATCCTCACCATCTTGAAACCCAGGAAGCGCGGCGCGCGGCGCATGTCGGGGATGCCCCCGTGGTCGGAGAAGTAGACCATGGCCTGGAGGTTGAGCCGCTGCCTTGCTTTCTCGAAGAACTGCCGCAGCACGTGGTCGGTGAAGTGCAAGGAGTTGCGGTAGCATTCCACGTCGTCGCCCTGGTGCAGGTGGTTCTCGCGGGCGTAGCTCTCCGGGTAGCGGTTGATGTAGTTGAAGTGGCTGCCCTTGAGATGGAGCACCACGAGATTGTTTCTCGCCGGGTCTACATCGTCGAGAAAGCCGGTCAGGGAGGTGTCGAACTGCTGCACGCCACCCACTTTCTTCACCCACGTTGCCGTGTCCGACGTGTTGGCAACGAGCGTTACCGACGTGTCGTTGATGCCGATGTAGCTCTGGTTGCTGAACCAGCGCACGGTGTATCCTGCCTTTCGGGCAATGTCCACAATGGAGCAGGAGGAGCTGAAGTCCTTGCCGTTATACTGGTTGCGCTCGGTGAGTGCGCGCTCCAGTGACGGCACCGTCTGCATGGCGCACGAGTAGGCGTTTTTGAAAAAGATGAAGTGCTCCCCGTCCCTCTTCATCTCGCTCTCCCAGGGGGTGGTGTCGAACGGCTGCTCCGTGAATGCACTCATGTAGTCGCGGCAGGCAGACTCGCCGATGACCATGACTATGGTATGCGGCCCTTTGTCTTCAGCGGATGACGCGGGAAGCCCGCTGCCGGCAAGCCCTTTCAGCGAAACTTCCAGGCCGGCAAGCCGCTGCGCCATGCCCGTGCGGTAGCGGCGCAGGCTGCGGTTGTAGTTCCTTACGTCGATATACAGGCTAATCACTCCGCAGCGCACGAACAGCCCGTGCCTCGGCTTCCATATATAGATGGAGAAATAAAGGAACAGGGCGGCCACCGGAAGCGTTTGCCACCACTGCATGCCTCCGGCGGCAGGAGCGTAATTGGCGGCAATGCACCCTGCAAGCACCAGTGCAATGGCGGTGAGCGCCAGCACAGACCTGGATATTCCGAAAGACTTCACGAACTCCACCGCTTCGCTAAAGTATGTGTTCAGCAGCGGCGCCATGCCAGCATCGTCGACACACACCTTGTATGTGGCATAATACGCTATCTCTGCAAGCGGGATGATTGCAAGCGCCGCTTCTGTAACGCCCACCGCCACCGCTGCCGCTGCGGGTGATACCGGCGACAGCAATGCGTGCAGCGCCGTGAGCCAGCCGAAGAGGTATATGCCGAAGGCAATGTCCATGTGGTTGTCGTAGTCGGGCGACGAGGCGCGGTGTGTCTTGTCATACAAGATGTTGTATGTGCAAAGCCACAGGAGCGAGACGGCCATTGCCGCTATTGCAGGGGCGCTTAGTCCGCACACACCGGAAAGGCATACCGGCAGCACTGCCTGGACTGAGGCCATGAGATAGCGGCGGAACTGCTGCCCGATGGAGTTTCTTGCAAGTCCCATGTTGTATCTGCGGAACACGCCGTAGCCCATTCCAAAGAGTGTTGTTGTGATAACTGCCGGTAATATGAAAGCCATAATCGTCTATCTTTTCTTGCTGTAACAGAACAAACGGTTGTATTCTACATGAATACTGAGATACAAAGGTAAGCATTTTTAATAACTCAAGTTCCAGATTTTGATTTTGAGATTGAATAAAGTTGAATTTAACCCAAATCGGCCATCAGACCGAAACAGGCAAAAAAGTGAGAAGTTTTGTGGCAAGCTGCACGAAACAAACAGCAACCCGGGACGGAATCTAATGGCCGATTTGGGTTAAAAGTGTAAAAAGGGCTCTCGGCGTTTCCGTGTGTCGCGGGGAAGGCGCAAATTTGATGCAGCCCACAGGCGGCAGCCGCTGGCCGCGCGCCCCGTTCTGTAACATCGGCCTAGCAAAAGCGTTAGGCAAATATTAATTTTTGGTTACAGAATCCTAAAAACATGATATTGAGCACATTTTTGTCGTGTCAAAACTTTCTCAAAAAGCGTTTTTTTGCTAACTTTGCCCGCGATTCAAGGGGGGGCGGTTGCGCCCCTGAAACAGGCTCGATTGCAGCAAGAGAAAGAATAACTCACTATTTAACATAACATTAAAAACATGGCAAAGTTTGATAAGTCAGTTTTAGAGAAGTATGGAATCACAGGTACCACTGAGGTTCTTTACAACCCTTCCTACGAGGTTTTGTTCAACGAGGAGACCAAAGACGGTCTCAAGGGTTTCGAGGTAGGCCAGGTGACCGAGCTTGGCGCTGTCAACGTGATGACCGGCATCTACACCGGCCGCTCGCCCAAGGACAAGTTTATCGTTGACGACGAGAACTCGCACGACACCGTGTGGTGGACTTCCGACGAGTACAAGAACGACAACCACCGCGCCACC
>ERZ808286.72-NODE-72-length-85610-cov-9.311589_pt1 | contig 85610 bp, 72 predicted proteins | sample MGYA00521276_ERZ808286 | MGnify/ENA primary metagenome ERZ808286 (study PRJEB31516, sample SAMN03275607) | gut metagenome | biome: mammalia-associated habitat; material: feces | host: Papio cynocephalus | place: Kenya | collected 2012-08-01 ... | reverse complement strand
ACCGCGCAGAGAATTTGTGCTATCAATTCAGACACGGATAAAAACTAAAACCGCAACTTCGCCAAATTATCTGCTTGGTGACGTGCCTGTGGCACGAATATTATATGGATTATTCAATATAAAACGGCGAGACTCTCGCCGTTTTATAATTTCAAATTTTCCGCAACTGCGGCAAAGCCGCAATTTCATTTGCGCAAAGAGCAAATTTCACTGTGCCGAAAGGCACAATTTCACGCACGCTTTGCGTGCATATCGTGTATATAATCGCGTCGTGCCCATATCGCCGTTATAGATTTCCGCTTGCGCACACTGTACGCACCCACCAAGCAAGCACTCGTGCGGAATTGTGGCTTGAATTTTTACCCGTCTTATTTTGAGAGCAAAGAGGGCTTGCGCGGTTAGTGATTGCGAGAACAAGTGCGGTGAAAGCAATAAATTTCGTTTGTTGCTTTCACCGCAACGCCGTTTGAGCAATGGCTCGCCGCCTTGCGGCTCGCGTTCCGTCTTCGAAGCCACACATTTCGTGTAAGAGTAGACTTCGAACAAGTTTTCGTTTCGGGTGCGGGTGTCCCGCCCGCAATTATTAATTATTCATTATTAATTATTAATTTTTCTCAAAGGTCATCCGCGTCTTGCACGGGTTTTTCACTGTCGGGGACGTCGGGATAGCCGTGCTTTTCCGGTACGCCCGTGTAACTTCCGTTAGGGTCGAAGTGCGAACGCATATTCTCGTGCGTTGTTAGATTGCTGTGAGATAAGGGTACGTTGTGCTTTCTTGCTCGTCTTATTTTCATCTTTCCTTCCTTCGGACAATTTTGCCCTCGTTTTATAGATTTATATTTATAGAATGAGCAAACCTTAATAATTTATTAATTTTATTAATATTTTATAAATCGATGGAAAATCGCACAAATATATGATATAATACATTTTGCAATATAAAAACAGCATTAGGACAAGAAAAAATGAAAAACGGCGGTATCGATAAAAGAGTCATCAAAACCAAAAACGCTATTTTCGAAGCGTTCAAGCAACTCGTTCAAGAGAAAGATATGGCGGACATCACCATAAGCGAACTCACGCAAAAAGCCAACATCACACGTAGCACGTTTTATATGTACTACGACACGGTGGGCGATGTTCGCACGGACATAGAAAACGGTATAATCGCAGGCATCGACAAGATTATGAGCGAAACGGACATCCTCAACAGCATAAAGAATCCGTATCCGCTTTTGAGCATGCTCGCCGATGAAATTCTCAAACAGGACGCAAACAACAGATACATTCTTTCGTCCAGCAATTCGGGTCAACTTCTCGACAAAATAAACGACAGAATCGTGAGCGCGTATATGCACTGGTTCTCGTCCAACGAGGGTTCTACGTCCGATTTGGGCAGAACGAAATACATAGTCGCGTTTGCGGCGGCAGGTATGACCGAGTGCTTCAAGATTTGGTTCAACCACAAGAGTTCGCTCTCGCTTGAAGAACTCTGCAAGAATATTTCCGACGCAATGAGCAAAGGCATTTCCTTGATGATGGATCAAGACACGCTTTGATCCGCGATTTAGGGGGATCACAGATTTGAACTTTCGCAAGGGGAATGACGATCCGTCATTCTCTTTGTCGTTTTCAAAAATATATTAAATCGAGTATCTGCATTTATTGAGGTGAAATATGCTTCAACTTAAAGACGTAGTAAAAGACTATCCCACCGCAACGACGACCGTACACGCTTTGAGAAAAGTGTCGCTCAATTTCCGCGAAAGCGAATTTGTGGCGATTCTCGGCCCGAGCGGCTGCGGAAAAACGACAATGCTCAACATCATAGGCGGTCTTGACAGATACACGTCGGGCGACTTGGTCATAGGCGGCGTTTCCACGGCGGAATTTGACGACGAGCACTGGGATGCGTATCGCAACGCCACCATAGGTTTCGTTTTCCAAAGTTACAACCTTATTCCGCACCTCACCGTGCTTGAAAACGTCGAACTTGCTTTGAGCCTCGTCGGTGAAAAGAAGAAAGCACGCAGGGCGAAAGCGGTTGCCGCGCTTCACAAAGTCAATATGCATGAGCAAATCGACAAACGCCCCAACCAACTCAGCGGCGGACAAATGCAACGCGTCGCAATCGCAAGAGCCATCGTCAACGACCCCAAAATCATTCTTGCCGACGAGCCGACGGGCGCGCTTGACAGCGAATTGAGCGTGCAGGTTATGGATATTCTGCAAGAGATTTCAAAAAATCGTCTTGTCATTATGGTTACGCACAACGCAGAACTTGCCTATCAGTACGCAACTCGTATCTGCCGTTTCAAGGACGGTCAACTCATCGAAGACACCAATCCTTACGACCCCGAAAACGAGTCTTGCGAGCAATCCGAAACGGTTGAAGAAACTCTTGCGATAGAGGCACAAACGAACGCGTTTGCAAATTCAACGACGGACGTAACCGAGGTCGAAGTTGACAGAGCGAGCGTTTTAACCTCTCAAAATGCAGAGATAAACGTTCAAAACGGTCAAAACGAAGAAGAAACGGGCAAAAAGAAAAAGACGTCCAATCACAAGCGCAAAGTGGCTATGAGAAACGTCGGCGAGGAAACGAAAGCCTTGTTCGACAAACTCGGACTCAACAGTTTGTCAAAGAAGAAAAAGAAAAAAGACAAAACGTTCAAACCCACGTCTATGAGCGCGGGTATGGCGTTCGGATTGAGTCTTAAAAACCTCATTTCCAAAAAGCGTCGCACGTTCCTTACGTCTTTTGCAGGCGCAATCGGCATCATAGGTCTTGCGCTCGTTTTGTCCATCTACAACGGATTTAACATCTACCTTGCCAAGATGGAAACCGAAATGCTTTCGGGCGTTCCTCTCGGCATTTATCAATACAACGTATCCAGCAACGCCATTATGGATTTGATGACGAGCATGATGGAAAACGAGCCGAGCAACAGCGATACGTCCTATCCCGATTCCGACGAAATCAAGGTGTCGAGCGGAAGCGCATACGACGGCGCAATGGCAAAGATGATGCTCTCAATCGTCAAGTCGTTTATGGACGGCGTGCAGAAAAACGAACTCACCGTTGAGTTCGCCGAGTATATGAAGGCAATGCCGAAAGATTATTACACGGCAATGAACATATCATACGGCTTGCGATACAACCTCGTCAGAAAGACCTACGACGAAAACGGCAACGTTGCCTACAAAGATATTTCGCAACAGCCGAGACCTTTGACCACCACGGCAATCGCAACCACCGTTCTCGGCGAAAACGGGTTGCAGGCAAAATATTGGCAAGAACTCGTTGCGGACGAGGAAGTTATGATGCGTTCCTATGATTTCATCGGCGAAGGAAGCAGATTTCCGCAAAATAAGAACGAAGTTCTTTTGTGCGTCAACTCCGACAACTCGATCAATGCCGACCTTCTGAACGCTTTCGGGATAGAAACGTACGAGAAGGACGAAAAAGGCAATGTGGTGATAGGGAATGACGGAAAAGCCGTCAAGATGGATACGAACAACGTTCCGTATGAGTATTTTATCGGACAAACGTTCAAACTCGTTGACAACGATTCCTATTACGTTTACGACGAAGAATCGGGGAAGTATGAAAACAACGTCGGTATCGGGAAAGCAAGCACGGACGATTCCGGAGATTCAAGCGGCTTCAATCCGCTCAGCGACAAGGAAAGCAACAAACTGATCTGGAGTTACGACGATTCCGAAGAATTCCAAGATTTGCTCAAAAAAATGTATGTCCAATCGGATGAAGAAATCAAGATCGTAGGTGTTATCAGAGCAAAGAAGAATGCGGAGCATTCGTACGTTACCTCGTCGATCTGCTACACTGGCGCCCTTGCCGAAAGTACGCTTGAAAGCGCACAAAACAGTGACCTCGTTAAACGTCAACTTGCTCTCGCCGAGGATTCCAAGAACAAGAACGCAACCGTATTCGACGGAGTAAGGCTCAACGATTCCGTTGATTTTGCCGAGTCGGGAGTCAATTCTTCCGTTGCGGCTATAACAGGTGTGCCTGCGCTTCAATACACCTATTTTATGCGTGCGATAGGTGCGGATAGAAGCCCGTATTACATCACCGTTTTCCCCAACGACAGCGATCAAAAAACAAATTCGGGCAACTATATTTCCGCTTGGCAGAAGTCCGGCAAGGGCAATCTCGGCTACTTTGACGTGTCCGAAATGTTCCTCGTCAATATGCGCAGCACGCTCGACCTCGTGTCCGCAATGCTCATAGCAGTTGCCGCAATATCCCTCGTCGTTTCCACCGTCATGATCGGCGTCATCACGTCCAACTCGGTCGTCGAACGTACCCGTGAAATCGGCATTCTTCGCGCAATCGGCGCGCGCAAAAAGGATATTCGCAACGTCTTTATCGCCGAAACTTCCATCATAGGTCTGTGCAGCGGACTCATCGGCATTGCCGTGACGTATATTCTTTGTCCCATCCTGTCGCTTATCATCAAAGCGGTCACCGGCATCGGCTCGCTCTTGCACTTCCATCCTCTTCACGCCTTCATTCTTGTATGTCTGAGTTTGGCACTAACTGTAATTTCGGGTATAATTCCCGCGATTATGGCTTCGCGGAAGAATGTTGTGGACGCTCTACGCGTAGATTAAAACTGCGCTAAATCGCGCCTAACTTTGTCAGCACCCCTTGACTGTCAACTCATTTACGCTTTGTAAATTAGGGTTGCCATTCAAGGGGTGCTTTCGCGTTATGCATCGATTTAGCGCAGTTTTAACTATTCATCGACGAGAGGAATCCACCGTCCGCGAACTTGCAGAGCGGACTCTTGACGAACACTTATTCAAGGCGTACTTATTAACGGTATCTGCTCATTCGCAGACGGAACACGAGCCGCAAGGCGGCGAGCCATTGCTCAAACGACGTTGCGGTGAAAGCAACAAACGAAATTTATTGCTTGACACCGCACTTGTTCTCGCAATCTCTAACCGCGCAGAAAATTTGTGCTATCAGTTCAAACACGGATAAAATTTCAAACCACAGTTTCGCCAAATTATCTGCTTGGTGGGTGCGTGTTTTGCACGCAAGCGGATTATTTGAACGGCGGTGTGGGTGCGACGCGTTAAACAACACATTCGGTGAATGTGTTGTAGCCAAAGCGAACGAGGCGGATTGCCTTGCAAACACCGAAGTCCAAAGCCCGAAGGGAAGGGGTGATATGTGATTTAAGGTACTCGCCGTTCACACTTGTAGGGGAAGAAAATTTCACCGAATTTGTAAAATTTGTTAAAAACGAGAAAAATCCCTCGTTTTTTCAAGAATATTTTATCAAAAATATGGCAATCGATAACAAAGTATTGAAAATATAATTTTCAAGTGCTACAATAGGCGAGGAAAGAAGATATAATTATGGATATTGTCAGAACCGTTGAACTCAAAGAAAGTATAATCAAAAACAACGACGCGGACGCGGATAAACTTCGCGCCGAACTCGACGAGCAGGGCGTATATTACGTCAACGTTATGTCTGCCCCCGGAAGCGGAAAGACGACGTTGCTCGTTGCGCTCGCCAAGGCGTTGAAGGGCAGATGCAAGGTCGGCGTTATGGAAGCGGACATCGACGGCGACGTTGACGCGTACACCGTATGCGAAGCGGGCGCAGAGGCAATCCAACTTCACACGGGCGGTATGTGCCATCTCGACGCAGATATGTCAAGGCAAGGTTTCAAGGAATTTGCCACGACTTCCGACATTGTGTTTTTGGAAAACATCGGCAACCTCGTATGTCCTGCCGAGTTCGACACGGGGGCGCACCTCAAAGTCGTGTTGCTCGCGCTTCCCGAAGGCGACGACAAGCCGCTCAAATACTCTCTTATGTTCTCGGTTGCGGACGCGGTCGTATTTACGAAAACGGATACGGCAAAATATTTCGATTTCGACGTCGAAAAGTGCAAGGGATATATTCGCTCTCTCAACCCGAACGCAAAGGTATTTGCGGTGTCCGCTCGCAGCGGCGAGGGTGTAAACGAATTTGCCGACTATCTTTACGGCAAGTACGCAGAGTGGAAAGAGGGCTTGAAATGAGAGTTATATCCGTAAAAGAAAGCATATTTTCAAACAACGACAAGACTGCGGACGAGATAAGGGCGACGCTCAAAAACAAGGGAACGTTTTTGCTTAACGTGATGTCTTCGCCGGGAAGCGGCAAAACGACGTTGCTAACCGCATTGCTCAAAGAGTTGAAAGAAAAACTCAAAGTAGTTGCAATGGACGTTGACATCGAAACGGACGTGGATGCGCGCCGCATAGCGGACGGCGCGGGAATCGAGAGCGTGCAGATACACAACGGCGGACTTTGCCACATCGACGCGGATATGGTGAAAGAAGCCTTGTCGCAAGCAAAGTTTGACGATTGCGACCTCATCGTCCTCGAAAACATCGGCAACCTCGTATGTCCTGCCGAGTTCGACACGGGCGCGCACCTCAATATGATGCTCTTGTCCGTACCCGAAGGCGACGACAAACCGCTCAAATATCCGCTGATGTTTGAAAAATGCGACCTTATCGTCGTGACCAAAATCGACACTCTCGAAGCGTTCGATTTTAACAAAACCGAGTTTGAAAACCACATTTCTCGTCTGAATCCGAAAGCGCAAATATATTACGTTAGCGCAAAAACGGGCGAAGGTCTTGAAATGCTTGAAAATAAGTTATATAATATAATAAAGTTTTTCAAAGGAGAAAACAACAATGGCTGAGATGAGCAACGCTTTCAAACCTAAGTTTATGGGCGATCCCAATCCGAGTGAGAAAATCCTCAAGTTGGCAAGGAAAATCACCGATTGTATCGACCATAAAATCAAAGGCGTAACCGTCAATGACCCCGAATATTGGGGACTTCGTTGCGTTATGACCGACGAAATGGCAGATGTCGCGCTTTCGATGAAAATGCGCACGCCGTACACATTCGAGCAACTTTGGAAAATCAATCCGCAGTACAAAAAAGCGGAGGATCTTCAAAAAGTGCTCGACGATATGAGCCGCATCGGAATTCTCGAATACGATTACGGCGACAACTACGACCACAACGGTCCTATCAAGGGGGCTAAGAGAGAACGTCGCTACGTGCTTCCCATGTTCGTTCCGGGTTCTGCCGAGTTTACCAACATGATCAAAAAGCAACTCGACGAACATCCCGAACTTGCGATGTTCTTCGAGCGTATGACCTATCTTCCCTTGACTATGGTCACCCCGATGGTGCCCCCGGGAGGCGCAGGCATCGGTATGCACGTTATCCCCGTTGAGAAAGCAATCGAGATGGAAAACGGCACAATGGACATCGAGCATATTTCCTACTGGCTCAAAAAGTACGAGGGACACCTCGGCGTAGGTATCTGCTCTTGCCGTTACGGCAGAGCCAAACTCGGCGAAGGCTGCGGCGACAGTTGTGAAGAATGGTGTATCGGTATCGGCGATATGGCGGACTACTGCCGTGAAACGGGCAAAGGTCGCGACATTACATACGACGAGGCTATGCAAATCCTTCGCAACGCGGAAAAGAATGGTTTCGTTCACCAAATCACCAACATCGACGGCGAGAACAAAATCTTCGCAATCTGCAACTGCAACGTCAACATCTGCAATGCGCTTCGCACCTCGCAACTTTTCAACACCCCGAATATGTCCAGAAGCGCATACGTCGCTCGCGTTGAGAAAGACAAATGCGTCGCTTGCGGCAAGTGCGTAGAGTATTGCCCCGCAGGCGCGGTCAAACTCGGTCAAAAACTTTGCACCAAGCAAGGCGAAATCAAATATCCCAAGCACGAACTTCCCGACAACCTCAGTTGGGGTCCCGACAAGTGGGATGAGGATTACAGAGATAACAACCGTATCAACTGCTACGAAACGGGTACGTCGCCGTGTAAAGCGGCTTGCCCTGCGCACATCGCAGTTCAAGGTTATATCCGCAAGGCAAAAGAGGGCAAGTACAGAGAGGCTCTCGAACTCATCAAGAAGGACAACCCGTTCCCGGCGGTTTGCGGTCGCGTTTGCAACAAGCGTTGCGAGGCAGCCTGCACCAGAGGAACGATTGACGAGGCAGTGTCCATCGACGCAATCAAGAAGTTTGTCGCAGAGCAAGATTTGCATGCGGAAACGAGATTCGTTCCCGAAGTGGTCATTCCGTCCAACGTTGACAAACAATGGTCTCAAAAGATAGCGATCGTCGGCGCAGGTCCTGCGGGACTTTCTTGCGCATACTATCTTGCGACGAAGGGTTACAAACCCACCGTGTTTGAAAAGAACGAGAAACTCGGCGGTATGCTTACCTACGGTATCCCATCCTACAAACTCGAAAAAGACGTCATCAATGCCGAAATCGATATTTTGCGCGATCTCGGCGTCGAATTCAAGACCGGCGTCGACGTCGGCAAAGACGTCACGCTTGACGACTTGAGAAAACAAGGTTACAAAGCGTTCTACATTGCGGTCGGTTGCCAAGGCGGCAGACTTCCCGGCGTACCCGGCGAAGACGCAATCGGAACGGATATGGCGGTTTCTTTCTTGCACGACGCATCGGAAAATCACGACAGAAAACTTGTCGGCAAGACCGTTGTCATCGGCGGCGGTAACGTTGCTGTCGACTGCGCTCGCACTGCAGTTCGTCTCGGAAGCAAAGAAGTCGGCATGTATTGCCTCGAATCGAGAGAAACGATGCCCGCAAGCAAGAACGAAATCGAAGAAACCCTCGAAGACGGCATTTCCGTCAACAACGGCTGGGGTCCGAAGGAAATCCTCAAAAACGAAGACGGCACCGTCAAGGCAGTCGTGTTCAAGAAGTGCTTGAGAGTCATCGATCCTCAAACCAAGAGATTCAGCCCCGTTTACGACGAGAACGACACAATCACCGTCGAAGCGCAACACGTCATCTTCGCAATAGGTCAAACGATTGACTGGGGCGACTTGCTCAAAGGCACTAAGGTTGAATTCCATCACGGCAATTATCCCGTCGCGGATTCGCTCACATATCAAACCGCAGAACCAGACATCTTCGTCGGCGGCGACGTGTACAGCGGACCCAAGTTTGTAATCGACGCAATCGAAGCGGGCAAGAACGCGGCAGTATCGCTTCATCGTTTTGTACAACCCGGCACGAGTATGACCATCGGTCGCAACCGCAGACAGTTCATCGAACTCGACAAGAACAACATCGTCATCGACAGTTACGACACCGCCGGCAGACAAGAAGCCAAAGAACTCGAAGGCGACAAGCATTCGTTCAGAGATTTGCACGGCACTCTCACCGAGGAACAAGTCAAGATCGAAGCGGGTCGTTGCCTCGGCTGCGGCGCAAGTGTAGTTGACGAGAACAAGTGTATCGGTTGCGGCGTCTGCACCACCAAGTGCGAATTTGACGCAATCCACCTTCACAGAGAACATCCCGAATGTTCTACGATGGTGCGCAGCGAAGACAAGTTCAAAGCAATCCTTCCGTACGCAATCAAGCGCGGCATGAGAATCGTGTTCGGCAAAAAGACTGCAGAAGAAAAGGCTTCCCAAAAGAAGCACAAAGAAGCGGTCAAAGCGGCAAAGGCTGCAAAAAAAGCAAACAAATAAGAGGTTGATATGCACGAATTAGGCGTAGTTTTTCACATAGCCGATATGGTTCGCGACGTTGCCGTCGAAAACAAGGCAACCAAAATTCAAAAAGTCGTTATGCAGATCGGCGAAGTGTCTACAATCGTCAACGATCAACTCATCGATTGTTGGAACTGGAATGCAAACCGCACGGATTTACTGCGCGGTTGCACTCTTGAAATCGAGCCTATCAAAGCCGTCACCTACTGCGAGGACTGCAAAAAAGAGTACCCCACCGTCGAGTATGGCAAGACCTGCCCCTATTGCGGCAGTGAACATACTTATCTGGTTCGAGGTAACGAAGTCCTTGTTAAAGAAATCGCCGTAGAATAAAGCCGCTATTGAGCGAATAACATCGTCAACGCCCCTCTGCTATCAACTCATTTACGATTTAGTAAATTAGGGTTGCTATCAGAGGGGCGTTTCCTTGTTCTTCATCTCAATATCGGCTTTATTCAAAAACTATGCTTTAATTCATCCAAATATTGTGACCGTTAGGCTGTAATGGTGTGATAACTGCGCCCGCTTGCCAACTCATTTACGTTTTAGTAAATTAGGGTTGCCAATCGGGCGGCTCTGCCGCAGTTATTCGCTACTTGAGCCCTTATTCAAGAATAGAATCACCTCAACGCACCGCTACAATCACCCCATTTACGATTTAGTAAATTAGGGTTGCTATAAGGGGGGGCGTTTCCTTGTTGTTCATCTCAATATCGGCTTTATTCAAGAACGATAGTTTGTTATTAATCTCATTTTGGGGAATAATTCACCACATAAGAAAGTGTGCTGTTGGCACGCTCATTCATTCATGATAAGGAAATAATCGGTTAGGCGTTCGGGGGTGTCGGCAAAGGACGTTTCGTCCCAGTATTCCACAAGCAAAACGAAGTTTTCGATTATCGAATTGACTTTCAAGGATTTGGGCAGGTTTTTGCCCGTCACGAAATTGTTTTCGACGCAAGCGGTTGCAAATTCGGCAAGTTCGCCTCTCAGATAGTTGAGGAAGATGTCCTTGCTTTGCGAGAGCAAAATGGCGTGGACAAGCGTTTTTTCGTCGTGCAGGTGATAGAAGATGTGCGTTATAAAGTGCTTGTAATCGAAAATCGAGGATTTTGAAAAATCGTGGCTCTTTTCCTCTGCAAGCGAGTGCGAAAAGACGTGTCCGAATATGGTCGAACATATTGATTTGAGCAATTCTTCTTTCGTTTTGTAATGCGCGTAAAACGTGCTTCTCGCAACGCCACTTTTGTCCAGCACGTCTTGGATTCTCACGTCCGCGTACGCTTTTTCAAGCAAAACTTCGGCAAAAGCGTCGTAAATTTTCTCGGTTGTAGCGTTTATTTTCTTGTGCATATTCCGCCTCGCATATCTTTCTTTTTTCGATTATATCAAACAGCGTGTTCGCTCGTCAATACAAAATGTTCTAAAAATCGTCAAAAACAAAACAAAATGTTTCAATCTGTTTTATTTTTGCAATTTTAACCGTACAAAATTGTTTGATATAACTTGATTGCAGTTGCACACAATGGTATAATTTATCCAATGAGCAAAGGAATTATTCAAGTTGAAAATCTCAGCGTACACGCAATGTTTTTACATTCGACGGAAACGATCGTCGAGGGCGTTTCGTTTTGCCTTGACGGTGGCGAAAAACTTGCGATAGTGGGCGAGTCGGGAAGCGGCAAATCTATGATTGTCAACGCGCTTACGTCCTCGCTTGCCGACAACTGTTTTGCAACGGGCAATGTTGAGTACGACGGCGTGAATTTGCTTGAAAATCGCAGGTTTGCAAAAAAACTTGCAGGCGACAAAATCGTGCTTATTCCGCAGGGCGGCGCAGAGTCGTTGAATCCCTCTCTCAAAATCAAAACTCAAATTTACGAGTCTTTGAAAAGGAACGGTGCAAAACTTACGAGAGAGCAAAAGCGCGAAGCGGCGATACGCAATCTTGAAAAGTCGGGACTTAAAAACGCGGAAGAAATCCTTGAAAAATACCCCTTTGAAATAAGCGGCGGCGAAGCGCAAAGGGTGGTGCTTGCAATCACGCTTTGCTCGCACGCAAACCTTATCGTTGCCGACGAAGCGACGAGAGGAATCGACGCCGAAACCAAAGAAGCGTTTTGGAATTGTATACGCAACGACTTTTCGGCTGCGGCAACGGTGTTCGTCACGCACGATATTGCAGAAGCAAAAAGGTGCGACGACGTGCTTGTGCTGAAAGAGGGCAAAGTCGTGGAATATGGCAAAACCCTCGGCGTATTTTCAAATCCGCAAAGCGAGTACACCAAGACGCTCGTTTCGGTGAGTGAGGCGCAAAATGCTTGAAATAATCGACTTGTCAAAATCCTTCGTCGTGGGTGACAAAAAATCAAAAACAAGCATTTATCCGCTTAAAAGCGTATCTTTTATCATAGATAACGGCAAAAAGATAGGTTTGGTGGGCAAAAGCGGCGAGGGGAAAAGTACGCTTGCAAACATTCTGTGCGGTATAGAAAAGCCCGACGGCGGAAGGGTTTTGCTTGACGGTCAAAGTCTTTTCGACGGCAAGAATAGATACGACAAAAAGACGGGCGTCAAAGTTCAACTCATACCGCAAAAACCCCTTCTCGCACTCGACCCTACGCAGCGCATAGGCAGTGCGATAAAGGAAACGCTCGTATTTTCAAAGACGGCAAAGAGGGGCAAGGACGCGCAAGAAAAGGCGTTGCGGCTTTTCGACGTCGTAGGACTCGAACGCACGCTGTTTTCAAGGCTTCCCGTGCATTTGAGCGGCGGGCAAGCACAACGCGCGGTCATAGCGCGCGCCCTCGCAACCAATCCGCAGATTCTCGTTTGCGACGAGTCAACGTCGATGCTCGACGCGGCAACGCAAAAGAATATAGTCGAACTGCTCGACGCTCTTGTGAAAGAGAGGGGCGTTTCGTTGCTTTTCATCTCGCACGACGTTGCGCTCGTAAAAAACTTTTGCGACGAAACATACGAGATAAAAGACGGCAACATATCTATCGTGTGCCGTAATGATTAAAGCGATAAAAAATAATAATATAAGAGGTATCAACAATGAAAAAAAGCAGTATTTTTATTGCGGCAATGTTGGTTCTTGTGATTGTGTGCATAGGGCTTGTTGCGTGCAATCCCAAAGACGAATCGAAGCAATCGAGCATACTTGTCGTCGGCACGACAATGACAGTCGATACGCTAAATCGTCTTGACACGAGTGGCAGTGCGACCGGAGGATACTATTTTGACAAAATCGCATCGAGCGTATCGCAAATTGCGGCGGTAAGCAAAATCGACGGCGAATACGTCGGCGTAGATTGCGATTATGCTTTGAGCGAGGATGGAAAAACGCTTATGCTCACACAAAAGGACGGATATAAGTGGCACGACGGCGAAACAGTAACTATCGACGACGTAGAGTTTACGTTGAAAGATTTGAAAGCGGGCGAGGACTATGAATCTATTAAAAAAATAGGAAATTCGCTCGTTTACGAGTTATGCACGCCGTCCTATACGTTTTTGGCCAAAGTTTCGGATAAAACGATTATGCCTAAGCACTTGCTTGACGGAAAAACAAAAGACACGGTGACCGACGAACAATCCGTTGTCGGGGCAGGCCCGTTCAAATTCTCGTCCATAGACAAGGCGGCGGGAACGATTACGTTTGAGAAATTCGCAGACTATCCCAAAGCAAACGCCGTCAAATTCGACAAGGTGATATTCAAGCAATACGGCAATCAAGAAGTGCTTACGCTCGCGCTCAAAAACGGCGAAATCGATTTGATTTTCGACTACGCCAAAGGCCTTACGAGCGACCAAATATCCGCGCTTTCCTCTCAAAGCGACGTGAAACTTATCTCGCAAGCAACGAAGCAGGTGCCAAAAGTGATGTTTTTCAACAATCAAAAGATGACGAACGCAAACGTAAAGCGAGCAATCGCGTTGTCGATAGATTATGACAAAATCCGCTCGACGTTCGCATCGGCGGGTGCCGCGCCATCGAGAGAAGGCTTTGTCGGCGAGGGTATTTTCGGATACAAAGAAACGCCCGTGTGGACTCGCAATCTCGAAAAGGCAAAAGAACTTTTGACGAGCGAGGGATATTCGCAATCCAACAAATTCCGTTTTGAACTTTTGGTGCGCGCAGGTTCGGACGATACGCAATACGCGTCGCTTCTCAAAACTCAAATCGAAGAAAGCGGACTTGTCGACGTTGTGCTTGTCGAAAAGGGAAGCGACTGGCAAGAGTACTATCAAGCGGGCAACCATATGGCGAGCCTTGCCAAAATCACCGCAAAAGGCTATGACTTCGAGGCAGGGTACGGCACGAGATACACGCTTGCGACAAACACGAGTATGCTCGATATGAAAAACCCCGTTGCGCACGGACAACTGCTTGTCGAAGACGAGCACGGACTCACCGAGTACGGCAAAATTCTGTATGCGATGAAAAATGCGGCAACGTCCGAAGAACTTACGACGGCGGTCGGCGAGTATCAGGACTATGTTGTTAAAAACGTGATTTGCGTTGCGTTGTTTTATGACGGAACGACGTACGGTGCGAGCGCAAAACTCGACGGTTTCAAACTCGACTCGGCTTCGGGAATCCTCAATCCCTCGACGTTCGAAACGCTCGTAAAGCATTGAATCAAAAAAATGTAAAAAATAAAACGAGGCAGATAATGGCGTAAAAGGCGTTTTATAACAACGAATACGTGTGATAAACTGCGGGTTGCAACAAAAGAAAACTATGGCAAAGAAGATAGGCAAAACGTTGATATTTTCAATCGTTGCGTTGGCGGCACTGATGGTCGTCAACTTCTTCTTGCCACGACTTATGCCCGGCGACCCGCTCGCAAACCTTGTAGGCGCGGACGAAACCACTTTGTCACAGGAACAGTACGACGAGTTGTATCACGAGATGGGACTCGATTTGCCGCTCGGAAAACAGTTTGCAAACTACCTTTCGGGACTTTTCAAAGGCGACCTCGGATATTCTTATCATAGGGGTGGCGACGTCGGCGCGATAATACTCGAAAAGATACCTCGCACGTTGCAAATAACTTTGCCTGCGTGGATTCTGTCCGCACTGTTGGCGTTTTGGCTCGGTCTCGTTGCGGGCGGCAGAAAATCGAGTTTGCTCGACGCGGGAATAAGCGGCGGTATGATGATTCTCGATTCCGTGCCGACCTTCCTTTTTGCAATCGTACTTCTCATTCTGTTTGCGTTCGAGTGGAAGATTTTGCCGTCGGGCGGACTCAATTCGCCGTTTGCGCAAAATCTGTTCGGCGACAGGCTTTTGCATTTGATTCTGCCCGTCTCTACGCTCACGTTCGTGTCCGTGCCGAAAAAGTATTTGCTTGTTCGCAATCAATCGGCAAACGTTCAGGACACTCAATACATGACGTATGCGCGCGCAAAAGGATTGAGCGACGCGCGCCTTAACACGGCGCACGTTTTCCCCAACATAAGCGGCGCGTTAATATCTATGCTCGGCACGAGTTTCGGACATATGATTGCGGGCTCTATCGTCATAGAAAAGGTGTTTTCGGTGGACGGCGTGGGTATGCTCGTAAATCGCGCGATATTTGACAAGGATTATCCGATGTTGCAAGGCGCGCTTTTGGTGATTGCCATAAGCGTGATAGTTTCAAATTTCATAGCCGACGTGATTTGCGCCTTAAGCGATCCCCGACAAAGGAAGGCGGCGCAATGAGCAAGAGAGCGTACACTGCAAAAAAAGTGCTGTCGACAGTCGTGCTGAGTTTGGGCATAGCGATACTTCTGACATTTGCTATATTTGCGATCTTCGGGCAGAAAATCGCACCGTATTCGTCGGACGAGAGTTTCGAGAAGTTTCTGCCTTGCTCGAAGCAACATATTCTCGGCACGAACAATCTCGGCTACGACGTCTTTTCCCAACTTATCGTCGCAACTCGCTCGACTTTGGTCGTTGGCGTGGTGAGTGCGCTCGCTTGCCTTACGATAGGCGTTGCGATCGGTTTGCTTGCAGGGTATTTGAGCGGCGTATTTTCGGAAGCGATAAACGGATTTATCAACTTCTTTTTGCTCATTCCGATGTTGCCGGCGGCAATCGTCATAGCGGCGTATACGAGCGGCGGCAAGACGAGCATAATTCTTACGATAGCGTTGCTTTGCTGGTGTTCGACGGCAAGGGCGGTGAGAGCAAAGACTATGGCTGTCAAAAACTCGGACTACGTTCGCGCGCTCAGGTCTTTGGGATACGGCGAAGCGAGAATCCTCGTGCGCCATACTTTGCCCAACGTTGCCGACGTCGCACTTGCAAAATTCTTGCCATCGGTTGCAAGTTGCATTATGATAGAGGCGACGCTCAGTTTTTTAGGTATGGGAAGCGTCACCGACGTGACGTGGGGCGTGATGATTCAAAACGCGTTCACGTACGGCGGAATAACTATGAGCGCATACAACTGGCTTCTTGCCCCCGGGGTGTGTATCGCACTTTTGCAACTTGCCATATACGCGATAAGTCAATACGTCGAGTTCAGACGTAAAATCGTGCAAGAAAGCACGATAAAATATAGATAACGAACGGATAAAGTGCCGATTGCGGCACGAGGTGAAAAATATGTGTCTTGGCGACCCAAACTGCAACTGCAATAAAATAAGCGACGTCAGAGCCTTGCGCGACGACGAAATTTTGCGCGGAAAAGCGCACAAACGCGTCGTACCCGACGACGAAAAAACCGCATTTGCGAGATTGAAAAACAAGGATAATCCTTGCTACGAAACGTATATGGAACTTGGAAGCGCGCTCGCTTTTCAAATGCGCTATCACGAGGCTCTTGAATGTTTTGAAAAGGCAAAAACCATTTGTCCCGACGATTACGAGGCAAGAAGAAAATGCGCGGGAAGATACCTTTCAACGTTGCGCCTCGACGACGCAAAGGCGGAATTCGAGTGGTGCGTAATGCATGCAGACGACGTGCTCGATCCCAAATATATGCTTGGCTGCTGCAAGTATTACGAGGGCGATTTCGAGGACGCGAAACGACTTTTCGACGAGTGCTTAACCCTTGCAAAAGACAACGGCGATATGTACGTCGCCTCGCTGTTCTGGGCGGTTGCGTGCAACGTCAGAGTTGGCAAGGACGTAAGCGAGATTATGAAAAAATTCGATAGGTCTATGGAAATCGGACACCATACGGGATATATGCAATCGCTCAAACTTTTCGACGGCGATTCGCTTTCCGAATGCGATACGATTGCCGACGAGGACGAACTTCAAAAGTGCATATTCAACTACGGCGCACACCTTTATTATCTGTCGAAGGGCAACGCGTTTTTAGCGGACGTGTTTCTTTCAAATACACTCAAACTCGACACTTATTTCTCGGCGTTTGCTTATCTTGGCGCATACACCGAGTTCGCGACGCAAAACGGCATTTGAATATTGACAAATCCGATTTGTCGCGGTATAAATAAACCGTAAAAAAAATATAACGCTTTTATGCGCTTTGTGAGGTGTATATGAGAAAAAATTTCGGACCTAAAACTTGGCTTTATCCTATGCCTGTTCTTATCATCGCAAGTTACGACAAAGACGGAACGGTTGACGCAATGAATGCAGCGTGGGGCGGTATCGGCGACTACGAGCAAATCTCGATGTGCCTGTCTGCAGGACACAAAACCGTGAAAAATATCCTTGAAAGAAAGGCGTTTACGGTGTCGGTTGCGACGGCAAAATACGTCAAAGAGTGCGACTATCTCGGACTTGTATCCGCAAACGACACGCCCGACAAATTTGCAAAAACGGGATTCACTTATACGCACAGTGCGAACGTGGACGCGCCTATCATCAACGAGTTGCCGTTTGCAATCGAGTGCGAACTCATCGATTACGATGCAAGCACCGGTACGATGAGAGGACATATCGTCAACGTATCGGCAGACGAGAGCGTTCTCAACGGCGACAAAATCGACGTCCAAAAACTTGCGCCTATCACGTTTGACAGCGTAAACAACGAGTACGTCGTTCTAGGCGAAACCGTAGGCAAAGCGTTCAAAGACGGATTGCAACTCAAATAAGTCGCAAAATTTCACGACAAAAACGAAAAGACGGCGAGTGTCAAAGCACATTCGCCGTCTTAAAAAATGCAAGACGTTCAAAATGAACGTGCGGTAAAATATTTTTTATAAAATCATTTGACAAACATCTATGCAAATGCTATTATCTTATAGCATTCACGTGGGGATATAGCTCAGTTGGTAGAGCGCCTGATTTGCATTCAGGAGGTCCTCGGTTCGAATCCGTGTATCTCCACCACAGGTGAAAATACCCGCATTCTGTTGCGGGCGCAACGCATCACAAGTGATGCAACCGAGGACAAGTCCTCGCTGACGCTCGCTTCGATATGCAAGCATACCCGCTCGCTATTTCACGAATCCGTGTATCTCCACCATAGGTGAAAATACCCGCATTCTGTTGCGGGCGCAACGCATCACAAGTGATGCAACCGAGGACAAGTCCTCGCTGACGCTCGCTTCGATATGCAAGCATACCCGCTCGCTATTTCACGAATCCGTGTATCTCCACCACCCATACTGGATTGTAGCTCAGTAGGTTAGAGCACCACCCTGATAAGGTGGGGGTCGGTGGTTCGAGTCCACTCAATCCAACCAAAAGCACTCTGCACGAGTGCTTTTATTTTACTTTCGTGTCCTCGGACGGCGAAGCCGTCCGCGCCTATGGCGCACGAACCACCTTTCGGTGCTGACCGCAAGCAAAGCAAAGAAAAGCGCGTAGCATTTTTACTTTGCGTGCGATGCGGACATAGAAAACAATAACACGGAAGTGTAGTGCGAATGCACGACTGCGTAAGCAGTATTGTTTTGCGTAGACGCTTCGCTGTCGCAAATATATTTGCTTCACTTCGCTATTAAACGAGTCCACTCAATCCAACCAAAGCACTCGTGCAGAGTGCTTTTATTTTACTTTCGTGTCCTCGGACGGCGAAGCCGTCCGCGCCTATGGCGCACGAACCACCTTTCGGTGCTGACCGCAAGCAAAGCAAAGAAAAGCGCGAAGCATTTTTACTTTGCGCGCGATGCGGACATAGAAAATTTTCTCCGTTAAAATAATCAAATTCCAACATTTTAATTTTACTCCACGATTTTGTGCGGTAGAGCGGGGAAATACTACAAGGGCAGTTTTGTTGTGTCTTGCACGGGCGGAACAATCGAGAAAAGCAACGCTTAATACTTTGAGCAAAACACGTGGTTAGAATGGTTGTTTTGTGGTAAAAAATGACAAGCGGGAAAAGGCGACGCATTGCGTCGCCGTTTTCCTTTTGTTGGGAAAGAGAGGGAAGTTTCTTTTATGCTCAAATTGGGCACAAAGAAAATAGGCAAATTAATTTTTGTCCGTTTTGCTACGGAAGAATCGGAATCTTCCGCTTGTCATTCCGAGCGTAAGCGTGGGAATCAAGGCGAAGCCGCATTTCGCTACGCTGGATTGCCACGTCGCAACTTCGTTGCTTCTCGCAATGACAAATGGAAAATTGACTTCAAATTTTCCGCTTGTGTGCGTAGTATTGTGCCGTTGGCACAATACTACGCACATTCCAAAAGCAACTTGTCTGCGACGAGGGCGATAAATTCGCCGTTGGTCGGCTTTTCGTTGGGGGCGTAAATCTTTATGCCGAACACGTTGTTGATATTCTCGATTTTGCCTCTGTTCCAAGCAACCTCGATTGCGTGGCGTATGGCGCGTTCCACTTTCGACGCGGACGTTTGATACCTTGCGGCGATGCCGGGGTAGAGTTGTTTTGTGATAGAGTTGATGATTTCGGGCGTTTCGATGGTCATTTTGATGGCTTCGCGCAAGAATTGATAGCCTTTTATATGCGCGGGGATACCCACCGAAATAAAGAGGTTTGCGATTCTCTCGTCCAGAGTTTTGTTTTTGCGCACGTTGACTTGCGTGTGGGGTGCGGGGCGAGGCGTTGAAAAGTCGTTTATGACTTTCAAAAGAGTGTTGTAGTCGAATGGTTTTGCAAGAAAGTAACTCGCACCGTATTGCATTGCTTTTTGCACGAAGCCGTCGCTTGCGAGTTGGGACATCATAATGACGATAGAACTTTTGTTTTCCATCGCATTTAGCACGCCGAAGCCGTCCAATTCGGGCATCACGATGTCAAGAAGCACGAAGTCGGGTTTGTAAAGGTCGATGAGTTTCAAAGCGTCGTTTCCGTTTTGAGCGACGCCCACGACCTCGAATCCGTCTTGCGCATCGATGAAATCGCGCATACCCGTACATAACGCTGCGTTGTCGTCTGCAATTACAATAGTTTTGTTCATAATTTTCCTCCAAATGGCGTAATTTGTTGTGTTAATTTGATTATAAAATTCGTTCGCGAACAAAAAATCGCATTTTTCACGATTTTTTGTCGATGTATATACATATTTGTTTATTAGGATTGTTTATTCCGAATAAATGTTACAATTACGTTAACAATGCACATTTTACGCGCATTTTGTCGGGTTTTCAACAATTATTTTCACCAATTTTTCTTTGCACCATATATGGCACGACCAAATTTTTCACCCACTACATAAAGTTATATCAAAAAAATTTAGAAAAAAATGAAAATATAGTTTACATAATCACATCTTATCAATATAATATATGAATCAAACCTAACTAAGAGGTTGTTATGGGAAAGTATAAGAAATGTCCGCGCTGTGAACTGAACTGGATTCCCGTCGAGGAAGAACTGTGCGAAGTCTGCAAGGCGGAACTCGGCAAAGCAAGCAAAATCTGTCTTTTGGAAGACGATGACGACATAGAGGAAGAAGAGAGAATCTGCCCCGTTTGCAAAGTCAATTATCTCGAGCCCGGCGAAGATATGTGCGCCGCGTGCAGAGAGGAACAAGCAAATTCGACTCAAAGCAAACTCGACGACGAGGACGACGATTGGCAAGAATTTGTCGAAGAAGACGAGCCTATCACGCCCGACGACGAAAACGAAGTTTCGCTCAACCAACTTCAAGAGGACGAGGAAGAAGAGTTCGAGGATGACGAGGAAGAACAATGCCCCGACGATTTCGACGACGATGACCTTGGCGACATCGACGATTATGCCGATGACGATGAGGACGAAGACGAAGAAGACGACGAGGACGAAGAAGAAGATAAAGACTGAATCCTTCCTTAAAGAAAAAATAAAAAACGCACCGAGAGTGCGTTTTTTTGTTTTAATTAATAATGAATAATGAATAATTAATAATTGTGGGTGGGACACCCACACCCGAAATGGCATTTTCGTTCAGTCGAGTTTTGAAAGTTCGTTTATCAGCGACAAAACCGCAATGCCGTATTTTGGCGGAAGTTTTGCAAGTTCGTTTTTCACGAGTTCGGACACGCTTTCGTTTTTCTCGTTCACACCCAAAAGATAGTCGCAGGACGCGCTCAAAGCAACGCTCATATTTTTCAGCGTTTCAATGGATACGCCGACTTTTCCGCTTTCGACATCGGCAAGAAAACGCGGACTGACATTGATTTTTTCCGCCAGACTTTCTCTCGTCATATTCAACATATTTCTTCTTGCGCGTATTCTTTCGCCGAGAATTATATTCACGTCTTTCATAAACTTTCCTCACGTTTTGCGAGTTGTAAATTGATTATATATGAAGCGGCACATCTCAACAATGATGTGCTACATCTTGACAAATGATGTAATACATCATAAAATAATACTAATATACTTTTAGTATGGGGGCTATGAAGAAAACTATGAGAAAGATGAGTTACATATTTGTCGCACTGCTTACGCTTTTTGTTGCGCTCACGCTCGTCGCTTGCGGCGATACCGAGCAAGAAAAGCCTGCGGCGGTGTCGAAGTACGTTGAGGGTATGAACGATTTCGAGTACTATGCCGACGAAGAAACGGTTATGCTGTTTTGGCCGAAAGACAAGAAGATAAAGAGCGTGACTATTCCTGCTTGCGTGACCGAAATCAACGGCAACGCGTTTGACGGTTGCGTTTTGCTCGAAGAAGTGAAATTTGAAAAGGGCAGTAAACTCAAAAAAGTCAACACCTTTGGTTTCAAAAACTGCGCCGCGTTAAAGAGCGTATCTTTCCCGACCTCGCTCGAAGCGTTGGGCGACAAGGTGTTTTACGGTTGCTCGTCGCTTGAAAAAGTCGAGTATGATGGCAACAAAATAACGACTTGCGGCACGTCGCTTTTTGAAAAGTGCTCGAGTTTGAAAAGCGTCGTCGTGCCCGCGGGTATGACGAACGTCGGCGAAAAAGAGTTTGCCGATTGCGTATCTCTTGAAAGCGTCGAGTTTTGCAACGGCGTTGCCACGATTGCAAACAATGCTTTTTACGGCAAAAAACTCGTCGGCGAAATGACTTTTCCGAGCAGTATAAAGAAAATAGGCGACAGAGCGTTTTACGGCAACGAGTTCAGTGCGATAAATATTACGCGCAACGTGGAATCGATAGGCAAAGAAGCGTTTTCCAGCGGTGAAAACGCAAATCTCAAATCGTTGACCTTGCCGTACGTCGGACAAACGATAAACGGCGGAAAACTCGCAGACGTGTTTTCGCAAAACGGATTATCTACGCTTGAAAGCCTTACGATTTCGGGCGGAACGCTCGGCGACAATTCGCTCAAAGGTTTTTCGGGTTTGACGCTCGAAGTGAGTGACGACGTAAATATCAAAGCGGGCGCGCTTGACAACACAGAGTGGTACAAAAATCAAGAAGACGGCGTCGTGTACGTCGGCAATATCGTGTACGGTTACAAAGGCACGATGTCGCAACCCACGGCAATCGTCATAAAAGAGGGCGCAACGAAAATAATCGACGGCGCATTCGGTATTCAAGAAAACGCCGTTTCGTTCGAGATTTCTTCAACGGTGAAGGAAATCGGCAAAAAAGTGTTGACTGCGCCGTATTTGCTAAGAATAAAAGTGTCCGCCGACAATAAAAACTACGCTTCCGACGGTAACTGTCTGCTTAAAAAAGACGAAAACGGCAATAAAGGAAATACCGTGATTATGGGCTGTCGCGGAAGTGAAATTCCTTCGTACGTCACGGTTATAGGCGAATATGCGTTTGAATTAATGTCCGTTGACGCATTAAAGATTCCCAAATACATACAAAAAATCGAAACTTGCGCGTTCATAGGGGCGGTGTTTTCGGAAAGTATCGTCTTTGAAAGCGGCAGTCAGTTGCAAACGATAGGCGATTACGCGTTTAGTACATACGGCTATTATGTGGGAAACGTCGTGCTTGATTTGAGTGCGCTCAACAATTTGAAAAGCATAGGCGAATACGCGTTTGATTTGGGGGATAATAGCGTAGACGGTCTTAATAACGGCATAACGAGCGTGATTCTTCCCAAAAATCTGATGTCGATAGGCAAATACGCATTCGGTCCGAATCTTGAGTCAATTCAAGTGGCGACCGGTAACGACACGTTCACGGTTGCGGATAACTGCCTTATCAAAGATTCGACGGTGGTGTTGGGTACGAGCAACAGCGTTATCCCGACAAAAGTCAACGGCAAAAAAATCACGGCGATAGGCGACTATGCGTTTGCATACAAGACCGTTTCAAATTTGGTTATTCCCGACACAATCGAAACCTTCGGCAACGGTGCGTTTGAAAAGTGCCAAGGCATAACGACGTTGAATCTTCCCAAAAGCGTAAAAAATATCGGCGCAAACGCGTTTTTAGGCACAGATATTGCGCGCGTTACGATTCCGACAACGGTCGTATCGATAGGCGAAAAAGCATTTGCGGAATTGAAAAACCTCGAATACGTCGAGTTTGAGATAGAAGCGGACAACGGCGGATACGGTTTGCAATCGATTGCGCAAAACGCGTTCGAGGGAAGTTATGCGCCCAAAACATTAACCGCGCCTATGGGCATAATTTCAAAAATCAAGGATTGTTTCTCGTTTGTCGAAACGATAAACGTCATAGGCAACGACGATATTCCCGCGCAAGCGTTTTCGGGTTGGATTCCGCAAAGAGCAAGAGCGATAAATATCGGTGAGGGCGTGCGAAAAATCGGCGATATGGCGTTTGCCGATTGCGAAATGACGAGTTTCGTTTTGCCTGCTTCCGTAACCGAAATCGGCGTCGGTATCTTGACGTATTGTCCGATTGAAAGCCTTTCCGTCGCAAGCGGAAACGCGAGATATTATGCGAAAAACAACTATATTATCGACTCTTATTCGCACTCTATCGTCCTTGCGTGCAAAAACAGCGGCGAGATTCCCACCTCGTTCAAGTATGTTACGGTCGATAACAAAAACGTCAAAGAATACGACGTAACGTCGATTGCAAACGGCGCGTTCAAAGGCGTTGAACTCGACAAAATAACAATAATAATTCCGGGCAATATAAAGAGTATAGACGATTATGCGTTCGAGCAATGTTCGCTCTTAGCGGTCTATATTTTGTCGGGCGTTGAAAGCATAGGCAGAAGCGCGTTCGAGGGCGCAACGAATCTTTCGTTTGTGTCCGTCGCCGACAGTGTGAAGTCTATCGGGTATGCGGCGTTCCGTGGCACCGTGTTTTACACGAAAAAGCAAGCGTCCGAAAAGGGTATATCCTATATAGGCAAGGTCGCGTATGCGTATCACGGCGACAAAAACAGCGTCACCGAACTCGAAATTGCGGACGGCACGGTCGGCATTGCCGAACACGCATTCGAGAGAATGAGCAATCTCAAAAAGATAACCCTTCCGTCCTCTCTCAAACATATCGACAAAGAAGCGTTTGTAGGTTGCAAGAATCTGACGAATCTGTATTTCAACGGCACGGACGATAGTTGGAAAGCGGTGACGAAAGTCAAAAACTGGGATTTGAACTTGCCCACGCACAAAACTTGGACGTTGTGCCACTGCGAAGAAAAATCGCACGACCACGACGGTGACGGTATCGTGAAAAAGTCCGACGAGGCGGCGGACGTATGCAAAAACTACAAGTTGTTCGGCGCAGAAGTTTGCGACGAATGCTTCGACAAAGAAGTCGATAAAATAATTAATAATTAATAATGAATAATGAATAATGAATAATTGAGGGCGGGACACCCGCACCCGAAAAAGAAACAAGTATAAAAACTGCGCCAAATAGATGCATAATGCGAAAGAGGCATCCGAACGGCAACCCTAATTTACTGACGTAAATGAGTTGTCGGGCGGATGCCTCTGACAAAATTAGGCGCTATTTGGCGCAGTTTTTAATAAGCACGGGCGTAATAAATGACTTTGCTCGCAGGCTTTCCGCAGACGGGGCATACGTCGCCGACGGGCGTTTGGTCGAATGGCATACAACGCGACGTCGCCGCAAATTGTTCTTTTATCTTGTCTTCACAGCAACGGTCGCCGCACCACATAGTCTTGACGAAATTGTGATTGTCAAGAGCCTCTTTCATCTCGTCGAGAGAGTGGCAAGTGACGATGTGCGAGTGCAAAAATTCGTGCGATTGCTTGAACATATTTTGTTGAATATCGTCCAAAAGCGCGGGAATTTCGGTCGTAAGACTGTCGATTTTGAGCGCGAACTTGTCGTGAGTATCGCGGCGAGCAATCATAACTTGACCGTTTTCGATGTCGCGAGGACCGATTTCGAGACGTACGGGCACGCCTTTCATTTCCCATTCGTTGAACTTCCAGCCCGGGGATTGCTCTCTGTCGTCGAGCATAACCCTCACGCCGACACTGCGAAGTGCGGAAGCGACTTCTTGCGCTTTTTCGTTGACGCCTTCCTTGTGCGCCGCAACGGGAACGACAACCACTTGATAGGGTGCGACTCTCGGCGGAAGTTTCAAGCCGCGTTGGTCGCCGTGCGCCATAATGAGCGCGCCGATAAGACGAGTGGATACGCCCCAACTGGTTTGGTACGGATTTTTGAGTTGACCGTCTTTGTCGAGATACTTGATTTCAAAAGCGGACGAGAAGTTTTGTCCGAGATAGTGGGAAGTGCCCGATTGCAACGCTTTGCCGTCGAGCATCATTGCTTCCATAGTGTAGGTGTCAACCGCGCCAGCAAATTTCTCTTTTTCGGATTTTTGACCGACGAGAACGTCGATTGCAAGCACGTTTTGCATAAATTCACGGTACACTTCGAGCATTTTGAGGGTTTCCTCTCTCGCTTCTTCTTCGGTTTGGTGAAGGGTGTGACCTTCTTGCCAGAGGAATTCGCTCGTGCGAAGGAAGGGACGAGTGGTCTTTTCCCAACGCACGACGTTTGCCCATTGGTTTATGAGTACGGGCAAATCGCGGTAACTCTTGACCCACTTTGCATACATAGAGCAGATGATGGTTTCGGATGTCGGGCGCACGACGAGGGGCTCTTCGAGCGGCGTGTTGCCGATGTGTGTGACAAGCGCGACTTCGGGCGCGAATCCTTCAACGTGGTCCGCCTCTTTCACGAGATAACTGTAGGGGATAAACATCGGGAAGTACGCATTTTTGTGTCCCGTTGCCTTGAATCTCGCATTGAGTTCCTCTTGGATATGTTCCCAAATCTCGTAGCCGTAAGGGCGAATGACCATAGTACCTTTGACGGGGCCGTAGTCGACGAGTTCGGTTTTAAGCACAACGTCGGTGTACCATTGAGGGAAATTCACGTTCATATCCGTGATTTCTTTTACGAATTGATCCTTTTCTTTTGCCATAGTCTGCCTCTATCCGTATAAGGATAATTATATATAATAATATACTTACTGTATCGATATTATATACTCTAAAATCCGCATTGTAAAACGAAAACATTGAAAAACAATCAAAAGGCTTCGATAAATAGCAATTTGCCAACGTTTACGCAACCTTAATTTTTATCCGAGCGCGCGTTTGGTGATTGCCATTTTTCGACTTCTTTTATATAATGGCAGTATGGCAAAGAAATCTTCAAAATCCACAAAATCCAAAAAGCAAACTTCGTCGCCCGTCGAAAAGGCGGCTAAAAAGGCGTACAAGGCAAATCCGAAAGCGTTTGTAATTTCAATAGTTGCAATCGTGCTTGTGATAGCAATCGCGACGGCGGTTGTGTATTTTGCGTTCCCCAGCACTTGGGATCAAATCGTTTCGATGATTGTCAAGGACAATCAACATTCGGGACTTGCTCGCGGCGACGGCGAATTGCTCGTGCATATGCTCGACGTCGGACAAGGCGATTGCATATATATTCAGTTGCCCGACGGCAAAGATATGGTTATAGACTGCGCAAACTACAACGACGACAAAGAGTACGAGGAAAAGACTTTCGACTATCTCGACGCCAACATAACCGACGATACGGTCGAGTATCTTATGCTCACGCACTGCGACAGCGACCACGTTTATTTTATGGACGAACTTTTGGAACGCTACCAAGTCGAAAAGTTGTTTATGCCCAACGTACTTGCCGCACCGGGCACAGACTCAAAGAACAAAAAAGAGTTGCAAGACCAAATCGACGCACTCGACACGAGCAGATTCACCGACAAAGACACAATCGGAACGAAAACTTATGCGGAATTTTTCATCGCCGCGCTCACCGAGCCTAATTGCGAAATCGTGCTTAACGTTGACCCCGACGTAAACACGAACAGCATAATCATTGAAGAAACGACGTACAGATTGGTGTTTTATTGCCCCACGCAAGAGTATTACGACGACTCGAATCTTAATAGTGCCGAACGCAAAAACGCCATATCGCCCATCGGAATTTTGGAATACAACGGCAGACGTATTATGCTCACGGGCGACAGCAACGAACTCAACGAGCCGCTTGTCGTCGAACGCACGGGCAAAATCGATTGCGACGTTTTGAAAGTGGGACATCACGGCAGCGCGACTTCGACGCTCAATCCGTTTTTGGACGCGTATACGTTTGAGTATGCGATAATCAGTTGCAACACTTACGGCAACAAATTCAATCATCCTCGTCAATCCACGCTCGACCGTCTGAAAGCGCACGACATAGCGGTTTATCGCACGGACAAAAACGGCAACATAGTGGTGTCTGTCGATAAGGACGGCAACATAAAAATAACCACTCAAAAAGAGTGGAACAAAGACGAAAACTACAAGGGCTATTCGACAGGCTCGGATGATTAAACGAAATATTTTGCGCCGAATGCAAAACACTTGTCACCCATCTTTTCAAGATGGCTTGACAAATATTTTGGCGCAAACGTCCTGTCACAAACAAATCAGAGCATTTGTTTGTGACGTAAGGGGTTGCAACTTTGAGGCGGCTCGGCAGTTGCAAAGATAGAAGTTGATGCTCACAACGATTCTTCGTCGTTTCATAAACTACGGCTCCGCCTGTCTACGAGCAACGTTTCGGTGGCTGTGAAACCGAATAATTGGCGGTAGGGGGACTAAAGGTTTATGCAGATAAAACAAGCGTCTAAACGAACACTCATTCGTAGCCTACTTATAAACGAAATGTGCTTATTCGCAGACGGAACACGAGCCGCAAGGCGGCGAGCCTATGAGCGCCGAACTTGACGGACAGTACAAGTGAACGGGCGAGTGTGGATTTTTTTCGCCCGTGAACGAGTGGCATAATGAGAGGACGACACTTTTCTATGTGAGTGCCGACTTCCCCTCTTGCGAACGATGTGCAATCTTTTAGAGAATTGGCGTTAGTTTGAGCAATAGGGGAAAGCCCGAAGGGAAGGGGTGATGTGTTATTTTAAGTTGCACTGGTCACGCTCTTGTAGAGAAAGAATTAACCCCGTGAGGAAGGGGGAAGCTTTAATTATTTTTATTGATTTGATAGCGCAAATTTTCTGCGCGGTAGAGGACTAAAAGTTTATGCAGATAAAAGAAAAGACACGCATTTGCGTGTCTTTTTGTAAACTTGCATAAACTTTTAGTCCGCTTTGTAGGGAAGCAATGCCATAACTCTTGCTCTCTTGATTGCAACAGCAAGCGTTCTTTGATGTTTTGCGCAAACACCGCTCATACGACGGGGAAGGATTTTGCCTTTCTCGGTGATGAAACGACGAAGTTTCGCAACGTCCTTGTAGTCGATGTCGTCAACGTGATCTACGCAGAATGTGCAAACTTTCTTTTTGGGCACTCTCTTGGGTGCGCGGGGTGCTTTAACTTCTTCTGCCATTTTCAATACTCCTTAAATTAGAATGGAAGGTCTTCGTCGATGGGTTTGAGATCGTCGAAATCGACGTCGTCAGAACCGTTTTCGTCACTTCTGGTGGAAAGGAATTGCACCTCGTCCGCCGCGATTTCGGTGACGTAACGACGAGAACCGTCTTGCGTGTCATAACTTCTCGTTTGGATGCTGCCGCTGATAGCCGCCTTGCTGCCTTTTTTGAGGTAGCGAGCGCAGTTGTCCGCTTGCGCTCTCCAAACTACGACGGGGAGAAAATCGGTTTCTCTCTTGCCGTCTTTTGAGTAGGAACGAGACACAGCAAGTGTAAATCTGCAAAATTTGATGCCGCTGTTTGTGGATGCGAGTTCCGGATCCTTTGTCAAATTGCCGATCAAAAATACCTTGTTCATTATATTTCTCCTTGTCGATTACTTCTTGATGATCATTTGTCTTACGACGTTTTCGTCGTTACGCATAAATCTGTCAAGTTCTGATTGAGCATCTTTGGTGCAGGTGACGTTCATAAGAACGTAGAAACCTTCGGTTTGCTTGTTGATTTCGTAAGCAAACTTTCTCATGCCCCATTTGTCCAAACCGTCAACGGTGCCGCCGAGAGAAGCAACCAAGTTTTCAAATTTTTCGACAACTTGATTTTTCTTATCGTCGTCCACGTCGCCGCGAATGATGTAGAGAACCTCGTACTTATCCATAATTCGATACCTCCTTTTGGTCTTGTGTCCCTTTCGGGAAAGGAAAACGCATCATTTAGATGCTCAATAATAATATATTAATAAAAAATATTTGTCAAATAGATTGATTATTTTGGTAATTAATAATTGCGGACGGGCTTTGCCCACACCGAAACGAAAACTTATTAGAAGCGTACTTATACACGGTATATGCTAATTCGCAGACGGGATAAAAACCGCCGTCCGCGAACTTGTAGAGCGGACTCTTGACGAGTGCTTATTCAAAGCCTACTTATAAACGGTATGTGTTTATTCAAAGACGTAACACGAGCCGCAAGGCGGCGAGCCTATGAGCGCCGAACTTGACGGACAGTACAAGTGAACGGGCGAGTGTGGATTTTTTTCGCCCGTGAACGAGTGGCATAATGAGAGGACGACACTTTTCTATGTGAGTGCCGACTTCCCCTCTTGCGAACGATGTGCGGTTTTGTAGAGAATTGGCGTTAGTTTGAGCAATAGGGGAAAGCCCGAAGGGAAGGGGTGAAATGTGATTTAAGTTACACGCCGTTCACACTTGTAGAGGAAGAACATACCCCGTGAGGAAGGGGGAAGTTATATTTTTTAGAGTTTAATTCTCGACACTTTTTATCGAAGTAAAATCGGCTTTTTCAAATTAAGAAAATCTTTATGTTTCGTTTAGTTCATTTTTAATCGACAATCGTATCATATTATCGCAATCGAGAATTGCACCATATTTTGAAAAAACAAATCAAGGAGATATATTATGAAAAAAACATTAGTATCTGTTTTGGCACTCGTACTTGTCGTTTCTCTTTCTCTCGTCGCATTCGTAGCGTGCAATGACAAAGACGACGACAAAAACGCAAAAGTTTCCAACACGGAAGTTCTCGGCACGACGGTAGCGGTGTTGGCTTCCAACGCGGCAAGCGGCGCGTCTTGCGCGGCAGAGGATGACGCAGACGTCAACTTCAACGCAGGCGTAAACCTCACGGTCGGCGAAAACAGTCAATTTACACTCGGTTCGACGTTTGTTGCAAACGGCGTGGGCGCAATCGTTCAACCCGTTCTTCAAACAATGGTTGACAAAGTGGACGACGTTCTCGGCGAAAACGGCGTAAAGGTCGAAAAGGTCGATTCCGACGACGCAGAATACACCGAAAAGTACTCGATCACCATCACTTACGTTGACGAAGAAAGCGGCGAAGAATCCACTCGTTCTCTTGCACTCTACGTCAAACTTTCCGAAGGTGCGGAAATCGAAGGCAAAACCAACTACACCTTTGACGCAAAAGTTATGTGGGTAGGCGCAGACGGCGACGAAGTCGAAGTTGCCAAATTCAGCGGCGCGGCAGATTTTGACACCGCAAAAGACGCAATGATCTTCACGCTCGGCGCAAAAGCAGGCGAAACCGATGCGGCAAACGCATTTGCAAACGTCAAAGCATACGCAACCGCACAAGGCACCGTTAAAATCGAAATGGGCGCAGGCGCAAGCGTTACCGAAGGTCTCGGTGCAAGCGCAAACCTTTCCGTTGAAGTCGGCAAACTCGCAGACGGCAAATACGGCGCAGTCGTAACCGCACAAGGCAGCGCGGATGCAACGGAACTTGCAAGCGTTGCAGGTATCACCGTCCCCGCAGGTATCGGTTCTGCAAGCATTGATTTCACCGCAACCATCAACGTGTATGCAAACAGCCAAGACAACGCAGGCGAATTTGCAATCACCGGTAGCATCGAAACAAATATCGCAATTCCGGTTTTGGGCAAATACAAAGGAACTGCAAACCTTGAAGGCAAAGCAGTCTATGACGCAGACAAAGACGAAGCGGTCGTAGGACTCAACGGCGTGATCAACTTCACAAAGGTTGAAGAAGAAAAATAATTCGGCAAGCAAAACTTGTCAAAAAGAAGTCGCGACGAACGCCGCGACTTCTTTTTTTGTTCTTTTGCCTATTGAAAAGCGCGACGAAACAAGTTATAATTTTTTCACGAGATTGCGGCAACCATAATCCGCAAAACGAACACTTATCTTAACGGCGCAATATGTACAAAAAGAATCGCAAAAACTTCATCGATCTGTGCGGACAATGGACGCTTCTCGACCCCGTATCTTGCAAAGAATATCCCGCAAACGTGCCGGGTTGCAATTATTCAGATTTGCAAAACGCGGGCGTTATACCCGACCCGTTCGTCGCTCTCAACGAGAAGCAAACCGAGTGGGTGTCAAAGCAAGACTGGGTGTACGAAAAGACGTTCGACCTCACGAGAGAGGACTTGTTTGCGGACAGAATCTTTTTGAATTTCGAAAAGATAGACACGCTTTGCGACGTAACGCTCAACGGCGAGAAAATCGCAAGCGTATCGAATTGTCATATTCCGTATTCGTTTGAAGTCAAAAGGTTTTTGAAAGAGGGTGAGAACAAACTTTCGCTCTATTTTCCCTCGCCCGTAAATGTGGTTATACAAAAGCAAAAACGCATAAAATGCCCCGTCAACAACAACGGACTTACAGGCATAGCGCACCTAAGAAAACCGCAATGCCATTTCGGTTGGGACTGGGGACCCGTCATTCCCGTGAGCGGAATAGAGGGCGACGTCAAACTCGTGTTTTCAAACAAGGGCAGAATTTTGCAAACGAGAGTTAAGCAAACGTTTGAGAACGGCGGCGTAAGATTGCGTGCGGAAATCCAAAACGAAATTTATGGCGACGATACGCTCGAACTCGACGTCAAACTCGTTTGTCCGAGCGGCGAAACGTACGAATCGGCAACGATTGCAAAGGATAAAAACGTCGTCGAATTTTTCATAGAAAAGCCGCTTCTTTGGTATGCCAACGGAATGACGAATTGTCACGAACAACCGCTTTATACAATCGAAAAGACACTTTTAAGTGACGATTGTGTTCTTTCGTCCTCGAAAAAGCAAATAGGACTTCGCACGATTACGCTTGACAGAAGCCGCGATAAATACGGCTCGAATTTTTGTTTTTACGTCAACGGCAAGAGAGTTTTCGCAAAGGGCGCAAACTGGATTCCGACGGACAGTTACCCCACGAGAACGACGAAAAAAGACATAGAAGAATACGTCAAAATCGCAAGAGATTCGGGCTTCAATATGTTAAGAGTTTGGGGCGGCGGCGGATACGAATCCGAGTATTTTTACGACCTTTGCGACCGCTACGGCATACTCGTTTGGCAAGACTTTGCGTTTGCTTGTCAGGCGTATCCGTTCTTTGACGACGAGTTTTTGCAAAACGTAAAAGAGGAAGTGAATCACGTCGCAAATCGCCTTGCCGACAGAGCGTGTCTTGCGCTTTTGTGCGGCAACAACGAGATAGAAGCGATGACGGCGGGTTGGGCGACGAGGCGCAAATTCGTCAAATGGACGAAGACGTTTTTCTACGATATATTGCCCGTCGAACTCAAAAAATGCGACGATATAACGCCGTATATCGAGGGCTCGCCCGTAGGCACGAAATTCTTGAAAAACGTTGGCTCGGACAACGTCGGCGACGTTCATCTTTGGGCGGTGTGGCACGGCTTTCAACCGCTTGCGTATTACAGAACTCGCAATCCGCGATTCTGTTTGGAATTCGGTTTCGAGTCTATGCCCGATTTGAAAACGATTGCAAAATTCGCAAGCGAAGCCGACTTCGATTTGTCGAGCGAGGTGTTTTCCTCGCACCAAAAGTGCAGGGGCGGCAACGAAAAAATGAAGTTCTATATTGCCGAAAGATACAGACTTCCCAAGCGTTTTGAGGATTATGTCTATCTTTCGCAACTTTGTCAAGCGCTGTGCGTGGGCGAGGCGACGGAACACTGGCGCGCAACCGAGCGTTGCAACGGTTCGCTGTACTGGCAATTCAACGATTGTTGGCCGACTTGCTCGTGGTCGGGACTCGATTATTACAAGAATTACAAAGCCGTTCAGTACGAGGCAAAGAAATTTTTTGCGCCGTTTTCGCTCGCAATCGAAAAGAAAAAGAGCGACGTAAAAGTGGTCGTTTTCAACGATAATATTGCTTTGCAAAAAGGCGTTTTGGACGTAAAAGTCGAAACTTTTGACGGCAAGGAATTGTTTTCCGAGCAGGTTCCCGTCGAAGTTGAGGGATGCTCGACGCTTGTCGCAAAGCAGTACGACGTGCGCAAATTCGGCGGCAAAAAAACGTTGAGAAACGCGGTTTTCGTTGCGACTTTAACGTGCGAGAATCCGCAAAACGTTGCTGAATGCCAGCCCGAAACCATACGCAAAACGATGCTTTTCGGCAAGGAAAAGAATTTGAAATTGCCGAAGGCAAACGTAACCGTTGACGTACATAGAGAGGGGAACAAGGCGATATACACGATAAAAAGCGACGTTTTCGTACGCAAATTCGCATTGTTTACAAAGCAAAATTCGCCTCTTTCGGACAACTATTTCGACGTGTTGCCGAACGAAACCGTGCGCATATCCCAAACTATGGACGAAGGGTGTGCGCTCGAGGTTTTGAAAAACGATTTCGAGTTCAAACACGTTGCGGCGATAGCGCCGAAGTCGAGCAAATTTGCCGACTCGTTTTTCAGATTCAAAACTTTGCTTTCGACTTGGAATTTGCTAAATTACGTATGGTATAAATTCTTTATGTAAATTTCAAAAAGGTGCAAATCAGTCTTTGCCCAAAAGTTTGCGGATTTTTTTCTTTGCGGAATAAATGGTGTTGTCCACTTTTTTGCGTTCGAGTCCCAACTCTTTGGCGATTTCGGCGTAACTCATACACTCGAGGTGCAGTTTCAAAACGTCGAGTTCGGTGGGGGTGAGCAAGGACGAAATAGCGTCGAAAAGCAACGCCGACGTTTCGTTTTCTATAAATATGCTTTCGGGGTTTGCCTCTTGCAATTCGTTTCTCAATTCGCCGGAATCGAGGGCGACTTCGACGTTTGCCGATTCGGATTTTCTGACGGCGTCCACGATTGCGTTCCGTATGCAATGCGAGGCGTAGGTTTTGAAACTCGCCTTGCCGTTTTCGTCGTATGTGTGTATTGCTCGTATGAGCGCAAGCATGCCGTAACTCGACAAATCGTCAACGTCGTACGCGCCCGCAACGCCGAACGAGCGGGCAATGGATTTTGCAAGATTGAGGTATGCCAAAGCGACGGAATTTTCCGCTTCCAAATCGCCTTGTTGCGCATTTTTTATGAGTTGCAGTTCTTGCTCTTTATCCATTTTTCAAATTAGTTTGTTTATGGTTTTTTGTTTTTAGAGTGTAGGTTGTGGATTTGTGATTGTGTTTTTAAGATGTTTAGTGTCTTTGTCTAACTGCTTCGTATAAGACAATACCTGCCGCCACAGACGCGTTGAGCGAATTGACTTTTCCGTATTGCGGAATGGTGAGCGTATCGTCGCAAAGTTCCTTGGTGAGGCGGTGAATACCCTCGCCCTCGCTGCCTATCACAAGCGCGATATTTCCCGTCAAATTTGCGTCTTTGGGGGCTTTACCGTCAAAATCCGTCGCATAAACCCATACGTTCTGCTCTTTGAGCCATCTTATCGCGTCGTTTACGTTGGTGACTTTTGCAATGAGCATATGCTCGGTTGCGCCGCAAGCGACCTTGACCACGGTGTCGTTTACGCTCACGCTTCTGTGCTTTGGAATCACGATTCCGTGCGCGCCGAAACATTCCGCGCTTCTGATGATTGCGCCGAGATTGTGGGGGTCGGTTATGCCGTCGAGTATGACCAAAAGAAGGTCCTCGCCCTTGTCTTTTGCAAGGTTCAAGATGTCCTCGACATCGCAGTAGGAAAAGTCGGTTACCGCCGCGACTATGCCTTGGTGGTTGCCGCCGTTTGCGAGTTTGTCGAGCATATTTTTGTCAACGTAACTCACGACCGTACGCGCCTCTTTCGCAAGTTTGAGAACGCGCGAAAGCATAGGGTCGAATTCGCCCTTTTGCACGTAAATTTTGTCTACCGTTTTGCCTGCGATATAGGCTTCTCTGACGGGATTTCGTCCGTAAATGTACATATCTTTATCCTGCTTTTATTCCTTAATATTATCCTCGAAACACGCGCTCAAAAACTCGTTGAGGCGTTGGGTGTTGCCGATTAGGTACAAGTAGCCGAGCACCGCCTCGAATCCGCTTGCGCGCCTATACTCGCTCATTTCGGCGTGCTTTGCGCTCGTCTGAACTTTGCAATTTCTCGCTCTGCGGAAAATATCCTGCTCGTCCTCGTCAAAGAGCGGGAGCAGTTTTTCGGCTTCTGCGGCTTGCGATACCGCTTTTACTACTTTTATGACCTCGTGATGAAGCGCGCCGGTCTTTTGGTTAGAGCCGATTGTCACTCTCGTGCGAGTGTAAAGGGACTGTACGGCGTCGCCGACGAATGCCAGAGCCATGGGGTGAAGCGCAAGCGCTTCCTGTTTGGATATGGGTGTGTTGAGCGAAAAAATCGAGTTGTCTGCCATAAAAGGAATTGTAGCACAATATTTTGCAAATCGCAACGCCAAACGCGGCGATATTGACAATAAGGAATATAGAGAATAAAATATAACTATAAAACTGCCTATGCGCGCGGCGCGCCGAGGATTTGCGCAAACGAATCTTCAAAAGGCAAATTCGAGGACTTATGAACAAAAAGTTATTGAAAGTCACGCTATTGACGCTCGTTGCGATATTGCTTTCGACAAGTTTGGTTGCTTGCGGACTTTTCAATTCGCAAAAAGAGATAAAAACCGCCGACGTGGTTGCGGTGAGCGGTCTTGAAAAGGGACAAACCGAGGGTGAGTATATCGTATATCTCGGCGATACTATGCGGCTTGGCGTTGACTGGCACAACAAGCGCGTATCTTCTGCGGACGTCGAGTGGCACGAGAGGGTGAACGGCAAAGACTCGATTGTCAAAGGCACGGACGGCAAGACGTATTCTCGCAGTTTTTCAAAGTCTGATTTGGACAAAAAATTCGAGTATTACGTCGTTGTCAATCAGTCGGTCGAGTCGGCAAAAATCACGGTTACGGTGAAATACGCCCTTAAAAATCCGACGATAAGCGCAAATCTTCCCGTGACGGACGGCGTGATCCAACAAAATCTTATCGACGGCGCGCAAAACGTGTCGATAACGGCGAGTTGGAACGCAGATTTAATACCCGACGACAAAACCATATCGGTTGCTTGGTACGTTGACGGCGCAAAGCAAGCCGAATCGAGCGCGACGTTCACGTTCGACGTGTCGGACGTAACGGACGAGCGCGAAATTAAGATTAAAGTCGTTTTGTCGGACGGCGAGCAGTCGTCGAGTGCGGAAATTACGCTTGCGTTCGTCAAGAAATTCGCGCCGGTAGAGGAATTGAAAATAAACGCCGATTCCACGCTTTTGAAAGTCGGACAAGACACTTATTATTACAAAGCGACCGCCGACGAAAACAAAGTTAAGTCTTTTTCGACTTCGCTTCTGCCGTGGAACGCAAACGTAAACGCGGCTTGCGAGTGGACTTTGGCAAACTCGTCGGGTACGAGCATAGTTGAAAAGAGCAAACGCAGCGCGGATATATCCCTCTCGTACGGCAAAAACGTGATTAAAGCGACTATGCAAAACGTCGAAAGCAGACAAATCATCGTCTACGCGCTCGACTACGAGTACGACGATTTGCCCAAAGACGTAAAGGACAATATCGAAAACTCGTTCTTCTGGCTCGGCAACTACTACGATAGTTACATCTCCGCGCAAGCGGACCTCAACGCGTTTATGGGCTACGTCATATCCTTGCACCAAAAGGAAAAGGCGTACACGGTTTATATCGAAAAGAACGACTGGTGCAACCTCGACAAGTTTGCCGAAAAGTGTTCGACGGCTATTAACGAGGGCGGCGACGAGTCCGGCAAATTCCGCTATCAAGTGGACGTAAGAGGCTCGATAGGCTCGGTGACGTTCACAGACGAAACCGTGTTCGGTATTCCGCAAGGGGCATACGAGCCGAAAGAGAACAGCGAGCAGATTGTGGGATATTTGAGATATTCCGAGCAATCCGCGACACGAACCAAACTGCCCATAGACGAGAAAACCGAAAGCGTGAAAGTGTCAAATTCAAACGAACTCTATCGCGCCGTATCTTGCGGGCAAAAGCCGATTTTTGCGGACGATAAGAGCGGAATCGCACTCAAAAAACTTTACGACGAAGCACGCGACGTTCTCACGACGTACGTTTCCGACGATATGTCCGACTATGAAAAAGTCGCCGTCATTTACGACTGGATAGTAAACGTCGTGGACTACGACTACGCCGTTGCACAACTTCAAGGCGACGATACGAGCAAGTATAATGCATTCTATCTCGAAGGCGTGTTCAACGACCATCGCGCCGTTTGCGACGGCAAATCCAAAGCGTTCGCTCTGCTTTGCGGAATGGAAGGCATAAAAGCCGTGCGCATAGTGGGATATGCAAACAAGAACCTCAAAGACCTTGATCTTTCATCGGAAAAGGTATTGGCAAGCATCGGACACGCCTGGAACAAGGTGCTTATCGACGCCAACGACGACGGCGTGAAGGAATGGTACGTCGTCGATACGACTTGGGGTGACGTTGCGGTTAAAAACGAGGGCGCAAGCGGCGGCATATACGAATATCTCAACTACGCCTACTTCCTCAAAACCGACGAGGATATAAAGGATACGCATATCGCAAAAACCTACAATCCGATTGCAAACACCGACGTAAACGTCTACAAAAAGACGGTGATAAAGGTAGGAATCGTGAGTTTCGATTTGTACGTCGAGTCCGTTGCGGAACTCAATGCGATTGTCGCATACAGCAAGGCAAACGGCGGAATACCCTTGTCCGTCTACGTCGTATCGGGCGTCAAGAGTGTCGGCTACAGCATAGTACCCGTTGACGACAATCAGGTTATTATATTTGCAAGAACGTAAAAGCAGTGTTGTAAAATGCCTCAAAAACGTATAAAGACCGCCTCGCTTGAGACGGTTTTTGAATGTTCCGCAACTGCGGCGACGCCGCAATATCACTGCCCGAACGGGCAATATCGCTGTGTCGCAGACACAATTTCTCGCACGCTTTGCGTGCATATAATTGCACGTAGGCGCAATGCGTTACAGATATGCGCGCAACGCCTTTATGTTTTTGTCGTAAACTTTCATAAGGTCTTTGGCAAGGTCGGGAACGTCAACGCCGTCGCGATTGAGTTCGTTGATGCACTTTTGCACGCTTTCGATGCCCATATTGTAGCCGTCGATAAGCATACTCGCAAGGTGCGAACACGAACTGTTTATACCCGCGTTCATCTTTACGCCCGCTTTGAGCATCATACGTTGCACGGGGTTGGTTTGCGCGTCTTCGAGTTCCTTTTCGCTCAATTCGGATTTTGCTTTTTGATAGAATTCCTCCATCGTTTCTTTTTGCGAAAGCACGAGATTTTTCATTTTTTCGCAGTCGATATAGCCGATGATGTTGTCGACGGATTGCGCGCCCATAGCGGTGTTGCGCACGATTTCTCTATAAATTTTCATAAGGTTCTCCTTCTATATTCGATGTTTTGCGGCTCTGATTATTTGTTTGAAAACAGTTTGTCGAGCCATTCTTTCACCCACGACTTGTACACGATTTTTTCGCCGCTGCCGCTTTCGGGGACGAAACATAGGGGCGGAAAAGCCACGCACCACCAGTTGTCGCCGACGCCCTCGCCGAGATAGATTATAAGCGCGTCGTAGTTGCCTTCGGGGAAGTCGTAGCCGTCGTATTTTCTGTCGGGGAAATACTCGTTTTTGAACGAAATCGAGGCTTTATATTCAAAATCGTTGTCGTAAAGCGTTTGATTTGCGATTTTGACGAGATTTGCCTTTTCTCTTTCAAGCGTGTTACGGGCTTCGTTTTTGCTCTTGCAACCGTCGAGTTTCGAGGTGAGATACTCGGTCACTTCGTCGCGCACTTTGAGTTTTACGGCCTGGTCGGTTTTGCTGTTCGAGTTGGCTCTTATATGTATGCGGATACATTGCTCTGCAATCTCTCGCCTACTCGGCGCGTCGTCGCAGGCAAAGAGCAAAAGCGTACACGAGAGCAAAACCAAAACGATACAAATTGATACGACTGCTTTTTTCATAGCGAGAGTATTGCCCCTCTTTGCGCGTTTTATACTTGCATAAAAATCGCAAGTCGAGGAAAACTATCCCAAAAGAGGTGAAATATGAATCGTAAATTAGACGCCCGAAAGTGTTTGATCTTTGCCCTCGTTTTGTCGCTCTCGATCGTGACGATACTCTCGTTTGCCCTCGTGCAAACGCCGAGCGTTGCGGACGCGGCAACCTTGAAGCAAGGCTCGCGAGGGGATTTGGTCAAAACCGTTCAGCAAAAACTCATACGCTGGGGCTATCTCAAAGGCACGGCGGACGGCATATTCGGCGCAAAGACGAAAGCCGCCGTCATCGCGTTCCAAAAGAAAAACGGACTTACCGCCGACGGTATAATAGGCACGCGCACGGCGCAAGCACTCGGCATAAGCCTTTCGAGTTCGACGTCAACGTCGTCGTCAACGACGTCTTCGACCGACCTCAATTTGCTTGCGAGAGTGGTATACGGCGAGGCGAGAGGCGAACCGTACACGGGGCAAGTCGCAGTCGCAGCGGTCGTGCTCAACAGAGTGCGTTCGTCGTCTTTCCCCAACAGCGTGGCGGGGGTCGTGTATCAGTCGGGCGCATTCGATTGCGTGAGCGACGGACAGATTAACCTTACGCCCAATCAATCCGCATACAACGCCGCAAAGGACGCTCTCAACGGTTGGGACCCGACGTACGGGTGCTTGTTCTATTACAATCCGCGCACCGCTACGAGCAAATGGATGCTCTCGCGTACGGTTAAACTCTCGATAGGCAACCACGCCTTTTGTTAAGGAGGAAGAATTATGAAAAACAAGGATAAAAAACAAGAAACCAAACAAGTCGAAAAAAAGAAAAAGCCGACTTCCAAAGTCGTGAAAACCGCCGTTCTCGGCACGGTGCTCGGACTGTTTTCCTGCGCTATCGTGGGGCTTTCCGTCGCGCTGTACTACGCCCAAATAAGCGTGAACACGCACGAAGCGTACCAACGTCAAATGGACGCCGTATATCAACGTGCGTACTACGATTTGCTTGACGGCGCAAGCGATTTGGGCATAAATCTGCGCAAAATCAGTGTGTCCAACTCAAAGAGTATGCAACAGTCCCTTCTTTACGAGGTGTACAACGCGGCGGAACTTGCAAGCGGCAATCTCGCAACCTTTAAGTCCAACGACGACGGCGTACTCAAAGCGCAAAAGTTTGTCAACCAACTCGGCGACTATTCGCATACGCTCGCTATGGGACTTGCAAACGGCAAGGAATTGAGCGGTGAGGACAGACAACGCCTTTTCAAAATGGGCGAAATTGCCGACGTCTATCAAAAGTCGCTTGAAAGCGTGCAAAAGAATCTCGACGACGCAAATCTCGCCCTTACCGACGAGGGCGCGCTCGACGTGTTCGTGCAATCCTTTTCTTCCTTTTCCGAGCCGAGTTTCGAGTATCCCGAAATGATTTACGACGGACCGTTTTCGTCCGCTTTGGAAAATAGGGAAACGAAAGGTCTTGTCGGTGACGAAATAACCAAAGAGCAGGGCACTGAAATCGTAAAAGCCAAACTTGCCACTCTCAATCCCGCCGACGTTGAATTTGCAGGCGAAGCGGACGGCGACATAAAGACGTTCGATTACACCGTCAAAATAAACGGCGAACCCGCATACGTTCAAATCGCGCGAAAGGGCGGTATGCTCATATCCTTTAACGCAAGAGCGGATTTGCAAAGAGCGGCTATCGTCGAGGCGAGCGAAACTTGTCAACAACGCGCCCTTGAATTTGCAAAGGCGGCGGGATTCAACGATATGGCAGTCGTATGGTCGTCCTCGTCCGACGGCGAGTGCGTCATAAACCTTGCGCCTATGCAAAACAACATCGTCCTTTATCCCGACCTTGTCAAAGTCAAAGTCCGCGAATCCGACAACACCGTCATCGGCTTCGATTCCACGCACTACGCCTTCAACCATTGCGCGCGCAACCTCGACCAGCCTGCGATTTCTCTCGAAGAGGCGACCAAAGTCGTGTCCTTGCCGTCTGTTCGTGACGGCAGACTCACCCTCATTCCCATTCGCGAAACGTCCGAAGTTCTCGCCTACGAGTTCGAGTGTCATCAAAACGGCACCTATTATATATATATTGACGCGCGCACGGGCGAGGAAGTGAATATTTTGTATGTTATTGAGGATTCTCTCGGTCAGCGCACCGCCTAAAATGCGCTATTGAGCGAATAACTGTGTCAACGCCCTTTTGCTCACCCGTCACGTACGGTTTAGTACGCTGGGCGGGTTCACAAAAGGGTGTTTCCTTGTTCTTCATCTCAATATCGCATTTTATAAAACCGCGCTAAATCGCGAATAACTGTGTCAGATGCGATTTTTTCACAAGTTACGTACGCATTAGTACGCTCGTTGTTCAAAAATTGCATCTTCCTTGTTCTTCATCTCAATATCACTTTTACCAAACCGCACTAAATCACCACACCCGATAAAATTCCACGTCATATTTTATCAACCACACTCAATAATATTTTATATTCTTACAACACAAGAGAGTAGAGGATAACAAAATCATATAAAACAAAAAATCCATCGGCTGTTGCCGATGGACTTTGCGTTTGTGTTAATCTCGATTATTTGACTTTCGGCTCCTTTCTTTTCAAGGACTTGCAGAAGCAAAGACCGAAAATGAGTTGCAACAAGCCGAGCCCTGCCGACACGAACAATGCAAATTCTTTTTCTTCGACGATTCCGCGTAAGTACGGCAACAATCCCTCGCCTTCCGTGTTGAAGCAAACGAAGGGGTAGAAGAGCATAAAAACGGACAATCCTGCCAAAACGATGCTCATAATGAGGTTGTACGCTCTGCCGTACTTCTTGCCGCAAGCGGAAACGAGTGCGACGATGAAATTGATGCCCGCAAGAGTGAACAAAATCATAGGTATGATTGTCAATATACCGCCAAGAACATCGCCCTCAAACAAGAGCGAGAACGCGTCTGCGTTTTGAATGAGTATATCCCAACAAGTGATACCGTCAAGCCAAGAGATTCCGAACAAGTCGTTTTTGATTGTGTCCGCATTGACGAGGTAACCCACCACCGACAACGCAATAAAGATAAGGGACATAATCATCATCGTGACGTTTCTGCCGATGCCGCTGTGTTTTGCCTTGACTTTGGATTGAGGCACTGCCGCGGCTTCCTCGTTTGCGTAAACGGGTTCGAAGTTCGTTTGGGGTTGAGTATATGCCGGCGCTTGTTGAACGAGCGTGGCGGGAGTTGTGTCTATTTTGTTGATTTTAACGCCGATGGTCACTCCGCAACTGGGGCATTTGATACGATGCTTATAGCCGTCGGGAAGCGATTCCATATTCGCAGGCGGCTCGAAACTGATTTCGGCTCTGCAACTGGGACATCTTGTATACATAGTTCATCTCCTTAAAAAACTATTCTTTCGATATTATATTATTTTCGTAAGATAAAGTCAATGATAGAAAAGCAAAAATTTGCACAAATTTCGAGCGAAAACGCGCGTGAGGTCGGCGTTAATCGCTCGATTTTCGCAAGAAACGCGCTTTATCGTATCGTTTTTAGACGATAAACTTTGCGTTGTGCAAAAAAAGTATAAGACTAATTTTGCCAAAAAATGCTAAAATCAGCCCGTTTTTCGCACTTTGTTTTCGACAAATCGTTTCATGCTGACATAATCGGCGCAGACGGTGAGTATGTAGCGTTGTCTGTCCTCGTGGGACAGAGTTTTCATCTTCTCTTGGTCGGCAAAGCACGCAACGGGATTGACGACGGTTTCACCCTCTTTTTGCATTTGGCACAGTTTCAAAAATATCGCCTTTTGTTCGGGCGTCGCGCCTTGCGGCACGCTCTTTTCGCTGTCGTATCTGTTGTCGCAAAGCCTCGATTTCGCACTTTTGGCAAGTTCTCTCAAAGCGCAGTTTTTGTGTTTTACGTTGCTCATATCCGCCTCCTCGACTTATGTTAGCACAACTCGCGCAAAAAGAAAGTCGCCGGGCAAAACAAGACACGATTCGGCACTATTCGCCCCGTTTCTTCCTTTTTCTTTTGACGATTTTCGAGCGAATAAGCGGCAAAACGCACGCGCCGAGCGCATACGCCGCAACGCAGTGCAGCGAGGGGCAGCCTTGCATAAAAAATTCCACGCAAAGTATAAATCCCGCGCCGAGTGCGCAAGTTGCGAAAAAGTCAACGAGAACTTTCTCGAAAAAGCCGCCTTTTTTGAAATAAAGCAACGCAAAAACGCCCGCGACTACGCCTGCCGCAAGGCAAAGCGCAAAGCAAATCGCTTGCGCTTTCGCGTTTGCGCCGAGATACAAAGACGTCATTTGAAAATGCGTTTGGCAAACGACGTAGGCGCACTCGAAGACGAATATTTGAGGGCGTTGACCTGACCTTCGATTTGCAATTTGCCCTCGGTTATGTCAAGGTTTTTTACGCTCAGATTCTGTCCGCTAACGGTGAGAGTTTCGTCTTTTAGACGAATCACAATCGTTTTGTCGGTGAAAGTCGGCACGTCCTCAACCCCCGTAACGCTCATTGCGTGCAAGTGGTCGAGTTCTACTTTGTGGCTCGTTTTCTGCGCCGTTTTTGCGGCTTGGTCTATTGCTTTTCGATTTGACGTTTTGGAAAAATCCATATTACCCCTTTCGTGCGTGGCACATTTCATTGACAATAATATTAAAAAAGCATAAAATATATGCAATATTCAAAGAAGGCGGTGGCAAAATTGTCGGACGAAAGCAAAAACGCAGCCGAAAACGGCGATAAAAAGCGCAAAAAATTGCGTTTTCAACTCGACCATTCGGCGAAGTTTTATCCCATTATGTCCACCAAAAAGGCGCAAAGCCTTTTCAGAATTTCCGCTTTGATGAAAGAGGACGTTGACAGAGACAAATTGCAAATCGCCCTCAACGAAGTGTTGCCGAGATTCGAGGCGTACAGCGTGCGACTCAAAAAAGGGTATGCTTGGCACTTTTTCGAGCATAACGACGCGCCTTGCAAGGTGTTTGACGAGGGCGCACTCTTAAAACCCATCGACCCCGACGAAACGAACGGATATTGGTTCAGAGTGTCGGCGGCAGGGAACAAAATCATACTCGAAATCTTCCACGCGCTTGCGGACGGCAACGGCGCGCTTGCGTTTTTGAAAAGTATCGTGAAAAGATACCGCGAGGTGTGCGGATTCACCGTCGAGGACGAGGGCGTTATAGACTGGCAAAGCGAACCCGTTTCGGAAGAAACTGAGGACGGATTCGAGAAAAACTACAAGCCCATATCCCTCGGACAAATGAATCTCAAAGCACTTGCGGGCAAAGTGCCTCATCGCATAAAAGGCACGCTGTCGAAAGACGGCTACGAGGTGAGCGAAGGCGTAGTCGAGTCGAAAGACGTGTTGAAACGCGCAAAGGAAATCGGCGTGTCGTTCACGGCGTACGTTGCGGGCGTGCTTGCGTACTCGATTGAAAAAACTTGCGCAAACAAAGTGCCGATTGCGGTGATGATTCCCGTCAATCTTCGCGCGCTCTATCCCTCGAGGACTATGCGCAACTTCGTGACGTTCGTAAGAATCATTCTCGCGCCGTCCGAGTTTAAGAGCATAGAGGCGTGCGCAAAGGAAACGCAAAGACAACTCAAAATCCAAACCGCAAAGGACAAACTCGACGCGTTTATTTCAACGACGGTGAAAGCGCAAAAGAACTGGATTTTGAAAATAGTGCCGCTTTTCCTCAAAACCGCGATATTGCGGCTGGGCAGAGTGTTTATGCGCTCGCGCCAAACGATTATATTCAGCAATCTCGGCAACGTCGTATCCCCCGAAAGTATGGGCGTTGACAGATATGCGCTCAATATGAACGTGTCCAAAAACAACACGCAGAATCTCGGCGCAATCACCACCAACGGCAAAACCACGCTCGCGTTTACGAGGGCGATAAAGGAAAAGACGCTCCCCGACGAGTTCTTTGCCGAACTCGAAAAAGAGGGCATAGCGGTGCAAAGATAACGGCAAAAATAAGCAAAAAAACGAAACGATAAAACGAAATATTCACCATTAGAGGTATATATGAAACAACTCAATTCAAGCGAACTTCGCAAACTTTATCTCGACTATTACAAGTCCAAGGGACACGCCGTAATCGGTTCTGCGTCCCTCATCCCCGAAAACGACCCGACCGTGTTGTTCACGACTGCGGGTATGCACCCCCTCGTGCCGTACCTTTTGGGCGAAAAGCACCCGGCGGGCAATCGTTTGACGGACGTTCAAGTGTGCGTGCGCACGGGCGACATCGACGAAGTGGGCGACGCAACACATTGCACTTTCTTCGAGATGCTCGGCAGATGGTCGTTGGGCGACTACTTCAAAGAGTATGCGATTGCCTGCTCTTACGATTTTCTCATCAATCAACTCGAATTCGACAAAGATAAATTTGCGGTTACGGTGTTTGCCGGCGACGAGGATTGCCCTCGCGACGAGGAAAGCGCGTCCTACTGGAAAGCGCAAGGCGTTCCCGAAGACCACATCTTCTATTGCAATAAAAAGCACAACTGGTGGGGACCTGCCGGCATAACCGGTCCTTGCGGTCCGGACACCGAAATGTTTATCGACACCGGCAAGCCCAAATGCTCGGACGATTGCTCGCCCGCGTGCGATTGCGGCAAATACGTCGAAATCGGCAACGACGTGTTTATGCAATACTTCAAGAACGCGGACGGCACTTTCTCGCCCCTCAAACAAAAGAACGTAGACGAGGGTATGGGTCTTGAAAGAATGCTTTGCATTCTCAACGGCTACAAATCCGTGTACGAAACAGACCTCTTTGCGTTTGCAATCAAGAAACTCGAAGAACTTTCGGGAAAGACCTACGGCAAAGACGAAACGATGACCGTAGCAATGCGCATAATCGCAGACCATACGCGTACGGCAACCTTCCTCTTGGGCGATCCCAAAGGCGTGTCGCCCTCGAACGTCGATCAAGGCTACGTTTTGCGCCGCCTTATCCGCAGGGCGATGAGATATTGCAGAACGCTCGGAATCGACGACGGCGCACTCGTCGAACTTGCAAAACTTTACGTCGCAAAATACGAGGAAGCGTACCCCTACATCAAAGAGAACGAGGGCAGAATCGTGAGCGAACTCGAAGCGGAAAAAGACAAGTTTGCAAAGACCATCGAACAAGGCTTGAAAGAGTTTGACAAAATCGTGGCGCACCTTCCCGAAAATATGACGGTGTTCCCCGGCAAGACCGCGTTCAGACTTTACGACACGTACGGATTCCCCATCGAAATGACGGCGGAACTCGCAAAAGAAAAAGGCTATACTCTCGACAAAGAGGGCTACGACAAGGCGTTTGCAGACCATCAGGCACTCTCGAAAGCGGGTGCGGAACAAAAGTTCAAGGGCGGACTTGCGGACGGCGGCGAACTCACCGCAAGATTGCACAGCGCAACGCACCTTCTCAACGCCGCGCTCAAACTCGTGCTTCACGACGATTCCATTCAACAAAAGGGCAGCAACATCACGTCCGAAAGATTGCGTTTCGACTTCAACTTCCCGCGCCCGTTGACGCAAGAAGAAATCGCAGAGGTCGAAAAGGTCGTCAACGACGAAATCGCAAAAGACAGCGAAATCAAACTCGAAGAAATGTCCGTCGAGGAAGCAAAGAAAGCGGGCGCAATCGGCGTGTTCGACAACCGCTACGGCGACGTCGTAAAGGTGTATACGATAGGCATTTCCAAAGAAATCTGCGGCGGTCCTCACGCAAAACGCACGGGCGAACTCGGCAAATTCCGCATCGTCAAAGAGCAATCTTCTTCGGCAGGCGTAAGACGTATCAAAGCGGTTTTGGAATAAGATTATGAAATGTGACACCCACGTCCACACCACCAATTCGCACGACGGAAAAGTGCCGCTCTCGCAAGTCGTGGAAATAGCAAAGGCGAAAGGTCTTTGCTATTTGGCAACAACCGAACATCTCGATTACGACTTCGAGTACGGCAAAAATCGCGCGCCCGTAAGGTGGCCCAATCTCGACCTCGAAAAGTATTACGAGAACTGGAAAAGCGCAAAATCGGCACTTGACGCGGACAAAAACAACACGTTAAACCTCTGTTTCGGCATAGAAGCGAGTTACGACTCGAGCCAAGCGGCAAAGGAAGCGTACAAAAAAGCCATTGAAAAATATCCCTTCGACATCGTTATAAATTCGGTGCATTGCGTGGACGGTTACGACGTGTACTTCAAACTCGCGTTCCTTTTCAAAACCAAAAAGAGAGTGTACAGAAGATACCTCGAAACCGTTTTGGAAAGCCTCGACGCACCCTATCAATACGACACGGTTGCGCACATCGGCTACATCGCGCACGGCGCGCCCTATCGCGATAAATTGTTGAGATACAAGGATTTCCCGAAAGAAATTGACGCCATACTCAACGGCATAATCGCAAGAGGCAAAGCACTCGAAATCAACTTCCATCACGAGATGGCGCCGCAACGAGATATTATCGAAAGATATTACGAACTCGGCGGTCGCAAGATAAGTTACGGCTCGGACGCGCATCGCGGCGATATTTGCAAAAACTTCGACGAGGCGTGCAAGATGTTGAAAGAGATAGGCTTCACGCATTTAAGCACTTTCGTCAAGCATGAAGAAGTCCCCGTCCCAATCGAATGATTTGAAAAAACGGTTTCTTTTGAGGAATCGTTTTTTATTTGTTCAAATAAAACGGCGCGTTCGTTTGTATATATAAAGAGTTCTATCGAACAAAATTTTTTTACGAATGAAAATTGAGGGGAAAATTATGTGGTTTACAAAAACAAAAGGTTGAAAATAAGCAAAATTTTGCTTAAAATAAATAATTGAGGGGTAAGTTATGAAAACAAAACGAATTTTAATTGCAATTTTGCTGTTAGTGCTTGTATGCGCGATTCTCGTTGCTTGCAACGACAAAGCCGCGGACGAGTATGTTGGGGTGATAAAAGGTGACGCCTCGCGCGGTTGGAAACCAACCGCCGTTCCCGATCCGAACAATTCATTCGACAAGCGCGGAGAAAGAACAAATTTTAGCGAAGGCACTTGGAATTTTGACGGAACGGCTATAAATATATGGTTCACGAACACCGAGAGTCTAAACAACTTGTTTTACGATTACACATTGGACGATTTTGACAAAGAAAAATTCAAGCGTGTGGAAGAAGGTTTGGCTTTTCGTTTGAGCGAAGTTCGGGAATGCGTCGCTTCATACGGATATGATAGCAAAAAAGCCAAAGAGTACAATAGGACGCTAAGATTGGAACTTGTGAATCCGACCAAAGAAAATGCGGTGAAATATGCCGAGGAATTCTATTATGACAAAGGAATCAGATTTTCCGAGCCTGAGTTATACGGAAGTTGGTTTATTACAAGCAACGATCCGAGTTTAACAAACCAATGGGGATTGGAAAAAATCAAGGCATATGATGCGTGGGACATTATAACGGCATTTACATCTGCGGTGATTTCCCAAAGATAAAAAGCACAATAAAAATAAACAAAAATTGAGGAGGAAAAGATATGAAAGCAAAAAAGATAATAGTTTTGATATTGGCACTTGTACTTGTATGTGCCATTCTCGTTGCTTGTAACGACAAAGCCGCGGACGAGTATGTCGGGGTGATAAAAGGTGACGCCTCGCGCGGTTGGAAACCAACCGCCGATCCGGATCTGGACAATCCTCTCGATGTAGACAGTGAGCAGCGGGACTACAGAGATCCGAAATATGAGTTCAAAGGCGAAAAGATGAGCATCACGTTTACAAATTCGGAGAGCGTAAACAATCTGTTTTATGATTACACGCTGGACGATTTTGACAAAAGCAAATTCAAAAGGCTGTATGACAAGAAAGGATACATTGACCATTTACAAGAGGCGCGCGACGAATACAAAAAAAACAAGAATAGCGAGAAACTTAAAGACTATGTCAGAACGATTATTCTTGAACTAGTGAACCCCGGCAGAGAAAACGTGCTTGAGTACATAGACGAATTCAAAAAAGACAAAGGCGTCTTGTGGGCAGATCCGGACTTGAGCGGTAGCGGAATAGGCTGGTCTGCAACGACAAATGACTCTAATCTAAGCCACCAAACAAGCGTGTTTAACAAAATTCGGTTGTTTGACGCGTGGGACACTACAACGGGATCTGCGAGTGTAAAAGTTGGGGTTGTAGACACCGGCATATATAAAGATCACCCTGATTTGACAGCCAATGTAAGCACGAGTTTGAGTTTGGGTTCAAATCTCACAAGCGATCCGTTTGCAATAGGCACAAGCCAATACCACGGAACGTTAGCGGCAGGAATCATCGGTGCGGTCGGCAACAACGGTATAGGTGTCAGCGGAGTTTGTCAGCAGGTTACGCTTGTTTCGCTTCGAGCAGATGGCGACGAGTGGGATAGCACCCAGCGAATGTATCTCGAAGATGCCGACTGTGTAACGAACGCAATAGAATACGCAACAAGCCACAATATCCCGATTTTGAACTTTAGTGGTGGGTTTTTTAGTGCGAGAATTAGTCCGTATCAACAGCAGAAAATGAGACAAGCGATACAAAACTATCAGGGGTTGATTGTCACCGCTGCAGGAAACGATAACTACAATATAGCAGATGAAAACGGCAGCGGCACAAAACTTTATCCGCAAAGTTTCGACTTGGATAATATATTGGTTGTGGGAGCGACCGACAGCAACGACAACAAATCCGATTTTTCAAATTATGGTCAAACCACGGTGGATTTGTTTGCTCCCGGCAATAGTATCTACACAACGTATTCTTATCATAATTCAGGCACCGTCTATAACACATACGGTTCGTTTTCCGGCACTTCTTTGGCAGCGCCGTTTGTCACGGGCGTAGCGGCATTATTGTTGTCAATGGAGCCAAATCTTACGGCGGTACAACTGAAAACGAGAATTATGGAAAATGTTGATGCAATTCCGGCATTGTCGAATTTGTGCGTTTCGGGCGGAAGGCTCAATGCGAAGAAGGCGGTTGAGGCGCACGGACACAACATTGCCACCTGTACATACACCAATCTCGGTTTCAGAGCCGGACATAGTGTGAGTTGCGATTTTTGCAACTACACCGACACCGAGTCGCACAACTGGAGTCCCGTAAAAGTTCCGGGAACGGCGATAGTGAAGTATCACGTCTGTACCAAGTGTTTTGCAAAGACCGAGATTATAGAAATACCCAATCCGTCCGTATTGTTCAGTGCCGATACGCTTGCGCTCATCGGCGCACAAGAGGCACATACATCGGGTGATTTCGACATCGAAATATCAGAACACGTTGCGGTGGTCAAGAGAGACGGCAAGTATTATCTTATGATTGCGTGCGACGACGAGGGCAGGCGGCTTGCGGATTTGAGCAAGATATTAAAGAGAGAAGAAAAGGCTTAAACGAAAGGCGCGCGCAATTTTGCGCGCGCCGTGCTTATACGCTTTTCTAAATTGTTGCGCAAACGCGCATACATATCGTCGAGATTACGGATAATAGATAAGTAATTTTTTTGCGCACGATTGACTATTTATCAATCTTAGTTTATATTATATAGACGGCAATCGTTTTAACGATGTGCCGCGTGAGGTGAATCTATGAAAAAGAATCTCGAAAAAATATTCGCTTCCTGCTCGATTGTCGTGGCAATCATTCTTATTATGGTGCTTGTCGTCACGGCGTTCGGCGGTATCGACGCAAGCGAATTTAGCAGCAAACTCGTAAGAGGCTTGATTATCACGCTCGCAATACTCTATCTCGCTCTTTCGATAATCTCGCTCGTGCTTATCTTCGTCAACGGCGACGTCGTGAAAGAAATCACGCTTCGCCAAGAAAAGGGCGGCAACGTGAGAGTTTCGTCCGGCGTCATCACCAAGTTCGTCAAAAACACTTGCAAGCAAGTCGAGGGCGTTAAGTGCCAAAAGGTCGCTCTCGTCAGCGACGAATACGGCGTACGCCTCAAAACGAACGTAAAGGTCGTGGATAAAGACGTTCTCGAAGCGGAAACTTATTTGCGCACTTTGCTCGAAGACGTGTTCCTCGGCGAGTTCGGATTTAAGTTCAGTTCAATCGAAATCAAAGTTATGGCTCTTACGCCCAAGTACAAGGCAGACCAAGCCGAGGTTCAGGCGAAAGTGGAAAAGAAACTTGCCGAAATGAAAGCGCAAGACGAAAGGAACGCTCAAAACGAGCAATCCGAAGAAACCGTCGAAAATGCGGAAACAGAGCAAACGGAAGTTCAAAACGAATCCAAGTCTGCCGAAAGCGAAGAAGTCAAAGAAAAATCTCAAGACGAAGCACTCGAATGCGAAGTCGAAAAAGGCGAGGAAAACGTCGAATCCATACAATCGGTAGAAGCGCAATCCGAGTCCGACAGCGACGAAAAAGCAGAATAATCCCAAAAAAGAATAACGTATGACGCCGTCGGCGTCAGGAGGAAATAATGAAAGAAGTTTATCTTACCCAAGAAGGTCTTGAAGAACTTAAACAAAGACTTGACTATCTCATCGTATATTTGCGTGAAGACGTTGCAAAGAAATTGCAACACGCAAGAGAACTCGGCGACTTGTCCGAAAACGCCGAATACGATGCGGCAAAACAAGAGGAAAGCCAAGTCGCTTCCGAAATCAAGGACCTCGAAGAGCGCATTAAGAACGCAGTCATCATCGAAAAGAGCGGCACGCACAAAGTGTCAATCGGCAACACCGTCACCGTCGAATATCTCGGCGATCTCGACGACGAAGAAGACCGCGTTATGACCGTGCAACTCGTCGGCGAAACCGAAGCGGACTTCGCAAAAGGCAAAATCAGCAACGAATCGCCTTTAGGCAAGTCTTTGGCCGGAAAAAAGAACGGCGAAATCGTCAGATTCACAACCGCTCACGGCACCGAGGAATACAAGGTCGTAAGCATCAAATAACAACCGTGGACAAATGCGCTTGCGCCTGCCTTTTTGGCAAGCGTATTGCTTTTTTATAGAGAGAAATTACAATGAGTGAAGAAATCCGCAACAACGCACCCGAACAAGAAAAAGAAGTAGACGTAAACGAGGTGCGCAAGGTCAGAATCGCAAAACTCGAAGATCTTGTTCAAAAGGGAGAAAATCCGTTTGAAATCACGTCCTACGAGCGTACTGCAACCGCAGGACAAATCCTTGCAAACTACGACGAGTACGAGGGCAAGGAAGTCAGTATTGCGGGCAGACTTATGTCAAAACGCATTATGGGCAAGGCGAGTTTCGGCCATATTATGGACAGCGACGGCAAAATGCAAGGCTATTTCAGTCGCGACGATATGGGCGTCGACGAATATCAGGCGTTCAAAAAGACGGACGTGGGCGACATTATCGGCATAAAAGGCTTTGTGTTCAAGACCAAAACGGGTGAAATTTCCGTGCACGTCAAGAGCGCGACTTTGCTCGCAAAATCATTGCTTCCGTTGCCCGAAAAGTACCACGGACTTCGCGACCCCGAACTGCGCTTTCGTCAACGCTACGTCGACCTTATCGCAAATCCCGAAGTTAAAGAAGTGTTTATCAAACGCAGCAAGATTATTTCCACAATTCGCGAAGTGCTTGACAAAAAAGGATTTATCGAGGTCGAAACCCCCGTGCTTAACACGCTTGCGGGCGGCGCGAACGCTCGTCCTTTCATCACGCACCACAACACCCTCGACATCGATATGTATATGCGTATCGCAACCGAGTTGCACCTCAAACGCTGCATTGTCGGCGGATTCGAGAAAGTGTACGAGATAGGCCGTCAGTTCCGCAACGAGGGTATGGACACAAAGCATAACCCCGAATTTACCACGATCGAACTCTATCAAGCGTATGTCGATTACAATGAGATGATGCGTATAACAGAAGAACTTTACACGACGGCGGCACAGCGTGTTTGCGGCGGTTTGGACATCGTGTACCAAGGCACGCCTCTCTCGCTCAAAACGCCGTGGGAACGCCTCACGATGGTCGAGGCAGTGAAGAAGTATACGGGGCTCGATTTCGACAATCAACCGCTTTGCGACCTCATCGCCGCGGGCAATAAGAAGGGGCTCGAGATGGCACCCGATACCTCGTGGGGTCACGCGCTTTACAACATCTTCGACGCGTTCGTCGAGGAAAAACTCACGGGTCCCGTGTTTATCACCGATTATCCCGTCGAAGTCAGTCCTCTCGCCAAGAAGAAACCGTCCGATCCTCGCCTTACCGAGAGATTCGAGTTCTTCATCTGCGCAAGCGAGGGCGGCAACGCTTTCAGCGAACTCAACGATCCTCTCGATCAACGTTCGCGTTTCGAGCAACAAATGCTCGCCAAAGCCAAAGGCGACGAAGAAGCCCAACCCTATGACGAGGATTTCTGCACCGCGCTCGAATACGGTATGCCCCCCACGGGCGGACTCGGCATCGGCATCGACCGTATGGTTATGTTCCTCACGGACAGTGCGTCGATACGCGATGTATTGTTGTTCCCCACAATGAAACCCCTCAAATGATGATTGAGCGAATAACTGTGTCAACGCCCTTCTCGAAAAAAAGAGGGGCTTTTTTTCTCTACAAGAGTGTAGGGGCGTGAACTCTAATTAAAAATTCCCCTTTCCTCAGGTGTTTTCCCTATCGCCGTTCCCCCTCTGCATAAATTTGAGGGAACCCACGGCGACCGCGTAGCGGGGGACAACACTCGGTGCTCGCATAGAAAGGGACATTTCACTCATTATGCCACCGTCCTTTGTGTGCCAGCTACGCACCCAAACGGCACAGTCGGACGGTACTAATCGTCGAGCTTCGACGCTCGCTTTTCTCGCCGCCTTGCGGCTCGTGTTCCGTCTTTGAATGAGCACATTCCGTTAATAAGTAGCCTTCGAACAAGTTTTCGTGTCGGGTGTGGGCAAAGCCCGCCCGCAATTATTAATTATTCATTATTAATTATTAATTTTCTTCTATCTTTTCTTTATATTTTTTTAAGTTGAAAATCATTATATCTATGTTATAATCTATCCATAAATATATTTGAGGTGAAAGATGAGTTTCAATATCTTGCTCGCGGAAGACGACGAGGATATAGTCAAACTGCTTAAACTCTATCTCGAAAACGAAGGCTTCGTTACGTTCCGTGCAAAGGACGGCGTTGACGCGTGCGAGATTTTCGACAAGGAAAAAATCGACCTCGCGCTCGTCGATATTATGATGCCCAGAATGAACGGATACGAATTGACCAAATATATCCGTCAAAAGAGCAATATTCCCATTATCATTCTTTCGGCGGCGCAACTCGACAGCGACAAAATTTTGGGGCTCAATCTCGGCGCGGACGACTATATGGTCAAGCCGTTCAACCCCCTCGAACTTATTGCGCGCATAAACGCGAACTTGCGCCGTTTCTACAAATTCGGCAACGCGCAGGACGAGGACACGGGCAAAATCACCATAGGCGAACTGACCCTCGACACCAACACGCTCACCCTCGAAAAGAGAGGCGTTCCCGTCAACCTCACCGCAACCGAGTATAAGATTTTGCTTATGCTTATGAAGTCGCCGGGTAGGGTGTTCACCAAAATGCAGATATACGAAGAAGTCAACGGCGACTACTACGCAAACGACGACAACACTATGATGGTGCATATCTCCAACATTCGCGACAAAATCGAGGACGACCCGAAAAATCCGCGTTACATAAAGACGTTAAGAGGTCTCGGATATAAGATTGAAAAACAATAAACTGCACGAAAACGAGGATTATGAGTTGCAAAACGGTGCTTTAAGCGTCGATTGTGACGATAATCGCAAAAAAAGCGGGCGCAACAAAAGAATGAAAAACGCGCCGCACATCGACAACGCAAGTTTCCTTTCGTTGCTTATTCGCAGTTTCGTTTCCTTTTCGCTGATTATAATTTTGGGCGTGGTTGCCATATTTATTTTGGTCAACTGGGCGTTTTCGCCAAACGGCATAAACATACGGCAAAAGAATATTTTCGACTATAAATCCTATCTCGAAAACGGCAACTATCAAAAGATTCCGGCAAACAGAATTCTCGGCGACAACGGGTGGCTCGAAGTCGTCACGGCGGACGGAAACACCGTTTATTCAACTCGCACCGAAAGCGGCGTTTACACGCAAGGCGAACTCGATTGCATTGTCCGCTACAACGTCGGCGAAACGAGGGAAGTGCACAACTTCAAACTCGCAACGGACAAGTATAACTATCTCGTCACGATAAGTTACAACGACAGCGAGGGCAACCCGCAAGAGCGTTACTATCTTTTGAGCAAGGGCGACGACGGATTGTACAATATCGTTTCGTCTTCAATTTCCACAACCAAAACGAGTTTCACGCAACGTGAGTACGAATACCTCACCTACAACGCCGCACATTCCGAACAAAGGCTGTATCGTCTTTCCTTTAAGGGGGCGGACGGCGTGGATTATTACGCCGTTTTTCTCACCGAAAACGAAAACAACACCGCAGTCGTGTATTTGTTTATCGTGGTTATCGTGCTTTGTATTCTTGCGTTGTTTGCAACTGTTATGGTGTTTTACATACGCTACATCAACAAGCACGTTCAAAAACCGCTTGCGGTGTTGTCTTACGCTATGACGACGTTCCCGTCGAAAGAAAAGCACGAGCATTTGAATTACAAAGGCTCGAAAGAGTTTGAACATCTTTACGACAGTTTCAACGAGATGGTTGACCTTCTCGACGCGAGCGAGCAGCAACGACTTGCGCTCGAAGCGGACAAACAACGTATGCTTGCAGGCTTGTCGCACGACCTTAAAACTCCCGTCACCATAATTCAAGGCTTTACGAAGGCTATAAAAGACGGTTTGGTGAGCGACGAGGACAAGCAAAAGTATTTGCAGATAATCCTTACCAAATCCGACCAAATGGTTGCGCTAATCAATCAGTTTTACGAGTACAACAAACTCGAACACCCCGACTTCGCGCTTGACAAAAAGCCTTGCGACGTTGCGGAACTTGCAAGAAGTTTCCTTGCGGGAATATACGACGAGTTCGAGATACGCGGCTACAACCTCGACGCACAGATTTGTGAAGAACGTCTCGTTTGCGACTTGGACAAAGGGCAGTTCTTGCGCGTGTTCGAGAATATAACGGGCAACTTTTTCAAGTACACGCCGAAGGGTTCGACGTTGCTTTTCAGCGTTCAAAGAGAAGACAACAAGGTGAAAATCGCAATCGCGGACAACGGACTCGGCATAAACGAGGAATCGAAAAAAGACGTGTTCGAGGCGTTCGTGGTGGGCGAAAAATCCCGCAACAATCAAGGCTCTGGTCTCGGACTTGCCGTTTGCAAAAAAATCGTCACTATGCACGGCGGAAATATCGAACTTGCAAAAGAGCCTATAAAGGGTTACAACACCGAGTTCGATATTACGCTCGATTTAAGCGAGGATTCGCAAAAATGATTGCCGCAAAAGTGCCTGCAAAACTCAATCTTTCGCTTGCCGTAACGGGCAAAAGAGGGAATATGCACACCCTCGATATGATTATGTATCCGTATGAAAAATACGCGGATATAGTCGAGTTTTTCCCCGTAGACGGAAAAGTCGGGTTCGACTTGTTCGTAAAGGGCGGTTTCGACGGATTGAACGAGGAAAGATTTTTAGCCTTTGCTCGCGACAAATTCGACGCAATCGCAAAGCGTTTGCAAGTGGGCGGAAAGATTGAAATTTTCAAGGGCGTACCTCTCGGCGCAGGACTCGGCGGCTCGTCGGCGGCGATTGCGGGCGTGTATAAAGCCGCAATCGAATATCTGCGCGAAAAAGGTCAAAATATGCCGTTAGATGTCGAGTTTTTGCTATCTTTGGGCAGTGACGTGCCGTATATGGTTCACGGCGGCGTGTGCCGAGTTTCGGGCGTTGGCGAAGTTATAGAAGAACTGGAAAGCAAAGGCAAAATCGAGGTGTGCGAGATTATTGCAAAGGGCGGAAGCGACAGCGGAAAATGCTATAAACTGCTCGACGAACTGTGCGGCGAAAAATTCGACGTCGCAAACGTTCCGACGACCGTTTTTGAAGCAATCGAAGTTGCGAGAAACGACCTTTTCGAACCTGCCCGAATTCTCAATCCGCAAATAAAAGCCGCTTGCGACGAGTTGAAAGAGAGGGGATTCGACAAAATTTTTATGTCCGGAAGCGGAAGCACCGTTTTTGCAATTTCGGGATTCGTCAAATAAAAATCTTACAAAAGCACGAAACAAAGTTTCGTTTTTAACAATTTTCGCAAAACGAATTTTGCATATTTTGCATTTTTGCAAAAAATTTACATTTTAACTCTTGTATGCGCACGTGTTTTTTGTTACAATAAGCGTAAATAATATTAGAAGTATATCCTTGATTGATAAGGGATTTGCTTTTGGAGAAAGTAATGGCAAAACAAAAAGACAGTTATGCAAGTTATTTGTTCCACGAAGGAACGAATTATCAAGCGCATAAGATGTTCTCGCCCGTTCCGAGTGCGGAAGACGGCGTAGACGGTTGGGATTTCGCCGTATGGGCACCCAACGCCGCATCCGTTTCGGTCGTGGGCGATTTTAACGATTGGGACATAAAAGCAAACCGCATGCAGAAACAAGACGACGGAGTTTGGACGGTTTTCGTCGCGGGCGCGTCGCAATTCCAAGCGTATAAATACGCAATTACTACCGAAAACGGCGATACCGTTTTCAAGTGCGATCCCTACGGATTGCATTTCGAGACCGCGCCGGCAAACGCTTCCAAACTTTACGACATTTCAGGTTACCGTTGGAAAGACAAAAAGTGGATGAGAGAAAGGGAAAACTACAATCCCTACGGCTCGCCCATAAACATCTACGAGATTCATTTCGGCTCGTGGAAAAAGTATGCCGACGGCAACTACATCAATTACAGCGCGATGGCGGATGAACTTATCCCTTATGTCAAAAAGATGGGCTACACGCACATCGAAGTTATGCCTCTCACCGAGTATCCGTACGACGGAAGTTGGGGCTATCAGACGACGGGCATGTTTGCGCCGACTTCTCGCTACGGCACGCCCAAAGACCTTATGGAATTTATCGACCGTTGCCATAGAGCGGGCATAGGAATTATCCTCGACTGGGTGCTTGCGCACTTCCCGCGCGACGAGCAAGGTCTGCGCCTGTTTGACGGCACGCCCCTTTACGAATACGCCGACCCTCGCAAGGGCGAGCATAAAGAGTGGGGTACGATGGTGTACGACTTCGGCAAAAACGAAGTCAAATCTTTCCTCATATCCGCGGCGATGTTCTGGTTCGACGTATACCACATCGACGGAATCCGTTGCGACGCGGTTGCGAGTATGCTCTATCTCGACTACGGCAGAAAGGACGGCGAGTGGGCACCCAACCAATACGGCGGCAATTACAATCTCGAAGCAAAAGACTTCTTAAAGCAAATGAACACCGCAATACTTTCAAAGTATCACGGCGCGCTCACCATAGCAGAGGAAAGCACCGCTTATCCTATGATAACCAAGCCTGCCTATGACGGCGGACTCGGATTCAATTTCAAGTGGAATATGGGCTGGATGAACGACAGTTTGCATTATCTGTCCCTCGACCCGTTTTTCAGAAAAGACAATCACAACAACCTTACTTTCGCAATCACGTACGCATACAGCGAAAATTACATTCTTCCCATTTCTCACGACGAAGTCGTACACGGCAAGCGCAGTATGATAAACAAAGTGCCGGGCGATTACGATCAAAAGTTCGAGGGGCTCAAAGCGTTTTACGGCTTTATGATGGGACACCCCGGCAAGAAACTCAACTTTATGGGCAACGAGTTCGCGCAGTTCATCGAATGGAATTACGCTCAACAACTCGATTGGTTCTTGCTCGATTATCCGCGCCACCGCACCTTCCAGAAGTTTATGAAAGACCTCAACGCTTTCTATCTCGAAAACAAGGCGATGTGGCAACTCGACTGCACCTACGACGGATTCAAGTGGATAGTGGTGGACGACAATTCCCAAAACGTCATATCCTTCATTCGCAAGGCGGCGGACGGCGAGTACGTCATATGCATCGTCAACTTCTCGCCCGTCGAAAGGCTCAAATACGTTATGGGCGTACCCGAGGGCGTGACGTACAGAGCGGATTTGTATTCCGCGCTCAAAAAGTACGGAGGAGAGGAAGAAAGACGCCCCTCGTTCAGAGCGAGCGCAAAACCCTCGCACGGTTATCCGTATTCAATAAAAGTCAATATTCCCAAAAACTCTGTTATGTTTTTGAAGCCGGAATATAAGGAGGAAAAATAAATGAGCAAAATTTCCAAAAAGGAATGTATCGCAATGCTTCTTGCGGGCGGTCAGGGCACAAGACTGGGCGTGCTTACCTCGTCGGTTGCAAAACCCGCAGTGCCGTTCGGCGCAAAGTATCGCATCATCGATTTTCCGCTTTCCAACAGCATCAACAGCGGTATCGATACAATAGGCGTTCTCACGCAGTATCGTCCCTTCGAGTTGCATCAATACATAGGCAACGGTCAGCCGTGGGATTTGGACAGACTCAGCGGCGGTATCTACGTTTTGCCGCCGTATATGGGCGCAAAGTCGGGCGAGTGGTACAAGGGCACGGCGAACGCAATCTATCAAAATATAGATTTTATCGACAATTACAGCCCCGATTACGTCGTGATTCTGAGCGGCGACCACATCTACAAGATGGATTATCACGATATGCTCAAAGAGCATAAACGCAACGGCGCGGACTGCACCATTGCCGTGCGCGACGTACCCATCGAGGAAGCAAGTCGCTTCGGTATCCTCAACCTCAAAAAGAACAGCAAACAAATCGAAGAATTCGAGGAAAAACCGAAGAATCCCAGAAGCACGAAGGCTTCTATGGGCATTTATATCTTCACTTGGGAAAAACTGCGCAAGTACCTCATCGAAGACGAAAACGACAAGAACAGCGAAAACGATTTCGGCAAAAACATCATTCCCAAAATGCTCGCGGACGGACAGAGAATGTACGCGTATCAATTTGACGGCTACTGGAAAGACGTCGGTACGATTTCTTCCTTGTGGGAAGCAAATATGGACGTCCTCAAAGGCGACGAGTTCAATCTCGACGACGACAAGTGGAAAATTTACGCGCGTAACAACGCCGAGCCGCCGCACTACGTTGCGCCGACGGGCAACGTCATAAACTGCCTCGTCAGCGAAGGTACGGTCATCAACGGCACGGTCAAAAACAGCATAGTGTCCAACTCGGTCAAAATCGGCAAAGACGCATACATAGAAGAATCCGTCATTATGCCCGGCGCGGTCATCGAGGACGGCGCGGACGTCAGATATTCGATCGTAGGCTGGAACGCGGTCGTGGGCAAAAACAGTATGGTCGGCGAAACGCTCGAACATTGCAATCCGGGCGAGTGGAAAATCAGCGTAATCGCCCCGAACTACACTCTTGCACCGAACTCAGTCGTCGGCGCAAACGAAATGATAGGTTAAGGAGGGAAGAATATGAAAAACAATACGATGGGCGTTTTGTTCGCGTCCGACCCCGACAGCCATCTTAACGATTTGACAATCCATCGCACCACGGCTTCGTTGCCGTTTGCGGGAAGATACCGTCTTATCGACTTCACGCTGTCCAACCTCGTACACGCAAATATCACCACGATAGGCATCGTCACGCGCAACAACTACAATTCCCTTATGGACCACCTTCGTATGGGTCGCGATTGGGATTTGAACAGAAAAAACAGCGGTCTTACGCTTTTCCCGCCTTTTGCGTTCAACAGCGAGCATAAGGTTTACAAGGGCAAAATCGAAGCGTTGTTCAATTTGCGCGGCTATCTTTTGAACAACAACGAGGAATACGTCGTTATATCCAACACGAATATCGCTTACAATATCGATTTCGACGACATCGAGGCTTTCCACATCGAAAAGGGCGCGGATATAACCGTTCTCACCTACAAAACCGACGATATTACGCCGAGAAAACTCATCATTTCTTCGGACAAGAATCACCGTATCACCGATATGCGCTACGCAGTGGCAAGCGACACGGGCAAGCAACAATGCAACCTCAACGTCTACTTCATCAAGAAGGACTTGCTCATATCCCTCGTCGACAACGCATACGCGCACGGCTGCTACGACTTCGAAAAGGACATTCTTCAAGAAAACCTTTCCGAACTCTACATTATGAACTACGAGGTCAAGGAATACGTCGCAGTCATCGACCGTATCCCGACCTATTTCAAACGCAGTATGGACTTGCTCAAACCCGAAGTGAGAGAAGCCTTGTTCTACAAACATTCCACCATTCTCACCAAGGTCAAGGACAGCGTTCCCGCAAGGTATAAAGGCGGCGCAAACGTCAAAAATTCAATCATCGCCGACGGTTGCGTCATCGACGGTACGGTCGAAAATTCCATTCTTTTCCGTTCCGTCAAGGTCGGAAAAGGCGCAGTCATTCGCAATTCCATCATTATGGAAGACACCATCATTATGGAAAACGCCTCTCTCAATTACACCATCACCGACAAGGACGTTATCATTCAGCCGGGACGTGTGTTGAGCGGGTATGAGACCTACCCAATGGTAGTGGTCAAGGGCAAGGTGATTTAAGCGCGCTATTTGGCGTGATACGGCGTCAGCGCACCTCGCTCGTCAATTCACGTACGGTTTAGTACGTTAGGATTGCCGCTTAAGGAACGCTTCCTTGTCTGACGCTCAAATATCGCGCTTAAATATAAAGGATAAACATTATTAAAAAGCGCGCTTAAATAACGAATACTCGTTCAAGGCGTACTTATAAACGAAATGTGTCAATTCGCAGACGGAACGCGAGCCGCAACGGCGGCGAGCCATTGCTCAAACGGCGTTGCGGCAATGTCAATCGCCCACGTCGTCATTCAGAGCGTAGCGTGGGAATCCCCTAAACAGAAACGAAAACTTTTGGGGCGATTGTCAAAAACCGCACTTGTTCTCGCAATCACTAACCGCGCAGAGAATTTGTGCTATCAGTACAAACACGGATAAAACCTCACGCCGCAATTTCGCCAAATTATCTGCTTGGTGCAACGCACTTCGTGCGCAAGCGGAAAATTTGAACGGCGGTTGGGCGCGACGCGTTAAACAACACATTCGGTGAATGTGTTGTAGCCAAAGCGAACGAGGCGGATTGCCTCGCAAACGCCGAAGTCCAAACACGTGAGGAAGGGGGAAACTTTAATTCAAAGTTTATCTCAAACTCTAATATAAAAAGAGGCATATTTATGAAAATTCTATTTGTTGCATCAGAAGCAATGCCGTTCGTCAGGTCGGGCGGCTTGGGCGACGTAGCCGGTGCTCTTCCGAAGGCTCTGAATGAACTCGGACACGATTGCAGAGTTATCATTCCTTTTTACAAAGAGGAAATAAACGAAACATATCGCGATTCGTTCAGGTTTGTCGCTTCGACTTTCGTCGATTTGAGTTGGCGTCGTCAGTATTGCGGCGTTTTCGAAGCCGTTTACGACGGTGTAACGTATTACTTTGTGGATAACGAGTATTATTTTAAACGCAAAGGTCTTTACGGTCATTTCGACGACGGCGAACGTTTTGCATTCTTCTCAAAAGCCGTTCTCGAAGCGTTGCCTCTCATCGACTTTTATCCCGACGTGTTGCACGCAAACGACTGGCACACTGCGCTTACACCCGTATTCCTTGACGTGTTCTATCGCGCAAGCGAGGAATATCAACACATAAAGACGGTGTTCACCATTCACAACATCGAGTTTCAAGGCAAGTACGGCGACAGCCTCATAGGCGACATTCTCGGCTTGCCGGACTGGGCGCGTCCTCTCGTTATGAACGGCGATTGCGTAAACTATATGAAGGGCGGCATCGAAGCGTCCAATGCGGTCACCACCGTAAGCGAAACATATGCGCAAGAGATACTCGATCCGTTCTACTCCTACGGACTCGAAGGCATTCTTTCAAGCCGCAGATACAAACTTCACGGCGTTGTCAACGGCATAGATCAGGTGCTTTACGATCCCAAAACCGACAATAAACTTTTTGAAAATTACTCTGTCAAAAACTATGCGACCAAAAAGGCGGAAAACAAGAAGTCACTTTGCGAAATGATAAACTTGCCGTTTGACGAAAATCGTCCGCTTATTGCTATGATAACAAGACTTACCTCACAAAAAGGACTTGATCTCGTGGGTGCGGTTATCGACGATATTATGCGTGCTGACGTTCAGGTCGTAATACTCGGTACCGGCGACTGGAAATATGAGAGCATGATAAAATCCGCACAGGAGCGTCACCCAAACAAATTCAGAGCCATTCTCGCGTTTTCTAGCGATCTTGCAAGCAAAATTTACGGTGCGAGCGATATGTTCCTTATGCCGTCCAAATTCGAGCCGTGCGGACTTTCGCAACTCATTGCCATGCGATACGGTTCCGTACCCATCGTTCGCGAAACGGGCGGTCTAAAAGACACCGTGCCCGCGTACAATCCCGAAACGGGAGAGGGAAAAGGCTTCACGTTCAAGACCTATAACGCATACGATATGCTCGATGCGGTTTGGCGCACATATGCAACCTACAACGACAAGGACAACTGGAACAAAATCGTCAAAAACGATATGAAATCGAATTTCAGTTGGGAAGTAAGCGCAAAAAAATACATTGACATCTATCAGAGTCTGTAAAGACTTGCTTTGCGGCAACGCCGCAAGATATAAAAACAAAAAATAATTATCTTTCGTCCGGGGGAAAGCGGAAGGAAGGAAAGGATATGAAATTCAACATTACGCAAAAGGAAATCGAAAATCACATTTCCGGCGTGCTAACGAGTTATTTCGGCGTAAAACCCGAAGATGCAAGCAAAGCGCAAATCTATCGCGCAACTTGTATGGTCATTCGCGATTTGCTCACAAGCGAACGCGTAAACTTCAAAAAGAAATGTCGTGCGCAGAACGCAAAACAAGTCTACTATATGTCGATGGAATTTTTGCTCGGCAGATCTCTTCGCAACCATCTTTTTAATATGGGTATCATTGACGAAGCAACCAAAGCGGTTGAAAGTTTCGGCGTAAAGATGGACGAAATCTACGCTTTCGAGCCCGACGCGGGTCTCGGAAACGGCGGCCTGGGCAGACTTGCGGCGGCATATATGGATTCGCTCACCTCTTGCGATTATGCCGCAAACGGATTCTGCATTCTTTACGACTACGGCATTTTCAAACAAGTCATTGTTGACGGTTGGCAACTCGAACAGCCCGACGATTGGCTCAAAATGGGCGACGTTTGGCTCAATCCGCGTCCCGAAGAAACCTATCAGGTCAAGTTCGGCGGCGTAGTCGAACAAAACTGGCAAGACGGCAAACTCTCCGTAACTCAAAGAGATTGCACCGTTGTCAACGCAGTGCCTTACGATATGAACGTATCGGGCTACGACACGAGTGCGGTCAACCGTTTGAGACTTTGGAAATCGCAAGCACCGCAAGACTTCGACATGGATATGTTCAGCAAGGGCGAATATATCAAGGCGAGTGCGGCAAAGGCTATGGCAGAGTCCATCAACAAAGTGCTTTATCCCGCAGACGACCACATCGAAGGCAAATCCTTGCGCCTTAAACAACAATACTTCTTCGTTTCGGCATCCATTCAATCCATTTTGCGCCGTCACTTGAAGTTCAATCCAAGCCTCGACAACCTCGCAGACCGAGTGGCAATACACATCAACGACACGCACCCCACGCTTTGCATACCCGAACTTATGCGCCTTCTTCTCGACGAATACGGCTACGGTTGGGATAAGGCTTGGGACATCACAACGCACGTCATTTCCTACACCAACCACACCGTTATGGCGGAAGCACTCGAAAAGTGGCCGCAAAGCCTTTTCCAAAGTCTGCTTCCTCGTATCTACCAAATCGTGCAGGAAATCAATCAACGCTTCTGCGGCGAGTTGTGGGCGTACTATCCCAACAACTGGGATGTGGTCAACCGCAACGCGATTCTCGCAAACGGTCAAGTCAAAATGGCAAATCTCTGCCTTGCGACTTCGCACACGATAAACGGCGTCAGCGCGTTGCATAGCGATATTCTCAAAAACGACGTTTTCGCGGATTATTACCGTATGCACCCCGAAAAATTCACCAACGTCACCAACGGTATTACGCACAGACGTTGGGTCGCGCAAGCAAATCCGCGCCTTGCGAGTTTGCTCAACGATCTTATCGGCGACGGTTGGCTCAAAGACGCAGACAAATTGCAAGACTTGCAAAAATATATGGGCGACAGACATGTGCTCGACCGCCTTGCCGACATCAAACTTCAAAACAAGCAAGACCTTGCAAAATATATTCTCGAACACAACGGCGTAGAAGTCGATCCGAGCAGCATATTCGACGTACAAGTCAAGAGATTGCACGAGTACAAACGTCAACTTCTCAACGCGCTCAATATTCTCGACCTCTATTTGCAAATCAAAGAGAATCCGAACATCGACATTCATCCGCGCACGTTCATTTTCGGCGCGAAAGCGGCAAGCGCGTACTATATGGCGAAGCAAATCATTCGCTTCATATGTGCGCTCGGCGATCTCGTCAACAACGATCCCGACGTCAAGGGCAGACTAAAAGTCGTGTTCCTTGAAAACTACCGCGTATCCCTCGCCGAAATCATTATGCCGGCGGCGGAAGTCAGCGAGCAAATCTCTCTTGCGGGCAAAGAGGCGAGCGGCACGGGCAATATGAAGTTTATGATAAACGGCGCGCTTACGATCGGTACGCTCGACGGCGCAAACGTCGAAATCCATTCCGAAGTCGGCGACGGCAACATCTTCCTTTTCGGTATGCTCGCAAACGAAGTCGAGGATTTGTGGCGCAGAGGTTACAATCCCTCGCACTATTATCAAACCAATCCGCGTATCAAACGCCTCATCGATATGCTTCGTCAAGGCGTCAACAACATATCCTTCGGCGAAATCGCGGACTCGCTCACGACGGGTCGCGGCGGACAACCCGACAGTTATATGGTTCTTGCGGACTTCGACAGTTACTCGGCGGCGCAACGTCGTGTAAACGACACTTATCTCGACAAAGAAACGTGGAATCGTATGTCGCTCGTCAACATAGCAAAAGCGGGATTCTTTGCGGCAGACAGGTCCGTCGAGGAATACGCAACTCGCATTTGGAACTTGCAAAAAGTCCGTCATTGAGCGATTAATTTCGTCAGCAACGCCCGAACGTCAACTCATTTACACATAGTAAATTAGGGTTGCCGTTCGAACGTCGCTTCCTTATTATTCATCTCATTGACGCACTTTTTGAAAATAAAAGCAAATCACACAACGCGCACTTGCAAAAGCAAAAACGGGCGTATCCGATTTTGACGAACGTGCGCGCCGTGCGCAATAATTAGTTTCGGGGTGCGGGGTAAAAACCCGCCCTCAATTATTAATTATTAATTATCGATTAACCGTATGTACAATCCTTTGCTTCACAAAAAGCCGTACGGGGCAAGCGTTATGAATCAAGAAACGCGCATAACTTTCCCCGTTGACAACTCGCTTGGCATAAAGCGAGTTTTTGTCGTATTGCGCCAAGTTTTCGGCGAGGGCGGCGAAGTCGCGGGCGAGTCCTTGCGCTACGAATTGCCGCTGTCGCACAGTGAAAACGGACAAGACGTTTTCGTCGGTTCTTTCGCGCTTTCGGCGTGGGGCATATGGCAGTATCGCTTCGAGGGCGAGTTTGCAAACGGCGATTTGGCGTTCTTCGGCAGAGGACTCGACGGAACGGCGATTCGCGGCGACTGGTTGCCCGAATGGCAGTTAACCGTAACGAAACGCGACTATAAAACGCCGAATTGGGCAAAACGAGGCGTAACTTATCAGATATTTGCCGACAGATTTTGTAAGGCCGGGGACAAGCCGTTCACAAAAAGAGGCAGATTGCACGCCGATTGGTACGAACGCCCCGACATCGCGGAAGACGGCAGAGATTACCGCGCGGACGACTTTTTCGGCGGCAATATCGAGGGCATAATCTCGAAACTCGATTATCTTCAATCGCTCGGCGTAAGTCTGATTTATCTTTCGCCCGTGTTCGAGTCTTGCTCGAATCATCGCTACGATACGGGGGATTATCTGAAAATCGACCCGCTGCTCGGCACGGAAGAAGAATTTGGAAACCTCGTAAAAAAAGCCGGCGAAAAGGGCATAAAAATTATGCTTGACGGCGTGTTTAACCACACGGGTTCGGATAGCAAGTATTTCAATAAAGAGGGAACGTACCCCGATTTGGGCGCATACCAAAGCAAGCAATCGCCGTACTTCGATTGGTACTATTTCACAAAGTATCCCGACGAATACGCATGCTGGTGGGGTAGCACCGTCGTTCCGACCGTCAACAAGAGCGCACAAGGATTTTGCGATTTGGTTTTGGGCGAAAACGGCGTTATCGACAAGTGGTCGAAAGCAGGCGTAAAAGGCTGGCGACTCGACGTAGTGGACGAATTGCCTATTGATTTTACCAACAAACTTTGCTCGCGTATCAAAAGCGAAGGCGAGGATATGCTCGTCGTCGGCGAGGTTTGGGAAGACGCTTCGATAAAGATTGCGTACAGCGAATGGCGACCCTATTTTATGGGCGAGCAACTCGATTCCGTTATGAACTATCCGTTCAAGGAAGCGATTTTTGCGTATGCACTCACGGGCGACAAAAACGCGTTTATATCCGACGTCACGACAATATTAGAGCATTACCCCAAACAATCTCTCGACGTTCTTATGAACCTTGTGGACAGCCACGACACCGCTCGCGCGATAACCGTTCTTTCCGGTGTAAAACCGCCGTATTCAAAGAAGGACAGAGCGGACTTTGCGCTCTCTTTCGAGCAGTACGACCTTGCAAAACGCAGACTTAAACTCGCAAGCGCATTGCAGTATACCTTGCCGGGCGTTCCGTGCGTATTCTACGGCGACGAGGTCGGCAAACAAGGTTACGAAGACCCGCTCAATCGCGGCACGTATCCGTGGGGCAGAGAGGATACCGATTTGCTTGCGCATTATCGAAAACTCGGCGAATTGCGCCACACTTTCGCACCGTATTTGCAAGGCGAAACGCATTTCGTACCCGACCCCGACAAACTAATTTTCGAGCGTGTTTGCATGGGCGGCGTATTGCGAGTCGAATCGCAAGACTTGTGGCTTTCGATAAGCGTAAACGGAAAAACTTTGATGTCAATAAACAATTAAAAAGAATATTTATGGGCGGGGCATTGCCCCACACCCAAACAGAATAAAAGGCACGCGATTGCGTGCCTTTTTAACATCGCTTACACCTCAAGTATAGTGATATTTCCATATTTCGCTACGCCGGATTCCCACGCTATCGCGTGGAATTACAATGGGGTGATTTGAATTTTCCATTTGAGCCGACGGCGCAATAACCAAGCAGATAATTTGGCGAAATTGTGGTGTGAGTTATTATCCGTGTTTGATTTGATAGCAAAATTCTCTGCGCGGTAGCAAGGCAGAAAAAGAGATAAATAAAAGGACGACACGCTATTGCGTGCCGTCCGAAAGATTATCTCTTTTTCTGCCTCAATCGGCATCCAAAGCATCCAATCTGATTTGTTTCTTTTCCTCTTTGGTGAGTTTTCTGCCTTTGGTGAGTTGTTTGCTGTCGCCGTGTTTGACAAAGAGCATCAACACGATTGCAATGACGATGCAAGTCGCACTGTAAAGGAACAGGTATTTGTTTCCGCCTGCGTCCATAATCGCGCCGCCGATTGCGGGGGTGATTGCTTGCGCGGACATTGTTGCAACGTAGTAGTAACCTGTGTATTGACCGACCGTTTCCGCTGTCGAAAGTTCGGTGACCATCGGGAACGTGTTGACGTTTGCGATGATAAGACCGAAACCTGCGATGAGGTAGAACAGAGCAAATAACACTGCGGGGATAGCCGCAACGTCGTTGGGTGTAACGGCGAAGCAGATAAGAACGAATGAAACGACTGCGAGAGCGAAGCCGATCATAATGGATTTTCTTCTGCCGATTTTTGCTGCCATATATCCGACGGGGATAAATGCGATTGCGCTTATGCCCATCGAAACGCCCGATATAATGGACGCAACGCCTGCTGAAAGGTTGAGTGCTTTCGTCGTATAAATGGAAAGGTTGGAAGAAACAGCGTTGTAGCCCATAAACCACATAAATATCGAGGCGAGAATGAGCGCAAACGATTTGAGTCTGCCTTTTTCGAGGTCGTTTTTCGAGCCCCACCATTCTTTGGGGGATTGATGTTTTTTCTTTGTGTTTTCGACAACTTGTTTTGCAAAATCGAGAGTTTCGGGTGCGACTTCCTCTTTGGTCGTGCCGTTGACGATTTCTTGCGCCGCGCCGTCGGGCTTGCTGTCGAGATTGTACTCTGCGTCGCCTTCGGAAATGAGTTCTTCCGCAAATTTTTCCGCTTCGGGATTTTCGCCTTCCGCAAAGTCGTCGATTTCGTATTCTTTGCAGATTTCTTGGCATTTTGCAACCATCTTACGCTCGTTGACGAGGGCAAGGAATCCTGCCAGAAGCAAGAGCATGCCCGCCGCAACCGAACCGAAGATAATGACGTAGTTTTCAAGGCGTTGACCGAACAGAACCACAGTGTAGATCAAGAACGCTATTGCGCCGCCGATACCGCCGCAAAGGTTGATGATTGCGTTTGCTTGCGAGCGCAAGGGCTTTGGCGTGACGTCGGGCATAAGTGCGACTGCGGGGGAACGGAAGGTTGCCATTGCGATAAGCACCAAAAGAAGAATGACCATATATACGACAAGACTCTTGATACCTGAACCGTCCTCGGCTTTTGTGCATTTTTCGTGAACTTCGTTGCTTATGTAGTTGTTCATACCTGCCGCAACGTATTTTTTGTAAGCGGCGTTAGTGTCAACGAGGTCCTGATACGTTTTACCTTCGACGGGCGAGGCGGCAGACAAATCTTCGACGACGTTGCCGTCATAGTAGTACGTCGTTGCGCCGAGCATATTGAGGACGGCTTTTTTGGACGTCATTTTGCCGTAGTAGCGCAAAGACACGAAGTCATCTCTCGTGACATTATTGTTGCCCAGGTAGGTGAGGTCGCAATAGTTTGCGCTGCCTTCCTTGCCTGCGACCGCGTTGTCGTACCATTCTTCGAGAAGCGGTTGCATAAACGTGTCGCTGTCAAGTTGCGCTTCGATTTGAGTGGTGAGTTCTTCCGCTTTTGCCTGTTGTTTGAGGGTGGCAACGGGAACGAACACCATAAGCACTACCGCGCAAACCGTACCGATGACGATAAACGGCGTACGGCGACCCCACTTTTTGACGAGTTTGCCGTGAGCGTTGTCGCTGAGTTTGCCGAAAAGCGGCAACATAAAGAGAGACAAGAGGTTGTCAAGCCCCATAACAAGTCCGCGCGCCCAACTCGGCAAGCCGTATGCGTGTTCCAAAAGAAGAGGAACGACAAAGTCGTATGCCGTCCAGAACAGCATAATGATTGCAAACGCAAAGCCGACCTTGAAGGTCTGCGGATAGTCGAGTTTGAGAGGCGGTCTGCCTTTCTCGTCGAGCACCGGTGCGGGTTTTTCCTTTTTACTCATAACAATCTCCTACAACAGAATATCCATAAATAGTGCATACGCATGCGCACGGTATAATATAGATATATACATTATAGTGTAAGAATGTCGAATTGTAAATACTCAATACAATGCAATTGTGTAAAATTTTTGTAAAAGGTGCGGTTGTTTTTAAGGATTTACAAACGTATCAATCCGTAGCAAAGCATTCCGATGGCGGCAGATATGACGATAATGAGAATGGGTTGCAGAGTTTTGCCTTTGATTTTTACAAACGATATGCCGAATAGAAATACGAAAAGGCAAGTGCCTATCAAGTCGAATTGTACGGCGTCGTGAGAGAGTACGCTCGATATTCCAAACAGCGTTGACAGCACAAACCCCACGAACACGGCGACGAGCAAACCCGTCACCGTCGAGCGAACGTATGCGAAAACGCTTTGCACGGCAGGCTTCTTTATGAGATTTGAAAACGCCATAGCGACGAGCGTTATTATGATAAGCGAGGGAAGCACCACGCCGAAAGTCGCGCAAATCGCGCCGAGTATGCTTTCGCCGACGCCTGCCGATTGCAAGACCGATACGCCCGTATACGTTGCGATATTCACGGCAAACGGCCCCGGCGTGCTTTCGGAAATTGCGATAAAGGATTGCACTTCTTCAATCGTCAGCCAGCCTTTTTCGACGACTTCCTGACTTATCATAGGAATCATCGCTTGCCCGCCGCCTATCGTGAAAAGCCCTATTTTGAAAAACGTCCAAAAGAGTTGAAGATATATCATTTTTTATCCCCCTCTTTGACGTTGTTCGTTGCGGTTCGATTTTCCGAAATTTGCGCTATATTCTCGCAATCGGCGGTTTTGTATGCGGAATCGAGATTATAAAAGTCGGTTTCGCGCACGTATTCGTCTTTTTCGAGAGTGCGCCCCACGCGTTCGTTATAGTATTCGGGCGTGCCTACCGAGTGCAGAATTTTCTTGTCGTATACGCTCTTTATCGCCATTGCCGCGCACGCTATGACTATGGTCGAAAGTATGATATATATCACTCGAACGTTTGTCAAAAGCACGAGCAAAAACGACGCGAGCATAAGCAAGTAGGACAGCAAATTCTTTTTAACGTCTTTGAAAAAAGTGAACACCGCTTTTGCAATCAGCACCAAAACGCCCACGCGTATGCTCTTGAAAAAGTAGCCTGCCCATACGTTGTCTTTGACGAGTTCGATGACGTAACTTAGCGCGATTATGACGACGAGCGATGGGATAACCACGCCCAACGTCGCAACGATTCCGCCGAGAACGCCGCACTTTTTCACGCCTATGTAGGTTGCCGTGTTTATGGCGATAGGCCCCGGCGTACTTTCCGCAATGGCAAACACGTCGGCAAGTTCGTCGTGGGTTATCCACCCTTGCTTTTTGACGACTTCGGCTTCTATGAGAGACAGCATCGCATATCCGCCCCCAAACGAAAACAAGCCTATTTTGAAAAATATGCCGAACAGTTTTAATAAGGATAACAGATATTGTTTCTTGCTTTGCTTTTCCATAGTTTTGACAAAAAAAGTATATCACTCGCACTCGTCGTTGTAAAGTGCGCTCAAACCATTTGCCAAACCGCAAACTCGTGCTAAAATATAAATATGATACTTTGCGGATACGAAAAATTTTCAATGGTCGATTTCGACGGCAAAATCGCTTGCACCGTGTTTACGGGCGGGTGTAATTTCCGCTGTCCGTTTTGCCACAACGCGCCGCTTGTCGTCGGCAACCTCAAATCGCAGCAAATCGACGAAAGCGAGGTTTTCGATTACCTTCAAAAGCGCAAAGGACTCGTGGACGCCGTTTGCGTGACGGGTGGCGAACCTACGCTTCAACCCGACCTCTGCGATTTTTTGGCAAAGGTGAGAAGTATGGGCTACGCAACCAAACTCGACACCAACGGACTTCGCCCCGACGTGCTCAAAGCCGTGCTCGACGACAAACTCGTCGATTACGTCGCAATGGACGTGAAAAACAGCCCCGAAAAATATGCGCACACCGTCGGCGTTCAGAACGTCGATATGGGCAAAATTCTCACCAGTATTCAACTTCTCAAAGACAGCGGCATCGATTTCGAGTTCCGTACGACTTTGATAAAAGAGTTCCACACCGCCGACGACGTTCAAAAAATCGCCTATCTCGTGTCGGGTGCGCCCCGCTATTTTATGCAAAAATACAACGACAACGACGGATGCATCGCGCACGGTTACACCCCCGTTCCAAAAGCCGATGCGGAAAGTTACAAAGAGTATTTTGTGGGGAAGGTTGGCTCTGTATCCCTTCGCGGCTACAAGTAAAACTGCATAAAATCGCGCCTAACTTTGTCAGAGGCACTCGCCCGACAACTCATTTACGATTAGTAAATTAGGGTTGCCGTTCGAGTGCCTCTTTCGCGTTATGCATCGATTTTATGCAGTTTTACACTAAACTTGTTCGCAGACGGAACACGAGCCGCAAGGCGGCGAGAAAAGCGAGCGTCGAAGCTCGACGATTAGTACCGTCCGACTGTGCCGTTTGGGTGCGTAGCTGGCACACAAAGGACGGTGACACGGCTTTCAGCCGATTTGTATTACTAACAGCTCGTCTGCCGTTCGTTGCTTGCAACGAACTAGCGATTGCTACGAAGTCAATCGCGTCAGTGTTGCCCCACGCAGAGCGGACGCCGTGGGTTCCCTCAAAGTATGCAGAGGGGGAACGGCGGTAGGGGAAACACGTGAGGAAGGGGGAAACTATAATTTAGGTTGTTATATACTTTCCCTATATTATCCGCGGGATTGAGACGTTTTGACGTTTACGAAGCCTTGCGCGGCTTTGCAAAGCGGACATTCTTTCCAAGCCTCTTTCGACGAGGATTCGTAGCCGCAACCCGAGCAACGCCACGTCGTGGATTTCTCTTTTTTGTAGAGCGTGTCGTTTTTGAGTTGATTGTGCAAGTCCTCGAAGGTTTTTTTGTGCTGTTTTTCGACGTCGGCAAGCATTTTGAAAGTGTTTGCGATGTTCTCGAAGCCTTCCGAGCGCGCCGTTTTTTCAAAGGATTTGTACAGTTTGATTTCGGTTTCGTGGTCTTCGGCGGCGAGTTTGAAGTTGTCCGTCAAATTCCACTTTTCCTTGAAAGGATAGCCTGCGGTTATGTCGATGTTGTCGATTTGCTCTTTGCTCGATTGCTGAATGAGGGTGTACAAGAGTCTTGCGTGGTTAAATTCGTTGTACGCGATTTTGTCCACCACTTCGGCGAGGGCGTTGTAGCCTTGATTGCGCGCGCCGTATTCGATAAACTGGTATCTTACGTACGCTTGCGTTTCGCCGACGTACGCGCGTGCGAGATTTTGATAGGTTTTGCTGTCTTGAAGTTTCATATGCTTCTCCTTGTTTTTAATTATGCAAGGATTATTGCAATTTTCGCGGCGTTTTATTCGGATTTTTGACCGTAAAACGCAATATTTTCATTTGCAATCAAAATGCGCAAAAGTCTTTTATTATCCGCGCGGAAGTGGTATCATTATATAGAAATAAAGTTTGGCGACTTCGGTTGCAGAAGGAGTTATATATATGAGCGATTGCACTCACGATTGCGGTTCTTGCGGAAGGGACTGCTCGTCAAGAATTACGTTTGAAAAGCAAAATCCGCTTTCCAACGTGAAAAAAGTTATAGGCATCGTCAGCGGAAAGGGCGGCGTAGGCAAGTCTCTCGTCACGTCGTTGCTTGCCGTGGGCAAGGCAAGAGAGGGCAAAAACGTGGCGATTTTGGACGCGGACATCACGGGTCCGTCCATACCTCGTGCTTTCGGAATCAGAGGCACGGTCGAGGGCGACGCCAACGGAATTTACCCGCGTTTGAGCAATTCGGGCATAAAAATCGTTTCGTCCAACTTGCTTTTGGACGACGAAACCGACCCCGTGATATGGCGCGGTCCCGTCATTGCGGGTATGGTCAAGCAGTTCTGGACGGACGTCGTTTGGGACGACGTGGACTTTATGTTTGTGGATATGCCCCCGGGAACGGGCGACGTACCTCTTACGGTGTTCCAATCCATCAAACTCGACGGCATAATCATCGTCACCTCGCCGCAAGACCTCGTGTCAATGATTGTTGAAAAAGCCGTGAAAATGGCAAACAAAATGAATATCCGCATTTACGGCGTCGTCGAAAATATGAGTTATATCGTATGCCCCGATTGCGGAAAGCATATCGAGATTTTCGGTTCGGGCAAGGTTGACAAAGTGGCAAAGGATTTCGACCTCAAAGTTCTCGGCAAGTTGCCTATGGACCAAAAAGTTGCGTTTGCCGTAGACAACGGCGACGTTGAGATTTTGAGCACGGACGGACTCAAAGCCGCACTCGATGAGATTGAAAACTAAAACCGTTTCGAAGACGGAACGCGAGCCGCAAGGCGGCGAGCCATTGCTCAAACGGCGTTGCGGTGAAAGCAACAAACAATGTATTTTGCTTAACACCGCACTTGTTTTCGCAATCACTAACCGCGCAAGCCCTCTTTGCTCTCAAAAAAAAGACGGGTAAAAACTCAAACCGCAATTCCGCACTAGTGCTTGCTTGGTGTGTGCGCACTTTGTGCGCAAGCGGAAAATTTGAACGGCGGTTGGGCGCGACGCGTTAAACAACACATTCAGTGAATGTGTTGTAGCCAAAGCGAACAAGGCGGATTGCCTCGCAAACGCCGAAGTCCAAACACGTGAGGAAGGGGGAATTTTATTTAGGGTAAACTCTGTAAAACCTACTGAAATCTATATATGACGAAACGTGAATTAGCAGAACAAAACTTCATCGACGGTTACAGTTGCGCGCAAGCGGTGGTCAAAGCCTTTGCGGACGTAACGGGTTTTGACGGCGAACAAGCAATGCGCCTATGTTCGTCTTTCGGCGGCGGAATGGGAAGACTTCGGGAAGTGTGCGGCGCGGTGAGCGGTATGTTCATCGTGGAAGGACTTTTGGAAGGCTATTTCGACCCGACGGCAGAGAACGCACAGTTGCAAAAAGCCGAACACTACAAGCGCATACAAGAACTCGCTCGCCGTTTCAAAGAGCGCAACACGTCCATAATATGTCGTGAGATTCTCGGTGCGAGAGCGACTACGAATCCCATGCCCGACGAGCGCACGCCCGAGTATTACAAGACGAGACCTTGCGCAAGAATGTGCGGTGACGCCGCCGAGATTCTTGAAGCGTTCCTCAAAGAACGGAATATAATTTGATGGCAAAAACGAGATTTTATTATCGCAAAATCGATATATAAACGCTCGATTGTACAAATAATAGAATTATGAGTTTTTACGACGTAGTATACGAACAAGTCAAAAAGATACCTCACGGCAAGGTTGCGACATACGGGCAAATCGCATGTTTGTGCGGCTCGCCTCGCGCTTCGCGTGCCGTCGGATATGCGTTGCATTTCAACCCCGATCCCGAACATATCCCGTGTTTCAGAGTGGTCAATCGTTTCGGCAGATGTGCGCCCGCATTTGCGTTTGGCGGACCCGACGTGCAAGCGAATCTTCTTCGCGCCGACGGTGTGGAAGTGGACGATGACGGCTACGTCGATTTGTCAAAACACCTCTGGGACGGGGAATAAAAACGAATCGTTTTAATTGTTATCGCATATAAAAGCATATAAAAAACCGCCGATTTTCGGCGGTTTTTCGTTGATTTTTTCGATGTTGATTTTTTGATTTTTTTTGCTTTTTAATTTGCGGAAACGTCGGGATATAAAGTTTACTTCACCGAGTTTTCCATATAGGCGAGGTAGGCTTCCGCTTTTGAGGTGGCGGCGGACTCGGTCGGCTTGCTCGTCGCAACGTAGAATTTGAGTTTGGGTTCGGTGCCGCTCGGACGTACGCAAATCCAGTCGCCGTTTTCAAGGTGAAGTTTGAAAGCGTTGGTTTGGGGAAGGGTGATGTCCTCGACTTTGCCGTCCGCATAAGTCTTTTTGCGCGTTACGAAGTCGCTTTGAGCAAGCACTTTCGTGCCGTCGATTTCCTCGAAACGAGTAGAGCGGATTTGCGCCATAATGTCCGCCATCTTTTGCATACCGTCAAGACCGCCGAAGGTTATCGAACGCGCTTTTTCGACGTAGTAGCCGAATCGTTTGTAGATGTCTTGAAGTACGTCGTAAACGCGTTTGCCGACAGAGTCGAAATAACACACCATTTCGGCAAACATCATACTTGCAACGACCGCGTCCTTATCGCGTGCGTGAGTACCTACCAAAGAACCGTAACTTTCTTCAAATCCGAAAAGATAGGTGTATTCGCCGCTTTGTTCCCATTCCTTGATTTTTTCGCCGATAAACTTGAAGCCGGTCAGCACGTCAAAAGTGGTTACGCCATAACTCGTTGCCAATGCGCGAGCGAGTTCGGTGGTGACGATAGTTTTGACGAGCGCGCCGTTTTTTGGCATAGTGCCGGTTTCTTTTTTGCGAAGGAAGATGTAGTTTGCAAGAAGCACGCCGATTTGGTTGCCGTTGAGCAACACGAATTTGCCCTCGTCGTTGCGGATTGCAATGCCCATTCTGTCCGCGTCGGGGTCTGTGCCGATTACGACGTCGCTTCCGATTTTGTCTGCAAGTTCAACGCCGAGTCGCAAGGTGTCCGCTTCTTCGGGATTGGGGACGCGCACGGTCGAAAACTCGGTGTCGGGCAGTGCCTGTTCGCTCACGACGTTGACGGTGATACCCATCTTTTTGAGAATTGTGGTGACGGGGATATAGCCGCTTCCGTGAATCGGGGTGTAGACGATTTTTACGTTTTTGCCGAACTTTTCGACCGCTTCGGGCGAGAGCGAAAGTTTGCTAATCGTGTCGAAATAACTTTCGTCCACGCTCTTGCCGATGACGGTGATATGCTCGTGCACTTTCACGTTGTCAAGCCCTTTTATATTGTCGGCGGTGAGATTGGCGTCAACCTCGTTTATGCCGAAATAAGGGGTTTTGTCTATAAATTTGACCACTTTATTCGTCGATTCGGGCGACATCTGCGCGCCGTCCTCGCCGTAAACTTTGTATCCGTTGTAGATTTTGGGATTGTGCGAAGCGGTTATCATAACGCCTGCGATCGCATTTAGGTGACGGATTGCAAACGAGCACATAGGCACGGGGTGAACGGTGTCGAACAATAATGCGTTTATGCCGTTTGCGGCAAGCACTTTTGCAACTTCGATTGAAAATTCGCTTGAAAAACGGCGGGTGTCGTAGGATATGACTACGCCTCTTTCCATTGCTTCCGCGCCCAAAGTTTTTATGTACTCGGCAAGACCTTTCGTCGCGCGTCTTACGGTAAAGACGTTCATACGATTCGTTCCCAAATCAAGTACGCCGCGCATACCTGCCGTGCCGAATTGCAACGGACAGAAAAACATTTCTTTCTTTTCTTCTTGTGTAAGGGAAGCAAGGCGAGCCTTGTCGCTGTCGCTGAGTTCGTCCGAAGCGAGCCATTGCTGAAAGTTTTTCTCAAAATCCATAAACTTGAAAACCATCCTTGTTTGATGACTGAATTATACCGCTATTGCGGCGCGTCTGTCAACGGTGATGTTTTCGTTCCTTTGAGAATAATTCGTTTTTGGGGCGCGTAGTTGTCCGAGCGCACCAGCACGGATTTTGCGAGTTTTCCGTTTTGGTAGTAGTCGAGCCAGCCTTGCGATTTGAGACCTTCTTTGCCGTAGATGTCGATGACTTCTTTGCCTTGTTCGAGGGTGTCGTCGTCGCGGTATTCCACCTCGAAAGGTATCGAACCGAGAGTCATAGACCTACGCTTTATGTCGAATTTGCCTACGCCGTAAATCTCGGCGCGAAGATACTTTCCGTTTGCGCTCATACGCAAGGTTACGGGCGCGCAAAGCGTGTTGACGAATCTCAAATCGCTTGAGCTCGACACCATAGCGTCAAAACTCGGCGCGACGTAACTTACGGGCAGAGAATGCGCCCTTACGCAAGTTATTGCGAGGTTTGCAAGCAACGCGCAGTTGTAAAGGGTGCTCGATACTTGACATACGCCGCCGCCCACGCCCTCGACGAAATCGCCGTCTTGAATGACGTACGCGGTTTTGAATCCGTTTTCAATCGTGCGCTTTCCCACGACGTCGTTGAAAGAAAACTCGTCCTCGGGATAAAGCACGAGTCCGTCTATTTTGCGAGCCGCAAGGGCTACGTTGTCCTTTCTGTTCTGCTTGCTGTCGCCGTAGTACGTCGAAAAATGCGCGATGAGTCTATACGCCTCGTTTTCCTCGTCGATTGCAAAAACTTTGTCGGGCATACTTAGTCCCCCTATTATTATCGTAGCGCAAAAGGCGAGTGCGAAACAAACCGCCGCGCATGTTATTCGTTTGGCTTTCATACGCATAGTATGCGTAATCTATCGAAAAAGAGTCGGATTCCGTCGAAATTTCATAGAATAATCTAAGGCGATTTTTTATATGGCGTATATCGAGGCGCATAAAAAGTGTATATGCATTGATTCCGGTCGGACGCTTTTTTTGCGAGTGCGCTTGCAGGCATAATTTGTTCGACGATTTTCGTTTTTTGCTTTTAATGAAAATTTATTTCATAAAATCGACCGTTTAGCGTCAAAGTCGTGTTACAATTTGCTCGATGAAAAAAGCCGTGACAAAAAAGGGTATATGCCAATATCTTACCTCGCCGTTCGACGTCGAGGTTTTTGCCACGCTTAAATCCTCGAACCTCACCGCAAAAGACGAGATAAAGGAAAGCAAAAAATCTAATTTCGTCGTCGTTGCAAGAGAGCAGACGGGCGGCAGAGGCAGATTCGAGCGCAAATTCTTTTCGCCCAAGGACTGCGGCGCGTATTTCAGCGCGGTTGCGGACGTAGACGAAGAAAAGTTGGAATATATCACCCCTCTTTGCGCCGTTGCGACGGCAAACGCAATTTGCGATATTTGCGGCAAAAACGCGCAAATAAAGTGGGTCAACGACGTGCTTGTCGACGGCAAAAAGTGCGTGGGAATACTTTGCGAGGCGGTTGCGAGCGAGGTTTCGTCAAATATCGACAGAGTGGTTATGGGTATAGGCATAAACCTTTTCGAGCCGAAGGACGGATTCGAGCAAAGCGTAAAAGACAGGATAGGTATTGTCGGCGAGGGTGTTTTCGACGTCGGAAACAGAATTATCGCCAAAACCCTCGACAATATATATGAATTGCTTTCAAATTTCGACAAGCAGAGGATAGCGGACGAGTACAGACGACTTTCTATGCTTATCGGCAAAATCGTGACCGTGTGCAAAGTCGAAAAAGAGGATAGAACGGCGAAAGTTTGCGATATAGACGAAAAATGCAGACTCGTGGTCGAATATCAAGACGGACAAATCGAAACGCTCGATTCGGGCGAGGTGAGAATAAAATGTTAAAATCGCAAAAAATACAATCCAAATCAAACAAAACAGCAGCGTCGAGAACGCTGCGTATAGTGCGCATTGCGGTGTTCGTCGCGCTTATAATCGTGGGTGCGTTCGTCAAATTCCCCATAGGAATCGTGCCTGTGTCTATGCAGTTTGCGTTTTGTATGTTCGCGTCTCTTATGCTCGGCGGACTCGACTCGTTTGCGTGCGTTGCGATATACATTGTTATGGGGTTTATCGGCATACCCGTGTTTTCGGCGGGCGGCGGATTTGCGTACGTTTTGCAACCGACGTTCGGGTATATTCTCGGATTTTTGATTGCCGCGCCCGTCGGCGGATTCGTGGCGAGAGGTCTCAAAAACGACGCACGCTTAAACGTTTTCCGTCTTTTGCTCGGCGCGTTCTGCTCGCTCGCAATCGTGTATACGGTGGGCGTGTTTTATATGTACCTTATGCTCAACTACTACGTCGGCACGGCAATGTCTATGTCAAAGGCGTGGATGGCGGGTTGCGCCGTGTTTTTGCCCACCGATTGCAGTTGGTGCGTGGTCGGCTCGCTCGTGACGTACGCCGTGCTTAAACGTTACAATCCTCGTCTTACGGTGAAAAAGGGTTACGAGGCGCAACCTTACGTCCGCGAAATCGACTGATTTTTTGTGGTATTTGCCGCTTTTTCGTATTGAATTGACGAGATAAATGTGTTAAAATACTTTTACAATAATATTTATAGGGGTAGATTATGCAAAACGAAATCACCAAACCCACCGATCTTTTGAACGTCGAAGGCAATATTGCCGAACCGGGCTTTGCCAAAAAAATGCTTTACAACTACAATCGCGAAAACGTTACGGCAAAGAAAACCCGCCTCAAAGAGTGGGATTATTACTATATTTCCAACAAAGAGTTCGCTCTTTGCCTCACCATCAGCGATATGGGCTTCGTGGGCGCGCTCAGCCTTTCGGTTATTGACTTCGTGACCCCCGCGCAATTCACAAATTCCGCAATATGCCTTTTCCCGATGGGCAAATTCAATATGCCTCGCACGAGCGAAAAGGGCGATTGCGGTTTCAAAATCGGCAAAGTCGAAATGAAGTTTGAAAACGACGGCGAAAAACGTCGCCTTACGGGGGTATATCCCAACGCCGACAAGTTCGGCACGGATGTCAAATGGGACATCGTCATCACCGACGTTCCCGAAGAAAGCATGGTCATCGCAACGCCGTTCAACAAGAAAGGGCACTTCTATTTCAACCAAAAAATCAACTGTATGAGAGCGGAAGGCAGTTTCTGGCTCGGCGATAAGGAATGTAAGTTCGACGGCGCGGACAGCCTCGCAACTCTCGACTGGGGTCGCGGCGTATGGACGTACGACAACACTTGGTACTGGGGCAGTTTGCAAACTCGCCTCAAAGACGGTTCGACTTTCGGTTGGAACATCGGCTACGGCTTCGGCGACACCACCGCCGCAAGCGAAGATATGCTGTTCTACAACGGCAAATCCCACAAAATCGGTCGCACCGAGTTTATCATTCCCGGCGACAAAGAGGGCGATCCCCGCTATATGGAAGACTGGAAATTCGTATCCGACGACGGACGTCTCGATTGCACCTTCCATCCTCTCATCGACCGTTACGAACCCTTTGACCTCAAAGTTATGTGTATGATACCTCACCAAGTTTTCGGCTACATATCCGGCAAGTGCGTACTCGACGACGGCACTGTAATCGAGTTGGATAATGAACTTGGTTTTGCAGAAAAAGTCCACAACAAGTGGTAAAATATTCTATTGAGCGAATAACTGTGTCAACAACGCTTGTCTGTCAACTCATTTACGATTTGTAAATTAGGGTTGCCATTCAAGCATTGTTTCCTTGTTCTTCATCTCAATATCGCATTTTACAAACGCACTATTTGGCGTGATACTGCGTCAGCGCAAATATTGCGTTTTACAAACGCGCTGTTTGACACAATGAAATGCACGCAAGCGTGCGTGAAATTGCCCTTACGGGCAGTGAAATTTGCGCATAGCGCAAATGAAATTGCGTCTGCGACGCAGTTGCGGAATATTTGAATATTCCATAACCCAAACGAAGTTTGGATATCATCGTGCGAAATTGCACGATTTCATCACAAAGTGATATCATCGCCATAGGCGATATCATTAAAATAATCGTAGGTGCATATGAACTACAATGGCGAAGGCGTACACGCTCTCGTGTGCGCGGTTGAGGACCTAACAAACTCAAACCTCATTTTCGTTGACAGAAAACTTAAACCCGTCTTGAAATGTCTGGCGTTTTATCCCGAATTTCGTTCGGTGCTTTCAAAATGCAGTCAAGGTTTCGACTACGAAGCGGAAAAGAAAAAAGCCTGCGCGAAACTCGGCGACAGCGACGTTTTCAGACTTCCCAAAAATCCCAAAACGCTCGTTGCGCTCGTGTCGAATATGCTCGTCGAATTTGACGCCGACGGTATGGACATCGTAAGTTTTTCGTCCAAGTATTTCCCCGAAGAAACAAAGCAAGCAAGTTTCGAGCAGTTCTGCTTGCGTGTTGTCGAGCCGTTCAAACTCGCACTCGTATCGCTTGTGGTGGACGGCATAGAGGAAGAACCCCAAGCCGTCGAACGCACGGTGGAATTTGCTTCGAGCGGACTTCATCAACAGACGGAATATCTCATAGTCGCGATGTACAACACACTTCAAGAAACGGATATGGACGAGAACGAAAGAGCGGAATTTATGGTTATGCTCGAAGGCTTTGCGGCGGCTCTCGACGCAAGAGATTCGCTTATGATAAAGGCGATTTGGACGGGGCTCAAAAAGGCTTTGAACGCAAGAAAACTTTGCGCGAAAGAGGTCGAAAAGACGAGCGAGGTGCTTCGCCTCTATCTTGTCACGAAATAACGATATATGCGAAAAAGCGGGTTTTATCTTGCGAGATTGCAACGATAAAACCCGTGTTTTTATAAAAGAGGGAAAATTATGAAGACAAAAAGAACGGTAATCGCGAGCGTTTTGATTTTGTGCGTGCTCGTATCCGCGCTTGCGCTTTATGCGTGCGACGATAAAGACGAGAAGAAAAACGACAAAGCGATAATATACGTCACGGCGTTGTTCGGCGGCGGACTTTACGACAAGCAAACGGGCGAAGCGGTTTGGGAACCTTTCAAAACCGAAGTGGACGCCGTGAAAGTTATGAAAGGCGAGATGTCGATGTCCGATTTGGCAACGCATTTTCAAGACGAGTTTTCCGAAATCGTTAAACTCGTGGGGAGCGCGGTAGGCTACAAAGAGGGTAGTTTGCTTTGGAATCTCACTCTCGACAACGAGGGCAATTCCTACAATCCGAACATCGTTCCCGCAAACGGCTTGCCCAAAGACGCAAACGGAAAGGCGCTTGACGTAAGTTACGGCGCGTTCGGAATTTACAAGAGTTTCGTAGACAACATTCAAGCAGACTACGGCGATCGCTACGATGTTATGGTTTACAATCAAGACTGGCGTATGTCACCTGCAAAGAGTGCGGCGGAACTTGAAAGTTTTATCGATTCGAGCGGTTACAAAGAAGTCATATTTATGTCGCACAGTATGGGCGCGCCCGTTGTGAACAACTATCTTGCGCGAAGCGAAGCAAACCGCAACAAGGTCAAACTTTATATGGGTTTTGCGCCCGCAACGCTCGGCTCGTTCGACGCATTGGCGGCTATGGCTTGCCCCGACGTGTACGTCGACAATTTCCTCGGCGGTATGGATTTGAGCGGACTTCCCGTTGACGTGTACGCAATCGTGGACGACGTCGTAAACGGAAAACTCGGCGACTTCTTCCGCAATAATATCGGACTTATGTCCCTCGTTCCGTCTTGGCAACTGATAAGTTCGGATCAGTACGACGAGCAAAACCCCGCAATCACCGTTGACGGAAAGGCAATCGAAACAAAAGAGGAACTTTACGACCTCTACAAATCTATGCGCTGGGCAAAATACCTCTTGCCTCGCACCAAAAAGGAAATCAAAGAATCCGAAGACGGCGCAGAGTACGCAAGAGTCAAGGCGGAAGGAAATCAACCTGCGGACAAATACGGCGATCGCCTCAAAGACTTTGCCGCAAACCTCGACGAATACTTTGACAATATGTTCATCGACGGCAAGATTGCAAGCGAAAAGGTCAATTCCTACTACTTCCTCGGCACGGGCGGAAGCAAAACTATCACAAATCTCGAACTCACCACGCAAAAGGACGAGAACGGCAACGTGCTCTACGACGATTACGGTTGCGTGAAGTACACCTACAAACTTATAACGGCGGGCGGCGCGCAAAACAAGTGGGGCGACGGCACAGTGCCGTATTACAGTTCAATCGGCGGTAACACCGCAACGGAAGAATACATAGCCGCGCTCGGCGACAGACTCGTCGAACTCGACGGCGAAAATCACGGTATGGTCGGCGTGGACTGGGATTTGCTCGGGCCGTACGTCAAAGCACTCTTGAAACAATTTGCGTAAACCGCAAAAAAGAACAAGGAATATAAAGAACAAGGAATATAAGGAATATTCGGTTATATTATATACTTTATAAAATAAATATAGAGGCCGACCGAAAATCGCTTGGCAGGACCAATATTCAAGCAATAGGACAAATAGCGATCATTATAGACAATAAAAATCCACCAGCCAAGTTGAAGTGCATCCCAAAAGTTTTACATTTTTGTCCAAACTTTTGGGTTTACATTAGGCTGGCGGATTTTTATTTTGCCATATGCAATATAAGGCAAAAGCGATATGCCGCAAGCAAAAGAGTTGAATCTTCCATTGTCATTGCGAGGGAACGAAGTGACCGTGAGAATCAAGCGTAGCGAAATGCGCTTTCGCCTTGACCTACATGCAACATTCGTTGTTCCTTGCAATGACAAGCAGATAAATGAGATTCAAAATACGTTTTCTATCTGCGCGGTTAGTGATTGCGAAAACAAGTGCGGTTTTTGACAATCGCCCCAAAAGTTTGCGTTTCTATTTAGGAGATTCCCACGCTACGCTCTGAATGACGATGCGGGCGATTGA
>ERZ808286.70-NODE-70-length-86374-cov-5.207973_pt1 | contig 86374 bp, 62 predicted proteins | sample MGYA00521276_ERZ808286 | MGnify/ENA primary metagenome ERZ808286 (study PRJEB31516, sample SAMN03275607) | gut metagenome | biome: mammalia-associated habitat; material: feces | host: Papio cynocephalus | place: Kenya | collected 2012-08-01 ... | reverse complement strand
AGTGCTGAAGCAACACACAGCACAGCACGCACAGAGCATCAAATATTTGAATGTTTTCATTGTTTGACTACGATTTAAATCTTGTTAGAAGACTATTTGAATCCAGTTATCAAGCACAACAGGCGGGCTTACTCGTAGCTGTCATTCAAGCCTGAGCCAAAGGCCGGGTTCTGATGGAGGTTCTTGTTCACCTTCAGTTCGTCGTAGTTGTAGGGCCAGTAGATGGCATCCATACGGGTGAGCTTGCTCTCCACCAGCTGCTTGTTGCTGCTGTACTTGTTGCACGACTCCGACTTGAGATAGTCGGTATTGCCATCGCGGCGGGCGCGGCGGACAAGGTCGTACCAGCGCTTGCCCTCATATATCAGTTCACGGCGGCGCTCGTCATAAACCAAGTTCTCGATGGCTATCTTCGTGGCGTACGCTGTCGGGTCAAGGGTGTCCTTGCGCGGGTATTGGCAGAGGGCACGCTTGTTGAGCACGGTGACAAGGCGGAAAGCCTGGTCGCGGTAGCTCTTGTCAGCATCTGAGAGCCCAGCATCAGCAGTCTCGCTCATCAGCTGGGTGAGTGCCTCGGCTTTCATCAGCATGATGTCGGCCAGACGGTAGACAATCCAGTTTGCCTTGCACTTGCCCTTGGTATATAACCCATTCCAGCTTGGTTTCACTTCGGCACTGGCAGCATTGCTTCCCTCAGCAGTAATCTGGACATCGTTACAAGCATACTTGGCCAGACTGTAAGTGGAGCCAGAGCTGTTCAAGGCGTAATAGTAGCGCGAGTCAAGCTGGTTGGCAAAAACCTTATACTGCTTCTGCGCAATATCACCGCCTATATACGATGAAGCTGAGGCATAGCCCATCACGTCGGTGGCATTGCCATAGAACACATCGACGGCTCCGTTGGAAAGCATGTTGTCCTCATTTTTTTTGAAGGTAAGCTCAAAGATTGACTCCGAACTGTTGCCCTGGCCGAACATCTCGTAGTAGTTGCTGCCAAACGACTTCTGCGAGTTGCTGTAGCGGTTAGCCAGCAAGGGGTAGCCCTCCAGTTCGGTGTCAACTGCCGAGGTGTTGAAGCCGCTCTCCTGGCGCCTTTTCTCTTCCTGTTCCTTCATGTCGGCAATAACGGCATCCGCATAGTCAATGCACTTCTGATAGTCCTGCTTCCACAGATACATTTCGCAAAGCATGGCATTGATGGCAGTCGACGTGATGCGCCCGGTCTGATAGAGCGGCTGCGTCTTGGGATAATAGTGAACGGCATCATCCTTGACACGCTCCAGGTCGGCGATAAGTTTGTCAAGCACCTCATTGAACGGGGTGGCGGGCAAGTCCATCTTCTGGTCATCATCCAAGTAGGGTTCGGTGGTATAAGGCACGTCACGGAACGTGCGGATGAGATAGAAATAGCAGAGGTCTCGCAAGGCAGACACCTCGGCGATGGAGGCCCTCAGCTCGCTCTCGGTATAGCCAGGGTCCTTGGCTGCCACCAGGGGTGCATACTTGATAACAGTGTTGCAAGTGTTGATGACGTAGTAGAAGTCAACCCACGTGGTATAGGGGTTGGTCGAATTGATGTTAGCCTTGAAGATGTTCTCCAGGTTCACATCTTGATCCATGTTGTTACCGGCATCCATCGTCTCGCTGCGCGCCTCACCCCAAATCATCATGCGCTTGATGACGGCAGACGACTGGAGGGAGCTATAGCAGCTGGCCACGACAGACTCAACATCGGCACGCTCGTTCCAGAACTTGCCAAGGACAATCTTGTCCTGCGGCTCAACCTCGAGGAAGTCGCTGCACGACGAGAGTCCCACAAGCGCGGTCAGCGCGCAGGCTATCTTATAATATTTTGTTTTCATGTTCTTTAAGTTTTCTTGAATGATTAACGCTTAGAAATCAACCGTTACACCCAATGTGTAGGAACGTGAACGGGGGGTTTGCGAGGCATCAATGGCAGGCGCATAGCCGCGGTTCACAATATCGGGGTCAACACCAGAGTACTTGGTGATGACGAGCGGATTGTTCACACTGCAATAGAAGCTGACGCGGTTCAGGCCGATCCACTTGAGGTATTTCTTGGCAATGGCATACGAAAGCTGGGCGTAGTTCATACGCAAGTAGTCACCGTTCTCCACGAAGCGGTCGCTGACAAGCGTGTTGTAGTTGGAGGTGCTACCATACATGGCACGCGGAATAGAGGTGACATCACCCTCTTTGCGCCAACGGTAGTTCACGGCCTGGCTCTGGTTGTCGTTGCTAATCATGGCCTCTGAGTCAAGGCGGGCAAGGTTCAGAATCTTGTTGCCAAGACGGTAGGTGAACTGGGTGGTGAGACGCCACGCGCCATAGTTGAACGTGAAGCCGAAGCCACCGTTCAGCTTGGGCAGCGAGCTACCCAGATAAACGATGTCAAGAGCGTCAATGTTGCCGTCGTGGTTAACATCCTCATAAATGGCGTCACCTCCGTTGAACTTATAGTTCTTGCCCGAAGTGTCATTACTGTAGTTGAACATCATGCGCACCGGGTTTCCATCGGCATCGGTGATTACCTGTCCATTGGCATTCATGGCCACCGGGGCGGTCTTGCCCTCGGCGATGAACTTTTCGCGGTCGGCTGCGCTCATGCTGGCAAAGGTGTCATAGTTGTACTGGTAAACGCCCTTGTAGCGGAAACCGTAGATGGCACCAAAGGGGTTGCCTATCTGCACACGCTGCAGGGTCTCACGGTTGCCATACTTGTAGACAGAGTTGAGTGACTCGAGGATGTACTCGTCCATCTCAAGAATCTCGTTGCGGTTATTGCTGAACGTAGCGTTAAGGTCCATCGAGAACTTGCCGGCCCTCACCAGCTTGTTGGTATTGATGTGGAACTCCCATCCCGTGTTTCTCAGTGCGCCGCCGTTGCGGTAGGCCAAGGTGGAGTAGCCCGTGTTCGACGGAATGCGGTAGCCTCCGTTTAGCAGGTCGGTTGTCTTCTGGGTGTATACCTCCAGCGAGAGGTTGAACCTGTCCCACAAGCCAAAGTCAATACCCAGGTTGTAGCTTTTATTCTTCTCCCAGCGCAGGTCGGTCAAGCGGATCTTCTCGGGGCGCATGGCATTCATGTCGATATACTTGTCGCCCGAGACATAGGTGCTTACGTACAGATAGTCCTGGTTGGGCTGGCGGCCTGTCATACCCCAGCTCGGGCGGACAGCCAGCATGGTCAGCCACTTCTTGGAGAACTTCATAAACGGTTCGTCACTGATAATCCACTTTGCTGACACGGCGGGGAAATAGCCCCAGCGGTTGTTCGGGCCAAACTTGGTGGTACCGTCGGCACGCAGCGTGAAGTCAAGTACATAGCGGCTCTTGTAAGCATAGTGGGCCGAATAGGTGAAATACATGGAGCGCCACTCCGAGTACCAGGAGCTCAGGCCGGTAATCAGTCCGCCGGCATCAGGGCTCTCAATGCCACCGGAAGGCAGGCCCTTGCCGCTGGTAGACGACCCGCTGCTCGACCCTGTTGTCAATTCAAAGCGTCCCATCATCATGGCCGAGTGGTCTTTGTTCCTAAAGGCCGGTATCAGGGTCAGCGTCTGCTTGGTGTTGAACGACACACTCTTGTTGCTGCCCGAAGAAGAGGTGTTCAGCCCCTCAGTCCAAGCCACTGTTTTCAGCTCTGAGGGATAGAACGCGTCGTCATACTGGTTGAACACGTTCATATACACGCTACCGCGCCAGTTCAGCTGCCAGTGCTCCTCGTCCAGGCCTAACAGCTGGTAGTTAAGAATCAGCTCTGGCGACAGGTCATAGGTGCGTCTGCCGCTCTTTGCCAGATGAGCGCTGGCCACCGGGTTGACCAAGTTCTTCTGGTTGTTGTTAAAAATGCTCGATGCACTCTGCAGCATCTGGTAATAGCTGTTGGTGTTGGCTCCTGTCACAGGATCTTGCTCATAGATACTCAGGTTGGGCATCTTTCTCATGGCAATCGACAACAGGTTGTCGCTGTTAAAGTCGTTCTTGGTGTAGGTGAGCGAGAAGTTGGTCGACACGCGGATGCGCTGGCTGATGTTATAGTCAAGGGCCACGCGGGTTGAGAAACGCTGGAGCTTCTGCTCAATCATCGAACCCGTCTCATGGTCGAAGCCGCCACCGATGCGGAACGAGGCTTTCTCGCCACCGCCGGAGACAGACACATAATGGTTCTGGCGCAGACCCCACTGGGTAACTGCATCACGCCAGTCGGTATTGTTGTTATACTGCTCGTATTCAGAGAACGTCTTGTCATAGTTCAGCTCAACAATGTCACTGGCCCTGTCGCTCTGCGAGGGGTTGAAATAAGACTCCTTGAGCAACATGGTGTAGTCGTCACCGTTCAGCAGGGCATAGCCATCGGGCTGGTAAGTACCCGTAAGTTTCAGCGAGTAAGACACCTTGGCCGGTCCCTGCGCACCACGCTTGGTGGTCAGCTCAATCACGCCGTTACCGCCCTGGCTGCCGTAGACGGCCGAGGCAGCAGCGTCCTTCAGCACATTGATGCTGGCAATATCCTCGGGGTTGATGTTCAGAAGCTCGGCAAACTTTTCGTTGTTTGCGCCCTGGATATCAAAGTCAGACAGGTCTACGCTGCGGATGTTTCCATCAACCACAATCAACGGGTTGGCATCGGTCAGCGAAGAGAGCGAGGCTGCACCACGCAAGCGCATGGTCGAACCGGATCCCAAGTCGCCAGAGTTACCGATAATGTCCAAGCCGGCGATACGGCCCTGAAGGGCCTCATCGACCGAGGTGATGCCAAGTCCCTCAAACTCCTTCATCGAAATGCTCTGGGTGGCATAGGATATCTCTCGCTGCGGAATAGGCAGGTTGTTGCCCTGCATGCGGCGCTTCGACTTGACCACCACCTCCTTGATGACGGTAGCCGACTGCATCTTGATTTTATAGGTAGACCTGTTGATGGGCATGGTCACGGTCTTCAAGCCCACGTAGCTGAAACGGATTTTGTCCTTCACATTGCGGATTTTCATGGTGAAGTTACCGTCAAGGTCGGTCACCGTACTCTCGATAATACGCCCTGTGGCGTCAATCTCACAGACAGTTGCACCCATTAGGGGCCCCATATCGTCGCTCAGCGTACCGCGCACCGATGTGATTTGCGCCTTGACGGCTGTCGCAAGCAGCATCAGCGCAGCCCATACAAAAGTGCGGAGCGCTGCTGTATGTCTTCTGTTATTTTCCATAATATATAATTGCTGAATTAAATTTCATCCTTCCACTTGGTAAGGGGTCCGCAGAGCAACGGTTGGTCTATCTGATGGACAACCGCATCGGAAGTCTGGTAAACCGTCCTGGTGTACTTGTTTTTCTTCTGCGTGCCTTGCAGCCAGTACTCACGGCAAATCTGGTTATACAGGCCGGCAGTCTTCGTCACATGGCGGGTGTTCCCCTGCACATCGGTCACCGAGAGGGCACTGCCATCAGAATTGACGGTGAGCGAATAGAAGCGGTTGGTCTCCGGGTTGCGGAGCATAGACTCATAAGCCGTTCCCGACACCTCCTGGCTTCCGATGGCAACGGCGTTATCTTGGATGTGATAGCGCACGAAATCAGTGATACGCTTCTTGATAACGTAGCACGCATAATCATACTTGGCCTGTGCGTCAGGGTCGCTGGTCTCTTCCTTCAGCTCGCGGTAATGGTCAAAATCGCTCCATGTTGGCAGGTATCCCTGGTCTATCAGGGCCTGTACAGAACTGTTGGTCGGCACGTAAACGGTGTAGTTGTAGTTGTCAAACAGTCGCACATTGTAGTTGCCGCCGTCAGCATTGGGACAGCTGTACTTGTCCTTGCTGAGCGAGTTGACAAGCATGGCGGTAGATGCCGAGTCGGGGTCGCTACCATCAAGCAGACTGAGGAAAGTCTTGTAGGCATCGTTGGATTTCAGCAAGCTGTACACAGACCTTGACGACCCATAAGGCATGTCATCGGCTACGTAAGACCAGCCGTTCTCCTGCTTCATGATATCTCCCGCAGGAATCTCAATCTTCATATCACGCTCCATCTGGAAACCGCCCTGAAAAGCCATTCCGTCACCGTGGGGGGTCGCCTTGATGAAAGACCCGCCCTTAGTCTTGTAATAGGTATGGCGGCCATCGATGGAGGTCACCTTGTTGGGCACATCGCTGGCATCGGCATCAAGCACAATGATGCAATGGTCAAGCAAGTCCTCCAGACGGTCCTTTATCACATCATCCGATACGGTGGCTTGCAACCGGACACCACTGTCAAAGTTGGGCGTTCCGTCGGAATTGTAGGTCAGCTGGTAACGCTCTGCCTTGACCTTGATACCGCTCTCTTTGTCCGGGTCATACGAAAACTTCAGGAAGCTCTTGTCTGTCTCCCCATAGTTGATGGGGTCAATGTAATGTTCCAGAGCCTCGTTCGTGGGCAGCAGCAAGCCATATTTGGAATCCATCGAACCCAGGTAAGGGTCAAATTCAAGCTCGTCGATGGCTTCATAAATCACACTGAAATGCTCCTGGTCGATCAGTGCCGGGAACGACACCGACGAATAGGCACTGGGGGCAAAAACCTTGTCAACCACATAAACAACGCCGTTGCACGCCATGCGGGCCGACACGATGTTCTCCGGTGTGATGCCCATCTCCACCTTGGCATCATTCAGGATATTGGTGAATTTGGAAGGCACCTTCTCCGAGAAGTTGTCAATCATGTTGTTGCGCAACAGTTTGGAGAGCACCAGGTCGGGCACGCTGTCCCATACATGATACTGGCGCTCGAGCGCCGAACCACTCCACCACTTTTCGAGGGCCTCGTCGGATGGCACAATCATGGCGCCGGCATCATAGTGCAGGTCGTAGCCCATGGTGTTGCTATACATATACTGGTTCCAACCCGGGTCAAATGCGAGGGTTGCCTTCACGGGCTTGCCGTCGGGGTCGCCTGTCAGGCGCGAGCCATACAAGCCGGTGTTCTTGGCCCAGTCGCTGAAATAGCGGAGCACGTAAACCGAATCCTCATTGTTGTAGAGACGGTTGTAGGCCTTTGTGGCCGCATCGTCATAATAAGGTGCGCTGAACCTGTCAAGCAGTTTCGACCACGTCTTGGTATTGTCATTCAGGCGAATCACCTCGGCCATATTCGGAGCCGGCTCCACCACCCCCTCAACCTTGTGGATGTAGCCGTTCTTGCAGGTGATGTCGCGCTCAATCACCTTCTTGCCGTTGATATAGGCCTCCGATGTGGACTGTGCCTCGCCGTTCGTAAGAAGCCTGACATCATCGTCGGTAATCTTGTTGAGCTTCATATAGGCCGGCAGCAGGTGAATCATGGGCTGCGAGGTGTTGTCCTTCAGCAGCACGAGCGAGCGTCCGGCATCTTTGTACCTTTTCCAGTATGACGTGCCGGGCATATCCTCGGGCTTGATGATGCACACAGAGTCAAGGTAGGAGCTGGCCGTCTCGCGGCGCATGCATTTTCCGGTCTCTGGCGGGTTGCCGCTCACATTGGAAAGCAATTCAATCAGATAAGCATTGTTCACCATGGCACTGTTGAGCAGCAATTTCTTCTGGGCAGTGGTCAGCTCGTCATAGCTGCTCACACCAAAAGTGTTGTTTCCATTTGCAAACCATTTGTCAAAAGCCTCGTCATTGGCCACGAACAGGGTTTTTGAGCCTGTCTTCGACATCACATCATGATAGTCCAAATCGTCAATCAATTTGAGTGTGTAGCTGTAACCGCCTTCATCTTGCAGACGCTCGTAGATGGAGTTGCCAAGCCAGCCGGGCTGCCCTGTCAGAATGTCGTCTTCACACGACTGGAACAGGGTTGCGGTTCCTGCCAAGAGTGTCGCAGCAAGCAGAGGGCGGAAGCCCCAGTGTCTCACCGTTTCAGAATTCATATTGTTAGTTATTAGTTATTGGTTATTAGTTGTCAGTTGTTAGAATAATTTTGTGCTCATATTGGTTTCACCCCACAAGGCAACCTGACGCGCAGAACTGTGCTCAGCGCACGACTTTCCTGTCCCCATGCAGGTAGATGCCGTGACGCGATGGCCGACTTGAAAGAATCTGCCCTTTCAGGTTGTACCACTGGCCGCCACGCGTATCAGACAGTTCCTTCTCATGAATACCGGTGGGGTCACCCAGGTAGTTGAGGGTGAAATTGTCAAAACAGCACCAGTCACTATAATTCAGCACAGACTTGCGGATGCCGAATGTCACGCCGGTGTCACGGTCTAACGCAAAGCGCAGCTTGTTAGCATAAAGGCCGTAGGTGTTGAAAGCCTCGTTGGCCTGCGTCACATTGTCAGGATAGGTGTAGGGATCCTGTGTGTACTGTGTGACTGCATCGTCATAAATACTCATCACGGGCAGTTCGCTGCCGTTGGCATAAAGTGTGGCGTTCAGCTGTTCCGTTCCGCCGTTGTGGGCCTCCAGTGCATCATTGCTGGAGGCCATGCGAAAAAAAGCCTGCACGCCAAGCTCATAGTCACCCTTGGGAAGTGACTCAAGGGTTTGCGAGAAGTCAAAGTTGGTATTCCAGTACTCGGCCACCTTGCCATCGGCATTGGTAAAGGCACTGCTCACAGTCCATCCTTTCGCCCCTTCAGAGAAATCAGCGTTCACCACGAGTGGCGTCAGGTCGGTGGGCTTGCCTGCCCTCGCCTGCTCCAGAAGATAGGTGCGGTAGTCGACACCCTGCGCCAGAGCGTCGTTGATGGCCTCCAATGCCTCGTTCATCGCCTTTTCGTTGGCTTCAAAGGTCTTGCCATTGTTTTCCAATGCCTTTTCAGCCTTGGAGATGGCGGCCTTGTAGTGGCGGTCGGAGGTTACCTCGTAGATTTTCTTCATCTCGGCCAACTTGGTCACAACTTTTTCCCAGGTTTCCAAATACTGGTATTCGCGCTGGGTCAGCTTGAGGAAAGAGCCGTGCTGCGGCTTCAGGTCACCGACTATGTCCTTGCGGTTGATTGGGTTCAAGCCGTGTTCGTCCAGGTCCATCATGCGGTAGTTGTAGCCCCCGCTGTATTTCTGGTAGCCCAGGCGCCAGGTGTTCCGCCCAATGTAGCGGAACTGGCTGGGAGCCTCAATGCTCTGACCCGACTCAGAGATGCCAAAGTTCTCGACAAGCGTCCACTGGCAGCTGCCCGTCGTCTTGTCACCGGCAGGCACAAGATAGGACGCGGTGGCCATGCTCAGCGCACGGTCGCCCTCACGCTTGAACACCATCTGGTATTGCTGGTCTATGTCGTTCCAAACGATGTCCGCGTCAATCACGTCAAATCCCGGGTCGAAGAACACCTTGGGGACTGTCCAGCCGCTCAGGTCTTCTTCAAACAGCGAGTAGTAGATGCGGTGGCGGTCAGGGAAGCCTACACTGTAGTAGGCTACATACTTTTGGGTCACGGGGTCGAAGATGATTTGCGGCGCCCAAGCAGCGGTCATGTCATCGGCGCTGTCAAGGCCAAGTGCCTTGAGGTTCTCGGGTGACTCCAGGTCAATGCTCACCGTCTTGTCCCAATGCACGAGGTCGTTAGACCGCATGAAAGTCATCCTGTGGTTGCTGGTCCAGCCCAACCGTGAGGTCATGTCGGTGCCGGCCAGCAGGAAGTTTCCTTTCTGGCTGCGGCACACATAGGCATCGCGCATTCCGCCGGTAGTGGTATATTTCTTGGTGTCAAAGACCTCTGCACTGTTCAAAAGGTCGCGCCAATAGGAACCATTTGGGCTCAGCGCATAGCAGGTTATCTCCTTGGTGGTGTGCATGTGGGCATACAGATAGCCATACTTGTCGGCATCCTCAGCAGCATAGGCGCTGGGTGCCGAGGGCTGCTCGGGCGCAATGCCGGACACCTTGATGCGGTAGATGCTCAGCGAGTAGGCCGGAATGGTGAGCGTGCCCAACTGCGAGGCGGACAGGTGCTCCTCCGTGGGTTTCACGTTGTCTGGGTTGTCCATCGTGTTCTCGTCGGTGCCGTTGGGCGATGCCAGTCTGACGAGCGTGGCGTCACCAAGCGTCATTCCCTTCACATTGAGGTTCAGCTGCTGGTCGGCAGCGTTGGGATTGACCACCTTGACCACCAGTTCGCCCCTCTCTTCGTCTATCTGCACGCTCTGATAGAGTGCGCGTTCCGTGGGCAACGAGAACTGGTGAACCTGCTGCCCGTCAAGCAGACAGGTAACCTGTGCGCCGTCAACCCTGATTTCAATGTCATACCAGCGGTTCTGCTCAATCGAACCGTTAACTGTGACCAGCGTAGACTTGCTACCGTTCACACAGTTCTCCACGGCATGCTGGGTGTTGTTCCATCCGCCGATGTTCCACCAGGCATAGTCCTGGTCGCCCATACGGTTGAACATGATGAGGAAGCCCTCGTCACCGCCAGTCTTCTTCGCGCGAACCTTATATATATATTGACTGCTCTGGAGGGGGATGGTCATATAGGCAGTGCAGTTGTCCTTATCAGCTGTCTGCACGAGACAGCCGTCTGTCACACTCCAGTTGCCTTCACCCAGCGTCCACGCGCCTATGCCGGCAGAGAAGTCATCGCGTGCCAGCTCGTTACCGTTGAGGTCGGTCACACGCACGTCATCGTACACCACCTGGGTGTTCCAGGCACCGAGTCCAACCTGCGCCTTGCCCGCTACATTCACCTGGTTGCCGCTTTCTGTCCAAAGCAGGTTCTGCTTGCCCAGGTGCTCGTTCATCAGCCGCTGCACATAGTAGGATGGCGTGACAAAGTTGCTGGAGGCGTTGAAATGAATCATGTCATAAGCCCAGCGGGGGTCTTCCTCGTGGGTGAAGATGGGAGCAAACGAAGCCATCACGCACACGTCGCTGTTACGCTCCATACCCATCATGTAGACCGCCTCGCCCAGCGCACTGTTCATGTTGCCATACTGTCCGTAAGTGCCCGACGCGTTGGCGGCATACTCGCCATTGTAGACCTTGATGGTGCGAGGATAGTAGTCGTACTTGTTATAGTTGGATCGCATCCACGAGTGACTGCGGTAGTAGTGCTCGTCAACAATCTCCACAGGATATTCATAGCGCCATGAGGGGTTGTCAGTGCCCCAAGCCTCCACATTGGCAATGGTCACTATCTCGGGGTATTTCTCCTTGATGGCCCTGTAGAACATGTCGTAGCGTTCACCATAGTCATTGCTCTGATAGTTTTCGTTGCCTATCTCTATGAATTTCAGGTTGTAGGGCTCCGGATGGCCGTTGGCCGCACGCATGGCACCCCATTTGGTCGAGGTGTCACCGTTGGCATACTCTATGGCATCAAGCGCGTCCTGCACCAATGCCTTGGTTTCCTCAAGGGTAAAGGTATAGCCATGGCCAAGACCGATATTGACCACAAACATGGGGGCTGCGCCCAAGTCCTCGCACAGCTGGAGATACTCGTCAAATCCCAAGCCGTCGCTTGACCAGTAGCGCCAGTTCTGGTTGAGGTGGCCCGGACGCTCCTCTATCGGGCCGATGGTCTTCTTCCACTGGAAAGTGTTGTCATAGCTGCCCTCGCCCTCTACATAGCAGCCTCCGGGAAAGCGGAGGAACGAGGGTTTGGTGTCGGCCAGCAGCTGCGCCAGGTCGGGACGAAGACCGTTTGGGCGGTTCTTCCAAGTATAGGGGAAGAGTGAAACCACGTCCACATAAAGACGGCCACTGGTGCCCGTGAGCAGCAATAGCTGTCCTTTGCGGTCACTGCCTGTTGCCTTGACGGTGGCAGTGAGCTTGTTCCATGAGCCGGGTGACACCGTACCCTCAGCCTTAGCCTCGCCAATCACGGTCTTGCCGTCGTTGCTGAGCAGCCGGACACGGATGTTGTTTTGAAAGCCGGCAACTCCCTTGGCATAGAAAGAGAGGCGGTAGGTAGAGTCTCTGACAATGCCCATGCCCCAGAAGCCACTGTTGGTCACACCCATCATCTTGGAGGCAGTGGCACCGGTAGTGTTGATACATAGCGCATTGCGCTGCGCCGTGTTGAGCAGATGGTTGCTGACCAGCGACAGCTGTGCGCCGCCATAGGCCGTCCAGCCCTCAAGCCCCTCGGCAAAGTTACGGTTGCGCACCAGCTCGGCATAAAGTCCACCGTCGCCTGCATGGTTGATTTCCTCGAAGAAGAGCCCGTAGTGATAGTCACCGATAACCGGTCCGCGACGGGTGGCGTCAATGTTCATGGTGACCTGCGCGGGCAAAACAGCGGCTATGGCTGTCAGTACGGCAGCACATAAAATGCGTTGTATTTTTATCATCAGTAAGGTCGTTTTAGGTTGGAAACAAGGAATCAGAGAAGAAGCGTTTCCGCTCCTCTCTGGTTCCATTGTTGAATGTTATTGATGCTGTTGCATTTGGATCAAGTCCATCAAATCAAGCCGGATTATTTAACCATAATCTTGCTTACCACCACGCGGCCGTCGGCCATGGTAGTCTTCATGATGTTGATACCCTTCACAAGTGAGGCGTTGCGTGCGCCGTTCACGCTGAAGAACTCAACCTTGGCCACCTTGGCAGCGTCGCCACCGATGCTGTTGATGCCCGTGGGATCGCCCGATGGATTCTTGGCGCTGTTCTCGCCGAAGTACATCAGCTTGAAGTTGTCGATGATGACCCAGTCAGAACTCTGCTTGGTTGTCTTGCGAAGACCGATGCGGAGCTGCTTGCCGGTCACCTTCACGGTCACGGTGTTAACGTACTTGCCCATTTCGAAGTAAGCGCTCGAAGAAACCATGTCGTTAGGCACATACATGGTGGTGCCGTTGATGGTCACCTCTGTCTCAGAGCCAGCCTCGAGCTTTTCGGTCAGTGCGCAGGCGGAGACAGGCATAATGCCCACTGCGTGGAGCACACTGTCGGCAGAGAAAGCATAGAGGAGGGCATTGCTGAGCGTGTCAGGATTGGCCTCGAATGCCTTGGCATCGTCGGAGGAGCTGCCCATGCGGCAGAATGCGTTAGCAGAAACCTGGTAGGTTCCGTTGGGCAGACCTATGATGTCCTGATACAGGTCTACGTTTGATTTCTCATAGTACTCATAGAGCAGGGCAGCCTTCTGGGTGTCATCGTTACCGAAGTTGCCATTGGCTCCTGTCCAGCCGGCAGCAGAGTTGGCGCCGTTCTCGTCAGAGAAGTCTGGTGTCTGAACGAGTGCAGTCAGGTCGAACGGGTTCTCGTCGGTTGCGGTGCCCTCGGGAATCCGCAGGGTGATTGTCATATCGGCAATCTTGGTTGCGAGCTTCTCTATGTCAGCATCCTCAAGCGTGCAGTCCTCAAGACCTTCCATTACCTCGCTGTAAAGTGCTGCGGCCTCGTTCTTTGTGGCAGTAGAAGCCGGGCAGTCAGAAGACAGAGCGATGGTGTTCATCTTCTCTGCTGCGGCAACCAGCTCCTTGCAAGCGGCAATAGAGGCGTTGGCTTTTTCGATAGCCTCGTAGAGGGCGGAGAGGGCCTTGAACATCTCCTTGCCCTCGTTGCCACCCTGCGCGGTCTCGCCACCGGCGATGGCAGTCTTCAGCTGGTCAAACGCAGTCTTGGTCATGTACTCGGCAGGAGCATCGTTCACAATAAAGGTCTTGGCATGCGCGATACTCTTGGCCAGCTCGGGAGCGATAATGTCAGCCTTGAAGCCCTGGAACACCATCTTGAAGTTGTCCCAGCACACCCACTGGTTGGCGTTGTCCAAGGCACCCTTTACACCTATGCGGAGCACGTCGCCAGCCTTGGCCACCAGGCCGAAGGCGGTGCTGGTGTACATTCCGTTCGAGAAAGCGATACCGGCGTTGGTCATATCGTTGGCAAACCATGCAGAGTCAAGTGTTACAGGGTCGATTTCAACCTCATAGGGTGGATTATCAGTTGTGAGGTTGGTTGTCTGGAAGAGTTCGCCTTTCTTCACCCGCTCGTCGTAGAGGTTTTTCAGTGTGGAGGTGTTGTTGTTCACATACACATTGATTGAGGTAGACTTCGTCCAAGCCATGTTCTCGGCATAGATAGGCCATGCCACAGCGTTGTCACCCGGACGGTAGAAGCCCTGGAGGGAAACGGAGTAAACGCCAACGGGGGCATCCTTCACCTCCTGGTAAACATCGAATGCAGTGTTCCATTTCTCAGCACACTTGTTGTTGGCAGGGCCATTCACCGTAGGACTGCCGTTCCAGCCGTTGGCGCCGTCCTCGTAGCGGGCGTTCACCAGGAACTTGTCCGTCACATCGGCACCGGCCTTGATGCTGTTCTTGATACAGTTCTCGTTGGCAGCAAGCAGTGCGTTGGTCTTTTCCACCACTTCCTCGGTGGTCAGTGTGAGACTGTTGAGGTCATCCTCTGCAGCCCACTGCAAGTCACCAAGACTCTCTTTCAGTTCGCCATCGGCCACATCCTCGTCAGCGATAGTGGCACCGGCTGCGTCGTAAGCGGCCTTGTAGGCCTTCCATGCTTCAACGTTGGCAAGCAGTGCGTTGGCAGCGTCGGTCACCTTCTTGATGTTGGCAATCACGTCTGCCTTGCAGGTTGGAGCGGCCAGCGTTGACTTCAAAGTGTTGTAGGCCTCTATGGTACCAACGGTCACCAAAGTGCCTTCGGGCAGCGTTGAGGTGTCAAAGGCGTCGGTCATGGCCTGGTCCTGCCACTTCTGGTAAGCGGCGGCAGAGTTGCCATAGTAGGTCAGCTTCCAGTTGTCAAACATGGTCCAGTCACCATCAAGCGTTGTGGTCTTTATCAAACCTACAAGGAACTCATGGTTGTCGGTACCGAAGAACACGGTGTTCTTGGCGTAGCGGCCCTCTTCGAAATAAGCGGCAGCGGCCTGCATATTGTCAGGAACAAAGGCCACGCCGGTCTCATCAGTAGTAGAACCTTTCTCATTCTTCTCTGTGCCTGTCCCGATACGGCTGTCGCGTGCGTCGGCAAACATATTCATGATGCTGCTCTGCACGGTGTCGTTGGCACTCACGGCATACAGCTTGGCCAAGGCGTTGGCGTTGTTGTTGTTGTAATTGGCATAAGACTGCGTGCACCAGCCGGCACGGTAGTAAGCCTGGAGGTTGATGGCATACACACCGTTAGGAGCGTTGGCCACTTTCTGATAGGTGTTGTAAGTCTTGTTATAGAGTTCTGCCGCACCATAGCCAAACGCGGGGGCTGTGCCCTCCCAGCCTGTGTTGTTGGCCGAAGCGTAGTCGGCGTTCACCAGAAGGTCGGCTGTCTTGTCAACCGGGCTGTTCACATCGACATGGCTTTCCTCGTATGCGGCGACAGCTTCTTTCACGGCAACTATCGCTGCGTTCAGTTCGTCAATGGTAGAGGCTTCGTTTTCGTAAACGGCCACCTGGGCAGACACGTCAATGCCGCGGCTCTTGGCTGCGTCAATCTGGGCTTTCAGGGCCTGGGCCACTTCGAAAACGGCAAGAGCCTCCTGGTTGGCGGCGTAGGCCTCTGGGGTCACGAAATACCAGTCAATGGCATTGGTGGCAACCGATGGGCTGAGGAATGCCCACAGGCGGGTGTTGCCGCCGCCGTCCAGTGCCAGGTCAACGCCCACAAACGAAGGCAGACTGGCAATGCGCGTAGCATCGTAGTCGGTGTTGAGCGGACTGGCGCCAAGTCGAACGATGTTGCCATCCAGCTGACTGATGGTCCACAGCGTGTCAGCCTGGCCGTTGTGGTCGGTATAGAGGCCGCCATCCAGCCAGGTAGAGTCCTTGGCCTCGTTCTGGGAGGTGGTAAACCACGCCTTGAGCCACTTGCCCTTGTAACTTCCATTCACCACAGAGTCTTTCACAATGACCGTCTGGCCATCCCACTCGGTGCTGTCCGTAACGAACTTGGTCACCTTCACTTTCCAGCCTGTTTCAGACACAGAGGCGCGTGTCTCCCAGTCATTGGCACCGCAGTAATACTGCTTCGAGGCGACATTGTAAAGGTACAAAACCTCGCCATACTGGAACGCAGCTTTCTCAGGCACCGGTTTCTGCCGGACGCCATCGACCACAGTTGCTCCAACGCCACTGCTTGCAATCAGCAGCACACCGGAAACAAGTAGTTTCGAAATTTTCATAAGCTTTTAGTTTTGGTTATTAAAATTAAATTAAAGTTAGTATAGGTATTCTCCGTTCTGCTAGGTCAGGATGAGTAATCAACCGGTTAGGTTAGTATGTGCAATCAACTGCACTCGAAATATAAGTTAGGTACGCGAACCTACTTAATAGAAGAAAGACTTTATAGAAGAAGGACTTTACTTATACAAGCACATCAAGTCTTTAGCTTCTGTCACAAATCCTTTTCTTCTTGTATCTTTTCCCTTTAGACAATGCAAAAATAGTGAAAGTTTCAATAAATAGTGTAGTTCATACATTAAATAATGTTAAATTAACAATCAGCAATTCAACAAACAAAAAGTCACGATTGGACACCGAGTATGGCTGAACAGTCTGTTTCGCCTTGCAGTATGGGCCGTTTCGCACGCTAAAACGCACCGTTTCGCACTGCGATACGAACCGTTTGGCGAGCCAGAAGCGGCCATTCCGCACCACCCTACAGTTCTTGTGCAAAAACAGGAAGGCATCATGAACAGGCCAGCAGGCCGAAAATGCCAGTGGCATGGGAGAACCCCTCACCCAGGCAATTCCCAGTCAGGCCAGGCGACTGGCTTGCATAAAAAAAGGAAAGAGACCGTCTGGCTTCAAAAGGAATTGCCAGACAGTATCTTTCTCATTGCATCACGATGACCGGGCCACAAGGTCGGCCGGCTTTAGTGCCGGGTGTCACGCGCGGGGTCACTCCCACTCTATTGTCGAAGGCGGCTTCGAGGAGATGTCATAGCAAACCCTGTTCACGCCTTTCACCTTGTTGATAATCTCGTTGGAGACCTTAGCCATGAAGTCGTAGGGCAGATGCGCCCAGTCGGCAGTCATGGCGTCGGTACTGGTAACGGCACGCAGGGCAACGGGATGCTCGTAGGTTCGCTCGTCGCCCATCACGCCAACGGAGCGGACAGTGGACAGCAGCACGGTGCCGGCCTGCCATATCTGGTCGTAAAGCGACACCTCTATCTCGCCGTCGGCCATCCTGGCCGGCACGCCGGCAGCCAGCACCCTGCGGGCCTCCTCGCCCGAAAGCCTCTGCTTGTAGTCGCGCAAGCCGCGGATGAAGATGTCATCGGCATCCTGAAGGATGCGCACACGCTCGGGAGTGATGTCGCCAAGGATGCGCACAGCCAGGCCGGGTCCGGGGAAGGGGTGACGCGCGATGAGGTGCTCGGGCATGCCCAGCTGGCGGCCCACGCGGCGCACCTCGTCCTTGAACAGCCACTTGAGCGGCTCACAGAGTTTGAGGTTCATCTCCTTGGGCAGCCCGCCTACGTTGTGGTGGCTCTTGATCACCTTGCCTGTAATGTTCAGGCTCTCTATGCGGTCGGGGTAGATGGTGCCCTGCGCCAGCCATCTGGCACCCGCTATCTTCTTGGCCTCGGCATTGAACACCTCGACAAAGTCGCGGCCGATAATCTTGCGCTTCTGCTCGGGGTCGGTCACGCCGGCAAGGTCGGCGAAAAACTTGGCGCCGGCATCCACGCCAATGACGTTCAGCCCCAGGCACTCGTAGTCGTGCATCACATCGGCAAACTCGTTTTTGCGGAGCATGCCATGGTCTACGAAGATGCAGGTGAGGTTGCTGCCGATAGCGCGGTTGAGCAGCACGGCAGCCACCGAGGAGTCAACGCCGCCGGACAGTCCGAGGATAACGCGGTCGCCGCCGAGCTGGCGCTTCAGGTCAGCCACCGTGGTGTCGACAAACGAGGCTGCGCTCCAGTCCTGCCGCGAGCCGCAGATGCCGACCACAAAGTTGCGGAGCAGCCGGGTGCCCTGCACGGTGTGGAACACCTCGGGGTGGAACTGCACTGCCCACAGCGGGCAGTCGCCGGCCTGGGGTGCGGGGTGCGGAGCGTAGTAGGCCGCATACCTTACACTGGCGGTCGAGGCGATGCACGCATAGCCCTCGGGGATGGCCGTGATGGTGTCGCCATGGCTCATCCACACCTGCGAGTGGGGTTCGAAGCCGCGGAACAGGGGGTTGGCGGTGTCAACCGTCTCCAGGTGGGCACGGCCATACTCGCGGGTGTCGGCCTTCTCCACCCGGCCGCCATTGGCGTAGGCAATGTACTGCGCACCGTAGCAGATGCCCAGCACCGGGAGCCGGCCCACGAACTGGCTGAGGTCGACCTTGAATGCCTCGGGGTCGTGGACGGAGAACGGCGAGCCGCTCAGAATCACACCAATCACCGAGGGGTCGTCCTTGGGGAACTTGTTGTACGGAAGAATCTCGCAGAAGGTATCCAGCTCACGGACACGGCGGCCGATAAGCTGGGTGGTTTGCGATCCGAAATCGAGAATGATAATCTTCTGTTGCATGGATATAGGGTTGGTTTAAACTGTCGTGACAAAACGCTCGGCCTGCTCCAGCGTGTCCAGCTTGCCCACGTCAAGGAGCCGGAGACTGCCCTGGGGAAGGCCATGGATGTCGGCCCGGGCGCAGACATCAAGGTAAAAGTCAATGATGCCGAACCTGTCGGGCCAGCCTTTCATCATGTCGAGCAGCGAGGGCTGCACGACATGGATGCCCGAGAAGGCATAGCGCCGGCACTTGGCCGGGTCAAACTGCGGATTGGGAGAGCGCACCTCGCCGGTCGCAATGTTCGTCCAGCCGGCCAGCCGCGTGGCTTCGTCAAAGAGCAGGTAGCGCTTGGTGACGCGCCGGCTGACCAGAAGGAGCGCGTCGTGCCCTGCGGCCGAAGCGGCCAGAGCGCGCAGGTCGACATTGCTCATGATGTCAACGTTATGAATCAGTATGGGCATATCCCGGCGGAACAGGGGCGCGGCCTTGCGCAGTCCGCCGCCCGTGTCGAGCAGGCAGTCGGTCTCGTCGCTCACACGGATGTCCATCCCGAAATTGTCATTCTCACTGAGGTAGTCAACAATCTGCCGGGCGAAGTGATGGACATTGACCACCACCAGCTGCACACCTGCGCGCTTCAGCTTCATCAGCACGTGCCACAGCAGGGGCTCCCCCCCCACCCTCACCATGGCCTTGGGCATGGTGTCGGTCAGTGGCTTGAGGCGTGTGCCCAGGCCTGCGGCGAAAATCATGGCTTGCATCATACGTCCTGCTGGTGTTGGTCTGACGCTTCGAGCACCTGGCGGATGCCTTGCTCGCGGTGCTCGATGCGCACCTCGATTCCGAACTTGCGGTGAATGTGCTCGGCCAAGTGCTGGGCGCTGTAAACACTGCGGTGCTGTCCGCCGGTACAGCCGAAGCAGAACATCAGCGAGGTGAAGCCGCGCTGGATATAGCGGCGCACGTGGGCGTCGGCCAGCCGGTAAACGCTGTCAAGAAAAGTCAGTATCTCCCCGTCATCCTCAAGGAAGCGGATGACAGGCTCGTCAAGCCCGGTGAGCAGCTTGTAAGGCTCATAGCGCCCGGGGTTGTGGGTGCCCCGGCAGTCGAAGACGTAGCCTCCGCCGTTGCCGCTCTCGTCATCGGGGATGCCTTTCCGATAGGAAAAGCTGTAGACGCGGACCACAAGCGGCCCCTTGCCGTCATACTTGGAAAAGGTTGCCGGCCCGTCCTGGGGATGGGCTTGGCACACGCTGTCACCGGCCACGCGGTAGCCGTCGGCCCGGCTTGCGGCCGGCTGCTCAATCCGCGCGAACCGCGGCAGCTCGGTGACGCGCCGCAGCAGCTCCATCAGATAGGGGTAAGGGAAGCAGTCAAGTTGCAAGAGCTCGCGCAGGTTCTGGATGGCCGGAGGGATGGATTCGATGAAATGGCGTTTCTGTTCGAAATAGCCGCGGAAGCCGTAGGCACCCAGCACTTGCAGTGTACGGAAGAGGACAAACTGGCTGAGCCGCTCGACGAAATGGCGAACCGGGGGCACCTCGGTGTAGTTCCTGAGCGATTCGTAGTAGGCATAGACCAGCTCGCGCCGCAACTTGTGCGAGTAACGGGCAGAGGCCTGCCAGAGGAAGGAGGCAAGGTCGTAGTAATAGGGTCCCTTGCGCCCGCCCTGGAAATCAATAAAGTAGGGGTTGCCACTGCCGTCAAGCATCACATTGCGCGCCTGGAAGTCGCGGTAGAGAAAAGCGTCGGCCCGTTCGGCGGTGAGTTCCTTGGCAAACAGGTGGAAGCTGGCCTCGAGCTTGAGCTCGTGAAAGTCGAGCTCGGTGGCCTTGAGAAAGCAGTACTTGAAGTAATTGAGGTCGAACAGCACACTGTTGCGGTCGAACTCGGGCTGCGGGTAGCAGTTGGAGAAGTCAAGGCCACGCGCACCGCGTATCTGGATGTTGGGCAGTTCGCGGATGGTGCGGGCCAGCAGCTCGCGCTCATGCACATTGTAGCGGCCGCCGGCATTGCGGCCGCCGGCAAGGGCGTCATACAGGGACAGCGAGCCAAGGTCGGTCTGGAGATAGCGCAACTCGTCGGCACTGACGGCCAGCACGCTGGGCACAGGCAACTTTCGCGAGGCGAAATGGTTGCTCAGGTAGACAAAGGCGTGGTTCTCGTCGCGACTGGTGCCCACCACACCGACCACAGTGGCACCGCTGCCGCTCCACATCCTGTAATAGACACGGTTGCTGCCAGCCCCGGGGAGTTTTTCAACGCGCGCAGGCTCCTGCCCGGCCCACTGCGCGTACAGTTGCAGTAGTTTCTCCATATTTTGCTGCAAAATTAAGAAAAAAAACCGAGGCGGCAGCTGTGAAACGGCTGCTTTTTCACCACTACCTGACAAGTGTGACGGCCATCAGGCCCACAACGACATCGTTGGAAAGCGTGCGCAGTCTGAGCGAACGGAGACGCTTGGAGGGGTCGAGGGGCAGCGCGAGCAGCTGGCCCGCCCCGCCGGGCAGCAGACGGCCATACACCTCGGTGATGCCAAGGTCGCGGCCAAGGTCGCGGCTCTCCAGCACGCCAGTCCCGGAAGCGTTGGCCTTGCCAAAACAGAAGCGGAGCGGACGGGGCTGAAGAACACTGAAGGCCTTGCCGTCAACATAGTAGTCTTGCTCAATGGGGCACCAGTTGTCCGGGTTGACCAGACGGAGCGTGTCTGCGGTTCCGTCGGCATAGGTCACCGTGACCAAGGCATTGGCAATGCGGCTCTGCATGTGGTTGGTAGACCCGGCCATCAGAAGGGCCACCCCGGAGGCACGCCCTTTCAAGGGCAGTTCAATGCTGTCGGGGTAGTTGTCGAACAGCGAGGTGTAGGCAATGTTATGTCCTTTGGCCGGCGAGCGGAACGGGGCGCCGCCCACCCTTATCAGTCCGCCGCTCACCTTGGAGCGGAACAGCGAGTCGTCAATCTCGGCCTTCAGGGTGGGATGGCACCACTCCCCCATGCCCTGCACGGGCAGCTGGAGCGTGGTGTAGGGCGGGCGCGGCGAGCGGTACTCATTGTTGAAGATGTCACTCACCCCGGCATTCAGCAGACCGTCCATGCACACAGGGACAAGACGCTTTCCCTCAAGCAGCGACAGGTCGGTGCACAGGGCCGCCGGCCGGCGTTTCTCAAGGGATGCGGCCGCAGTCTCGGCCACCGGAACAGGTGCGTTGTCCACAGGAAAGTCGACCTCAATGCGCTGGGTAAGGTCTGCCGACCCCACCACGTCGCGGAAACGTCCCTCACCGAGGTTCTGCCGGATGACTACCGTCAACGGACGGGCCATGCGCTGGGTCACCTCGTAGACAGCCTTGCCGCCTACGCGGTTAAAGCGGTAGTCAAGGTAGGGTGTGTGGATAGCGGCGCTGTCCCACGCGGCCGGGAAGCCTGGGCGGATGACCAGCCGGCCATGGAGGGCGTCGGGCACCACGCCGAACAGTCCCTGTATGAGGGTGCGCGCAGAAATGCCGATGCAGTCGCCGAAGTCGCGGTAGCACTCGCCGCGCGCGGCATCATAGAAACTCAGCTGTCCGAAGTTGGCCGGACTGTCACCGATGTACATCTGGTCCATGATGTTGGCCATCATCAGCTTGTAGCCGTCCTCGCTGCGCCCGGCCTCGAAATAGGCCAGCGCCGTGTGCATCACCTCGGCCGCGGCCACATTGTTGATGCTCCACGCATAGGGCAGCCAGTTGGAGGTGGACACCGTCGAGCCGTAGTTCCGGCCATCGGCAGTGACCACGGGGATGTGGGGCAGCGCCGTGTCGACATAGCAAGTGGCGCGGTACCACTGCTCTGGCGTGCCCACTCCGCAGTCAATGGGGGTGTAGACCGACCACAGTGCCGCACTCTCGTGCACGCGCCGAAGGCCCATCAGGTCCTGGTACTCACCCCAGTGCCCCGGCCCTTCAAGCCACAGGCGGCTGTTCATGGCTGCGGCGATAGCCTCAGCCTCGCGGCGGTAGGGTTCGGGGTTCTCGCCAATCAGTTCGGCGATGCGCGCCGCAAGCAGGTTGCCCCGGTAGTTGTAGGCCGACGAATGGGTCACGGCCCCGCCGCTATAATAGAGGGCGTCGCTGGCCCAGATGCAGCAATAGGCATCGTAAAGGTGGTCGTTGTCAGGGTCAAAGTTGCGCTTCTCCCAAGCCAGATGGGCCGTGATGACCGGCCACATCTTGCGCATATAGGCCGTGTCGGCATCATACTGGAAGTGCCAGAGCAGCTCATCCATATAGTTGAGGTTCATGTCGTAATGGTGCATCTGGTTGTTGCGCTCCGGGTTACGGCAGATATAGCCGTTGCTATACATCTGGGTGCCCCACTTCTTCTCGGCCCTTGCCATGTTCATCTTGGGGTCTTGCGACGGATGCGGATAGATGGGTGGCACGTCCGTGACCTGGCTTTTGGCATAGGCGTCGAAATGGGAGCGTGCGCGGTCGGGCCAGCCAAGGACATCGCCCAGATAGCCGGCGCGCCAGCCGGCCAGCGGCATCCGCCAGCCCACACAGCCATGCAGCCATGTCTTTCCGTCCCAGTCGCCGTCGGCGGCCACGGCCAAGGCTCCTCCAAGTGGATTGAGATAGGGGTCGGGGGTGGTGAAACGCACACGCGAGGCCAGCTTGCGGTTGGCTTCCAGGGTTTCTGCCCACAGCTTGTCAGCCTGCTCAAAAGGCATGGGGGCAACGCTGTCAAGCATTACAACAACATAGGCCACCCGCCGCTGGCTGTTGCACACGGCCTTTGAAACCACCAGGTTCTTGTTGGCCGGATGGGGGGCGAACACACCGGCCGGGTCGGCGCCCATGTCTCCGTTGCGGCGCATCCTCACCTTGTCTGTGATGGCACACACCCAGGTCTCTACATCAAGGGGCGACGAGGCTTGGCCGGTGGCGAAGCGGAAGATGGCCCCCTCGCTGCCGTGGAGGGCCTGCACCTCCAGGGACAGGCACGCCTGGCGGCCCGCGCCATCCCAGCGCCCGTCGGCCAGACTGTAACTGCGGCGCGCCTCCAAGTAGCCGGCACGGCACTTCTCCACGGTTTCCAGCGGCACACCGTTCACCCGGAAGCGGATGTTGCGGTGATGACCTTTCTTGAAAACGGCAAATATCGGCACGTCGCTCGTCTCGACCCGGTAGTCGGTATAGCCGCCGTAAAGTGCCCTGGTGTAGCGGTTTTTCCCTTGCCAGCACACCAGTTCGTCACCCTCGGGACGGTATTGCAACACGCGCTGCACGCCGCGCTTGGCCTCGTTGTTAGACTTAGACTCAATGAAGTCGCCCACCGATCGCTGGGCGCTTGCGCTCAATGACAGCGGTGCGAGCATGGCAAGGCAAAAGAGCCTGAACAAGCAGATTGGTTTCATCGTAGTTTTGTTTATGACAGCAAAGGTAATGCAAATCAGAGACAATGCAAAATAAAAGGACATGAAACAGCCTTTATCGTGCGTTGCCAGGGGGCCGCAAGGCTTGTTCAAAGGCTGCGCCAAGGACCAAGGGCCTGTCCCTGCATACAGCAATGGCTTTGCCTGGCCACGTCCAAAACCGGAACCGTAAGCCAGGCAAAGCCACACCTGTTTTAAGACGTCCCGGAAAGGGGACGAGTCATTTTATTCCAGGACAATCTTCCGGGACTGGTTCCCCATCTTCAGGATAAAGACACCGTGAAGGGCCGCGGTGTCAAAAGACACATGGGGCAGCAGTTCGGCCACCTTGCGGCCATCGGAGGTGTAAAGGACAGCCCGGCCCTGCTGGCCCAGATAGAGCAATGAATGATTCGCTGCCAAAACGCCATGGCTGCCATCTGACACCTGCGAGATAGCGGTACCCACCTTACTGCCTGTCACTGTAATGTCGTCAAGGCGGATGCCGCCGTCAGCCAGCAGGTCGGTCAGGTTGCTGGTAAAGGTCAGGTCCAGGCTGTTGGCCTGCGGCAGGGCGATGTTCTCCACCTTGGTCCATTTCTTCTTGCCCGTGTTAAGGTCAAGGCTGGCAAAGTCGGCAAGCAGCGCTTTCGCGCCGCCGTCCTTGGCGTATTCCACCTTCATCAGCTTCACATCATCGACTTTCTTTCCGAACGCACCGAAAGACAAGTTGAGTGAAGAGCGGTCTGCCGTGGAGATGCCGAGAATAGAGAACGAGGCGCAACCCTTGAAATAAAGGTTGCCGTCGCCCGAGGCGCCTTCGTAGTCAGAAGGGTTGTTGGAACGCACATTGACAGAGCTGCCCTCCAGCAACAGGGCGCTGGCAAACATGCTCGACGGATTCTCGCCCCACACATGGTCTTCCAGAAGCTCGTCCTTCTCTGAAGCGGGCGTACCAAACGTTTCCTTAAAGACAACCTCCTGTGCGCCGGCCGCAGATGCCACCACTGAAAGACAGGCTACAAACAGGCTTTTTGCGAAAGTAAAATTCTTCTTCATAACTAACACTAAATAAAAATGATGCAAAAACTGATTTTAAAAAAGTTACTGCAAAAGTAAGGGCTTGCCTTGGCGGTTCTGTTACAGAGCCGTTACAAAACCGTGACGTAACCCGATTGTAACACCAATGACACCGCGCCGCAACCTTGTGCCGATACTTTTGCACGCATATTTTTAAGGATAATAAAAACATGAACACGAAATTTCACTTATGCCTCGGTTTGGCGCTGGCTTCCTTAGCGTTGTCACAGAAAGCCCAAGCGCAAACCGAAGACATGACAAGCGAGGAGAAAAGCGGTGTCAAAGCTTTTGTACAAAACGGCAGGCTGCACTTTGCCACTGCCAACGGCAATTTCCACTGGTGGCTGGACAACCGCATCTACCTGGATGCCGCGGGCTATATTCCCACAGAGAGTGTTGACGGGCTGACTTCAAAGGCAAACAAAGACCTGGAGGAGGATGACGGGAAATTCAGGTTCAGCAATGGCGCCATCGTACGCCGCGCGCGCATTGCCGTCAAGGCAACCCTTTACAAGAAATGGTTTGCCGAGTTCGACATGGACTTTGCCTACGATGAGGCCACGGTGAAAGACATGTACATCGGCTACAAAATCAACGACCGCATGTGGGTGAAGGCCGGCCAGTTCAAGGAGCCGATGAGCATGGAGAGCTCGACAAGCTCCAAGTACCTGCAAAGCGCAGAGCGACCCATGCCTGTCGACATTTTCGCATCGGGCCGCCACCTCGGCGCGTCGCTCACCGCCTACGGCAACCACTGGTGGGCTTCGGGCGGTGTGTTCGGCGCCAAGGTCGACCTGCTTCAGAAAGAGCGCAACCGCGGCGATGACGGCTATGCCTTTACCGGGCGCGCAGCCATATCGCCTGTCAACAACGACGAGACCACCGTTCACATTGGCGGCTATGCCACCTACCGCACGCCCGACGCCAACGGCAACGAGCACAGGACGGTTGAGTTCCGGGGACTGCCCGAGAGCGAAGTGGACCGCCGACGGTTCGTGGATGCCGAGGTTGAAAACGTCAACCACTATTACACTTTGGGCTATGAGCTGGGCTTCCGCCACAACAAGTGGCTGCTCACCGGCGAGTATGTCTTCACGGGTATCAGCAGGTACGGCATCGGGAAGAACGACGAGGAATACTCGCTCAAGAACGCCACCTTCAACGGCTGGTACGCCAGCACATCCTATATGATTCTCGGACAGGCCCGGAGATATGCTGCCGACGACGCCGAGTTTGGCCCTATGCCGGTAAGGCGCAAGGGCGGCAACCTTGAGCTTGCCGCACATTACAGCACGGTCAACCTGAACGACTTCCACGACGCGCGCGCTGTCATCACGGGCGGCAAGGCCAACGCCTACTCGCTGTCCCTGAACTGGTATCCCAAGAGCAACCTGCTTGTCGGCCTGAACTACACTTTCATGGACAATGACAAGTTCGCCGACGCCAAGGGGCACATCAAAGCGGACGGGAAGCCTTTATACCTGAGCCGGAAGGACGGCATTGACTTCAACATCCTGCAGCTGAGGCTCATGGCCTTATTCTAAACAGATGGAATCACAGACGTTTAACAACAGCACCAAATAACAAGACAAACAATGAAAGCAAAATGTTTACTGATTGCGACAGCACTTTTCTCTGTGCTCACGGCCGGCTGCAAGAACGACAGCGAGGACGACATTCCCGGATGGGGCAACGGTCAAGAAAAGCCTGACACTGCATCGGCCTCACCGGGAGACAAGGGCCAGGTGGTCATCAACGAGGTGTGCGGCAAGCAAGACCCCGACGACGACTGGATTGAGCTGTACAACAACGCTGCCGAGGAGAAGAGCCTCAGCGGGGCTACGATTGAAAAGACTGACGAGGAGGGCAAGACCGAGACGATCTTCACCTTCCCTGACAATTACAAGATTGCGGGGCACGGATATGCTGTCATCGCCACTGTGAGCGGCGAGCTGTAGGCCGGCATTTCCAACAAAAAGGAGGTGGCTCTGGAAATCAGGGACAAGCAGGGCAACAGCATTGACAAGTTTGACAGGGACGCCAACATCGGCGAGGGCAAGACGCACAGCACGGGTGAGAGCTACGCCCGCGTTCCAAACGGGACCGGCAGCTGGAGAATCACCACAGCCACCCGTGGCGCTGCCAACAAGTAAACCGCACCATCTTTATAAAAAACAAGATTCATGAGCAACATCAAATTGTTTATCAGCAGGCTAACGGCCGTTAGCCTGCTGTTTTTCTTCCTGGCAGCCTTGGCCGCTGCCAAGGAGATACATTTCATCCACGTGTCAGACCTTCATTATGGGTTGTACCGCGATTTCCAAGGGAAAAAGCATGTGTCAGCACAAGAGGTCAACCGCACCCTGATTGACAGAATCAACGCCTTGCCGCAAGAGACAATTCCCGGCGACGGCGGCGTGGGGGCCGGAGAGGCCGTCGACTACGTCAACTTCATTGTCAACACGGGCGACATCGCCAACAGGATGGAAAAAGGTGTGCAGCCGGCAGCTGCATCATGGCGGCAGTTCATTACCGACTGGACACACCGCCTGACACTGAAAGACAACGCGGGGCGTCCCACGCCCATCTATCTTCTGCCGGGCAACCACGATGCGAGCAACGCCATCGGCTTCCACAGACAGCTGACGCCACCGACAGACGCGTCAAGCATTGCCGGCATCTACAACCTGATGATGCACCCGGCCAAACCGGCAGACAAGGCCACGTTCGACTATGCCAAAGACCGGATAGGCTACTCCGTAACCGGTGACGGCATACACTATGTGTTCGCCGGAATATGGCCGGACAGCAAAACCAGGGCGTGGATAGCGGCAGACATTGACACGCTGGCACCGGGCACGCCGGTCATTATCTTTGCACATGACCCGCCGGAAGTGGAGGCCAAGCATTTCATCAATCCCAACGGCAAACATGACATCAACGCCAGGGACAAGTTTGAAAACCTGCTCGCTGACACGGCAAGCGTGAAAAGCACCAAGCAGGAGCCGGCGGCTGAAAGAAGGCAGCTCGCGAATTTCGTCAAGGCGCACCCTTCCATCAAGGCCTACTTCCACGGACACACCAACTACAGCGAGTTCTATTGGTGGAAAGACGGCAAGGGACAGGACATCCTGCCCGTGTTCCGGGTTGACTCCCCCATGAAGGGCGAGCTGTCGGCCACCGACGAGAGCCTCCTGTCGTTCACATTCGTCACCATAGACACGGACAAGCGCCTGCTCACCGCCAGGGAATACCTGTGGAACAGCAAGCAAGCCCACTGGGGCAAGAGCATGACCATTAAGCTGGACCGGTAAAGCAGCGAACACACATCAGACCGCAAAATAAAACCGCCTGTCTCACGACAGGCGGTTTTGTAAAAACAAACTACTTAAAAACTAATCTACTAAAACAAATCAAAAAAAATATCTTCTGTGCGGCATGACCCGCATCAACGTGCTTATTTTCAAGTGCAAAGATAGAGAAATTCCATCTCACGCCAAAAAAATAGCATACTTTTTTCCTGCATTTCCACATAAAAAACGAGGGAGGCGGATGTCTGCCATCCGTCTCCCTCTTAATTGTTATGTGCAGTTAGCAATTTGCGCCAATTACATCATGCCGCCCATTCCGGGTGCACCGCCCATCGGCATAGCCGGCTTCTCCTCGGGTTTGTCAACAATGAGGCACTCAGTGGTGAGGAACATGCCTGCGATAGAGGCTGCGTTCTCCAGAGCCACACGGGCCACCTTGGCAGGGTCAATGACACCGGCCTTGCGCATGTCCTCATACTCATCGGTACGGGCATTGTAACCGAAGTCACCCTTGCCCTCGCGCACTTTCTGTACAACCACTGCGCCCTCGCCGCCTGCATTGGCAACAATCTGGCGGAGCGGCTCCTCGATGGCACGCTCAACAATGTTGATACCGGTCTGCTCGTCGGCGTTGGCGCCCTTGACATCCTTCAAGGCATCAAGCGCACGGATATAGGTTGTGCCACCTCCGGCAACGACACCCTCTTCGATAGCGGCGCGGGTTGCACACAGCGCATCGTCAACACGGTCTTTCTTCTCCTTCATCTCGACCTCGCTGTTGGCGCCGACATAAAGCACGGCAACGCCACCCGACATCTTGGCCAAACGCTCCTGCAGCTTCTCCTTGTCATAGGAGCTGGTGGTGTTGGCAATCTCGTTCTTAATCTGAGCCACACGGTCGGCAATGTTCTTCTTGTCGCCAGCGCCATTGACAATCGTAGTGTTGTCCTTGGTTACGGTCACCTTGTCGCAGGTACCCAGCATATCAAGCGTGGCCTGCTCAAGTTTCAAGCCCTTCTCCTCGCTGATAACCACACTGCCTGTAAGCACGGCAATATCCTCGAGCATGGCCTTGCGGCGGTCGCCAAAGCCAGGAGCCTTGACAGCGCAAATCTTCAAGCCGCCACGCAGACGGTTGACAACGAGCGTGGTGAGAGCCTCAGAGTCGACATCCTCGGCAATGACCAGCAGCGGACGGCCACTCTCGGCAGCGGGCTGGAGGATTGGGAGGAAGTCCTTGATGTTGCTGATTTTCTTGTCGTAAATCAGGATGTAAGGATTTTCCATCACGCACTCCATCTTGTCGGCATCGGTAACGAAGTAGCCGCTCAGGTAGCCACGGTCAAACTGCATACCCTCAACGACATTGATATAGGTGTCGCGGCTCTTGCTCTCCTCGATGGTAATCACGCCGTCCTTGCTCACCTTGCGCATGGCGTCGGCAATGAGCTTGCCTATCTCGGGGTCGTTGTTGGCCGACACTGTGGCCACCTGCTCAATCTTGGCATAGTTGTCATCCACTTTTTCGGCTGTGCTCTTGATGTAGCCAACCACGGCGTTAACGGCCTTGTCAATGCCACGCTTCAAGTCCATGGGGTTGGCACCGGCGGTCACGTTCTTCAGGCCCACATTGACAATGCTCTGTGCAAGGATGGTGGCTGTCGTCGTTCCGTCGCCGGCATCGTCACCGGTCTTGCTGGCCACGCTCTTGACAAGCTGTGCGCCAGTGTTCTCAAAGTGGTCTTCAAGCTCCACTTCCTTGGCCACGGTCACACCGTCCTTGGTAATCTGAGGTGCGCCAAACTTCTTCTCGATAATCACATTGCGGCCCTTGGGACCAAGTGTAACCTTTACTGCATTTGCCAACTGGTCAACGCCCTTCTTGAGAACGTCACGGGCATCAATATTGAATTTAATCTCTTTTGCCATAATTGTAAGTGTTTAAAAATTGTCGATTAACCTTCGATAATGGCCAGAACATCGCTCTGACGCATCATCAGATATTTCTGTCCTTCATATTCCAATTCTGTGCCCGAATACTTTCCGTAAAGCACTTCGTCACCTTCCTTGAGCACCATCTCGTCGTCTTTGGTTCCCTTTCCTGTGGCAACAATCTTGCCGTGCAGGGGTTTCTCCTTGGCAGTGTCAGGAATAATGATTCCACCAACTTTCTCTTCTGCGGGTGCAGGGAGTACAAGTACTCGGTCTGCTAATGGTTTAATGTTCATAATGCTATAATTATTAAATGTTTGTTTCATCAACATGAATATGTCGGCAGTTTCAGACTGTCTGCCTCTCTTATAGCGAAAACCGTGCCACAGCATGGCTTGGCAAGCCGCACACGGCACGGAACTGCCAGTTTGGCAGTCTCATTCCGCCAAGTGTGCCAGCTGTCGAAACATCAAGCCCGAATCGGCCGTCTGGCCGAAAGAGGCATTTGCATTGGGTTACCCCCTGCCTTAAGTCCCTTGCCACCGGCTTCGTTGGCCATCTTGCTGCCAGCAGCGACGCGTCGCAGCCCGCCATGGCTTCACCACAGCCGTTGCAACCTGCCCGAAACAGGCAGCAACCTGTGACGAAACCTGATGACCTGCCCGGGCCAAGCCCGGCCAAGCTCCAGAATGCGAAAAAGGCCTTTCAGAGACGAACGGAACAGGCCGGAATTGGCAAAAAAGCCGGGTGCCGCTGCAAGACTGCCACTTCCGGCTCGCCATTCGGTGCGTTTCGGCGTGCAAAACTGCCCGAATGGCACGCGGGAACGGGCCGTTTCGCCACATGGAACGAACCGTTCCAGCACGCCATTCGGTGCGTTTCAGCGTGCGAAGCTCCCAAGGGGGCCGAAATGGCCGATTCGGGGAAAATGGCTGTTTTGGCAGCCTTTTGTTTTGTATTGTCTTCGGTTTGCATTACCTTTGCAGATGATAAGCTGCGCTCGGCAATCGGAGAGCAAGCCCGCACTGCCCTCGCCGGCATTATCATTGCACAAGAGGAAAACGAAAGGAACAAGACTTATGCACACAAGTGACAGTATTGTTATCATCCCGACCTACAACGAGAAGGAGAACGTCGAGAAAATCATCCGGGCCGTATTTGGCCTGGAAAAGTGCTTTCACATCCTGATTATTGACGACGGGTCACCCGACGGCACCGCAGCCATTGTCAGGCGGCTGATGGCAGACGGGCTCTCCGACCGGCTGCACCTCATTGAGCGCGAGGGCAAGCTGGGGCTGGGGACGGCCTACATCAGGGGGTTCAAATGGGCGCTGGAGCACGGATATGAATACATATTCGAGATGGACGCAGACTTCAGTCACGACCCCAACGACCTGCCACGGCTCTACGCGGCCTGCCATGACGAGGGCTACGACATGGCCATCGGCTCGCGGTATGTGTCGGGAGTGAACGTTGTGAACTGGCCCATCGGGCGCGTGCTCATGAGCTATTTCGCCTCAAAATACGTGCAGCTGGTCACCGGCTTCAAGGTGAACGACACTACTGCCGGCTTTATATGCTACAAGCGCCGCGTGCTCCAGACAATCGAGCTGGACAAGGTGAGGTTCAAGGGCTACGCATTCCAGATAGAGATGAAGTTCACCGCCTATAAGATTGGCTTCAAAATCAAGGAGGTGCCCGTCATCTTTGTCAACCGCCGCGAGGGCACGAGCAAGATGAGCGGCGGCATCTTCGGCGAGGCTTTCTTCGGGGTGATGCGGCTGCGGCTGGACGGCTGGCTGCGCAAATACCCCAAGCCGGCTGACTGAGCCCAGGCCGGCCACCAGAAGGGAAAGGCGCCCCGGGCGGAATCCGACGGGCCTATGGGCCTGAACGGCGGCGCCGCCAGGGGCATGACAGTAAGGTAACGCCCTCCATCGTGGAATGAACGATGGAGGGCGTTGCCTTTACCAGCTACTGCCAGCCCAAACCGGCCAGCGGACTGAAAGTGCCAAGAGAATGGGATGGCTCCGTCATCTGCCGCCGCACTTTTCATTAAACGACAATTCCGAAATGGCCAGGGTGGCGCTCTTGCCCGATGCGGTGGACACCTTGGACTTGGCGGCCAGCTCGGTCATTGACCCGAAAGCCTCCTTGACCGTGGCCGGACCGACCATGCGAATCTCGTAGGTTGCGGCTTTCACCGGCTTGTCTATATCCAGATAGTTGTCGCCAAGGCACTTTTGCGTGTAGCCCTCCCACACCAGTTGCGACTTTCCGTCATCGGTGACGGCGAAGATCTGGAGCGGGTAAGAGGTGGAGCGGAAGTTGTTCATGCGGAGAACGACCTGCGCAATCTCGGCCGGACGTGCCAGGGTGACACGGAACCAAGCGTGGTCAAGGCGGCCGTCAGACTTCCATGTGGTGTTCTCAATGTCGTCGTTGAGACGATGGAGGTCTGCGGCATTGGAGGGCGACTCGAAACGGGCCACATCCACCGTGTTGTACTTTTGGGTGTAAGAGGGGGTCACCGGGGTCTCGCCACGGTCCAGGCAGAGGGGCAGCTGGTTCGCCCAGTCGGCCTCGACGGGCTGTCCGGCGGCATCCACGTAGAAGCCTCCGCTCACGGGGCAGGCCGCTGTGGCCACCTCGATGGTCTGGCTGGGATAGGCGTCCGAGCTTGCGGTCAGCCTGACCGCGCCCGGCGAGGTGGTGGAGCGCACCATCACGCGGATGACACCGCCCTCGAGCATCAGGTCGTGCGAGCCAATGCCGTTGGTGTCCTTTGAGTGGCCACCCTCGGAGACGATGCCAAGCTCGCCCGAAGGCCTGGCCTCCGCGTTGTGCTTTCTCTCCTCGTCAGACACCACTCCAGACACGCCACCGATGTAGGTGCCCTCACCCGACACGTCAAAATGCACCATGTCGTGGGCCAGCGGGTGGCGGCGGCCCTCACGGTCAACGGCCTCCACCTCGGCTATGCGCACATCGGCGCCATCGGCACGGAACGCCGGAGTGCCTGTCTCTATCCACCGCAAGCGCAGCGCCACCGGCTTTCCAACTGTCGAAACCTCGGCGCCGCCGGCCTTGAGGCCGTCTTTCCAGGCCACAGCCTTGAGCGTGCCTGGCTCCCATGCCACATCCTTGAACGTGAAGAGGAAGTTCTGCGAACGCTCCCCCCTGCCCAGCGAGCGGCCATTGAGGAAGAGTTCCACCTCGTCGGCCGAGCTGCACACGTAGACCGGCTTGACAGTGCCAGGCTCGTAGTTCCAGTGCCCGATGATATAGGTGCGGCAGCTGTCAAGGTCAACCCAGCCATCCCACATCACCTGGTGGCAGAACCATGAGTCCTTGGGAATGCGCATGGCGTCAACGTCTCCGCTGGTACGGTAGTTCTTCTCACCCCTGGCATGGGTGTTAGAGTCGGAGAAGATGATTTTCGCACCGCCAGCGTTGACGCGCCGCCCGGTTCCGGGGCGGGCTATCCAGTATTCGTTCCAGCGCACGATGTTCTCGACGGCCAGCCCGTCCTGGTTGTGGTTGTAGGCCACGGTGCGGTCTCCGCGGTAGAGGGGGCCTTCACCCTCCTTGTGGTAGGGGTACGACCACCGGTCCCAGTAGCGGCGGATGCCCTCGTCACGGTTATACTCCATCATCACCATAGGCTTGCCGGCGCTCTTGTTGACGTAAAGCATCTCGCCGCCATACTCAGCCACCTTGGAGTCGAGCATGTTGCGGCTGCCGATGGCACGGCCGCCATGAGGGTCGTACCGGTCGCGGACAGCCTTTAGCTCGGCCATGTGCTCCTCGGAGATATTGTTGTTTCCGCCCTCATAGAAAATGACGGAGGGATTGTTGCGGTTGTAGATTATCGCATCGCGCATCAGCTCGACACGCTGCTGCCAGCGGCGGCCTGTCACATCCTTCTCGGCATCGCCGGCCGGCATCGCCTGCAAAAGGCCGAGGCGGTCAAGCGAGCGGATGTCCTGCTTGGAGGGTGTCACATGCATCCAGCGGAAGAAGTTGCCGTTGCACCCCAGCACCATGGCGTTGCTGAAATCGCTCATCCATGCGGGCACCGAGATGCCCAGCGCCGGCCACTCGTTGGTGGAGCGCTGCGCGAAGCCCTTGAGCTGGAGTGCGCGCCCGTTGAGTTTCACCATGCCATCGCCAAACGCGGTTGTTCTGAAACCTGTCTGTATGCTGGCCACATCAGCAGTGACCTTGCCACGCTTCCGCCCTGCGGGCACCGCCTCTATAAACGACTTTACGGTGTAGAGATAGCCATAGCCCCACGACCACTGGTGGATGCCGGCCACTTCGCCGCTCGCTTTCATCACCACGGTGTCACGGGGAGCCACCTCGCGCCGTTCGCCCTCAAAGCGGCTCACCTCACGCCCGTCCTTGTCGAACAGCGCCACGCGGTGGGTCACTGTCTGGGTCTCTCCGGTGCTGTTCACCACCTGTGTCTCACAGTTCACACGCCATGTGCGCGAGGAGGGGTCGGTCTGCTCGCCATACACATAGACACCCGTCGTGCCAAGGTTGGAATAGAGCGGGAGGGTCTGATAGACCGGCTCCATGACATGAAGCCACACGTTCTTGTTGAGGCCGCCATAGTTGCAATAGAAGTTTTTGTCGTTCCACTGGAAAGTGGAGCTTTTCTCCGCGCCGCCGCCTTTGCCATCGGCCTTGGGGTGGTCACGGTACTTCCAGTCACTGTCCACATAAACAGCCAGGACGTTGTCACCCTTATATTTAATATAAGGTGTAAGGTCGAAGCCAAAGGCCATCACACCGTTTTCGGCCCAGCCCAGTTCATGGCCGTTGATGAACACGCGGGCGCCGAAGCGGGCGCCCTCAAACTCCACGACCACGCGCTTGCCCCTGGCCGACCGCGGCAGCACGAAATGCTTGCGGTACCACATCACCGTGTCAGAAAGTTCGCTGCAGACGCGCGAGAAAGCCTCAGACTGGTTCCAGGCATAGGGAAGGGTCACCTTCTGCCATCCGCTGTCGTCCGTCTTGCCTGACGCACCATCGGGCTGTCCGCCCACACTCAGCAGCCAGCCGGCATTAAAGTTGTAGCGGTCAGACGCCATTGCACACTGTGTCGCGGCGAGCAGGAACAGCGATACGGCTGCGGCTGCCATGCGACAACGCCTAAAAAGAATTTTCATAAGTAGATTTTTTAATAAGTAGATGTTCAAATGTTATTCTGAAACTGTCAAGTGTTGTCGGGAGAGAGGTACTGCGGATCCAAGCCGCTCTTCACGGCATCGTAGCTCTGGCGCATCAAGGCCCTCACGTTGTCGACACCCTTTCCCGCCGGGCTGATGGGCTTGTGGATGACCATGCTCAGCCGGTGCCACTTCACGAAGCACTGGCCGGAGCGCGGCAGCACCTCAAACGGCCCGTTGATGGTGATGGGCACCACCGGCAGCTGCAGCTCGTCGGCCAGCATGAACGCCCCTTTCTTGAAAGGTGACATCCTGCCGGTAAAGGTACGCGCGCCCTCGGGGAACACAAAGAGGCTCATGCCGCTGTCCAGAGTGCGGCGGGCCTGCTCGTAGGTTTCCCACACCTTGCTTGGCCCGCGCCTGTCAACGAATATCTGGTGTGACATCTTGCAGGCAAATCCCACAAAGGGTATCTTGCGGATTTCGCGCTTCATCATCCACTTGAAATTGCGGCACAGGAAGCCATAGACCAGAAAGATGTCAAAGGCTCCCTGGTGGTTGGCCACAAACACGTACGACTGTCCGGGCTCAAGGTGCTCGCGTCCCTTGACCGTAACGGGGAGCAGGAACAGCCTGACGATGGCCCTGGACCACCACTTGCCTGGGTAATACCCCCAGTAGTGGCCGTCGCCAGCAAGACAGCCCAACGTCACGGCCAGGGCTGTGATGACAGTGGCCACGACAAGCAGGGGCACTGCCACGAGCAACTGGTAAATGCGATAAAGGTATTTCATTGTCTGAGGATTGGTTAGCGGTTTGCGTCAGCTGGCCTTCGGAGCCCCGCGCCTGAGGGTGATGACCACTATCTCGCCCGGAACGCCGAAGCGGAAAGGCAGGAAGCCGCCAAGTCCGGTTGACACATTGAGCGCGCGGCCATCGGGCATGGTGTAAACGCCGCCCCACTCACGGAAGAACAGGGAGGCCGGCGACCAGCCGAAGAGTTCGAACTGCATGGCATGGGTGTGGCCGCTGAGGGTCAGCTGCGCGCCACACTGGGGCAGAATCTTGCGCCGCCACGCCGTGGGGTCGTGCTGGAGCATGATGATGTAGCTGTCCATTCCCAGTCCGCTCAGCGTGGAGGGCACATCGCCCCGCTGGGGGAAGTGGCGGCCGTCACCGTCGTTCTCCATGCCCGCGACGACAATAGAGTCGGCTCCTCGGCGAATCTTCAGGTGGCTGTTGTCCAGCAGGTTCCACCCCAGGTCATGCTCCACGGCCTTCAACTTCTCAAGATAGTATTCCTTGTCAACGACCGAAGCCTGAACATATATGGGATAGTCGTGGTTGCCCATCACCGAGTACACGCCGTCGCGCGCATGGATGCGGCTGAGGATGCCCTGCACGGGATAGACCTCATCGGGCTTGAGGTTCTGCAAGTCGCCGGTGAACATCACGGCATCGGGCTCCAGGGCGTTGATGGTGTCTACCGCTCGCCGGAGGTAGCCGCGGCGCGACTTGTCGAATGTGCCGGCGTGCAAGTCGGAAAAGTGCACCAGCCGGTAGCCGTCAAACGCCCGGGGAAGCGACGGCGAGCTGACGGTGACCCGCCGGACAGTGAGCAGCCTGGGGCCAACGAAGGTTCCCCACAGCAGGACGTACCACAGGACAGGCACAAGCAACAGGCCCACGGCAACGCCGTAGTTGCGCCGGCTGCGGAACAGCCGTCCGAGCACGCCGCCCACAGCAGCGCAGAGGGAGAACAAAAAGAGGGGGATGACGACCAGCCCTAACAAGAAGAGATAGGCATTGACCGCTCCCATGTCGGACGGGACAAACTTCCGCGAGCAGCCCAGCAGCAGGGTCCAGACGAGCATCAGCAGACAGGGAATCCACCAGAGCAGCCGGTACAGCCGCCCCACCCCGCGGCGGCGCAGCCAGCACAAGTCAACGTAAAGGAACGGCAGCAGGACCAGGGGGAGCAGGACAAAGAGTATTCTTGAAATCATATTGCACTACAGGGGTTTGGCTGTTGTACTGTGGGCCACCATTCCGCCCAGGAACTTGCGGAGCAATTCGACCGGGAGTCCGCGGCGGCCGGCATAGTCGGCCAGCTGGGTCTCGTCGATGGAGCCGATGGTGAAGTAACGTGCCTCGGGGTGAGCGAGCATCAGTCCGCTCACGCTGGCATGGGGAATCATGGCGCCGCTCTCGGTCAGACGGATGCCGATGTCAGCGAGATGAAGCAGCCGGTCAATGAGAAAGTTGACACTGGTGTCGGGCAATGACGGATAGCCCACAGCCGGCCGTATGCCCTGGAAACGCTCGGCATGGAGCTGCTCCACGGTAAGGCGCTCGTTGGGGGCGTAGCCCCAGTCTGTGCGGCGCACCTGCTCGTGCACGCGCTCGGCGGCGGCCTCGGCCAAACGGTCGGCCAGCAGCTGCGCCATCATTTTCTGATAGTCATCATGGCCGCTGTCGGTCACCACCGAGCGGTCTACTGACGTGGCGAAGACACCCACCGTGTCGGGCACGCCCTGTTCCACCGGCCGCACAAAGTCGGACAGGCAGAGACAGGGCTTCCCTTTCTCGGCATGCTGCTGGCGCAACAGGGGGAGCCGCTCTCCGTTGAGCAGCAGGTCGTCGCCATCGCCATAAGCCTCGGCCAAGAGGCAGAGGGCATAGGCATGGTAGCGTCCGTCCATGTCGCCGAGCAGCCGCTCGGCCTCGGCGCGCAAGCGCCGCCGCTCGGCCCTGTCGGTCACCTGCCAGGCATAATAGAAATACCTCCAGTTGATGTAGGGCACGAGCTGGCTGATGGAATAGGTCACTTTCTTGGGCTGTGTCATGCGCTTTCCGTGTTCGGTCATCTGAATACGACTGCCTGTCCCTTGTAGCTACGGTCTACCACGCCGTTGCGGCAGACCATGTGCCCGTTACACCATGTGCACTCTACCCGCCACGAATAGGCATGGCCCTCCACCGGGCTCCAGCCACACTTGCTCTCGATGATTTCCGGGGTGACACGCCAGGGCTCTCCGCGGCGCACCAGCACGAGGTCGGCCTTGTAGCCCCTGCGGATGTAGCCGCGCCCTCTCACTCCAAACAGCCGGGCGGGGTTATGGCACATCAGCTCCACCAGGCGCGGCAGCGAAAGCACCTTTAGGTCAACCAGCTCGAGCATGGAGACCAATGAGAATTGAATCATGGGCATGCCCGAGGCCGCCGTGACACAGCCGCCCCGCTTCTGCGACAGCAGGTGGGGGGCGTGGTCGGTAGCCACGACGGCGATGCGCCCGTCGGTGAGCGCATGGCGCAAGGCGTCACGGTCTGCGGCGGTCTTGACCGCCGGGTTCACCTTGATCCGCGCTCCAAGCGTGGCATAGTCGGCATCGGAGAAAAGCAGGTGGGCCACTACGGCCTCAGCCGTAATGCGCGAAGAGCTGCCCGTGGGTATCAGTTCCAGTTCGCGGGCCGTACTGACATGAGCCACATGGAGGCGCGCCCCGGTGCGCAGGGCCAGCTCAACGGCACGCCTGGTGCAGCGGTAGCAAGCCTCCTCGCTGCGGATGGCGGGGTGCAAGCTCACGTCGGGGTCGGGACCGTAGAGGGCCTTTGCCCGCTCCATATTCCGGCTGATGAGCTGCGTGTCCTCGCAATGCGCCATGACGGGGAGACCGGTGCGGGTGAAAATACGGTTCAGGGCTGCGTCGCTGTCCACCAGCATATTGCCGGTCGACGACCCCATAAACAGCTTGATGCCGGGCACACTGTGAGGGTCAAGCTGTTCTATCTCATCAGAATTGCCGTTGGTTGCGCCGAAGAAGAAGGCATAGTTGACATGGCTCTTGGCCGAGGCCAGTGCCCGCTTGCCGGCCAGTGCAGCCAGCGAGGTGGTTTGGGGAACGGTGTTGGGCATGTCGAAATAGGTGGTCACACCGCCCGCTGCAGCAGCCCGGCTCTCACTTTCAATGTCAGCCTTGTCAACCAGTCCGGGCTCGCGGAAATGTACGTGGTCGTCAATCACGCCAGGCAGCAGGCAGCTTCCCCGGGCGTCAATCACGCGGTCAGCAGCCATGCCAGTGCCGACACCCTCGCCGGGTGCCACCGCAGCAATCTCCTCTCCGTCTACCAAGACAGAGCCGGCAAACGCGCGGCCCTCATTGACCACCAGGGCATTGTCAATTCTTGTCCTCATCATTCCTGTAGCACGCTGCCCGCAGGAACGGCTGCCGGGCCGGCACTGTCCGCCTGACGCCCGGCGGCAGACTGTTCGGGGTCAAGGCCCTGCATCTTCGCCTCGTTCTCCGATGCGGTCTGGTAATAATCCTTCACGTAAGGGTCGCGCTTGAATTTCTCGGTGGCCTTGCTCATGATGTCCTCAATCTGGGGGGTGAGCACCGGATACTTGAAGCCGCAGGTAATCGCCATGAAGCCCCACGGGCCGAGCACATTGTCAAAGTTGTCCACGATAAAAGCGGTGACCAGCCGGTCTTCCTCTTTCATGATGCGCGCCTCCTCGCCGGCGAGCTTCTCGTTGATCACGTGCTCGTCAATGCCGTCAAGCATCATCTGGCTCTGCCGGTGCGACAGTTCGGACAGCTGGTTGTCCAACTGCTTGTGCCTGTCGAGAAACTCATACAGCCTGTCGTTGAGCGGCGTTCCGCTCACCACCTGGCTTGCATTGCCGATGGTGATGCTGATATCCCCCCTCTCAAGCACGATGGGAAGGATGCTCTCGTCGCCCATGAAGAGGTTGGCGATGCGCACCGTGTCAAGCACACCGCTGAACATAAACCGTCCGTGCAGCACGTCACAGGAGTCTATTGTCTTCACCCCGTCGCCCTTGTTGGTCCTGAGGTAGAGCTTGCTCCCGTCAAGCGAGGACACCGAAGAGGAGCCTTGCACGTTATAGGAGTTGGCACACGACACCATGCAAGCGGCCGTCACTAAGAGTATGATGATTCTGTTCATATCCGGTCTTCTGTTTTACACGATACTATGCTTCAAATGTACGATGTTCTGCCGATATGGGAAAATAAATTCATGCTATTTAAAACTATGCCGCCGACTTTTAGCTTTTTTTTGCCTCCCTGTCCAGCTCGCGCCCCATCCTGTGCGTGGCGTAGAGCTGCAGCACGGCAGCCACCAGCAAGGTAAGCACCCAGTTGTTGTGGACATACTGCACGTATGACAGGTAGTCCAGCCGGAAGAGGTTGAGGCTGTCGACAAACATCAGCACGGCGGTCAGCAGGAAGAGCACGTCGCTGAGCAGCATGATCCTGCGGAGGCGGCGCACGACAAAGCTGCCGCCCCTGTACTTCTGCTTGAACTGCATCAGGGAAAAGGCCAGTGCGCCCATTGAAAAGAGGTAGGGGGCCCACGGCCTGGCAAGCACGCTGGCCCCGCTTCCTATCACCATCAGCACGCCACCAAGGAGGAAGATGGCGCTCTCTGTTTTACTCAGTTGGTCCATTTTCGGTAGGTTGAGACTTTCGTTTGTCATCACTCAGCACAAAGATGTCCTCGTCTTCAGCCTTCATGAAATAGCGCTCGCGGGCTATTTTCTCGATGGTCTTGGGGTCGGTGTCAAGCAGCCGGATCTGGCGCCGGTCGGCCTCGTACCGGGCACGCTGGCGCGCAATCTCCTCACGCAGCTCGCCAATCTGCCTCCGGTTGTTAAAGTGATTCCACACGCTGTTCTCGTCAAGGAAGCCGACAAGGAGCACTCCCAGCAGAACAACGACAATGTATTTCAATGACTTGTAGCGGCGGAATGTGTTCCACACACGGCCCAGCCTGGCCAAAGGCTCTCTGCTCATCTTGTGAAAAGGGTAATGGTGCTTGCAAAGTTAATGCAAACACGAGAGAAAACCAAATAAAAGTGGCACTTTCGGTTTAGGTTTCATCTCGCGTTTGCAGCAAGCGCGGCAGCGTGACGGCCGGGATCAATAGCCGTCACCGTTGATTTTCAGGTTCTTGGTCACGCAGTTGGCTATCAGTTTCTTGTCGAAAGCCACTTTCTCGTCGGTCACCACGCAGTTCTCGAAGGTGAAGTCGGTAAGCCTGTACTTGTCCGAGCGGCCCACGTCAAAGAAGTTCTTGCTTTTCACCTTGATGTTTCTCACGGTGATGTTGTTGCAGGTTGACAGCGGCATGTCGTCGCGCTTCTCGGGCTTGAAGAACTGTGTCCAGGGGCGCACCACGAGGAAGCTGCTGCACGTGCCGCTCACATTCTCGACCGTGACATACTCATAGTGCTGGGGCGTGTCGGGGCGCATCTTCAGCCAGAGCACCCTGTTGGCGCTGGCAAAGGTGCAGTTGCGCAGGATGACGTTGCGGTCGTGAAGCGACTCGCTGCCCAGGGTGAGGCATCCGTGCACGCGGCCATAGGTGCAGTTTTCGATGATGATGTTCGAGTTTGGCCCGTTGTTGGGGTCGGTGTCGGCCCAGGTGCCCTTGCCGCCCTTGAGCACCACGGCGTCGTCGTTCACACTCATGTAGCAGCCGCGCACCAGCACGTTCTTGCACACGTCAATGTCAATGGCGTCGCTGCTGGGGGCCTTGACACCGCTGGTGGGCGCATAGATGTAGCAGCCAAGGTAGCGCACATACTCGCACTTGTAGAGGTGGTTGGTCCAGAATCCGCTGTTGACGAGCCGCACATCCTGCACGGTGACATTGCGGCTGTTGGAGATGTAGACCAGCCGAGGGCGCATGGCCTCCAGGTTCGTACACTGGCGGTTGATTTGCCGGCGTATCCAGAACTCCTCCCAGAAGCTGCGCCCGTTGCCGTTGATGGTGCCCCGGCCCGCAATGGTGAAGCCGTCGGTGCCGTCGGCGTTGACCAGCGCGGCAAAGTATTTCAGGGTCTGCCCCTCCATGCGCGTGGTGGTCACCTTGTAGTCGCGGATACGGTCACTGCCCTTGAGCACGCCCTGCTCCTCGACCAGCAGGTTGACACTCTGCCTGAAGAAGAGGGAGCCGCTGAGGAACACACCCTTTGGCACCACCACCACGCCACCGCCATCCTTGGCGGCACGGTCGATGACGGCCTGTATGCGCTCGGTCTGCACAATGGTGGAGTCGGTCGAAACGCCATAGTCGGTAATCACATAGCGGCGGCCCAGGTTGTCTGGGCTCACCTTGGTGGTGTCACTGAACCACGCCGGCACCGGTGTGCCATCGGGAAACAACTGCTGTTTCTGTCTTTTCTTGCCCATCATGGGCACGCTCACCATCAGGAGCGCCAATGCAAGTAATCTGATTTTCATAGATAGTTTTCGTTTGTTATTACTCTTCTTCAACCTGTTTGAACCAGCCAAAAGGGGGAATTTAAGCCACCTTTTCTCCCTTTAGTGCTGCAAAGCTAACACTTTTTCTTGATAAACGGTGCCACAGTAAGATGGATTTTGAAATATTCAGGCAGACAAAAACAGACAGGCAGCTGGCAAAACAGCCGTTTCCGGCTTGCGAAACGGTCTGTCATGCGGCCTGAAACGGCCCATATCGCAGCCTGAAACGGCCCATATCGCAGCCCGAAACGGCCCATGTCGCAGCCCGAAACAGACCGTTCGGGCACGAGACACCGATTTTGCAAGCCGGAAACGGCCGTTCGGCATTTGCTCTTGCAAAGGTACAAGCGCTGCACAGATTAGCAATAACCGGGGCAAACTGCACCTTATTTATATTATTAGAGACTGTTTCGCGGCCATTTATTTTGTATTGTCTGCGGTTTGCAGTACCTTTGCATAGGATATGGCGGCGCCCGGCAATAAAAGAGCAAGCTCGCATTGCGCGCGCCGGCACTATCCTCATGGAGAGAACACCAACAACGGTAAGAATATGAAAGAGTTTATCAAATACACCTTGGCCACGGTGACCGGCATCGTGCTGCTGTGCACCTCTATGGCTGTCCTTGGCCTGTTTTCAGTTTTCGCAATGTTGGCAACAGGAAGCTCAACGCCCAAAGTCGCGCCAAACTCCGTGCTGGCCATCAAGCTGTCGGGCACGGTCGAGGAGCGGGCCAACGACAACATGACCCCGGTGTTCAGACTGATGGGCAGCGACATGGAGACCATGGGGCTTGACCAGATTGTGGGGGCCATCCGCAAGGCTAAGGGCGAGGGCAACGTCAAGGGCATCTACATCGAGGCCGGGCCGGTGACCTTTGACTCCCCGGCAACGGCCGCCGCCATCCGCAAGGCCCTGGCCGACTTCAAGAAAAGCGGCAAGTGGGTGGTGGCCTACGGCGACGAGTACACACAGGCCGCCTACTATATCGCCTCGGTGGCCGACAAGGTTTACCTGAACACAACGGGCATGATTGACTTCCGCGGCATGGGAAGCAAGATAATGTATCTCAAGGGGCTGTACGACAAGATCGGAGTGCGCTACCAAGCCACGCGCGTGGGCAAGTACAAGAGTTACGTGGAGCAGCAGACACGCACCGGCATGAGCGCCGAGGACCGCGAGCAGCGCACGGCCTACCTCAGCGGCATCTGGCAGGCCATGCTGCGCGGCATCGCAGCCAGCCGCAAGGTGAGCGCCAAGGCCCTTGACGGCTACGCCAACGACAGCATCCTGCTTTTTGCCGACCAGAAGGACTACCAGAAGATGAAGCTGGTGGACAAGCTGCTCTACCCCGAGGAGCTGCAGCAGGAAATCAAGGGCCGCCTGGGACTGGAAAAGGACGATGACATCACGCAGGTTTCGGTGACAGACATGGGCGCGCTGCCCGAGCCACACGACGGCGAGGGAGACGAGATTGCTGTCTATTACGCCGTTGGCGGCATCACCGACCAAGACATAAGCGCAATAACAGGAGAGCAAGGCATCGTGGGCCGCACCATGGCTGAAGACCTCGGGGCGCTGGCCGACGACGACAATGTCAAGGCCGTGGTGATCAGGGTCAACTCGGGGGGCGGCAGCGCCACGGCCTCCGAACAGATATGGCACGCCGTGAAAAAGCTAAGGCAAAGGAAGCCGGTGGTGGTGTCCATGGGCGGCATGGCGGCCTCGGGCGGCTACATGATCAGCTGTGCGGCCAACTATATCATTGCAGAGCCACAGTCAGTCACGGGGAGCATCGGCATCTTCGGCCTCATCCCGAATGTCAGCGGGCTGATGACCGACAAGCTTGGCATCACATTCTCCGAAGTGGGCACCAACAGGTACACCAATGCCATGGAGAACCTTACCATGGACAAGGACAACACAGACGTGCTGAACATGATGCAGACATACGTTGACCGCGGCTACGACCGCTTCCTGGCCATTGTGGCCGACGGTCGGAAAATGACCAAGCGCCAGGTACACGCCATCGCCCAGGGACGGGTGTGGCTGGGTGCTGACGCGGCCCGGATCAAGCTGGTTGACCGGCTGGGATCACTTGACGACGCGGTGGCCAAGGCGGCCAGCCTGGCCAAGGCCGGGAGCTACCACACTGCCAGCTACCCGGCTCAGAGCAGCTGGTGGGAGACGCTGCTGCAACAGCAGATGGGCAGCGGCAACTACCTGGACGCCGGCATGCGCGAGCTGCTGGGCAGCAACTACGGCGAGTGGGTGGCGCTGCGCACGGCAGACAAGCGTGGCAGGCTGCAGGCGGCCCTTCCTTTCAGTGTCACCATCGAATAGGCAGGTTCATGGAAGGCGATTTCATCAGAATCAACGAATGGATGCTTCCGTTCAGCTATGTCTATGGCTGGGGGGTGAAACTGCGCAACCTGCTCTTTGACATCGGCGTTCTGAAAAGCCGCAGCTTCAGCGTGCCGGTCATCTCCGTGGGCAACATCACGGCCGGGGGCACGGGAAAGACCCCGCACGTGGAATATCTCATCAACCTGTTGCACAACAAGTTTAATGTAGCAGTGCTCAGCAGGGGCTACAAGCGAAAGAGCAAGGGCTTCGTGGTGGCCAACAGCAAGTCGACCGTGGCAGAGATTGGCGACGAGCCTTACCAGATAAAGGCCAAGTATCATGATGTCACGGTGGCCGTTGACCGCAACCGCTGCCACGGCATTGAGCAGCTGACCGCAAGCGCAGGCCGCGGCGAGGCTGCCGCAAACAAGCACAGCGACATTGACGTGGTGCTGCTTGACGACGCGTTCCAGCACCGCTACGTCAAGCCCGGCATCAACATCCTGCTGGTGGACTACCACCGGCTGATCATCTACGACAAGTTGCTGCCCGCGGGGCGGCTGCGCGAGCCGCTGTCGGGCAAGAACAGGGCGGACATCGTGATTGTAACCAAGTGTCCGGCCGAGCTGAAGCCCATGGAATACCGGGTGATTGCCAAAGCCATGAACCTGTACCCCTACCAGCACCTGTATTTCACCACACTGGTGTACGGCGACCTCACACCGATGTACTGCGGCAACCCCAGGCCACTGGCCACACTGACCCCCAAGGACCACATCCTGCTGCTCACAGGCATCGCCTCGCCCAAGCAGATGCTGGTTGACCTGCATCCCCACACAACGCACATCACACCGCTGACCTATGGTGACCACCACGCCTACTCGGCGAGTGACATCGAGCACATCAACCGGACATTCAAGGCGATGGAAGCGCCCAAGCTCATCGTCACCACCGAGAAGGACGCCGCAAGGCTATTCGGCACCGAGGGACTGAGCGACGAGGTGAGGCACAACATCTACACCTTGCCCGTGGGCATCAGGTTCATGCTCGGCCAAGAGAAGCGCTTTAACGAAAACATTATAGGTTATGTACGAAAAAATTCAAGAAACAGCATCCTGGCTAAGGCAAAGGATGACAACAAGCCCAAGGACAGCCATCATTCTGGGAACAGGCCTCGGACAATTAGCTTCAGAAATAACTGACACCTACGAGTTCCCCTACAGGGAGATACCCAATTTCCCGGTGTCCACCGTCGAGGGGCACAGCGGAAAGCTGATTTTCGGCAAGCTGGGCGGCAAGGACATCATGGCCATGCAGGGCCGCTTCCACTACTACGAGGGCTACTCGATGAAGGAGGTGACCTTCCCCATCCGCGTGATGTACGAGCTGGGCATCAAGACCCTGTTCGTGTCCAACGCCTCGGGGGGCATGAACCCGGAGTTCAAGATTGGCGACCTGATGGTGATTACCGACCACATCAACTTCTTCCCCGAGCACCCGCTGCGCGGAAAGAACTTCCCCACCGGGCCCCGCTTCCCCGACATGCACGAGACCTACGACAAGGCCCTCGTTGCCGAGGCTGACAAAATAGCCAAGGAGAAGGGCATCCGCCTGGTACACGGTGTGTACATCGGTGTGCAGGGCCCCACGTTCGAGACACCGGCCGAATACAAGATGTACCACCGCCTGGGCGGCGACGCCGTGGGCATGAGCACCGTTCCCGAGGTGATTGTGGCCCACCACTGCGGCATCAAGACCTTCGGCATCAGCATCATCACCGACCTGGGCCTGGAAGACCGGCCCGTGGAGGTGAGCCACGAGGAGGTGCAGGTGGCAGCCAACAAGGCGCAGCCGCTCATGACGGAGATAATGCGGGAGATGATTAACAGGAACGACTGAATGGACATATCGCAAATTGGTGAGTTCGGCCTGATTGACCGGCTCACCAAAGACCTCAAGCCCCGGAACGCCTCTACCGTGCAGGGCGTTGGCGATGACTGCGCCGTGCTCGACTATGGGGGCAAGGCGGTGCTCGTCACCACGGACATGCTGATGGAGGGCGTACACTTTGACCTGACCTACACCGACCTCAGAAACCTTGGCTACAAGTCGGCCATGGTCAACATCAGCGACGTGTTTGCCATGAACGGGACGCCGCGCCAGCTCACGGTGAGCCTGGCGCTGAGCAAGCGGTTCACCGTTGAGGACATCGAGCTGTTCTACGAGGGGCTGAGGGCGGCCTGCAACAAATGGCAGGTTGACATCGTTGGCGGCGACACCACCTCCTCCTACACCGGGCTGGCCATCAGCATCACCTGCATCGGCGAGGCCAGCCGCGAGGACATCGTCTACCGCCACGGGGCCAGGGAGACCGACCTTGTCTGCGTGACGGGCGACCTCGGCGCGGCCTATATGGGCCTGCAGCTGCTGGAGCGCGAGAAGAGCGTGTACTACCAGCAGGTGAACGAGGCCAAGCGGAGGGGAGACCGGCGGGCACTCAAGGAGCTAAGCGACTTCCAGCCCGACTTTGCCGGCAAGGAGTATCTGCTGCAACGGCAGCTCAAGGCCGAGGCCAGGGGTGACATCATCGCACAGCTGCGGGAGGCCGGCATCCGCCCCACGGCCATGATAGACGTGAGCGACGGCCTGTCGAGCGAGCTGATACACATCTGCACCCAGAGCCATGTGGGGTGCCGCATCTTTGAGAAGAACCTGCCCGTCGACTACCAGACGGCGGTGATGGCCGAGGAGCTGAACATGAACGTGACCACCTGCGCGCTGAACGGCGGCGAGGACTACGAGCTGCTCTTCACCGTGCCCATTGGCGACCTCGCCAAGATAGAGACGCTGAACGACGTGAAGCTCATCGGGCACATCACAAAGGAGAGCCTCGGACGGGTGCTGGTCACCCGCGACGGCAACGAGTTCGACCTGAAGGCGCAGGGCTGGAACCCGCTGAAGAAATAGCCCCCACCCTCTTCTCCTCCCCCCGCACAAGCCTTTGTTCTTGTGCAGGAGGTATTTTATGATAACGTTGCTCCTTGTCTTGGACAAACAGTAACTATGCATAAAAAAAATGCGTCCGGCCATGTTGGCCGGACGCATTTTTTTTAGTTTTGTTCGTCTGTCGACTTGATTAGAAGTTAAAGAACACACCGAACTCCAGGCTGGTGTTGTCAATGTTAAAGCCAATCTGCTCCTTGGCATAACCGGCAACCTGGGCATCGTCGTTGGCAGACTTGTAGCCTAAGTAGCCGAGCTTTGCAACGAGATCAACCTTTTCAGAAGCGGCAATCTTCACACCGGGGCGGAAGCCAACGCCGAAAGTAGAGCCCTTGGCATCGGAACCGAGAGAAACATACTGGATGCCACCGTCAACGAAGAAAGAGGCAATGCCGCTCTTGGCGAAAGTGTAACGGGCATACGGAGCAATCTCAAACTCACTTACAGTGGATTTACCGTCATCAGCACTTGTATAACCCAGCTGGATACCAACAGCCCAGTTCTCGTCGAGGTTGTAGCCAACCTCAGGCTTGATAGAGAAAGTTGAAGTCTTTTCAGCATCCTCAGTGGCCTTTACAGAATTGTAGCCGAGAGACCCACCAACGTAAATCTGTGCGCTGGCAGTCATAGAAGCGACTGCGAGAGCAGCCATCATGAAAAACTTTTTCATAATTTTCAGTTTTTTAAAATTTGTAATTTAGTGTTTAAATAACGTGTGCAAAGGTACTGTTTTTATTCCTGATAGGCCAAGATTATGCAGTATATTTTTTGATTCTGCCGTTTATATCCGACTTTTTGGAGAATAAAAAGGTGTTTTTAGACATTCAGATGGGGTGCCGTTCGGAATTTTTTCGCTAACTTTGTCGATGTGAAGCAATGCGTGTTTCACAAGCTGTTACCTAAGCATACCATTATTATATAAGTATAGCTAAATAAACAAACAAGACAACAGACAATAAACGACCGAGGACAAAAAATGAAAAGAAAACTGTTATTTGCCGCGGCGATGACCATCGCCACGTCCGCTATCGCCCAGACAGTAGGAGGAGGCATATCCGAGCAAATGCTCAGAGACATCCGCAAGGCGCAGAAAATGACCGTGGCCGACAAGGCCCTGGCCAACGCCATTGCAGCCAACCCGATAGACAACCTGGCCAAGAACCGCAACAATGCCGGCGAGATAGACACCCAGTTCAGTGTGGAGACACCCGGGCAGACCATCACCGACCAGCAGAGCAGCGGCCGCTGCTGGATGTTCAGCGGCATGAACGTGCTCAAGGCCAACTTCGCCAAGCGTACCGACTCGCTGCGCGTGGAGTTCTCGCAGGCCTACCTCTTCTTCTACGACCAGCTGGAAAAGGCCAACCTCTTCCTGCAAGGTGTCGTTGACACCGGCAAGAAGCCCATAGACGACCAGCGCGTGCAGTTCTTCTTCAAGAACCCCATCAGCGACGGCGGCACCTTTTGCGGTGTGGCCGACCTGGCCGACAAGTACGGGCTGGTGCCCCAGTCAGTGATGCCCGAGACCTATTCGAGCGACAACACCAGCCGGATGTCGCGCCTGGTGGCGTCAAAGCTGCGCGAGTATGGGCTGCAGTTGCGCAAGATGGTGGCCGAAGGCAAGAAGGCCAGTGCCATCAATGCCGAGAAGACGCGCATGCTGGGCACCGTCTACAAGATGCTGGCCATGACCATCGGCGAGCCACCGGCACAGTTTGACTACGCCTTTAAGAACAAGAACGGGCGCACGGTTACGGTCTGCAAACGCTACACCCCCCAATCGTTTTTCAGCGAGGTGGTGGGCGGACCCATCAACGGCACCTTCATCATGGTGATGAACGACCCGCGCCGCCCCTACAACAAGACCTACGAGGTGGAGTACGACCGCCACACCTACGACGGCCACAACTGGAAGTATCTCAACCTCACGATGGACGACATAGAGCGGCTGGCCATCGCATCGCTCAAGGGCGGGCACAAGATGTACAGCTCCTACGATGTGGGGAAGATGCTCGACCGCAAGCGCGGCTACGGTGACACAGAGAACTTTGACTACGGCTCGCTGTTCGGCACCACCTTCGGCATGGACAAGGCCGAGCGCATCAGCACCTTCGACAGCGGCTCGACCCACGCCATGACCCTTGCCGCCGTTGACCTTGACGCGCAGGGCAAGGCCCTGAAGTGGAAGGTGGAGAACAGCTGGGGAAGCAGCTGGGGACAGAAAGGCTGCATGGTGATGACCGACCGCTGGATGCGTGAGTATATGTTCCGCCTGGTGGTAGACAAACGCTATGTGCCGGCCGACATCCTCAAGCTCAGCGAGCAGAAGGCCGAGATGGTGATGCCCGAAGACCCCCTGTTCCAGGCCGATGAGTGAGATGGCACGAGACAACAGGTGAGACAGTGCGGGCTATGAGAATACTGTTTTTGGCGTACCACGGCTTTTCCGAGTACAGCGGCATCAGCAAGAAGATATACAGCCAGGTGAAAGGCCTGCGGGAGAACGGCCACGACGTACGGCTGTGCCACTATGGCTTTTCGCCCGAAGGCCACCGCTGCCGCTATGTGGATGACCGCGTCATCCAAGACTATGGCTTGGGGCGGCTGGCCGCCATCCGCCAGCGCTTGGGCTACCGCTGCGTGCTGGACTACTGTCGGCGCGAGAGCATAGAGCTGGTCTACGCCCGCAGCTTCCACAATGCCAGCCCCTGGCTGGTGTCGCTGTTCAGAAAGCTGCGCCAGGCCGGCATACCCACAGTGACCGAGATACCCACCTACCCCTATGACGCGGAGTACACCAGCGACATGGCCCTCTCCATGCGCATGGGCTTCTGGATAGACCGCCTGTTCCGCCACAGTCTGGCCAGACAGATGAGCGCGATTGTCACCTTCTCGGATGCGTCGCAAATCTTCGGCCGGCAGACCATCAGAATCAGTAACGGCGTGGACTTTGACAGCACGCCCCTGCACGCCCCATTCCCCGCGGCACCCAATCCGCTGCACCTCATCGGTGTGGCCGAGGTACACAGCTGGCATGGGTTCGACCGCCTGATAGCCGGAATGGGCCTTTATTACCAAGAGGCGCGGCGGAACGGACGGATACCGCGCGATGTCTGTTTCCACATTGTGGGCGGCGTTGACGCCCCCTATATGTACGGCAACTCCAAGCAGGAGGGCTTTCAGACGCTGGTTGACCGCTATGGCCTGCACGGACACGTGATTTTCCACGGTCCGCTGTTCGGCACTGCACTTGACAGCGTGTTCGCCCGGTGCCAGCTGGCCATCGGCTCGCTGGCCCGCCACCGCAGCGGCATCACCCACATCAAGACTCTGAAGAACCGTGAATATGCCACCCGGGGCATCCCCTTTGTGTACAGCGAGTGCGACAGCGACTTCGACACCCAGCCCTATGTGCTGAAAGTGCCGGCCGACGAGACACCGATTGACATCGGGCAGCTCATCCGCTTTGCCGACAGCCGCGAGTGGAATCCCGGCGACATCCGCAGCAGCGTGGCCCGTCTGTCTTGGAAAGTCCAGATGGGACAGGTGGTCAGCGCCGTTGCGGCGTTGCTTCAGACGGACGGGTTAGAACAATCTTGAGCACATACCCATGAAAATAGTCTATATACTCAGAGTGTTTGCCGCAAAGGGAGGGATGGAGAGAATCTTCAGTGACAAGATGAACTACCTGGCAGACGTGGCCGGATATGATGTCACCTTCATCACCTACGAGCAGGGAAGCCACCGGCCCGCCTTTCCCCTGTCGGACAAAGTACGCCGTGTCAGCCTGGACTTTCGCTTCTTCACCCTGTACGCGCAGCCCCTGCCAGGGCGGGGCTTGTCCTATCTCCGCATGCGCAGGGCTTTCAAAAAGAAGCTGACTGCCACCTTGGACGCCCTCAGGGCCGACGTGGTGGTGTTCTCAACGTATGAAATACTCCACCTGGACTTCCTGCTGGACCTGCCTTACCGCTGCGTGGTGGAATCGCATGTGTACAGGAAAGAGGTGTCGATTTTTTCAAGGTCAGCCCCAAAGCTGCAACGGTGGATACAGAAATGGGTGATGGCACGCAGTCTGAGGAAGGCGAGAAAGGCGGCACGGGTGGTGGTGCTCACTGAGAACGACCGGCGCGAGTGGAAGGGATACACCAACCTCACCGTCATTCCCAATGCGCTGACCGCGTACCCGGACACCGTCCCCCCCACTGCCATGAGGCCCAAGCGCATTATAGCCGTGGGGCGGCTTCATCCGCAAAAGGGATTCGACCTGCTGGCCGAGGCCTGGCAAGAGGTGGCCCCGAGACACCCCGACTGGTCAATCGCCGTGTTTGGTGACGGAGGCGACCGGGAAAGGCTGCAAGCACTGACCCGGCAACTGGGCATAGCGGGCACGATGACCTTTATGGGCGCCACTGACGACATATACAGCGCGTACATGAACAGCGCCTTCTTTGTGATGAGCTCGCGCTACGAGGGATGGGGACTCGTGCTTGTCGAAGCCATGGCGTGCGGACTGCCCTGCGTGTCGTTCGACTGTCCCTACGGCCCGGGCGACATCATCAACGACGGCGAAAATGGCCTCTTGGTGGAGAATGGCAACGTCAGCCAGCTGGCCGCGTGCATGGAACGGCTCATTGACAACAGCGACATCCGCGAGGCGATGAGCGCCCGCGCCCGGGAAAAGGCGGCCCTGTTCACCAAGGACAAGGTGATGGCAGCATGGACAAACCTGTTTGAAAACCTACTCAGCACTTGACCGACAAGAAAATGGCAAAAGCGACAGACAACCACAGACACGCATACCTCATCATGGCCCACAACGAATGGGGGCTGCTGAACGTGCTGCTCTCACTGCTGGACGACGAGCGAAACGACATCTACCTGCACATTGACAAGAAAGTAAAGGCATGGCCACAGCTCTACCAGCCACAGCGGTCTGCCTTGCGCTTCACCCCAACACGCTATGACGTGCGGTGGGGCGATGTCAGCCAGGTGTACAGCGAGATGGCACTGTTCAAGGAGGCCCACCGGCACGGCCCCTACCAGTACTACCACAAACTGTCGGGAGTCGACCTGCCCATCAAGAGCCAGGACTACATCCACCGCTTCTTCGACGGGCACGAGGGCCGCGAGTTCATCGGATTCTTCGACCGCACAGACTATATCAAGGCAGACACCGAGCGCAAGCGCCGGCGCTACTATTTCCTGATGCGGTGGAACTTCCGCTGCCCCTTTGAGCCACGGTGGAAAGTGGTCGCGGCGCAGCTTGTCCGCCACGCCGCCCTGAAGATACAGGACGCACTGCATTTCTCACGCGGCAACGAACTGACATTCCGCACCGGTCACAACTGGGTGTCGCTCACCGAGGAAGCCGTGTCCTACCTGATAGCCAACGAAAAGTTCATTAACCGCCGGTTTGCCCACACCTCGTGTGCCGACGAGATGTACAAGCAGTCGCTGCTCATCTCCAACCCGGTGTTCAAGGCCCGCATCTTCGACCTGGACAACGGCATCCGCAGCTGCATGCGCTTCATCGACTTCAAGCGGGCCTCCAGGGAGCAGCAGCGGCGTGGAGAGCCCTACACATGGCAGGACGAAGATGCTGACGAACTGCTGGAATCGGAGTACCTGTTTGCCCGGAAGTTCAGCGGCAGCAACAAGGCGCTGGTCAGCCGCATCGCAAGTGCCGTTGGCGGCGGCAGCCCCAATCCGGGCGCCCAGCCCGTGAAGCAACCTGGAGAGAACGGCGTGACCACTCATGACAAGGAGGAAAAAGAGCAAGCAGACACAGTATGACAAAGTGGTTTGACAAATATCTGTCAGTCTATGGGATGCCGTTCAAGGATGTGCCCCAGCAGACAAAGACGGTGATAAGGGAAAACATACGCCGCAAGAAGACAACAGCGCCGGTGGTGTCGCTGGTTGTGATAGCACACAACGAGGAGTGCCGCCTGGCAGCGTGCCTGTGGTCGCTGAGCGAAATGGAGACAAAGTACCCGGTGGAAATACTGGGAGTCAACAACAGCTCTGCCGACGGGACAGGCGAAGTGTTCAAGGCCCTTGGCGTGGACTGCTTCGACGAGCCGCGGAAGAGTCCGGGATTTGCAAGACGGTGCGGACTGGAGAAAGCCCGGGGCAAGTACCATTTCTTCATCGATGCGGACACGATGTACCCCAAGTGCTATGTAGACAAGATGATGGGGAAGCTGGAACGTAGCGGAAACGTGTGCGTGGGTACTTTCTGGAGCTTCTACCCCGACACGCGGCACTCGGCCATGGGGCTGCACCTGTTCGAACTGGTGCGTGACGCGTTTCTGTGGCTGCAGCACTTCAAGCGTCCCGAGCTGTGCGTACGGGGCATGACGATGGCCTTCAGGACAGACTGCGCGCGGCAGGTTGGGCTGCGCACTGACATCCGCAGGGGCGAGGACGGATCGCTGGCCCTGGGACTGAAAAGGTTTGGCCGGATAGTGTTCCTTTACAGCCGCAAGGCACGCCCTGTGACAGGCTACGGCACGCTGGGCGAGCGTCCGATGGCCAGCATTCTTGCCGAGCGGGTGCGCGTGCAGTCCAAGCGGCTGGCCGGCTTGTTTCACAAGCAGAGCCATTACGAGGACACGGCAGACAACATCATAAAGTGACAGGGGAAGGGGATGAAGGCAACAGCTTCATTTCAATGCGCAACGAGCGCCGGCCTGCACAGAACAGACAATTAAGAACACCTACTTACATTCAATTAAGAAGCAAATAAATATGGGATTTTGGAACGCATTGTTCGGGGGGCAGGAACCGTCGCCCGAGGAAAAACAGAAGAATGAAGAGGCGCGCAGCTTTGACATGTTCAAGTATGACGGAGTGAAAGCGGCCCGCATGGGACAGTTTGACTATGCCGTGAAATGCTACGAGAAGGCCCTCCAGCTGAAGGATGACCCCGAGGTGCGCGACTATCTGGCCCGCGCCCAGGTGAAGCGGGGCGACTTTGGCGCAGCCATGGCGCAGCTGCGGCTGCTGGCAGAGGCCGCACCCGACAATGTGGCCGTGGTGCAGCAGCTGGCCCGCGTGGCCTATATGGCCGAGGACTATGCCACAATGGAGGAGGCCTGCGCCAAGGCCCAGGCCCTGGATGGCAACAATGCCGACACGTGCTTTCTCAGCGCCCAGGCCGCTATCGGACAGGGCAACCCCATCCAGGCGGTCGCCCTGCTCACCAAGGCGGCCACCCTGAATGCCAACTTCGGCGACGCCCTGTTGCTGCGGGGCAAGACATTGCTGTCAATGGGCGACGTGAAAGGGGCCGCCAAGGATGCCGACAGTCTGCTGGAGCGTTATGGCGACAACGAGGACGTGCTGCTGCTCAAGGCGAGAGTGGAGCACAAGGCCGGCCATGCAGCCGCAGCCATTGCCCTATATAATAAGGTGACAGAGGTAAACCCTTTCTCCATCGAGGCATTCAAAGAGCGCGGACAGGTGAAATATGAGCAGGGTGACACCAAGGGCGCGCAGGAAGATATGCAGAAAGTGCTGGAACTCAACCCCGACGCCCTGGCAGATGTTAGCGGCGACTACTCGGCCGAGGGCGTGGAAAACAAGGTGAGGCAGGCTTACAGTTTCATCAACCCCCTTGGAATATGACCGTCATGAGGAACGGCTCCGTCGTGCACATGACAGTAGCTGCACTGTAAAAACAGCTAAAAAACTTTCCTTTTATTTGTGAGATTCAGCAAAATGTTATACTTTTGCAAGTGAAAGCAATGAAAAAGAAACAAAATGAGTAGATACAGCACGTACTTCTTTAGCTTTTACTTTTACTTTGCAGGGAGCTGTGGAGCGGGAAGTTGCGTGTGATTTCAACTTATTACAAGACAAACATCAAGATGAAATGTAACATCAAAGTCCCGCTTCAACCCCAAGAAGCGGGACTTTTGGTTGGGTGACACCTCTTGAACAGTAACGGACATGAAGAGAATTGCCATACAAGGAGTGAACGGGTCGTTTCACGACATCGCCTCACACCAGTATTTTGAGGGAGAGCAAGTGCAGCTCATCTGCTGCGCCACGTTTGAGCAAGTTTTTGAGAACATCAAGCGCGACCCCGCAGTGATTGGCATGCTGGCCATTGAGAACACCATCGCAGGCAGCCTGTTGCACAACTACGAGCTGCTGCGCGACTCCAGCACAACGGTGGTGGGCGAGCACAAGTTGCACATTTCCCACTGCATCTGCTGCATGCCCGACGACACCTGGGACACGGTGCGCGAGGTCCACTCCCACCCTGTTGCACTGATGCAGTGCCGCGGATTCCTGGCCAACCACCCCGGGCTGAAAGCAGTCGAGAGCGAGGACACCGCCGGTTCGGCCCAGTATATCACCAGGCACCAGTGCCGGGGAGTGGCAGCTATATGCAGTGCCGAGGCCGCCGGCATCTATGGCATGAAGGTGCTGGAAGACCACATCGAGGACAACAAGCACAATTTCACCCGCTTCCTCGTGGTGTGCAGTCCCCAGAAAGCCGACACCCTCCGTCAGGTTGACAGCACGGACAAGTCGAGCCTGGTGTTTGCCCTGCCCCATGAGGAAGGCTCGCTCTCGCAAGTGCTCAGCATCCTGTCGTTCTACAAGATCAATCTCACCAAGATACAGTCGCTGCCCATCATCGGCCATGAATGGGAATATCTCTTCTATGTTGACGTGACCTATGACAGCGTGACACGCTACCGCCAGTGCATCGACGCCATCATGCCGCTGACACGCGAACTGCGGATACTGGGTGAGTACAAGAGCAAGTAGCTCCTGTCTATTTTTCAAACATGACAAAAGCAAAGATGAACACAATCCAACCGGCCGACCGCCTTGCACTGGTCAGCGAATATTACTTCAGCAGGAAGCTGAAGGAAGTGGCCCGGCTGAACGCCCAGGGCAGGGACATCATCAGCCTGGCTATCGGAAGTCCCGACATGCCACCTTCGGAACAGACCGTCAAAACCCTGTGCGAGGTGGCGCGGCGCCCCGACACCCACGGCTACCAGCCTACGGCGGGCACGCCCGAGCTGCGCGAGGCCATGGCCGATTTCTACCAGAGGTGGTATGGCGTGAGGCTCGACCCCAAGACCGAGATTCAGCCACTCATTGGCTCGAAAGAGGGAATCCTCCACGTCACCCTGGCCTTTGTCAATCCCGGCGAAGAGGTGCTGGTGCCCAACCCCGGCTATCCCACCTACACTTCGCTGAGCAAGATTCTCGGTGCGAAGGTCGTTAACTACAACCTTCGCGGGGACAACGGCTGGCAGCCCGACTTCGACGAGCTGGAACAGATGGACCTGGGCAAGGTGAGGCTGATGTGGACCAACTACCCTAACATGCCGACAGGCGGCAACGCCCGGCGTGACACTTATGAACGTCTCGCTGACTTTGCCCGGAGGCACCACATCGTTGTGGTCAACGACAACCCCTATTCCTTTATCCTCAACAACAAGCCCATGTCACTGCTCCAGGTGCCCGGGGCCAAGGACTGCTGCATCGAGTTCAACTCCATGTCCAAGAGCCACAACATGCCGGGATGGCGCGTGGGCCTGTGTGCCTCGAACCCCACCTTCATCAGCTGGATTCTGAAAATCAAGAGCAACATTGACAGCGGCACCTTCCGCGCAATCCAGCTGGCGGCAGCCGAGGCTTTTCGCAATGACAGGCAGTGGCACAGCCAGGCCAACATCGACACATACGCCCGGCGGCGCAAGTATGCCGAAGCCATCATGACAGCGCTGGGCTGCACTTTCGACCCCTCACAGGTGGGCATGTTCCTCTGGGGGCGCATTCCCGACAGCTGTGCCGACAGCGAGCAGCTTACCGAAAGGGCGCTTCACGAGGCCCGGGTGTTCATCACGCCCGGCTTCATCTTTGGCAGCAACGGCAACAGATATGTGCGCATATCACTCTGCGCCAAGGAAGACAAGATGGAAGAGGCTCTTGCCAGGGTGAAGGCAATGGTCTGACAGTGAAACATTAAAAAACGATATATCCTATGGAATTAGAACTACAACCTCTCAATCTGTTGAGTGAGCAAGAGCGCCCCGTGGTGATTGCCGGCCCCTGTTCGGCCGAGACCGAGGAGCAGGTGATCAGCACGGCCAGGCAGCTGGCCTCGCGTGGCTTCAGGATTTTCCGTGCCGGCGTTTGGAAACCGCGCACAAAGCCCGGCGGCTTTGAGGGCAACGGCGAGAAGGCACTGCCATGGCTGAAGCTGGTAAAGGAGGAGACAGGCATGCAGGTGGCCACCGAGGTGGCCACGCCCGAGCACGTTGAACTGGCCCTGAAGTATGGCGTTGACATCCTCTGGGTGGGCGCCCGCACCTCGGCAAACCCCTTTGCCATGCAGTCTTTGGCCGATTCGCTGAGAGGCGTTGACGTGCCTGTGCTGGTGAAAAACCCGGTCAACCCCGACCTGGAGCTATGGATTGGTGCCATGGAGCGCATCAACCAGGCCGGCGTGAAGCGCATGGCCGCCATTCACCGCGGCTTCTCCAGCTACGACAAGAAGATATACCGCAACCTGCCAATGTGGCAGATTCCCATCGAACTGCACCGGCGCATACCCGAGCTCCCCATGTTCTGCGACCCCAGCCACATCGGCGGCCGCCGCGAACTGATTGCGCCGCTGTGCCAGCAGGCCATGGACCTGGGCTTCGACGGTCTGATAATAGAAAGCCACTGCGACCCCGACAAGGCTTGGAGCGACGCCAAGCAGCAGGTGACACCCGATGTGCTCGACTACATACTGAACCTCCTTGTGGTGCGCGACGAGACGGTGAGCACCGAGGGCATCAGCATGTTGCGCAAGCAGATTGACGAGCTTGACAACCAGCTGATTGACCTCTTGGCCAAGCGTATGCGCGTTTGCCGGGAGATAGGACAGTACAAGAAGGAGCACAACATGACCGTGCTGCAAACCGCCCGTTACAGCGAGATACTTGAGAAGCGCGGCGCCCAGGGCGCGCTCTGTGGCATGGGCGCCCTGTTTATGGCCAAGGTGTTCGAGAGCATCCACGAGGAGTCCGTGCGCCAGCAGATGGAGATTATCAACAAATAAAGGGCAAAGGGCGATGAAAATCTTAGTCATGGGAGCCGGAAAGATGGGGAGCTTCTTCCTGGACCTGCTGAGCTTCGACCACGAGACGGCGGTCTATGAGAAAGACCCCAGGCGGATGAGGTTCACCTATAACTGCCAGCGCCTCACCGCGCTCGAAGAAGTGAGAGCGTTTGCCCCCGAGCTGGTCATCAATGCCGTTACGGTGAAGTTCACCATTCCGGCTTTCGAGGAGGTGCTACCCTTCCTGCCCGCCGACTGCATCGTCAGTGACATCTCGTCGGTGAAAACCGGACTCAAGGCGTTTTACGGACAGTGCGGACACCCCTATGTGTCAACCCACCCCATGTTCGGCCCCACCTTTGCCAACCTCCAGCAGCTCTCCGAGGAGAACGCCATCATCATCAGCGAGGGCGACTACATGGGACGCATCTTCTTCAAAGACCTTTACCAGAGGCTGGGACTGAGCATCTACGAGTACACCTTCGAGGAGCACGACCGCACAGTGGCCTACTCGCTGAGCATCCCCTTTGTCTCCACGTTTGTGTTTGCCGCCGTGATGAAGCACCAGGACGCGCCGGGAACCACATTCAAGCGCCACATGAAGATTGCCAAGGGCGTGCTCAACGAGGACGACTACCTGCTGCAGGAAATCCTTTTCAACCCCTATACGAGCGAGCAGGTGGCGCGGATACGCAACGAGCTGACCTCACTGCTTGACATCATTGACCGCAAGGATGCCAGCGGGATGAAAGCCTATCTCGGCAGAATCCGCAGCAATGTGAAAGCCGACATCGAGGCGATGAGGGGATGAACTGTTACAAAGGACAAACAGAAAAGGACATGGAAGAACAGATTCTGATTGGCATCACCGGGCAGGACCGCCCGGGGCTGACAGCCTCCGTGATGGAGATACTTGCCCGTCACGACGCGAAGATTCTCGACATCGGCCAGGCCGACATCCACAGCACGCTGTCGCTGGGCATCCTTATCCGCATCAGCGAGCGGCAGTCGGGCCAGGTGATGAAGGAGCTGCTGTTCAAGGCCACCGAGCTGAATGTCAACATTGACTTCAAGCCCATAGACGACGAGAAGTACGAGGAGTGGGTGAACGGGCAGGGCAAGAACCGCTATATCCTCACCATCATCGGCCGCAGCCTGTCGGCAGGACAGATAGCGGCCGCCACACTTGTTATCAGCGAGCAGGGACTGAACATCGACTCCATCCTCAGGCTCACCGGCCGGCAAAGCATCAAGAACCCCGAGCGCAACGTGAGGGCATGCATCGAGTTCTCGCTCCGCGGCACTCCGCACAACCTGGGGGATATGCAGTCAAAGCTCATGCGGCTGTCTTCGGAAATGGAGTTTGACTTCTCCCTCCAGCGCGACAACATGTTCCGCCGCATGCGCAGGCTCATTTGCTTTGACATGGACTCCACGCTCATTCAGACCGAGTGCATCGACGAGCTGGCCGAACGGGCCGGCGTGGGAGACCGGGTGAAAGCCATCACCGAGCGGGCCATGAGGGGCGAGATTGATTTCAAGGAGAGTTTCCGCCAGCGCGTGGCCCTGCTCAAGGGACTTGATGTCAGGGTGATGAGAGAGATTGCCGAACACCTTCCCATCACCGAGGGCGTTGACCGGCTGATGTCCGTGCTCAAGCGCTATGGCTATAAGATTGCCATCCTCAGCGGAGGGTTCACTTATTTTGGCGAATACCTGCAGCGGCGCTACAACATTGACTATATGTATGCCAACGAACTGGAGATTGACGGCAACGGCAAACTGACCGGACGCTATGTGGGCGACATCGTTGACGGCCACCGCAAGGCCGAACTGCTCAAGCTCATCGCGCAGGTGGAAAAGGTTGACCTCGCCCAAACCATCGCTGTGGGCGACGGGGCCAACGACCTGCCCATGATTTCAGAGGCCGGCCTGGGCATCGCCTTCCATGCCAAGCCACGTGTGCAGGCTAACGCCAAGCAGTCTATCAACACGATAGGGCTTGACGGTGTACTCTACTTCCTCGGTTTCAAGGACAGCTACATCAGCGAGGCTTAGGCTGCCCCGATGCCGGTCAGGCATATCCGTGCATACCGCCCAGAAAGTAGTTCACGCCGAAATAGGTCATCAGAACGGTGAGAAAGGCCGCCACCATATAGGCATGGTAGCGCACCGGAGTGTCAGTCTGCCAAAAGGCGGAGCGATGGAGCGGAACGGCATAGACAAGCATCGTGATGAGCGCCCACACCTCCTTGGGGTCCCAGCTCCAGTATCTGCCCCATGACACATTGGCCCACACGGCACCGAGAAAGATGCCTGCGGCCAGCAGAAACACGGCCGGATAGAGCATCAGTCGCGACAGCAGCGTGAGCCGCTCCACCTGTGGGGCGCGGCGGAAGCGGTGCTGCAACAGGCCGGCAATGCCACAAATCATGGTGAAAGCCAGCAGCGCGTAGGCCATCATGATGACACTCACGTGGGCTGAGAGCAGCGGCGACTGGAGCACAGGCATGAGCGGCGTGATTTGCGGATTCATCTCTCCGAGAAACGCCACGAGCAGCGTGAAGCCCGAGAGCAGGAAACCAAAGGGCACAGCCACGGCGAACCTGCGGCACAGGACCAAAGCCACTGCCATGACACAGAGGGCCATGAAAAGCATGGTTTCGTAGCCATTGCCCAGCGGCACCTGCCCGCTGATGTACCAGCGCAGTCCGAAGCAGAACACTGTCGCGGCGAAAGACAGGCAAGCCAGCGGCAGTCCAGCCACATACATCCAGCGGTGCCAAGTCCGGCCTGGTGCCAGCAGCACAAGAAACATGAGCGTCCCCAGGGCAAGATTGCCCATGGCGAGCCATTTGGCAAAGGGAATGTTGTTATACAGAATCTCCGCTGATATGTGCTGGTCTGACACAGCCATACCTGTGGCGGGCTTTACAAGCGAACCGTTTGTGAGCATCAGGATGATGCCCACCTTCTCGTCGAGCTCGCGCACAGCCTTGCTATCCTGCCCCTGCTCGATGAGCGGTTGCAGACGGTACTGGCCGTTGCGGTCGAAGAGGTCGGCCAGCCGCGCATATTTTCCGCTGATACCCAGCCGCTGGCGCAAAGCGCCGTCCTTGACGAGCAGCATGGGTTCGTCCTTCCATGCGTCAGGCCTTTTCATCCATCCGTAAACCACCTGCTCTGCAGTCAGTCCCTTGTAACTGCTCTTGCCATACAACTTGATGGTGAAATCGTGGGCCAGCGTGCTGAGCGGGGCCACACGGTCGTTATAAATGACAGGCATACGGGCCAGCCGTGCGGCCCTGTCCGCCTGGATGGTGGGCACGCTTCGGGCGCCAGCCGGCGACGGTGCGCCCATCGCGCCCAGCAAGAGCGTGGCCACAGCCCCCTTGCGCAGCAGCGGCGACCGCAGCAGCCGGCGGAAGGTCTCGCGCCTTCCGCACAGCACAAGGATGGCCGACAGTGCGAACAGCGCATAGCCAGAGTAGGTGACAGGCGTGCCCCAGGGGTCGTAGTTGACCGAGAGGACAGTGCCCTCCATGTCCGGGTCAAACGACGACTGGTAGAAGCGGTAGCCTCCGGCTTGCAGAATGTGGTTCATCGAGATAGTGGCGCGAAGGATTGTACCATCGGCCCGGTGGCAGGACACCTGGCTCACGAAGTCCTGCGGCGCCGCCGTTCCCGGATAGCACACGACACGGAAGCTGTCAAGCACCATCTCCCTGAAAGGCAACGCTTCCGTTGCCTGCCCCCCGTCAAGAACAAACTGTCTGGCTGGCGCCCCCTTGCGCAGGTGGAGCCTGCCCTCGCGCGCGGTCAAGAATGTTGTGGCCGCACCAACGAGGATGACCAGTAGCGAACCGTGGAGCATCATGACAGCCGTGCGCTGCCACAGTTTATGCTGCCAGATGGCGGCGACAGACACCGCAGCCAGCGCCGCCCACAGCAGGAAGAACCACCACGTGTGGTAAATGTGGGCGGCAGCAAACGAGGGGCCTTGGGCCTGCTCGACAAACGTGGCAGCGCCCAACACCCCTATGGTTGCAACGAACAACAGTCTCAACAACTGGCTGACAAGCTTCATGCAAGGTCTGTTTAGAAAGCCTTGTATTGTGGGTGGTGTGTCTTGCGTACAGCCATGCACTCCATCTCAATCAGCCATCCCGGCCGGCACACGGGGGCATGCACAATGACATAGGGCTTGCCCTTAAAGCGTTCGGCGAAGAGACGGCTCACCACCTGGTAGTCTGCCGTGTCGCGCAGGTAGACCACCATCACGCCCACATCCTCCATGGTACAGTCAGCTTCGGCCAGCAGGGCCTCCACATTCTCCCACATACGGTGCGTCTGCTTGCGGATGTCCTTGGGGTAAACAATCTCACCCTTGTTGTTGATGCTCGCCGTGCCCGAGATAAACACCTGCCGGCGGTCCTGGTAGTCCACCATGGTGCCACGCTCGAAGCTCACCCCATAGTCGCTGGTGCGGTTAAGGTGTGTCGGGGCATAGAGGAACGACACCTGCTCCTTGTCGATGCCAGCCACCGCATAGTTGTCCATCTGGGCCAGCACATTGGGGTCGGCCTGCCGCCCGCCAATGCCCGTAGAGGCGATGAAGTGGGTCTTTGACGTGAGGCCCTGGGTAAAGAAGTACTGGTTGCGGGCCCTGACCACACCGCCATAGTTCAGGTCAACGTCGTTGACAAAGAACCAAGTGCGGATGCAGTTGTCCTTCAGCGTGCAGCCCTCCTCGATCAGTTGCAGGTTGTATTCGTTGAAGAGCAGGCGCGTCTGGTACTCAGAGTTGGCCGCCAGATTGTGGCATCCGCCGTTCCACAGGTGACGGTAGTCACCATGGCGCACCTCGTAGAGCCCGCTCTTGCCGATGCCTGTCTGCACGCCTGTCATCAGATAGACCCACAGGGCCAGCTTGGTGCCGTCGAGCGGTGGCTGCTGGATGATGCTCTTTGCGCAGTCTGTCATGTCGGCTGCGGCCACGTCGTCCTCCTGGTTGGCCGCGTCACTGATGAAATAGCGCTTGAAGACGCAGCGCGCCCCCCTCAGCTCGTCCTCAACCAAGGTGTCGTAGGCTTGCAGCATGGCTTGCAGCTGCTCCTGGAAAGTCAGCGTGGCGTCGTCGACATGAAGCATGGCGTGATATTCGGTCACCTCCGTACCGTTGTCAAACTTGAAGATGTCGGCGTGCGCCTTCTCGCATTGTATGGTTTTCAGTCTGTCCATCTTGTCGAATTGAATTTTAGAGTTACGTTATGGTATGCCGGTGCGTGGCCTTACTCGCCGGCGCCGTTGTTTATCCAGCTGTCAATGAGCGGCAGCATAGTCTGCGCGTTCTGCTCCGACACGAGGTCAAAGTGGTCCATCGAGACACCCTCGACACTCTGCTGGTTGAGCACCATGTGCAGCACGCTGCCGTCCGCGTCGCCAGGGGCCACCAGCTTGTGGCCGCTCACCCTGCGCGAGTCCACGCCCACCATGGCGGCGTAGGCCCTGCCCTCGGTCAGGTAAAGGCCGGCCGCAGCCGTGTTGCTGGCACCGTGGCAGCTGGTGCAGGTGGTGTTGAGAAAGTTCTTCTGGATAACGCCAAACATACTGGCGTCCACCGTGCCCACGTCCATGCGGATGGTGTCGCGTATGCCTTCTGTGTCAGCCTCGCTGAGGGTGACCACATGGCGGCGCAGCCTGTCGAGCACGCAGAGCTGCACGCTGGTGACATTGCCGGGGATGTTGGTCATGGTGACCATTACGTTGCCATTGGCGTCAGCCTGCACAGCCTTGGCGATGCAGGCATAGTCGTCACCGTCGGCAAAGCCGGCCAGGGCCACGGTGTAGCCCTCGGCCCAGCGGTCCAGTCCCGTAATCGTACCGCTCAGCTTGGCCGAGCGCCCGGTATGGTCTACATCCACGTCGCTGAAGATGCGCCCGTCATCGCAGGCCATCATGCAGCAAGATGCAGCCAGGAGTGTTGCGAAGATGTATTTTTTCATGAACATTGTCTCAGATTGTCGTGAGGTTTAGAAAGCGAACTGCATCATCACACAGGCCGTGTGGGTGGAAATGCCAAGGTCGTCGAGGTCGCGGTCAAGCTGTGTGTCGTGACCGGTGCGGCCGGTGTACTGGTACATGGCCGACAGCTTGAGGTTGGTGCCCGGCACAAAGTAATTGACAACGGCGGCAGGCATGTTCAGGATTCCGTCTTTCGACGTGCCGTTGCGGTCCATGAAATCGTAGCGCACGCCCAGTTGCCACTGCGGTGCCACAAAGTAGCCTGCCTGTGCATAGCCACCCCAGAACTTGTAGGTGTCGTCAATCTTCTGCCGGTCTGTGAATCCCACGTGCATATAGTAGGCTTCTGCAGCCAGGTACCATCTGTTCTTCAGCCACGCGAACTCGAAGCCGGCTCTGAAGTCGTTGGTGCTCTCGTTCTCTGCCTCGTTGTTGTAGTTGGCACTGATGCCGAAGAGCATCCTGTCCAGGTTGAGCATCTTGGCGTTGCCCTGTGTCATGGGCATCGGGCCGTTAGGCATGTAGGTGAGCCGTCCGGCGTAAAGCAGCGAGGGCAGGTGGTTGTCGTCACTGAAGCCCTTGGTGGCGCTGTTCACCGACGCCCCCGTCCCGTTGAACACACCCAGCTCATAGCCGAACCTGTTGTTCAGCACACCGTGCATCTCGAGGCCAAGGTCGAACCCGGTGCCGATGCTGGGCGAAACCGCGTTGAGCGAATAAGGCAGGATGCTGCTGGCCGTCAGCGACGTGGGCACCTGCGGGAACAGTGTCTCGCCCAGCGTGGTGAGATAGGCATGCGTGTAGGGGGTCTTGAACTTGCCGGCGCGGAAGCGCAGCTCGGGGCTCACGGCATAGTCAATCCATGCCTGCTGGAGCATGCTGCCGCCCGAGGCAGCCGCGTTGATGCTCACGTTGTAGTCAATCTTTCCGAAGGCCCTGCCGGTAAAGCCGATGATGGCGTAGGGCATGGCGAAGCCCGAGTTGGCAATGTTGTCCTGGTTGTAGGCCTTGTCAAGCCCCTCGTCGTCATAGTACTTCAGGTTCAGCGTGCTCTGGATGTACATATAGGGCTTGAACACGAAGTTGCCGTCTTTTGACTGCAAGGTGAAGCCACGGTCATCGGCGATGGGAATCACGCCGTTTTCCATGTCCAGCTTGGCCGCGTTGTCCGTTCCGGGGGCGGGGTTGCTGTTCTCGTTTGGCTCGGTTTCGGCAAAGGTGCCTGTGGCGAGCAGTGCTGCCATTGCGATGGCGTATGTTCTGTTGTGTCTCATTGTTGCTTGTTTGTTGGGTTGTTTGAATGTTTAGAGTGACCAGAGGAACTGGATGAGCTGGTTGCGCTGTTTCCTGGTCATGTTCTTGAATTTGTTTTTCGAGGCTTCGCCCTCTCCGCCATGCCACATGATGGCCTCGGTGAAGTTGCGCGCGCGGCCGTCGTGCAGGAAATAGGTGTGTCCGTTCACTTTCTTTTGCAGGCCTATGCCCCACAGCGGCGTGGTGCGCCACTCGTTGCCGCGGGCCAGTCCGCTCACGAAGTTGTCGTTCAGGCCCACGCCCATAATCTCGGATCCCATGTCGTGCAGCAGGTAGTCTGAGTAAGGGTGGATGGTCTGTCCGCCCAGCCAGGGCAGTGTGGTGCCGGCCAGCAGTGTCGAGCCACGTTTCCTTGTGTGCAGCGTGGTGACATGGCACAGGTGGCATCCGGCCTGGTAGAACAGCTTTTGTCCCTCAATCACGTCGGGGTCGGTCACATTGCGGCGCCCCGGCACCGACAGGCATTGCATATAGAGGTCAACGTCCTCCATCTGTTGGGTGGTGCAGTCAAGCTGCTGGTACGACAGGCCCATCATCGAACCGTCTTTCATCTGCGACTGTCCCTCGCAGATTTCCTCCGGGTAGCGGCTGTTGGTCAGTCCCATGTCGCTGGAGAAGCCCAGCTCTACGGTGAGGTCGGCGTGCTGCGCCTTGTTGCCCGACAGGCCAAGCTGGCGCACGCCGCGCTCGGTGATGTAGTTGCAGCGGCCGCTGATGCCCCACTCGGGGTAGTTGCTTCGCCTGGCCAGTTCCTCAATCTCGTTGGGGTCGAGGGCCATCATCTGGCCCATGCCCACATGGCGCAGCGGGGCGCGCACGGTGCAGAAGAGGTCTTCGGGCCTGATGCTGTCGGCGTACCACTCCACGATGCGCCACTTGGGCACGCAGAGTGTGTATTTCTCCCCGTCGGGGAACGAGAATGTCATCGAGTCGATTTTCACCTTGAGCTTGCCTTCGGGCTTCACGCCATAGATGGCTTGGTCGTGGATTACGCGGCCGTAGTTGGGGAAGAAGGTGCCGTTGCGCCTCGTGATGTAGATCAGTGACGAAGTGAAGCCGTAGGGGCCGGAGCCGTCGTCGCTGCCATTCTTGAAGTTGGTCCAGTAGGTAGGCTCGGTGCGGCCTGCGTTGCGGTGGCAGCTGCCGCAGGAGTAGCCGCCATACACGGGTCCGAGACCGCCTCCATGCCCATTCTCGTTGGACGACTTCACGTTGTCATACAGCTGGTCACCAGACTTGAAGCGGGCCTTGTACGCGCCTGTCACCCACCGCGCTTCCTGGTCGTAGGCCACCGATGAGTTGTAGAACCCTGTGGCCGTGCCAGCCGACAGCTCGTAACCTTGCGGGATGTCGATGTCGGTCACATCGAGCTTGTCGTCGTCAGTGCAGGCTCCGAGCGTGGCCAGTCCGGCTATCAGCAATGTGTAATGCAAGAGTCTGTTCATTTTCAATCGGTTTGTTTCTTGTCACAATAGCGAAGACAGGCATTTGACAACCTGTCCTCGCTTCAGCGTAATTTTATTTGTTTGCAAAGTGTGTGCCTTGGTCTGTTATTCCACGGTGCGGGCTTTTCCGTCCTTAAAGATGAGGTACTCCAGTGTGTGGAATCCGCGGAGAGACTGTGCGGCCTCAATCTTGCCGTCACTCTCGCCCTCGCTCCAGTTCAGGTTCTTGAAGTCCTGCGACTTCAGAATCTGCACAATCTGTGCCTGGTCAAGCGGCCAGCTGTCCATGTTGGGGTCAAGTCCAAGCTCGTCTACCGGACCGAAGAGGAAAGCCTCGCTCGACTCCCAGGGGGCGCGGGCTTCAAGCCACGCGAGCGAGCAGGCGATCATATTGGCATTGGTGGGGTTGCTCTTAAAGGTGCGCACGGCGTTGTCAAGTTTTTCGTTCTTCTCTTTCAAGTCCTTGTAGGTGGGCATCACCACTCCGTCAACAAACTGTGTCACCACAGGGTCGAGTGTCTCGTTATCGTTGATATTTTCTGTGAAATATGGTTTCAGACGATTCTCCATGAAATCTACCAGCTCTGCACAGGCATTCATGGCAGCCACGGTCTCGGGGCAGTTGATGTTGTTGCGGAATGGCTGGGGAATGGCATAGATGGAATCAGCTGTAGCCTGAATCAGATTCTTTGCCTCAGTGTCAAGCGCTGGGTTCTTCTTTGCAAGCACGGCAGACAGCGAGTTGGCGTTGACAGTGCCGTCAAGCGAACCATAGTAGGCGTTGCGTATAGAGAAGATGTTGTTGCGGTAGTCATCGCGAGAGTGCCAGCTGTACCACGACTCCACAGCATAGAGAGCCTGGGTGGTCTTGCCTGCTGTCCACTTGTTATAGGGGTCGCCAATCTTGGTGTCACCCACCTCGTTTGCAATGTCAATGCAACCGTCGATAATCTGCTCCACACAGTTAATGGCCGATTTGTATTCCGTGCTGTTGTGACTTTTGAAGATGGCGGCGTAGCGGTTGTTCCATTCGTCATAGAGCTTCTTGGCGTCATCTTTCAGCAGCCCTGATACGGTCACCATGTAGTTGGCCCACTGCTCGGCATAGTCCTGACTGTAATCCAAGTCTGCGGGGCTTGTGTCCCCGGATTTGTCGTCATCGTCACTGTTGCAGCTGGTCAAACCTGCAGAAAGGATACATGCTGAGACAAACAGCATGGCATACTTGAAAATCTTTTTCATTTTTGTGATAAAGTTTTTTTTTGTGTTTTATTTGTTTTATTGTTCTTGCTGTTTCCTGTAAATTATGGCACAGTCTTATTTCTTGGCGAACCAGAGCATGTAGGCCACGCCGAGGCGGAACTCGTTCTCGCTGTTATAGCTGCTGGTGCCGAATATTTTGCTGGTGCCTATCTGGCGGGTGGTGTAGTCGGCCTTCACCACGAGATTGGGCAGCGGGCGCCAGTTGGCTCCGACACTCCACAGGCTCACCTGGTTGCGCTTGTCGGCCACGAGACCTTTCTCGCACTTCTCCTGAGGGTTGTAGTAGTTGTAGTGGACAAAGGGACAGACCACCGGGAACTTGTCGACGCCGGGGAAGAAAGCCTTGAGGTTGACACCCAGTTCGGCACTCCAGTCGACGGCACGCTTGCCCACGGGTCCCATGCGTGTGTAAGGCGACTTGTTGGAATACATCTTGTTTGTCGCTGTGATGCCGACTGTCTCAGTAATGTTGCCCGACAGATAGTTGGCGCGCGCGGTGACATACTTGTTTATATATTGCGCATCGAACGAGTAAATCAAAACGTTGATGTCGTCAAGGCCCTTGTAGGTCACGAGCTTGTCGGCGTTCTTGCCGGCATTGGGGTTGTAGAACACCGAGGCGCCCACGCGAAGGCCCGGCAGTCCGCGCCAGTCAAGACGCGCGGTATAGGCAGGAGCCGAGAAATTGTCGTTTTCCATAAAGCCCTGGCGGCCGTTGGCCACCCAGTTGTAGCAGTCGAAGCCGTTTGGGTTCAGACCGGCGGTCACCATGGCCTGGTAGTCAAAGGTGCCCGCCCCCTTGCCAAAGGTTCCGAAGAAAGCCAGTCCCGTTTCGTGCCATGTCGAGGCCAGCACCGTTGTGGCGCCCTCGGGGCGCGCTGCTGTAAAGAAGTTGAGCGGCTCGTGGTGTGAGTTGGTTAGGCCGACAGGGATGATCATGTGCCCCACACGCACATTGAAAGCCGGGGTGATGAGGCGCGTGATGTGGAACTGCTCGAGGGCCACCTCGCCACCTTTTTCCATCTCTGTCTCGTACTCTCCGTTCTCACCGCCCGACTGTGCCTCAATTTCGACAGCCGTTCCCGTGCCGCCCGACTCAAACTCTATCTCGGTGCCGAGAATCCATTTCGGCGACAGCTTGTATTCGCCCTCCAGCACGAAGCGGGGGATGGAAATCTCATTGTGATTGAACTTCGCGTTACCTTTGCCGCCTCCATAGTAGCGGTTGATTCCATAGTCCTTGAATGTGGCCAGCATCTCGCCGTAGCCACCCACGCGCCACTTGCCGAAGTCTTCGCCATAGGCGGCCTTGCCGTTGGCCACAGTGTTGCCGGTGTCGCTCTCCTGGACGTTGCCAGCAGGCGCGGCGGCCGGAATAACAGTGGCCGCACACGCCATCATCAGAGTCTTCAAAGTTTTATTCATCACTCACATTTTTTGTTTTCGACTGCAAAAGTAAGTCTGCTTCGGAAACAATGCAATACCTAAAAATGGTGAAATGGCTCGGCCGATACCTAAAAGAGTGCAAGTCGGGCGAGCCGCTATTTGGCGAATACCAACTTTTTGCGATTGCCCGTTTGCCAAAAATACATTAAATTTGCACGCGCAAACAAAAAATAAAAGGATGAAGAATCTGAAAGTTTACGAGGCCGATGACAGGATGATTTCACTCATCAAGGACAACTACAACCTGCTCCAGTCATTGGGCAGCTTTGGCATCAGCCTCGGCTTTGGCGACAAGACCGTGCGCGAGACCTGCGAGGACAACGGTGTCGACACCTACACCTTTCTGGCTGTGGTCAACTATACCATCAACGGCAATACCGACTTCGAGAACGACGACCAGATTTCAGTGCCCACCCTGCTCCACTATCTGAAGGCCAGCCACATCTACTTTCTTGACTTCCAGCTGCCTTTTATCCGCCGCGAGCTTGACGAGGCCATTGACGACGGTGACAGCCTGGGCATGCTCATCATGAAGTTCTACGACAGCTATGCCCACGAGATTCGCGAGCATATGCACTACGAGGAGCGCAAGCTCTTTCCCTATGTGCAGTCGCTGCTGGCCGGCAGACTCGATGACGAGTACAACATCGGCCTCTTCACCCGTCACCACACCCAGGCCGACGAGAAGCTCAAGGAACTGAAGACGCTCATCATCAAGTATCTGCCGCCCGACCACCAGCGCAACAACAAGCTCATTGCCGCCCTGCACGACGTTTACAACAACGAGGAGTGGCTGCACCTTCACCGCGAGGTGGAGGAGCGGATTTTCCTCCCGGCCATACGCCGCCTGGAGCGGACGGCGCAGCAAAGCGACGTGGCGCGCAACATCTCGTCGATGGTGTTCAAGAATGGCAGCGACAATGGCGAGGCGCTCTCTGACCGCGAGCGCGACGTGGTGGTGGCCCTTGTGCAGGGCATGTCGAACAAGGAGATTGCCGAGCACCTGTGCATCTCGACCAACACGGCCATAACCCACCGGCGCAACATCGCCCGCAAGCTACAGATTCACAGCGTGGCCGGACTTACCATCTACGCCATTGTCAATGGCTTGGTTGACATCTCGTCCGTGAAACTCTGACCTTGGCAAACAGGCATTGAAACAAACAAATCTTTTCGCTACTTTTGCCACATCATTGCAACAGGACTGTTGCAAGGGAAGACAAAATTGTTTCAAGAGATTTGACAGGATGAAGAGATTTGACAGGATGAAGAGATGAAGAGGTATTTATGGTCACTCACCCTACTGCTGGCGGCCATGCAACTGCAGGCCTACGACTTTCTGCGCGCAGTGAAAGACTCGATACCCGGGGGCTACAACTTCTGGGTCTACACCCCCGTTGACTATTTTTACTCGCAGGAGCAGACTCCTGTCATCATCTTTCTGCATGGGGCAAGCCTGTGCGGCCGCAACCTTGACCGCGTGCGCCGCTACGGCCCTATTGACGCCATCATAAAGGGGCGCAGCATTGACGCGCTCACCATCGTGCCGCAGAACCCCGGAGGGGCGTGGAGCCCGAAGAAGGTCATCGCTGTGCTTGACTGGGTGAGACAGCGGTACCCCTGTGACTCAACGCGGGTGTATGTGCTGGGCATGAGCCTGGGCGGCTACGGAACGATGGATGTGTGCGGAACCTACCCCGACCGCATAGCTGCCGGAATGGCACTCTGCGGCGGAACCTCGCTGAGCGACGTGAGCGGACTGGGGCGGCTGCCGTTCTGGATTATTCATGGCACAGCCGACAAGGCTGTACCAGTAAGGCGGTCAAAAGTGGTGGTGGAGAAGCTGAAAGCCTCGGGCAACGACACGCGCCTGCTATACAGCTGGCTGCCGGGAGCCAACCACGGCGCGCCGGCACGCGTCTTCTACCTGCGCAAGACCTACGACTGGCTCTTCTCGCACAGCCTCGCAGACCCGGGCCGCCCCGTGTGTCGCGACTATTCCATCGGCCTTGACGACCTGCACAAGGCGTACAGAGACATTAACCGCAAGGCTGAAGCCCCCGAACTGATTGACGGGCCGAGCGTGATAAAGGCTGAGGGAAACGAGTATTAAGACCTAAAAGGAGAACTGCTCCAGCTTCAAGCCGCTCTTTGTGAGCGCCTCAATCCTCGGGACCAGCGTCGTAAAATGCTCCGAGGCCATGTGGACTTTAAGCACATCCTCGTTTTGCCAAGTCTCGCAAATCATCATGACACCATCGCGAGTGCCGCTGACAAAGTAATCGTAGGCAACATTCCCCTTGTCTTCCAACGACTTTCTTACCAACTCTTCACACAAGGCATTGATGTCTTCTGTCCTGACATCTTCCTTCTTCTCGAAAAACACATTTAACCTAATCATATTCTAAGGCTTTTTGTTCACGCCCAAACCGGTCATCAGACCGAAATAGGCAATTTATAATGAGGCTGTTTCCAGCTCTTCCTTCCCATGTCACTGTCTCTTCCGAGGCGTCTTGCTGCCGGGAGTGCCTTGCCATAGACCGGCCATGGCTGCACCAACTCCGTTGCGAGCTGTCCGAAAGGAGCAGCAAGCCGGGACGAATTGTAATGGCCGATTTGGATTAAACCGTCTTGCAAAATTAGTTTTTTTATTCTGTGGCACAAAATAAAACTGTGCCTTTCTCACACTGACTGTGCCGAAGAGGCATGAAACAAGAGACTTTTCACAGATTTGTATTATCTGTGTCACCGTTGGCCTTTGACAACGCCGGCTTACGCTTCCCTGCATGGATATGTATGGCAGCAATTCCATGGTGGAACGAGTCTTGCATGGAGCGTATCGGACAGCGCCTCAGGCAGGATAAAATACGATAAAAAGCAAGGCTCACCATTGTTGCAGTTTTCGCGGAACCATTAGATTATGCGTTGCAATTGGCTTAAGTATAGCTTAAGCCCCCTCTCGCCAAGCGGGGCGGGAATGTGCTGCCAAACGGTCGCTTTCAGCTCGCCATACGGCCCATGTTGCAGCGCGAAACGCACCGTTACGCCGCGTCATACGGCCCGGTTCGCAGCGTGAAATGTACCGTTTCGCAGCGTGAAATGCACCGTTTCGCACGACCTGTTTAGGAATGTGTGCCAGCCGGTATGAACCGCAGTGAATAATGGTGGGGATGTCCCGCAGCTTTTCCAAATCACTTCGCACACTTTTTCGGGCTGCCCTTGTTAGCGGGAAGGCCCGAGGCGGCGCCGGCGATTTTGCGGGACAAAGAAAAAGGCGGCAACTCCCATTCAAAGGAGTTGCCGCCTTCACGGTGTCGAGGTGACAGGACTCGAACCTGCGACAGCCTGGTCCCAAACCAGGAACGCTACCAACTGCGCTACACCTCGCAAAAAGCCGGGCTTCAAGATAGGCCAGCTCTTTTATTCCGGGCGCAAAGTTACCGCTTTTCAGCGAGCCATGCAAATTTTTCACATGCTAATTTGCCAATGCCGCACACAGCCTCAACCCTGCGCCATGCCGTCACACCGGGCTGCGCTTATTTGATGATGCCCTGCTCAACAAAGATTTTCTTCAGCGCCTTGACCGAACGCTCGACCTGCTCTTCAGTGTGGGTAGCCATCAGCGCATAGCGCACCAGCGTGTCCTGCGGGGCGCATGCCGGGGGGATGACAGGGTTGATAAACACACCGGCGTCGAATGCGAGAGCGGTGACAAGGAATGTCTTTTCCACATCGCGCACATAGAGCGGGATGATGGGACTCTCGGTGTCACCAATCTCAAAGCCCTCCTCTGAAAAGCGCTTCAGCGCGTATCTGGTCACCTTCCAAAGCGCCTCAATGCGCTCCGGCTCCTTTTGCAGGATGTGAAGGGCCTCCAGCGCGGCGGCTGTGGCGGCCGGGGTGTTGGATGCCGAAAAGATATAAGTGCGGCAATTGTGGCGCAGGAAGTTGATGGTGTCCTTGTCGGAAGCGATAAAGCCTCCTATGGAGGCCAGCGACTTGGAGAACGTTCCCATGATGAGGTCAACCTCATCGGTCAGTCCGAAATAGTCGCACACGCCACGTCCGTGGTCGCCGAACACGCCAATGCCATGGGCCTCGTCAACCATAATGGAACAGTTGTACTTGTGCTTCAGCTCCACAATCTCGGGGAGCTTGGCCAAATCGCCCTCCATCGAGAACACGCCGTCGACGACAATCAGCTTGACTGCCTCGCGGGGCAGTCCCTGGAGCACCCGCTCCAAGTCCGCCATGTCATTGTGCTTGTAGTGCAGCTGCCGCGCAAACGACAGGCGGCGCCCGTCAACGATGCTGGCATGGTCACGGTCATCACAGATAATGTAGTCGTTCTTGCCAACCACGACGGCCAGCACACCCTGGTTCACGCTGAAGCCGGTGGACAGGCAGAGGCAGTCATCCTTGTGGACAAACTCGGAAATCTCTTTCTCCAGCTTCACGTGAAGGTCAAGCGTGCCGTTGAGAAAGCGGCTTCCCGCACAGCCTGACCCATACTGGTCAAGGGCGGCCTTCGCCGCGTCAATGATACGCTGGTCACCCGTCAAGCCGGTATAGGCGTTGGAGCCGAACATCAGCACCTTGTGCCCACCCATCTCGACTTCCGTGCCCTGCTTGCCGGTAATCTCGCGGAAATAGGGATACACGCCAGCAGCCATAAACTTCTGAGGCTCACGGTAATTCCTGTATCTTTCTTGCAACTGTCCCATTTCTGATAATATGGATATGTAAGATGTTAAAATCTAATCAGGCTGCAAAGTTACACATTTTTCACAAACAAGCACACCTTTTCGCCGATATTTGTGCGTTTTAGTGATTTTTATGCAGCCTCAAAAACGCTATTTATGGGGAAATATGTACTTTTGCAGCATGACAAGCAACAGGAAGAAAGTCACATTCATCATGAACCCCCACTCGGGAACGCATGACAAGGGAGAGATTCCGCAGATTATCAGCGAGACAATCGCCGACTCCCTGTTCGACTATCATGTAGAGACCACACGGTACGCCGGCCACGCAGCCGAGATAGCACGCCAGTGCAAGGAGCGCGGCGACGACATCGCCGTGGCCGTAGGCGGCGATGGCACGGTCAACGAGGTGGCCCGCTCACTTGTGCACTCTGACACGGCGCTGGGCATAATCCCCTGCGGTTCGGGCAACGGCCTGGCCCGCCACCTGTGCATCCCGATGGACGTCCGCAAGGCTGTGGGCATCATTAACCTTTGCAAGATTGAGGCGCTCGACTACGGCGTAATCAACGGGCTGCCGTTCTTCTGCACCTGCGGGATGGGGTTCGACGCGTTCATCAGCATGAAGTTTGCCGAGGCCGGCAAGCGCGGCCCCATCACCTATGCCGAGAACGTGCTGAAAGAAGGCCTGAAATACAAGCCCGAGACCTACGAGGTGATTGACGAGACAGGCGCAAAGCGCTACAAGGCCTTTCTCATTGCCTGCGCCAACGCATCGCAATACGGCAACAACGCCTACATCGCCCCGAAGGCCACGATGACCGACGGGCTGCTGGACGTTATCATCATGGAGCCGTTCAACGCCTTTGACGCACCGCAGATCAGCATTGACATGTTCAACAAGACCCTTGACAAAAACTCGAAGATTAAAATGTTCAGGGCCAAGCGCATCCATATACAGAGAGAGCGGAGGGGCGTCATCCACTACGACGGAGACCCTATCATGACCGGCACTGAGATTGACGTACATATCGAGAGCAAGGGCATCAACATGATAACCAACCCGGATGCCGACAGCGACAGCCGGCAGCCCAACTTCCTGCTGAACGCTTTTTCCGAATTCTTTAACAATATCAACAACGTGCGCGATGACATTGAGAAACAAGGACGCCGCATACAGGCCATCAACAAGGCACTGCTCAGGAAGCTCACCAAGGACTGACCGCGACGGCGGAAGCCAGCGGCAAGCAGCCATGGACAGCGAAAACGAGCTGCTCCCACACGTAGACGAGGAGGGCAACATTCTCGGCGCCATCACGCGAGGGGAGGCACACGACGGCTCCAGGAAGCTGCATCCCGTCGTGCACCTGCACCTGTTCAACAGCAGGGGCGAGCTGTACCTCCAGCGCCGCCCGGCATGGAAAGACATCCAGCCGGGGAAATGGGACACGGCGACAGGAGGGCACATAGACCTGGGCGAGAGCGTAGACCGGGCCCTCGCGAGAGAAGTGCGGGAGGAGCTTGGCATCATCGGCTTTGTGCCAGAACTGCTGGGGCACTATGTCTTTGAAAGCGACAGGGAGCGCGAGCTGGTGTTCGTCCACAAAACAACCTACGACGGCAAGGTAAGCCCAAGCCCAACCGAACTGGACGGCGGACGCTTCTGGTCTCAGCAGGAAATAGCAGACAGCCTGGGCAGGGACGTGTTCACCCCAAACTTTGAACAGGAATACCAACAATTTTTCATATGCAAGAAGCCATAACCATCATCATCATCGCCTTGGCAGCAGCACTCGCGCTGCGGGGGTGCTACCAGCTGCTTACCGGCAGGAAAGACGCGTGCGACTGCTGCCGCCAAAACGGCAGGAAAAACCGGCACAACGCGAAGGGCAAAAAATAATCGGCGAAAAATTTGGCGATGAGGGATAATTGTGCTACCTTTGCAGAGCAAAAAAGCAATGGTACCTTGGCCGAGCGGTTAGGTAACGGTCTGCAAAACCGTGTAGAGCAGTTCGACTCTGCTAGGTACCTCAACAAGAATCGCAGCGGGGGCATCTGACAATCAGATGTTTCCGCTAATTCTTTAAAGAAAGATGCGCACATACAGGAACAGCGGCGGTTTGCGTACAGGCCATTCGCTTTTCAATTACACAACTTTTCCCCAAGCGCAACACCAAGCAAAATAACAACAAACACATATTTATTATATAACAGACATGATTACCGTTACCAACTTGGCCATCCAGTTTGGCAAGAAAGTGCTTTACAAAGACGTCAACCTGAAATTTACAAGCGGAAACATCTATGGCATCATCGGCGCCAACGGTGCAGGCAAGTCAACATTGCTCCGCGCCATCAGCGGAGAGCTGGAGCCCAACAAGGGCACCGTCGAGATGGCCCCGGGCGAACGCCTGTCCGTGCTGGAGCAAGACCACTTCAAATACGACAGCCAAACGGTGATGGACACCGTGCTGATGGGGTATGCCTCCCTGTGGGACAACATGAAAGAGCGCGAGGCGCTCTACGCCAAGGAGGAAATGACCGAGGAGGACGGCAACCGCGCCGCCGAGCTGGAAATGAAATTCGCCGAGATGAGCGGCTGGGAGGCCGAGAGCGAGGCGGCCCAGCTGCTCCAGAACCTGGGAGTGAAAGAGGCCGACCACTACAAGAAAATGGGAGAGCTGTCCAACAACGGGAAAGTGCGCGTGATGCTGGCCAAGGCCCTCTTCGGGCACCCTGACAACCTGCTGCTCGACGAGCCGACCAACGACCTCGACCTTGACACCGTGCAGTGGCTTGAAGAATATCTGGGCAACGTGGAGCAGACTGTGCTCGTGGTGTCACACGACCGCCACTTTCTTGACGCTGTGTCCACCCAGACGGTTGACATCGACTTTGGCAAGGTGACCGTATTCTCAGGCAACTACTCGTTCTGGTACGAAAGCTCGCAGCTGGCCCTGCGCCAGGCCCAGAACCAGCGGCAGAAGGCCGAAGAGAAGCGCAAGGAGCTGGAAGAGTTCATCCGCCGCTTCTCGGCCAACGTGGCCAAGAGCAAGCAAACCACGTCACGGAAGAAGATGCTGGAGAAACTGAACGTAGAGGAAATCAGGCCCTCGTCAAGAAAATACCCGGGCATCATCTTCCAGATGGACCGCGAGCCAGGCACACAGATCCTGGAAGTCAGCGACCTGAAAGCGGTAGACACGGACGGAACCGTGCTCTTCGACCACGTGAACTTCACCATCGAAAAGGGACAAAAGACCGTGTTCCTCAGCCACAACCCCAAAGCCATGACTGCCCTGTTCGAGATTATCAACGGGAACCGAAAGGCCGATGCGGGCGAATACAAGTGGGGCGTAACCATAACCACTGCCTACCTGCCGCTTGACAACACGAAGTTCTTCGACTGCGACCTAAACCTGGTGGACTGGCTGAGCCAGTATGGCAAAGGCAACGAAGTGCAAATGAAGAGCTTTCTGGGAAGGATGCTTTTCAAGGACGAGGACGTGCAGAAGAAAGTCCGCGTACTCTCAGGAGGCGAGAAGATGCGCTGCATGATTGCCAGAATGCAGCTGAAGAACGCCAACTGCCTCATCCTTGACACCCCCACCAACCACCTTGACCTGGAAAGCATCCAAGCCTTCAACAACAATCTGGTGAATTTCAAGGGCAACATCCTGTTTGCCAGCCACGACCACGAGTTTATACAGACTGTGGCCAACCGCATCATCGAGCTGACACCCAAGGGCACCATTGACAAACTGATGGAATACGACCAGTATATCTACGACGAGGGTATCAAGGAACAAAAGGCCAAGCTTTACTCCTGATAATGGAAGCGACAAGCCGTGGCACAGTTTTTGCTGGAAAATCCTAAAAATATCAAGAAATCATGGAAGAAACAATAAAGAACAGCAGTGCTGACACTGAACAGAAAGAGGAGAAACTGAAAAAAGAGGAAGTCAAGGCTGAGGCTCCCGGTGCAGACCGTGAACCAGAGACAGCGGGCAAAGAGGCTGCAAAGGAAAAGAAGTCCGAGCCAGACCCTCTTGCGGTCGCGCAGGCACAGGTGGAAGAGCTCAAGGACAAATACTTGCGGGCTGTGGCCGAGTTTGACAACTACCGCAAGCGCACACTCAAGGAAAAGGCAGAGCTGATTCTGAACGGAGGGGAGAAAACCATTTCGGCCATCCTGCCCATATTGGATGACATGGAGCGCGCCCTGGAGAATGGAAAGAAAACCGAGGATGCAAAAGTTATCCGTGAGGGCATGGAATTGATTTTCAACAAGTTTGTCAAGGTTCTTGAAGCCCAAGGCGTAAAGAAGATAGACACTACCGATGCAGATTTTGACACCGACATACACGAAGCTGTCGCCATGGTGCCGGGAATGGGCGACGACAAGAAAGGCAAGGTGCTGGACTGCGTCCAGACCGGCTACAAGCTCAACGATAAAGTTATTCGCCATGCCAAGGTGGCAGTCGGTGCCTAAGTAGTAAAGACACGGCGAGGCAACTGACCAACTGTTATTTTGAAAAAGATTATGGCAAAAAGAGATTATTACGAAGTCCTTGGCGTTGACAAGAAGGCAACCGAAGACGAAATTAAAAGCGCTTATCGCAAGATAGCCATCAAATACCACCCAGACCGCAACCCAGGCAACAAGGAGGCGGAGGAGAAATTCAAGGAGGCCGCCGAGGCGTATGACGTGCTCCACGACCCGCAGAAGCGCCAGCAGTATGACCAATTTGGCTTTGACGGGCCGGCCGGAAGTGCCGGAGGCACAGGCGGCTTCAGTGGCGGCAGCATGAACATGGATGACATCTTCTCGATGTTCGGCGACATTTTCGGAGGGCGTGCGGGCTTCGGAGGCAGCGCAAAGCAGCACCGCCCGCAGGTGTACCGGGGCAGTGACCTGCGCCTGAAAGTGCGCCTGAGCCTGAGCGAGATTGAGACAGGTGTAACCAAGAAATTCAAGGTGCGCAAGGATGTTGTCTGCTCGCACTGCCACGGCAGCGGCGCAGCTAACGGCAGCGGCGCGGAGACGTGCCCGACGTGCCACGGCTCGGGTGTGATTACCCACACGACCCAGAGCATCTTCGGCATGATGCAGACCCAAGGGGTGTGCCCTACCTGTAACGGAGAGGGAAAGGTGATTAAGAACAAGTGCCCCTACTGCGGTGGCACAGGCGTGGAAAAAGGCGAGGAAGTGGTAGAGATCAAGATTCCCGCCGGTGTGGCAGAGGGCATGGTTATCACCGTTCCGGGCAAGGGAAACGCCGGCCCGCACAACGGTATCAGCGGCGACATACAGGTGTTCATCGAAGAAGAAGAGAACGACACGTTCGTGCGCGATGGCAACAATGTCATCTACAACCTGCTGCTTGACTTCCCAACCGCTGCACTGGGCGGCGAAGTGGAGATTCCGTCCATCGAGGGCACACGGCTGAGAGTGAAGATTGAGAGTGGCACACAGCCCGGCAAGACACTCAGGCTGCGGGGCAAGGGCCTGCCCTCGGTGCATGGCTACGGAAGCGGGCGTGGCGACCTTATCGTCAACGTGAGCGTGTATGTGCCCAAGACACTGAGCCGCGAAGAGAAGAGCGCGATAGAAAAGTTCAAGGACAGCGACAACTTCAAAGGCGACACAGCTACCAAGCGTTCCATCTTCCAGAGGTTCAAGAACTACTTTAGCTGACAAGCCACACAGGCACACCGCAGAGCATGACCTACAAGGAGACTGTCAAGTACCTGTTCAGTCAGCTGCCCATGTTTGAGAAACAGGGCGCGACAGGATTCAGGGAGGGCCTGGCCAACACTCTGGCCCTTGACGAACATTTGGGACACCCCCACCTGCATTATGCAACCATCCACGTGGCCGGCACCAACGGCAAGGGGTCTGTATCCCACTCCATCGCGGCAGTATTACAGACATGCGGCTACCGCGTAGGCCTGTACACATCGCCCCACTTGGTAGACTTCCGCGAACGCATCAGAGTTGACGGCACTCCAGTGAGCGAGGACTTTGTGGTAGACTTTGTGGCTAACCACCGCGCGTTCTTTGATCCACTGCATCCCTCGTTCTTTGAAATCACCACGGCAATGGCTTTCAAGTATTTTGAAGAGGAGAAAGTGGACATAGCGGTGATTGAGGTCGGCCTGGGCGGGCGGCTGGACTGCACCAACATCATCACGCCGGTCCTGTCTGTCATCACAAACATCAGCATGGACCACACGCAGATGCTGGGTGACACTTTGGCCAAGATTGCCAGAGAGAAAGCCGGCATCATCAAGCGCGGAGTCCCTGTCGTTGTTGGCGAGACCACCACCGAGACCCGCCCCGTATTCATGCAGGCGGCCAAAGAAAAAGGCGCGCCAGTGGTGTGGGCAGAAGAGTCGCCCTATATAGTAGGGGCAGACTTCTCCCATGAGGGCAAAGTGATATACACCACGCGCTATGGGTATACCATAGAAAGCCAATTATGCGGCCACTACCAGGCACGCAACCTCAACACCGTGCTGAAAGCGTTGCAGACGCTCGGGACACTGGGCTACCCGACTGACTGCATGGCTGGCACAGACAAAGCCAAACGCCTGGCCAGACAACAGGCAGCCCTGAAAAACGTGTACGGGCTGACCGGCTTGCAAGGAAGGTGGCAACAGGTAAGAGAGATGCCAAAAGTGGTTTGCGACACAGGCCACAACACTGGCGCATGGCAGTATCTCGGCAAACAGATTGCCCATGTGGCATGCAACCAGTTGCGCATCGTGTTCGGAATGGTGAGCGACAAAGATGTGGACGGCGTGCTGCAGTTGCTCCCCAAGGATGCGGTTTACTATTTTACCAAGGCCAACAGCCACAGAGCCACGCCGGAGGAAAAGCTCAGAAAGATGGCTGCACGGCATGGACTGAACGGCGACAGCTACCCAACAGTGGATCAAGCCTACGGGGCGGCCCTCGGGCAAGCGGGGTGCGACGACTTCATCTTTGTGGGCGGGAGCAGCTATGTTGTAGCCGATTTTTTAGAAGCCATCCATTAGTTGTTTTTAACATTCAAGGCTTCTATTTTTTCTCACTTAAATTTGTCAAACTCGTTTTTTTTAGGTTACTTTGCAGAAGATACTCTAACTAAAAAACAACGAATATGACAAGCACAACGGAGAACGCGAATCTATGCGGTTTGAATCGCAAGGATTTCCAGACCACAGTCAACGGTAAGAAAACCGACTTATACATATTAAAAAACCGGAAAGGCTACGAGGTAGCCATCACAAACTATGGCGGGGCCATTGTGGCAATCATGGTTCCTGGCAAAGACGGCAAGGTGGCCAACGTGATTCAGGGGCACGACAACATACACGATGTGATCAACAGTCCGGAGCCTTTCCTGTCAACCCTCATTGGCCGCTATGGCAACCGCATTAGCCATGGCACGTTCACCTTGAACAAGAAAGACTACCAGCTGGCCCTCAACGACGGGCCCAACTCTCTGCACGGCGGTCCCACCGGTTTCCACACACGCGTCTGGGATGCCCGCCAGATGGGGCCACGCTCCCTGGCTCTCCACTACGTTTCCGCCTACGGCGAGGAGGGATTTACCGGCGAGTGCCGCGTAACTGTAGAGTTTACATTCACAGACAACAACGAGCTGATTCTTGAGTATCTGGCCTGCACCAACAAGAAGACCATCATCAACCTTACCCATCACGCATTCTTCAGCCTGGCTGGCATCGCCAACCCCACCCCGACAGTGGACAACGTGAAATGCGAGATTAACGCGGACTTCTACCTGCCCATTGACAACACAAGCATTCCGACAGGTGAGATTCTCAAGGTTGAGGGGACACCCTTTGACTTCCGTACGCCGAAAGAGATTGGCCGCGACATTGACGCTGACAATGAGCAGATAAAGAACGGTTCCGGCTACGACCACAACTATGTGCTCAACAAGAAAGAGGAGGGCGAGCTGAGCTTTGCAGCCAAGTTGACAGAGCCAACAAGTGGGCGCACACTGGAAGTTTACACTACCGAGCCGGGAATGCAGCTCTACACAGGCAACTTTGAGTCGGGCATTTCCGGCCAGTTTGGTGCCACGTTCCCCCGCCGCTCAGCCGTATGCCTGGAGTGCCAGCATTTCCCCGACACCCCAAACCACCCCTACTTCCCATCAGTCAACCTTGAGCCGGGCGAGCAATACAAGCAGAAGACTGTTTACAAGTTTGGCGTGGAAAAGTAACAAAGTGCATCCGGGCAAAATAACAGCGTGAGATATTCGCAACAAACAAAGAAGTTAAGGGAAAGTTCCCTTAACTTCTTTATATAACACCGCTAACCACCTAATCACTTATCTAAAATTATTTATTCAAAGACATGACCAAAACTCAAAGACCGAACTACACGTTCGCACTAATCGTTGTGTTCATCGTGTGCTTCCTTATCGGATTCATCACGACAATGAACAACTCCATGATTGCCTTCTGCTCAGAAGCATTCAGCTTGACCGCACAAGACGGGCAATACATTAACACAGCCTTTTATGGCGCCTATCTGCTTGCTATCCCATTTGCCATGCTGATGAGTAAGATTGGCTATAAAAACACCCTGCTGCTGGGTCTGGCTATCTCCGGCGTGGGCTTCGTTGTCAACTCCATCGGCATCAATTCGGCCATAGCCTCGGGCATCAACGTCTATGCCATCTTTCTGGCTTCCATGTGCCTGGTGGCCATGGGTGTGGTGATGCTTCAGAACGTGGCCAATCCCTACGTGATGGTACTTGGCTCGCCAGAGAAAGGTGCCTTCCGCATGACCCTGAGCCAGGCTCTGAACTCCGTGGCCACCACAGTCGCCCCCATGTTTATCACAAACGTGATTATCGCAGGCAAGGCCCCTGCCCCCGAATATGTACCCGGACCGTTCATGGGCCTCGGCATATTCACACTGGTTATCTGCCTTGTCCTTGTGTTTCTGAAACTGCCAAAGATTGACGAGGGCAAGCAGGCAGAGGAGGCCGGAGAGCACCGCGAGTACAAGAACAGCGTTTTCAAATACAGCCACGTGTGGCTAGGCGCCCTGGGCATCTTCATGTACATGGGAATTGAGATTGGCGTGCCTTCCATGCTCCCCTACCGCTTCCAGCTGCTCCATCCCGAGATGAGCTCGGCCGAGCTGGCAGCCCTTACCACATCCTACCTCTCGTTCTACTGGGGCGGCATGATGGTTGGCCGTTTCGTAGGAGCCGGCATTCTCACAAAGTTCGAGTCGCGCAAGCTGCTCACAGCATGCCTGTTGCTCGGTGCCGCGTGCATCGCCCTCTCATTGATGTTTGCCACCAGCATGGCAGGTATCTGGTTCATGCTGATTGCCGGTCTGTTCCACTCTGTAATGTGGCCACTCATCTTCAACCTTGGTCTCCAGGAGCTTGGCCCCCACACCAAGTCGGCAACAGGCATCATCAACACCGGTGTTATTGGCGCAGCCATTCTGATGCCCATCATGGGTGCAGTGGTAGATGCAGCCGGTGTAATCATCGCACTCTGCCTGATGTTCGTATTCTACGCCTACATCATCTGGTTCTGCAACTTTGGCAGCAAGATTGGCATTGGCAGCAAGCAAGCAGTTTCTGGCCAGCCCCGGGAGGCGTAAACACGCTGGATCAAGAAAGAACAAGAGATCACAAAATTACTAACAATAAAACTAAAGACATGATGGACATTGAATATGTAAGAAGTCGGTTTATCAAGCACTTCGATGGCAAAGAAGGTAACGTGTACACATCGCCGGGGCGCATCAACCTCATTGGCGAGCACACAGACTACAATGGAGGCTTCGTGTTCCCTGGAGCAGTGGACAAGGGTATCATGTGCGAGATTCGCCCCAATGGCACAGACACAGTAAGGGCATACGCCATAGACCTGAAAGACCGCGTGGAGTTCAAGGTTGACGACCCACAAGGCCCCAAGGCAAGCTGGGCACGCTATATCTACGGCATTGTGCAGGAAATGAAGAAGCGCGGTGTCGACGTGAAAGGCTTCAATACGGCTTTCTCTGGTGATGTGCCTCTCGGCGCAGGAATGTCCTCGTCCGCAGCGCTTGAGAGCTGCTACGCATTCGCGCTCAACGACCTCTTTGGCAACAACAAAGTGAGCAAGTGGGACATGGTGCTGGCAGGACAGGCCACCGAGCACAACTACTGCGGTGTGAACTGCGGAATTATGGACCAGTTCGCCAGCGTGTTTGGCAAGGAAGGCTGTCTTATGCGCCTTGACTGCCGCAGCCGCGAGTTCGAATATTTCCCATTCAAGCCCACAGGCTACAAACTTGTCCTGCTTGACTCGGTAGTGAAGCACGAGCTGGCCGGATCGCCCTACAACGACCGACGCAACAGTTGCGAGAATGTGGTGAAGCACATTGCCGCCAAGCACCCAGAGGGAAAGTTTGAGACCCTGCGCGACTGCACATGGGAACAGTTAGAGGAAGTGAAAGACTGCGTGGGAGAAGAGGATCACCGCCGCGCTAAGTTCGTTCTCGGCGAGAAAGACCGCGTGTTGGCTGTCTGCGACGCACTGAACAGAGGTGACTATGAGACCGTAGGACAGAAAATGTACGAGACTCATCACGGTCTGTCGAAAGAGTACGAGGTTTCGTGCGAGGAACTGGACTACCTGAACGACCTGGCCAAGGAGAACGGGGTGACAGGAAGCCGTATCATGGGCGGCGGTTTCGGTGGCTGCACCATCAACCTGGTCAAGGAAGAACTCTACGACAAGTTTATCAGCAATGCCAAGGCCAAATACCTGGCCAAGTTCGGGCATGAGCCAAAGGTCTATGACGTGGTAATCAGTGAAGGTGCGCACAAGGTCTGCTAAAGTAGCCAAGTCTAAACCAAATTAGCCCTGTATACATTGTGGGCACGTCTCTGATTTTAGCAGAGCGTGCCCACATTCATTTTAGGTGTCATGGCTACTATGTCCGTGCCAAAATCCCTGCCAAGGCACCTCTCAACATACTTGTAAATTTGGAAATCTTCTTATCTTCATGCAGTATGATTTGGCTGGCATGACAACATAACCACATCTTCAGATGCTTGCCCAAGGGAAATGCTGAATACATTGTAACCATCCGAAATGAGCCGTCTTGCATATATAAAAAAGGCTCGCAAGTTTAT
>ERZ808286.68-NODE-68-length-86896-cov-5.313930_pt1 | contig 86896 bp, 57 predicted proteins | sample MGYA00521276_ERZ808286 | MGnify/ENA primary metagenome ERZ808286 (study PRJEB31516, sample SAMN03275607) | gut metagenome | biome: mammalia-associated habitat; material: feces | host: Papio cynocephalus | place: Kenya | collected 2012-08-01 ... | reverse complement strand
CATCATCCATAACAATAAAGGAAGTCCGTTTCAGATGCACCGCTCCCGGAAACTATCAGCTTGTGTTCATTTTTGTTCCCTGGAGAACCGGAAATCTTGTGCTCCCGGAATACAGCCTGACGTCGGCTTTGTCCGGAGTTTCTCCGTCGGTTCCTGACAGATATGTGATCCGCCCCGATCCGGTGGAAATCGTCTCTCTTATCGGGCAGGACGGATTTTCCGGCGGACTGCGTGACACGGCGGCACCGCTCCTTGTCCCCGGAACCATGTACGGAATTTATGCCGCGGTTTTTGTTGCGGTTCTTGCCGCGGTTATGGCGGTTGTTCTTTTCCTGAACAGAAAGTCATTGCGTGCGTGCATGGATGTTTTCCGCACAAGCATGATGAATTCGCGCAACCGGAGGCGGACGCTCCGTGCGGTTTCCCGGCTTGAGAAAAAGACGGACATAACGGACGCAGAATTCGCATTGGAGATGCAGCATATAATCAGAAATTATCTTGGAAAGAAATTCGGTTCTCCTTTTTCCGGAGCGGCCGCGCCGGAAATCACCGCCAGAATAAGGGAATGTTCCGGCGGAATTCTGCCGGACGCAAAGGCTGCCGCTGCGGCGGAGATAGAATCCGTTTTTGTCCGCACGGACTATGTTCTTTATGCGCGCGGCTCTGTTCAGGCGGCGGCTGTTCCCGCGGAATTCTCCCCGGACGGACGGCGTTCCGTCGCTGATTCCGTCCGTAAAGGAATTTCCGCCATGGAGGAAGAGAATGCCTGAATTCCGTAATCCTGCGGCATTTTTCCTTATGCTTCTGATTCCGCTGCTGTTTATTCTGCGCCGCGCCGGGATTTTCCGCCGGATCTCGTTTCCGGCCGTGCTTTCGGATTGGGGCGCGCCGCCTTATAGGTGGAACGGCCGCACGACAAGAATTCTTCCGTTTCTGGCGGCTTTTTTCTTCTGCTCCGGATTTATTGTTTCTGTAGCCGCTCTCGCGGAGCCTGTCATTCCTCATCAGGAAAAAGTCTACACTTCCGCCGGAACTGATATAATGTTCGCGCTTGATACAAGTCCATCCATGGCCGCGATTGATATGTCCGGAACCACCAGGCTTGAGGCCGCCGAAAATACGATAAAGTCGCTTGTCTCCGAATACGACGGATGGAGGTTCGGACTTGTGGTTTTCGGCTCGGAGGCGGCTGTCGCCGTTCCTCCCACATCTGACCGCTCGCTTTTTATTTCGCGTGTCATGTCGGTTGTTCCGGGCGGAATGGGCGAAGGCTCCGCCGTAGGAACGGGACTTGGAACGGCCGTCTATCATCTTGTGTCTTCGTCGGCGCGGAAAAAATGTATCGTCCTGATTACCGACGGTGAGAACAATTCCGGCGAGATTCATCCTGAGACATCGGCCGGAATCGCCGCGGCGAACGGAATTCCTGTATATGTGGTCGGAATCGGAACAAAAGGAACGGTCAAGATTGATTACAAGGATCCTGTCACCGGCAAGCTGTATTCCGGCTATCTTGAGTCCGGTTTTGATTCCGCTCCGCTGAAAAAAATCGCCTCGGCCGGAAACGGACGCTATTTTGAGGCGCACAGCACGGACGAGCTGGCCGGTGTTCTTGATACGGTCGCCGGCCGGGAGAAATCAGTCCAGACATTCTCATTCAGAACCGCTGACCATAATCTGTATTTTGAATTAATCTGCCTTGCCGCCGTCCTTTTTGCTCTTGCCTGGATTGTCCGGCGGATTTTTCTGAACGAGGTTATATGATGGGATTTTTCTGTGAGCGTCCGTATATGATTCTTGCCGCTTTCGCTGCTGTTCCTGCCGCCGTTTTTGTTATGGCAAGGGTTTCGGGAATTTCCCGTGAAGTCAGGGGGACTCGTGCCGGAGGAAAGATGTGCCGTTTTCCGCAATATGTCATTGCAAGGACACTGCTGCGCGCCGCCGCATGGATATTCCTCATGCTGGCGGCGGCCGGAATATCATTCGGCTCACGGCTTGTTCCTGTCGCGAAAAGCGGCTCCGCAGTCTCGTTCGTGTTTGACATCTCCAACAGCATGACTGCGGCCGACGGCCCCGGCGGAATGACAAGGCTCGCGGCCGCCTCCGCCTATGCCCGTACGCTTCTGTCGCGCATGGAAGGAATTCCTGTGTCCGCGGTAATCGTAAAGGGACGCGGAATTACGGCGGTTCCGCTGACCGAGGACCATTCGATGATAAATTCGCTCCTTGACGTTCTTTCTCCGGACATGATGACGGCTCCTGGCTCCGGAATCGGGGATGGAATTCTTACAGCCGCCGCATCTTTTCCGGAAAACTACTCGTCCGCATCAAGAATCTGGGTTTTTACCGACGGCGAGGACACTCTCGGCGGAATGACGGCGGCTTTTTCAAGCTGCGCCGCAAAAGGAATTCCCGTCACGTTGATAGGATTCGGTTCCCGTGACGGAACTACAGTCACCGCCGGAGACGGAAAGACAAAAATCCACACCTCGCTCCGGACCGGCAACATCCTGGCCGCCGCGGATTCCGTCCTGAAAAAAATGCCGTTCCACAGGGACAAGAAAATCATCCAGTATGTCGATTCGTCCTCCCGCGGCTCCGCATATTCGCTTCTGGCAGGGCTTTCGTCCGGGTACGGCGAGCGCACGGTGATGACGTTCGAGACCGAGCCTGTGTCGCGGCGCGGATTTTTCCTTGTGCTCGCGCTGGTTTCTCTTGTGCTCAGTTTTGCCGTGTCGGAGGCTGATTTTTCTTTCCGCGGGCTTTCTCCGTGCGTCCTGGTGCTTCCTTTCCTGCTTGCCGGATGCGGCGGAATTCAGGGGGCGGCGCAGGTTCTCGGCGGCGCGTATTCATACCAGAAGAGAAACTATACCAAGGCCGCATCCTCATTTCTTTCCGCGGAGGAGACAGCCGTCGCCGTGCAGGACCGGCGGCTTAAGGACTACGCGCTTTATGGACTTGGCTGCGTCTATGCCGCCCAGAACGAGAATTCCGCCGCCATGGAAAAATTCTCCATGATTTCGGAGGATGCCTCCGCAGAAATACGGGGCGCCGCATTCTACAACGCCGGAATAATAGCATTCCGTGACGGTGACTATTCGGCCGCCGCCGGGTTCTTCAGAAAGTCGCTTGAAGCTGACAGTTCCCGGCTTGACGCTAAGATAAACATGGAGCTTTCGGCGGATCTGGCGGAGGAAAGTGCAGCTCCGGAACGCAGGAAAGATGTTCCGTCTCCGGAAAAAGCGCACGGATCTTCCGGAGCGGAAGATGCAGTTTTCAGACATATTGAGGAGAATGACCGCAGACAATGGAAAAACAGCATGATAAAAGAGAATCAGACTTCCGCGGACGACTATTGAAATTTTTATGTCATATTCCGCTTTTTTTTGCGCTGGCGGTGTTCCAGTCTCCGTTATTTCCGGCCGGAACTTCACGTTTCAGTTCATTTGAATCGCTCCGGATTGTCCCGTCAGCAGGCCAGCGGCTTGTCTGTGGACGTGACATAAAATTTGAGGTGACTGTTCCTTCTGCGGATGTTCAGCCGGAAATCGGGGAATTTTATTCGGGAGGAAGGAATTTCACTTTCATGACATTCAGGAAGACCGGAGCCGGAAATTCCTCCACAAGGCTTGAGCTCTGGTTTGAATTCGCCGTTCCGGGAAAATACGAGATTCCTCCGCTTTACGTGAATTCTGGAGGGCGCAGATATGCCCTCAGATTTTCGCCTGTTTCCGTGGAAGAGGACATCGGCCGTCTTGCGCCGCAGCTTTTTGTCTCGGTGAACCGCGGAGAGCTTTTAGCCGCCGAATCCGCTGCTGGCCGCAGTCTCGGCTCTTTCCCCGCCGGAAAAAAAATCGTCCTGACACTGTATCTGCGGTATGCCGCCGCCGTTTCCGGAGTAAGCTGGGAAATTCCCAGGGATTCCATTTTTGAGAGAACAGACAGCGGTGACACGTCCGCATTTTCCGGAGTTTATTCGGATAAGCTGCTGCCTGCCGCTGAATTTGAGTGGACTCCTCTTGCCGGCGGCCGGACAGCCCTTCCTCCGGTGAGAATCTCAGCGTCGTCATACGGCGGAATGAATTTCGAGGTGAGGCTTCATGACTGCTTTGTCTCCATAAGTGAAGGCTCGTCGCCGGGAAAACGTTCCGGCAGCGACGGCGGAATTTTCCGAGACGCATTTCTTCCCGGCGGGCAGCTCTCTACCGCAGGGAATTCATCCGTTCCGGTTAGGGCGGAGGACTGTCTTAAAATAGCGCGTCTGCGTTCACTTGAGAGAAGAGCCCTTTGGGGGCGGCGGAATATCGCCGCGGAAAGAGCCGCTTTTGAGTCATCGCTTGGGATTCCTCCCCAGCCGCATGAATTTCCGCTTTCGGCAGCTGCCGGAGCCGCCGTTCTTTCTGTAATCTTTTGTCTGCTGATGTTGTTTTCGGTGATAAGGCGCAGAAAATTTCCTGCCGCTGTTTTTCTGGTCTGTCTTGCCTTTGCCGCAGTCGCCGGGATTTTATCCGCAACAAGGCGTATGGAGAAAGCCTCCGTATCACCGGGTGTTTATGCCGCTTCCGTGCCCGAAAGTTCGGCCTCGTCAAAAGTTCTTGTTCCGGCCGGAACAAGAGTCAGGATCAGGGAGTCGTCCGGCGGATGGTGCTATGTCGAGTCCGGTGATTTTTCCGGATGGGTTCAGGACGGGGAGCTTATCCCCATAGAGTAGATTTTCTGCCGGAAAGGATTCTGCCGGCAACTGGATTTTTTGATGAAGAGAAGAATTTTTTTATTCGCAGCCGCATTGTGCGCAGTCCGGGGTTTTTCCGCGGATTTTTCCGCATCGGAGCTTTCGCTGTTCAACGAGATGAACGCCGCTTTTGACACCGGATTTTATCCCGGTGCGGTTTCCCGCGCAGCGGCGCTTGAGGAGCATTATCCGGAGTCGGTCTTTATCGTAAGGACCGTGCTCACAAAAAGCGGGGCGCTGATAGAGCTCGGACGTTATGCCGAGGCTTCTGATTCACTTGGAAAAATAATTTCCTCCGTCCATATCGGCTCGCCGGAATACGAGAGGCTTTATTTTCTGCTCGGAAAGGCCCGCGCCGCCTGCAATGATCCTGACGGCGCTCTGAATGCTTTTTCAAAATGTATTTCCGTTCCGGGCAGCGCACAGGATGAGCTTCTGTTCATGCCGGAAGCGGTTTTTCTTTCATCCGGAATATATTTCTCGCAGGGAGATTATGCGTCCGCAGTTCCGCTTCTAGAATTCATTGTCGGAAACGGGAAAAAATACCGGCCGGAAGACTATTATGTCTCCCTGCTGCGCCTTGCGGCTTCGTATAACGCGTCAGGAGAATTCCGCTCCGCTGCTGAGCTTGCGCGTCTTTTCGGACGGGACCAGCTTCCGGATGATGTCTATTTCAGGCTTGTTTTTTACGGAGCCGCCGCGGACGAGGCGGCCGGAAATTTCTCCGCCGCATATAAAGCCTATTGTTCAGCCGGAAAATCAGGAATAAGGGAAATAGCTTCTGAGTCGCTGAAAAGAGCCTATCTTCTGTCCGAAGAATACGGAGATGACGCCGGCACTGCGGATGTGCTTGCCGCCGCGTCGGATGGTTTCTCCGGTTTTCCGTCTCTTGCGGCCGAGCTGTGGCTGCGTCTTGGAATAGATGCGTACACTGGCGGAAAAATTCCGGAGGCGCTGGCATATTTTGACTCGGCCGAAGCGAATTCTCCGTCAGCAGACGTTGAGTCCGCGCTTTTCATCTACCGGATGAAGGTCCGGCTTGATTTGTGCGGCGGTGATGATCCGGACTCGGCGGCCGGCATCCTTTCCGCATTGGAAAGCCGTTCCGGGGAATTCTGCCGGAAAGACGGAACGACGGCTGATTCATTTAACGCGCTTCTTGTTGATGCGATGTTCCGCGCCGGAAGAATTTCAGGAATTCCGGAGGTTTTCGCCCGGATAAAAAATCCGGATCCGCGTTCTGAGTATGTTTATTCCGCCGCCCTTTTTGAGCTTGGGGACTACAGACGCGCCGCCACCGAAGCCGGAAAGAACGCATTCTCCGGGCGGAAAATATCTGACCCCGCATCGGCGCTGGTGCTGGCCGCAGCGTATTCCAAGCTTGGGGAGTATTCAAAATCCGCGGAAATTTATGGTAGAATTCTTGAGTATGCGGAGAATTCAGCGGATAAACCGGATTCCGCGGTTGGAAAAATTGATTCCATAAGGACGGAATATTCCAAGGCCCTTTTTGCCTCCGGTGATTATCGGGCCGCCGCCGCCCAGTCTGAAATGGCGGAAACTGCCGGTGCCGCTGCGGTCGCCGCGCTTTCGGAATTCAATATGAAAAACTGGAGACGCAGCCTTGAGTTTTTTAATCGCTATTCGGATCTGATTGAGAAGGATGATGGCATGACCGGCGGCGCCGGGGCGGACATTCTTTTTTACAGAGGCTGCGCCGAATATTTTGCGGCGGATTACGGTCAGGCTTACAGGACTTTTCTGTTTTACGCGGAGAATTCTGCGTCCGGGAAATACCATGCGCCGTCCCTGGAATATGCCGCAAAATCAGCAGTCCGGCTTGGAAATTTCAGGGATGCCGCGCTTCTGGCGGAAAAGCTTGTCAACGCCTCGGATTCCGGAACTGAAAGACAGAATGCCGTCATGTTCACGGCCGAAATTCTTTCTGATTCAGGTGATTTTAAGGCCGCGCTGGACTTTCTGTCGCCTTATGCTGCCGGTGATTCCGGATTCGCACGGCGTGCGGTTTTTATGAGCGCGAAAATCTGTGAGAATTCGGGCGATGTCCATGCCGCCGAGTCATTTTATCAGAGGCTTTACGCCGCTTCTCCGGCAGACGCATATTCGGAGGAGGCGCTTTTCCGCTCGGCAGGAATGTTCTATTCGGAAGGCGACTATACGGAGGCCCAGAAACGCTACAACAGATATATATATGCTTTTCCGGAGGGCGGCTATTCCGATGCGGCGCTTTATTTCTGCGGAGACTGCGCGTTCAGGCTTGGAGACTACAGCCGTTCCGCCATGGTGAACGGGCTTCTTGTTTCGGATTATCCGGAAAGTATCTACAGGTACGGCGCCCTGAGGAATCTGGCCGTTTCATGTTACCGTTCAAAAAGCTATGCGGATGCGCTTGATGCCGCCGAAATTCTTGTCCGGGAATACGCGGATCAGGCTGCGGATGACGGAACGGCTTCTCTTGTTATTGAGCTGAGGCAGCTTGTCTCCGGAGCCGACGCTGAAACTGCCGCGAAATCCGCGGAATATATCGGAAAGGGCGGAATCTCAACTGCTGCGGGAAGGCTGGCCGGAACAGAGCTTGCGGAAATATACGGCCGCTCATCCGCTACGTTTGAAAAAGCCTTTGAGCTTGCATCGGAGCTGCTTGCGGCTCAGGAGAAAAACTTGCCGGCCGAGGCGAATTCCGCCGCCCGCACGGCAGCTGTTGTCGCCGAATATTATAGAAGAAAAGGAGAGAACCGGCGTGCGGCCGGAATTTTTCTTGATGCCGCAAAATACTACAGGGAATCGGGTTCGGATGACGGTGCCGCCGCATCGCTTTACGGCGCCGCCGAGTCGTTCTCTGCGGCAGGAATGAAGGCCGATTCGGAAAAGACTTCGGGGCTGCTCCGCGAGCTTTACCCGGACAGCCGCTATGCGGCGTCAGAAGCCGTAGGCAGATAAAGTGCTTTTTGTGAGGAATTTTGATATATGAAAAAACGCTGTTTCCTGTTCGGAATTTTGGTTCCGCTGTTTATGCCGGCAGCCGCCGTTGCTGAGGACGAGAAGCCGGAGCTTTCGCTTCCAGATGTTACGGCGGTCGTGAGCGGAGAAACCGTCACCGCCGGAAGCGACTCCGTTGAATTTTCAGGAATAATAGACCGTTCCGGAAAGACCGGGACGCTTGTTCCTGAACTTCCCGATATAACTCCCGGTGTGGAGCCGCCTGCCCCCGAATCGGCGGAGCGGGAGAGCGTCAAGAATATTTTTGCGGAAGGATGTGCGGGCGGCGGATTTCCAGGTCTTTTTACTGGAGATTTCTCCGTGTACAGGCTTTACGGCGGAGATCCGTTCCGGCTCGGATTCAGCCATACCTCGATGGACGGATATTGGAACCGCCCGCTGCATTCGGGATTTTTTGACAGCTCGACTTTGGTGGAACTGTCAAAGACTTTTTCCGCCGGTCCGATGGAATGGATTCTCGGCGGAACCTATGCTTCGTCAGGAGACGGTCTTCAGGGAAAATCCGAATTCATATCCGCACTGCGCAAAAGCTCCGCCGAAGGGGACATCAGCTGGAGGTGGACGCTTCCGCACGGATTCGCGCTCGGTGCCTCTGCGGAAACCGGCCTGTACACCCGCTTCTCTGATATGACGGCCGGAGGACAGAATTTCAGCGGACCTGAATGGATAAAGGGAGTTTCCGTGTTTTCGCTCAGTCCGGAGCTGCGCGCGGAGTGGAGCGGAAACGGATTTCTGGCGGAATTCTCCGCGGATTATGTGCTTGACTGCGATACGGACGGTTCCCTTTCGGAGTCATCAGGACGGACTGCAAGCCGTGCGGAATTCCTTGGAAAAATAGGATGGAGCGGACCGCAGCTTTCTGTCTCCGCGCACGCTTCGGCCGTTGTAGGCGACCATATCGGCGGAGATACCGTGATTGTGCCTTTCGGACTTGACTTGAAGTGGGTGTTTCCGGTTTATTTCTCCGACAGAAAAGTCTCGCTTTCGCTTTCGGGCGGACTTGACTCCTTCCGCACTCAAATCTCATCCGCCGAGGAGAAATTCAAATTCAGCGGATTCTCCTTTATTCCGAAGGAGACTTCGGACTGGTTCGGGCGTGCCGACATTGTCGTTCCGCTCAAGACATCATTCACCGGTTCCGCCGGCGTGGAATTCCGGACTACAGCTCTTGGCAACGGAATCTGGGAACCGGATTACGGAACGGACGGACTTGTGAATGGAGTCGCGGGCTATACGGAAAGGTCGCGCAGTCTCCTGACCACGGAATTCAAGGCGGCATATCACTACAAGATTTTCTCGCTTGCCGGATCATGGAAATCCAACTGGCTTTATCTGCCGGTTCTGGAGGACAGACAGATGCTTTCTCTCCAGATTTCGTTTCAGGACGAGAATTCACGCTGGGGAGTGAAGACCGCTCTCGGATTCAGCATGGATTCTGACGATCATGTTCCTGATTTCGGAATTGAGTGTTTTGTCCGTCTGACAGATGCCGTAAGACTTGTCCTTTCCGCTGATGATGTTCTGAAGCTTGTAAGCGGAGGAACACGTTCATATTCCGGAGGCTATCTTGCCGGAACGGGAAAGGCTGACATTCTGCTTAAATTTTTCTTTTAGTTTTTATGGGAGGTGCTCATGTTTGAGACATTAAAATCGGGCGGACTGCTGATGATTCCGATTGTGGTCTGCGGAGTAATCGCGACATTCATAATCATAGAAAGGTGCTGGTATTTTATAAGCATAAAGAAGCGCGACTCAAAACTGGTTTATGACCTGCGGAATTCGCTTGATGCCGGAAATTTTGATGCCTGTTCGGTGGCCTGCGTGGAGGCCGGAACACCGATGGCGCGCGTGATAAAAAAAGCGGTGGACTGCCGCAGATGGAACGAGAATGATCTGCGCGAGGCTGTGGAGGCGGAGATGGAGCTTGCTGTTCCGGAGCTTGAGCATCTGCTCACACCGCTGGGAACAATAGCCAACATATCGACGCTTCTCGGTCTTCTGGGCACTGTAACCGGAAACATGAAGGCTTTCGGCGTCCTTGCAGGCGGAGCCTCGATGGGAGATCCTGCTCTTCTTGCCGGTTCAATCGCGGAGGCGCTCGTCACGACGGTGGGAGGACTCTGCGTCTCGATTCCGTCGCTGGTTTTCCACAATTATTTTGTCTCAAGGGTGAACCGCCGCATCGCCGGGATGGAGGCTCACGTTACGGAGGTTCTGCTCCGTCTTACTGGAAGGGTGCGCTGATGAAAATCCGTTACCGAAAAAGAGAAATAACATCCGCCGTAGATATGACGCCGATGATAGACATTGTTTTTCAGCTGATTCTGTTTTTTCTTGTGTCTACTACTTTTTCCGTGCTTCCGGGAATAAAACTGAATCTGCCCGAAAGTTCCACTTCCGAAGGAACCTCATCTCCGGGAATAACCGTCACCGCCGGAAAGGACGGAGGACTTTACTTCAATGACAAGAAGGTCACCATGGAGACGCTTGGAGCCGAGCTTGTCATGTTTGATACCGGCGACACCAAGAAGAATGAGTTTCCGGTTTCGCTTGAGGCCGATTCCGATGTGACCAACGGAACTGTCGTGAGAATTTTTGATGTGATACGCTCCAGCGGATACAGCGTGATAAATCTGCGTACCGCGGCCGGAAAATGACGCGGATTCCGCTTTTCGGACAGGACAGCGAGCCTCTTTATACAAGCCGCGTGATGGCCGCGGCGGGAACGGCATTCCTCTTCCTTGTGTTCTGTCTGGTTGTCCTTATTGTCCCTTCCGGAAAACAGGAACGGAAATTCGAGACCGTCAGAATCGTTCTGTCAGGACAGAGCGGAATTCAGGAGTCCGCATCCGGAGAGGAGTTTTCTCCGCCTGTTCCGGTCCTGAATTCCGCCTCCGCTGAAGAATTCAAGGAAGCTCCGATGCCGGAACCGTCTGAGAGGGAGCAGGCTCAGCCGGAATCCGTTCCTTTGCTCCATGCTGCGGAAACACCGGAGATTGAGCCGCCTGCGGAGAGGAAAAGCGCGCCGCAGAAAAAACGTCCGGAGACGGTGAATTCTCTGCCGGAAAAGAATTCTGCCGCGGTACAGAATCCTGAGACTCCGGCGGAAAAACGCGTCGCTGAATTTGTCGCGCATAAATCCGCGGAGGAGCTCATGGCCGAGCAGTTCTCCGCGCGGAAAAAGACTGTAGAATTTGATGACTCGCTTTTTGAGGATGCGGATTATTCGGCTGATACGGTGACGCGTCCGGCTCCGGTTCCGGCAGTTGCCGGTTCAAGCGGAATTTCCGGAACATCGGCAAAATCCGCGGAAAAGAATCCGGTTTTATCCGCCGCGTCCGCAGCCGCCGTTTCATCTCCAGGAGGAAATTCCGCCGAGGCTGAGACGGTCGCCGCTTTGGGGGCGGTGTCGCGTGCGGAATCACATTCTTTTTCAGGCGGTCAGAAAAGGGATTCTGGAGGAGAATTCTCCGGAGACGACGTTGATCGGCTCAGCATGAAATGGAACGGAGGCGGAGCCAGAAAGCCGATAGGAACTCCTTCCGTCAGCCTCTCATCCGAAAGCGGAAAGCTGATAGACAACGATGTTACCGCGGTGATTGCAATCACCGTGCTTCCGGGCGGAAACGTAGTCGGCACGGAGATAAGGTTTGTCTCCGGCGGCGCGCTTATTCCTGATTCCGTAAAGGACGAGATAAGACGGCAGATTTCAGAATGGCGTTTTGAGCCGGGCGAAGGAATTTCAACGGCGGAGTTCAGGCTTGAAATTCAGAAAATATAAATTAATTTGAATTTCAAGATGTATTTTGTCCGATTATATGCTAGATTGTCAGGAATCTGCGAGGTGTTATGAAAAATCCTTCTTGGTATGGTTTCAATCTTCTGTGGCTGTTCAGTGTCGCATGGCGGCGTGAACGTGCGGTTCCTTCCATGGTCCATATAGAAGAAAGCGATGTGGATTTTATAGCCGGAATGGGCTGTAATTTTGTCAGGCTTCCCGTTGACTATCAGTATTTTATCCACGATTTCAGATATGACGAGCCGGATGAGGCCATGCTCAAAATGGTTGACCGGTGCGTCGAGGCGGTGGTCAGCAGGGGAATTCACTGCTCGCTGAACATCCATCGTGCTCCGGGTTACTGCATAAACGGAATTGAGCTGGAGCGGGACAATCTGTGGCGGGACGAAATCGCTCAGAAGGCTTTTGCCGGAATCTGGACGATGTTCGCGGAGCGCTATAAAAATTATACACCTGAGCAGCTCAGCTTTGACCTTCTGAATGAGCCTCCGGAACCCGGACAGCATTTTATGACGCGCGAAAATCATGAGAAGGTGATGAGGGATACGGTCGCGGCGATAAGAAAGGCGGATCCGTCGCGTCCCCTGATAATAGACGGAATATGCGGCGGACACAATGCGGCTCCGGAGCTTGCCGATCTTGGCGTGATTCATTCGACACGCGGATATATGCCGATGAGGCTCACCCACTGGAAGGCCGAATGGATGAGGAATTCAGGTTCGTTCGACTGGCCTAAGCCCGAATATCCGGGAATGGAATGTGACGGCCGTGTCTGGAACAGGGACGGACTCCTGGCCCATTACGCGCAGTGGAAGGAGATGAATTCTCTTGGAGTTCCTGTGCATATCGGTGAATGTGGCTGCTATGACAAGGTTGACAATCCTACGGCGCTCCGCTGGTTCTCCGATTTTTTTGATGTGTGCAACGAGCTCGGATTCGGCTATGCGCTGTGGAATTTCCGCGGAAATTTCGGAATAGCGGAGCACCGGCGCGAGGGAACAAGATGGGAAGTCAGGAACGGAATAAAATTTGACCGGGATCTCTACGAGATGTTCGTTTCGCATATAAAAATCTGAATTCAGAGGTTTTCGCCGGCAGATACCTTTGTATGAATTCTGTTGACGAATTCTCTGATTAATTATTATCTTATTTTAGGAATAAGGAAAAAACGAAGAACTATGAATGAGGAAAAAGTGAAGGATCAGACCGGAGACAACGGACCGGAAAAAGAAGAGGACGGAGCTGAGCAATGTCCTGTTCAGGAGAACGGCTCTGGGGTTTCCGCGGAAGAAAACACAAATCCGACAGAAAACAAAGAAGACGATAAGGACGCCAGAATTGCGGAACTGGAAAAGGAGAATGCGGATCTCAAGGATCAGCTTCTTCGCCGTGCCGCGGATTTTGACAATTACCGCAAGCGTATGCTGAAAGAAAAGCAGGACACATTTGACTATGCCAACGCGAACCTGCTTTCGGACCTGCTTGACAGTCTTGACAACTTTGACCGTACTGTGGAGGCTGCGGAAAAGTCGAATGACGTGAAGTCCATTGCGGACGGAATAAAGATGATAAGCAGCAATCTGGTCAAGATGCTTGAGACAAAATACAACCTTGTCGGTTATGGCCAGAAAGGAGACGCCTTCAATCCGGATGAGCATGAGGCGATTGGAAGCGTCGTGAATGAGGAAGCTAAGGAACCTTCTCTGAAGGAGGTTTATCTTAAAGGATATAAGCTGAAGGACAAAGTCATCCGTCATGCAAAAGTGATGGTCGAGATGCCCGCTCAGTAAAAATAAAAGGAACAAAAGAGGAAAATAAAATGGGAAAGATTATTGGTATTGACTTGGGAACGACAAATTCCTGTGTTGCTGTCATGGAGAACGGAGAGCCGGTTGTAATTCAGAATTCAGAGGGCGGACGCACGACTCCGTCAATTGTAGGATTTACGTCAAAGGGTGACAGAATTGTCGGTCAGCCTGCGAAGAACCAGATGGTTACAAATCCGAAGAATACGGTCTATTCGGTGAAACGTCTTATCGGACACCGCTACAGCGAGCTTCAGGGCGAGGCGCTCAAGCTGCCTTATACAGTTATCGATCACGGCGAGGATGTGCGCATCGAGGTTGATGAGAACGGAACCAAAAAGCAGTACAGCCCGCAGGAGATAAGCGCGTTCATTCTCCAGAAAATGAAGAAGACTGCGGAGGACTATCTCGGACAGCCGGTGACCGAGGCGGTTATCACTGTTCCTGCGTATTTCAATGATGCCCAGCGTCAGGCTACGAAGGATGCCGGAAAAATCGCCGGTCTTGATGTGAAGCGTATCATCAACGAGCCGACGGCGGCTTCCCTTGCTTTCGGATTCAACAAGGATCAGGACAAGGAGAAGACAATCGCCGTTTATGACCTTGGTGGCGGTACGTTTGATATTTCAATTCTTGAGCTTGGTGACGGAGTTTTCGAGGTAAAATCGACAAACGGCGACACTCACCTTGGCGGAGACGACTGGGACCGCTGCGTAATCAACTGGCTTATCGATGAATTCAAAAAGGATACGGGAATTGATCTTTCAAAGGACCCGATGGCCATGCAGCGTCTGCGTGAGGCAGCCGAGAACGCGAAGATTCAGCTTTCAGCCCAGACTTCAACGGATATAAACCTTCCGTTCATCACTGCTGACGCCACAGGTCCTAAGCATCTTCAGAAGACGCTTACACGTGCGCAGTTTGAGCAGATGACGGACTCTCTGTTTGAGAGGACAAAGGAGCCGTGCCGGAAAGCTCTTGCGGACGCGGGAATTACTGCTGACAAGATAGATGAGGTTCTTCTTGTAGGCGGTTCATCACGTATGCCGAAAGTCCAGGAAGTCGTAAAGCAGATTTTCGGAAAGGAAGGTTCAAGGGCGGTCAATCCTGATGAGGCTGTGGCTGTGGGTGCCGCAATCCAGGGAGGAGTTCTTGGAGGAGACGTAAAGGATGTTCTTCTTCTTGATGTAACGCCTCTTTCGCTTGGTATAGAGACTATGGGCGGTGTGTTCACAAAGCTTATACCGAGAAACACGACTATTCCTACAAAGAAGAGCCAGATTTTCTCAACCGCGGCGGACGGACAGACGGCTGTGTCAATCCACGTTCTGCAGGGTGAGCGCGAGATGGCTGACCAGAACAGGACGCTTGGAAGATTCGACCTTGTCGGAATTCCTGCGGCTCCACGCGGAGTGCCTCAGATTGAGGTGACTTTCGATATAGATGCGAACGGAATCGTCCATGTCTCCGCAAAGGATCTCGGAACCGGAAAAGAGCAGCATATCCAGATTACTTCCTCATCAGGACTGAGCGAGGACGAAATCAACAAGATGGTCAAGGATGCTGAGGCTAATGCCGCTGCGGACAAGGCAAAGCGTGAAAGCGTGGACGCGCGCAACGAGGCTGATTCCCTGATTTATGGAACTGAAAAATCGCTCAAGGAACTTGGTGACAAGGTGGGAGCCGCCGACAAGCAGAAGATAGAGGATGCTGTTGCGGCGCTTAAACAGGCCATGCAGGGTGACAATGTTGAGGAAATCAAGTCCAAGACGGAGGAGCTCAAGCAGGCTTCATATAAGATTGCCGAGGAAGTCTATAAACAGCAGGGTGCTGCCGGCGCCCAGCCCGGCGCTGATTCAGCAGGTCCGTCAGGAAATGCCGGAGCTGATTCATCTCAGGCTTCCGGTTCGGCATCCGGCGGATTCGACAAGGGGTCAGCCGAGGATGTTGACTACGAGATAAAAGACGAGGACAAATAACACGGCGTAAACCGAAAGTTATGTTTCACCCCCTTCCCGTTGCGGAGGGGGTGTTTTTTTGGTAATATTGAAGACCGCATATTGTGTGTTTGTGCGGTTTGAAGCACGGCATTTGTGCCGGTTTTAGACATTCAATTTGTTTGGGATAAGATAATGGCAAAACGTGATTATTATGAGGTTTTGGGAGTTGACAAGAAAGCTACTCAGGATGAGATAAAAAAAGCATACCGAAAACTTGCCGTAAAATATCATCCGGACAGAAATCCCGGAGATAAGACTGCCGAGGAGAAATTCCGGGAGGCCACAGAAGCGTATGAAGTGCTTTCTGATGATAAGAAACGCCCTATCTACGATCAGTATGGTTTTGCCGGTCTTGAGGGAATGGATCAGGGCGGCGGAGCTCAGTATTCACATGCCTTCCATGACTTCAGCGACCTGTTCGGCGGAAGCGGCGGCGGTTTCGGTGATATTTTTGACAGCATATTCGGCGGTGGCTTCGGTGGCGGTTCCAGAAGAAGCAGCGGTCCAAGCGCCGGAGCAAGTCTGAGATATGATCTTCATATACAGTTCAAGGATGCGGTTTACGGAACAAATGCAGACATCCATTTTAAGCACAATGAGCCGTGTGATACCTGTCATGGTTCAGGCTGCGCATCCGGGGCAAGCAAGAAAACCTGTCCAACCTGCGGAGGCGCCGGTCAGGTAAGGCAGGGTAACGGCTTCTTCACCATACAGCAGGTATGTCCGAAATGCGGAGGACGGGGAACTGTAATAGATAAACCCTGTCCTTCATGCCGCGGAACCGGGCTTCAGGAAAAGAACAAGAAGATGTCGCTTAAAATTCCTGCCGGAGTGGACAACGGAAAACGTCTGGTGATTCACGGACAGGGCGACTACGGTGAGAACGGCGGTTCTCCCGGAGATCTTGTGGTCGTGATTCATGTCGAGCCTCATTCATATTTTGAGCGCAACGGACAGGACCTTTACTGCGCGGTTCCGGTCACCATGTCTCAGGCCGCGCTTGGCTGCACGATAAACATAACATCGCTTGACGAAAAGAAGCTTGCTATAAAGATTGCGCCCGGAACTACGAACGGCAAACTTCTCAGAATAAAGGGGGAAGGAGTTCCGGTTGCCGGTTCTCTCAGAAAAGGCGATCTGTATGTGAAAGTCATGGTTCAGGTTCCGCAGTCTCTTTCTTCAAAACAGAAGGAGCTTCTTCAGCAGTTTATGGCTCTTGAGAATCCACCTGAATCACCTCAGCTGATACCGCTTTCCAAGCTGGAACGCTGATGTTATTTTGCGGCGGAAACGGTCATTGGAGGACATCATGAATATTGCATTGGTTGGTTATGGAAAGATGGGACACATGATTGAAAGCTGCGCTGTCCGCGGCGGACACAAAATCGCAGTTACTGTTGATGTTGCCGCGGATGATGCTTCCGCAAAGGTGCCGCCTGGAGATCCGGCTGCTGTAGCAAGGGCTGTAAAATCATCGGGAGCCGACGGAATAATAGAATTCAGTCATCCTTCCGTAGTTGTTGACAACATAAAAGCTCTGCTTCCGTTGGGACTTCCTATCGTCGTGGGAACTACCGGTTGGGCGGATCGGGAGGATGAGATTTCACGGCTTGCGGCTGACTGCGGCGGAATAATAATGCGTTCGTCGAATTTTTCCATCGGCGTGAATATGTTCTACAGGATTGTAGAGGAAGCGGCGCGTCTTATGTCTGAGTATGACGAATATGATGTCGCCGTGTGGGAAATGCATCATAATCAGAAGGCCGACAGTCCGTCAGGAACAGCCATTGAGATTGCGAGACGGATTATGTCGGGGAATCCGCACAAGACGGACGTTGTGACAGACGCTTTTCATGAGAAGCCGAAGGCGGAGCAGCTTCATGTCTCAAGCACAAGATGCGGCAATGTTCCCGGAACGCACAAGGTCTTTTTTGACGGAACGGCGGATACCATAGAACTTACCCATACAGCAAGAAGCCGCGAGGGATTCGCCTCCGGTGCGGTGAAGGCTCTTGAGAAGCTGAGTTCGGGAATAAAGACCGGGCGCCTGGTAAAAGGCAGGCTTTACGGTATGGAAGACGTGTTCTGAATTTTTCTGCCGGAACGGAGCAGAACCGCTCCGGCGACTACAGAACCATAAGAACTCCTGCGGCGCACAGAAGTATCTGCCCTGTAAAATTTGCTGCCAGGCAGAAAAATTTTTCCTGCCGGATCGGTTCAGGCTTCCGTAGAATTCCGCCGGCAACAGCTGAGGCCTCGGCAAGGCTTCCCGCCGCAAGGATTGCGGAATATAATTTCGGATCAAGGACAAGTGTCGCCACCGCGGTGTATACAAGAACGGCGGCTGATGCCGCTGAAATCGTTGCCATAAAACGGAATTTTCCGCTCCGTTTTCCTGCCGCCACAAGCAGTGCCGCCGCGCCGAGCACAAGAAGCGGTACGGCGGCCGCCGTATATACGGCTGGAACATTGAATATATAGAATGTTGTGCGGTAAAGTTCCGTCCATATAAGAAGATGGATGTCGAATATAACGGCCGCCGCTGTCTTTGCTCCGGCGTTTTTTCCGATTATAAAGACGCCGGCCGCAGCCGAAGCTGTCAGTGATGCCGCGAATAGCAGAATCATTATATGAAGTGAGTCAGGAATGCGTCCGTAAAGAACAGAAAGAGCCAGCCCCGCGGTGAAAGGGGAGATCAGTAGGGAAAGCGCTTTTTCTGGCAGACAGAATTTCTTAAAATGGCATAAAATATATGCCGCAAGCGCCGCCACAAGCAGTCCAAGAAAAATCCAAGCCGATATGTTCATCCTGATAATATATCATGTAATACCCCCGGTTACAATACATGCTGCGATACTTGTAAAAAACACGCTTTTTGTATAGAATCACTTCAATTGCCAGGATGGTGGAATTGGTAGACACCCGGGACTTAAAATCCCGTGCTGAGCAATCGGCGTGCCGGTTCGACCCCGGTTCCTGGCATGATATGGCTGTTCGTTTTTGAACAGCCTTTTTTGTTTGCGGAGGTTGTCATGGCTCATTTTTATTCTGAGAAATGCGTTTTCTCTTCTGTCGGAGACATAAGGAACCGCCATGTGACGGTGATGGGACTCGGACTGAACGGAGGCGGGGAGGCGGCCGTCAGATTCTTTCTGTCGCATGGGGCGTTTGTCACCGTGACTGACATGAAGACAGAAGAGCAGCTTCTTCCGACAATAAAATCAATTGAGGCCGACCGGTCACTTGACAGATCAAGGCTTGTCTATCATCTGGGCGGTCATGAACTGCGCGATTTTGAGACTGCGGACTGTGTAATCAAGAATCCAGGTGTGAAATATGATGGAAACCGTTTTTTGGCCGCATCAAAGGCGGTGGAGACAGACATAAGCATTTTTCTCCGTTTTTCAGACGCTCCTGTGATTGCCGTTACCGGAAGCAAGGGAAAGTCCTCCACCGTAAGCGCCGCGTATTTCGGTCTCGTTCAGGCCGGATTCAGCTGTTATCTTGGCGGAAACATCACCGTAAGTCCGCTCACTTTTTTTGACAAGGTGAATTCTGGAACGCCTGTCGTTCTGGAGCTTTCAAGCTGGCAGCTTGCCGATCTCCGCGGCAGAAATGTCCTCCGCCCGAAAATTTCACTGATTACGAAGATAGTTCCGGACCATCAGAACTGGTACGGCGGCATGGAGCCTTATGTGGCGGACAAACGTCTGATCTATGCGGATCAGGATTCGGACTCATATTCCATTTTTGATTCGGACGGCGATGAGCCTGGAACAGGACCATCCTGCGGCGGCGCCTGGGGAGATTTTTTCGCCTCGGAAAGCCGTGCGAGGGTTCTGCGGTATGGAAAAGCCGGACTCAAGCATGGTGAATTCGGCGTATGGCAGGAGACAGGTGGAGACGGAACGTTCCGGGGAAAAGCTCTTCTTCCGGGGATGGAGGCTCCTGAAGTGATTCTGGATAGACTTGCCGTTCCGGGGGAGCACATGAGGACAAATGTGCTGAACGCCGCGCTTATAATGTACCTGATGGGTGTTTCCGCTGAACGGACTGCCGGAATCTGCGCGGAATGGAAGGGAATTCCGCACAGGCTCCAGTTTTTTTACAGCACTGTGATTGCCGGCCGGGAATACCGTTTTTTCAATGATTCCGCCGCGACTGTTCCTGAATCGGCTGCTGCTGCGGTGGCTTCATTCGGGCGTCCTGTCTTTCTTGTGACAGGAGGCACGGACAAGGGACTTGACCTTTCGCCTCTGACGGACGCGCTTTCCGGAGGAACGGATGCGGTTCTTGGGATTTATCTTCTTGCGGGAACGGCTACGGACAAAATTGTTCCTGTCCTTCTGGAAAGGGGAATACATTTTGAGGGGCCTTTCGCCTCGCTTGATGAGCTTATGGCGGCGATGAAATATGATTTTTCGGCGGAGAAGAATTTCGCGGACAAAGAAAAATCCAGCCGGAGCGGCAGTCTCCAGCCGGAGATAGTCGTGTTCTCACCGGGCGCCACTTCATTCGGTATGTTCACGAATGAATTTGACCGCGGCGAGAAATTCATGGATGCCGTCAGACGTACTTTCTGCTGACGCGGAATCCGTTTATTTCAGCAGATTCGCCGCATCCGGGCGTTTCCATCTCACGGCGACATCGTAAGGGGTGTCTCCGTAGATGTTCTTTATTGTCCTGTCGGTTCCGTAGGCGAGCAGGGTTTTTATGGTCTCTTCCGGAGCTGATTTCGCCGCGTAATGAAGAATTGTGTTCCCCTGAATGTCGGCGGATGAGCCTGCGAATTTCACGATTTCGGAAATCATCTGCATGTCTCCGTTTGCAAGCGCGATTGTGACGCTGTTGCCGCCGCGCTTGTCTATGAACTGGAACGGATCCGCCTTGTTGTCAAGGAGAAGCCTTGCGGAGACGCTGTCCCTGTTCATGACGGCATAGCACAGAGGCGTATACCCATCAGAATTTCTCGTGTCGCACGGGTAGCCGCGGTCAACCAGCATCTCAAGCAGCGTTTCTGGGCATCCAGCTCTTACCGCGATGTGTATCGGAGTGTTGCCGTCACTGTCGGTGACCGTCAGGTTGTCTCCGAGAACCTCTCTGATTGTCTGAAAATCCTTTTTGAGGACAAGCGAGAAGGGTGTGTTTCCCTGCTTGTCGCGCGACATCGGGTTGCCTCCTGCCTCTCGTATGAGCGATATGATTTTCCTGTCGCCGGAAAGGGCGGCCTCATGGTAGGAATTTCTTCCGTTTATTTCCTGTGTCTGCGGATTCGCGCCGTAGCTCAGCAGAAGCCTTATGATTTCCGGACTTCCGCCACTTATCGCATCCATAAGAACCGTATATCCGTCCTTGTCGGAACTGTTCGGGTTCGCGCCTTGCATAAGCAGGAATTCAGCTCCCGCCATGTTGGATGAGATGACGGCTTCCGCCAGCGCGGATTTTCCGGCGCTGTTCCTTGCGTCGATGTTGGCTCCGCAGTTTATAAGCTCCTCTGCTGATTTTCTTGCGTCCCATCTTATCGCCACATGAAGAGGCGTGCTTCCGAGATTGTCCCTCGCATTGATGTCAGCCCCGTTGCCGGCTATTATCCTCACAATCTCCGGATTGTCACTTTTCGCCGCGCTGAACAGAGGTGTCTCTCCGTTCGCATTTACGGCGTTGATGTCGGCTCCCTTTGTTAGCAGGGAATTCAATGCGTCGGTATACTGCCATTCGGCGGCGTAGTGGAGCGGTGTGTTTCCGCTTCCGTCCGTCGCATTTATGGTCTTTGATGTTATCAGCCAGTCCTGAATGGTTCCGCCGTATTTCAGCGCGAGTCTCAGCGGCGAATTGTTGTTTATGTTGGTCGAGAAGATGTCCGCGCTTTTTTCAAGAAGCATTTCTCCGACTTTCTGCCTGTTCTTCAGGACTGTTATGAAAAGCGCGGAATTTCCGTCGCGGTTACGCGTGTTCACGTCGTCTGTCAGACTGATTATATACTGGATTTTTGACAGCGGCGCGTCCGTAAGAAGAGCTGTATGGAGCGGCGTGTTTCCTTCCGAATCCTGCGCCGTTATGTTTGATGAATTTACGGTCGCCTCAAAAATCACGTAATCACCGGCAAGAGCCAGAAGCAGCGGAGAATTTCCGTGGGTATCCTTTGTGTTTATGTCCGCTCCGTTTCTTGTCAGAATCCGCACCGTCTCCGCGTCGCCCTGCTGCACCGCTATCTCGACGGGAGTCACGCCCTCCTTGTTGCGCGCGTTCACGTCTGCTCCGTTTTTAATCAGAAATTCCGTCAGTTCTGGCGAAGTGCGCATCATTGTCGTCGTGTGGAGCACCGTGTCGCCGTACATATCCTTTCTCTTGAGGTCGGCCTTGTATGAAATCAGAATTTTGTACAGCTCATCCGCCTTGTCCGCCGGCATGATCAGCATGACCGGAGTTTTTCCGAGGTTGTCGCGGGCGTTCACGTCTGCTCCGGCAGAAAGAATCAGTCTGGCTGTCTCCGTCCTGCCGTATCTGACTGCCTCATGCAGGGGTGTGGAGCCGGAACTGTCCTGAGCCGCAGTCGACGCGCCGTTCTCAAGCAGATATTTTGCTACCGCATTGTATCCGTATATTATGCTGAGATGAAGCGGAGTCTGGCCGTCGGCGAACCTGTAGTTCAGGTTTCTTGCGGCGACCGCATCCTGAAAGTACTGGATCTTTGTCTCGACGGGATCCGCACCTCCGGAAATCAATGCTGCCGCGATCTGGACCGATTTTTCGTTGTCTATGTCGTCAAGAGCGAGATCCAGCGGCGTTTTTCCGTAATTGTCCTTTACGGAGATGGGGATTCCCTTTTTTATGCAGTATTCGATTCCCGTGAGGTTTCCGGTCTGCACAAAATAATGTACGATTGAGCGTCCCTCCACGTCACGGATTTCTCCTGATTTTGTCGTGATGAAAATATCGTAATAGACAGGATCCCGGGCAAGTCCCAAATCAAGGGCTGTTATGTTGCCGGAGTTTCTGGAGAAGAGGTTTCCTCCGACGGCTGAAAGCAGTTTCGCCGCGTCGTAAGCGTCGTTGTTTATCGCCACATGAAGCGCCGTGTCTCCGGCATAGTTCTTAAGCTCGGTGTCCGCGCCTTTTATGATGAAATATGTGACAAGATCCGCATCGTTCATTTTCGCCGCGAGGTGGAGAACCGTGTTTCCGTCCCCGTCGAGCGCGTTCACGTCGTAGGCAAGGATGTATTTGTCCTTTGCCTCTTCTGTCCGTCCCTCTTTTATAAGTTCATGGGGTGTCGGTTCCGCCGCCGGTTTTGACTGGCAGCCGGAAAGAACTGCCGCGGCCGCCAGCAGTATGAAAATGTTTCTTCTGTTCATTCAAAATTCCCCTCAGAGTGCTTTCTTTAAGTGGCAATGCCGGAAAACACGTTTCTATAGGGAAAATATCGGAATTCCAGAATGGAAATTTAGTTTTATTTTGTGCCGGCGGAATCCGTGCCGCCTCCGCCTGTGCCGGAGCTGTCAGCTGTGTCCTTTTTCTTTGCGCAGTCGCAGCATAGTCCCCAGAGGCAAAGCTCGTTCTCTTCAAGGATGAATCCTCTTGGAATTACCGTGCGGCAGCTTTTGTTCAGGTTTTTCACAAAGTTGCTGTTGAATATGTCGTATAGTCCGCCGCAGCATGAGCATTTGAAATGAATGTGGTCGGTCATGTCGGCGTCAAAACGGAGCTTGTCATCCTCGATATAAATTGAGCGCACAAGTTTCTTCTCTTCAAACAGCTTGAGCGTGTTGTAAACGGTTGTCTTGCTGAGCGTGGGATATAAAGGTGCCAGAGATGAGAAGACGGTTTCCACATCCGGATGTGATTTTGTCTCCTTCATGAAGGCATATATGGCGATTCTCTGGACGGACGGCCTGATTCCGGCATTCAGAAGGCAGCGGTGGTAGTTTTCTTTCAATCTGTCATCCTTTTAAAATTGTATGCGTTATAATAATGTATTGCTGCCAGTTTGTCAAAAATGGAATTCCTGATTTCCGTCCGGAATTCCATTTCTTTTTACTGCATATAGTTCAGAATCTGTTCTGTCAGCATCGGAATCAGCTGTTTCTTCCGTGACACTACATCCTTCAGATAGTATACATTGTCCTCAAGTTTCGGAAACGTTATATATGGAAGGAATTTCGGCTCACATACGATGAGCAGAATGCTTGACAGCTGTGTTATATCCGTGACAAGCAGCGCGCTGAACACCGCTTTCCGGCTCCGTCTCTCTATTTCAAGTTCCGCAAGAAAATCGGACTTCCTGTCAAGAATTTCGGCTGTGTTTCCCACCTCAATCTGGCTTACGGTATACACGTTCTTGTCCTCGGTGTATTCCTTCATGTCCTGCCGTATCACCTCTCCGGCCGCTCTTCCGGTGATTTTGCTTCCGGCCACAAGGATTTCGCGTCCCAGCTCCTTTATGTCAAGGTCGGTTATGTTGGAGAGGTATTCCGCCACCTCGCGGTCGATTCCGGTTGTTGTCGTTGACTGGAGAATAAGCGTGTCCGATAGAATTCCGCAGAGAAGAAGACCGGCGATGTCCTTAGGAATTGAGATTCTGTTCTCCATATAAAGTCCCGCGATCAGCGTTGCCGTTGAGCCGACAGGCTTGTTTATGAATGTTATCGGATATTTTGTGGAGAGTGTTCCGATTCTGTGGTGGTCAATCACCTCCTGGATTTTGTAATGCTCGATGCCTTCCACCGCCTGGGTGATCTCGTTGTGGTCAACAAGAATCACCTCCACGTTCGGGTCATGTATAAGGTCATGCTCCGAGATCAGGCCGAGAATTCTGCTGTCGTTGTCCACAACCGGCAGGCAGCGGCACGGAGACGCCTTCAGAAGCGGCTGTATTTTAGATACCGTGTCCATGGGGTGAACGGGTTTTATGTCCGAATCCGCCATCACGGAGACAGGCGTTGAGTACGCGATCAGCATTGACGTGGGGGACGTGGAGTACGGGCTGATTATCACGGAGACACCGTTTTTCTCGGCCTTCTCGCGCAGCTCCTTTCTCATGACGTAGCCGGATGTTATTATCAGCAGCTTGACTTTTGCCTCTATGCAGATTTCGTGTATGTTCTCGCGGTCGCTTGCAATCACCACGATATTCTCGCTGGCATGTGCGGCAAGTCTTTGTCTGAATGTGTCGGGTTCGGATGAGCCGACAAGAACCGACGCCTTGAAAATTTCCCCGTCCCCGTTGACTATGAGGGGCTGCGCGTTCAGCGTCTTCAGAATGAGCGGAATGCTTGTCGCTATCGCCGTCTTGCGTTCCGGATTCAGTACGGTCAGAACGTTCTGCGCAAATGCGCTGTAATGCAGCAGCGACACATATTTTCCGTCCGCGTCGACAACCGGCATGACGCGGCTTCCGGAATCCTCCATCTGCCCGATCGCGTCCCAGACCGAAATGTTCTCCCTTACTGTCCCTGTAAGCGGCGGCATATAGTATTCGACCTTCGGCACGAGATCCGGAAGATACTTGGGGTGCGGTGTGTTGAATTTATTGAAGATGTAATCTGTCTGCGGAGAGAGATGGCCGGCGCGGGCCGCGATATAATTGTTCATGCCCATAAGATTTTTCAGCCGGGCGTAGGCGACTGCGGCCACAACGGAATCAGTGTCAGGATTCCTGTGTCCTATGATGTAAACTGACTTTTCCATGCGGACAATATTGAAACAAAACGGATTTATTGTCAAATACGTATCAATCAGGCGGAACAAAAAAAGGAACCGGAAATTTGCTCCGGTTCCTTTTATGGAGTCACATTTATGTCAGCAGAATTCCGCGATGAAATATTTTTTCTTTCCGCGGCGGAAGACTATTATTTCTCCGCCCACAGCCATGTCCTTTGTGACCGGCAGATTCTCGTCCGACACCGGCTCTCCGTTTATGCTGATTGCGTTGGCCTTTATGAATTCCCTGGCCTCCCTTTTGGATGAGGCTATTTTATTGCTCACGAGCACATCGATTAGAGTTTCGTCTCCGCTCAGCCTGAACGACGGGACGCTTTTCATGCCTGTCTTTATGTCCTTTGCGGAAAGTCCGGAAAAGTCGCCTCTGAAGAGTTTCTCGGAAACGGTGACGGCATTGTCCGCCTCTTCCTTTCCGTGTATGTCCTTGACAACCTCGTATGCAAGAGCCTTCTGTGCGGCACGTGTCTCCGGAGCGGAAAGCTGCTGCTCATATACGGCCCCAATCTGTTCCTTTGACAGGAACGTGAACACCTTGAGATATTCAAGAACCTTTGTGTCGTCGGCGTTTATCAGATACTGGTAGATTTCGTACGGAGATGTCTTGTTTTTTGAAAGCCATAGGGCATTGCCCTCGCTCTTGCCGAATTTCTTTCCTGTCGAATCAAGAATAAGCGGCATTGTGAACGAGTATGCTGTCTTGTCAAGTTTTTTTCTTATCAGGTCGATACCCGTTGTTATGTTTCCCCACTGATCCGATCCCTCAACCTGCATTATGCAGTTTTTTGTCTCATAGAGGTGAAGAAAATCGTAGCCCTGAAGAAGCATATACGAGAATTCCGCGAACGTTATTCCTGAGTCAAGTCTCCGCCGGATTATGTCCTTGTCGAGCATGTAGTTCACGTTTATGTATTTTCCGACATCCCGCAGGAAATCAAGGAATTCATAGCCCTTCATCCAGTCGTAGTTGTCAACAAGCTCCGCCTTTCCTCCGAAAAGCGAATCTATCTGCTTCTTTATTCCTGCGATGTTGCTGTTGAGCGTGTCTATGCTTATGATGTCGCGTTCTGCTGTGGGACGCGGGTCTCCGATCCGTCCTGTCGCGCCTCCGCACAGAAGCAGCGGATGATGTCCCGCGAGGGAAAGCCGTTTTGCCGTGCAGAGTGATGAATAATGTCCAAGATGAAGGCTGTCTGCCGTGGGATCCGTTCCCCAGTAGAATGTAAAAGGCTTTCCGTCAAGAATTCTCTGAAGCTCAGCCTCTTCTCCGGCCACGTCCTTTATAAGTCCGCGCCACTTCAAGTCCTCATATAAAGTCATTGTTTTCTCCCTGTTCATGGATTTTTATTTTTGCAGACCGTCAGTCCTGAGCCGGAGAATTTATCTCTGTCTGAATATTATCCTTCCGCGGTTCAAATCGTATGGAGAGAGGGCAACCTTGACGCTGTCGCCCGGAACAATTCTGATATAATGTTTTCTCATTTTGCCTGAAAGATGCGCCATTATGATGTGGCCGTTCTTCAGCTCGACACGGAAAGTCGTGTTCGGAAGAGCCTCCTTGACCACGCCTTCTACTTCAATAGCTTCTTCTTTTGCCATATAACTACCTTTTCTCCAACTGATTTTATGTAATCAGAAAAATATACAAATTCGCTCTGCAAAAAATAAATAAAAAGTTGTTTTTTTGATATTTTGCACTTATATTAATATGTACAAAACATCTTAATTTGTCAACATGGGTATGTTGGCGCAACGGGAGCTGAAAATAATGGAACAGTCATTCATCGACGAGATGAAAAATAAGCTTGTTGAGCAGAGACAGACAATACTTGAGTCGCTTGCAGGTCAGAGCGATGACATGAAAAATCTTGTTAAGACGATAGAATCCGGAGATGAGGTTGACGCCGCATCTGACGCGATAGACAGAACCCTTCTTACGTCACTTGGAGCGCAGGATGCGCGCCGGCTTCAGCTTATAAACAATGCGATAGAAAGAATTTATCAGGGGAAATACGGACGCTGCGTAAAATGCGGCAAGGAGATTCCGGTCGCCCGGCTTGAGGCGATTCCGTATGCGTTCATGTGCATTTCCTGCGCCAGTGAGGAGGAGCGGAGAAACCGTTAGACGATTCTTACCGTTTTTATTTTTCCGCCGTCAGGCCATACCGTCTCGGTGTAGCCTGCGCGTAATGCGGCTTTTTTCGCGCGGTCAAACGCGCAGTCAAGGCCGTCCGCCGAATGGGCGTCTGAATTAATCATGACAGGAATTCCCTCGTCATGTATTATCTTGAGAAATTCATCCGACGGATAGAGAGCATCCATCGCGCCGCGCGCTATTGCTCCCGTGTTTATTTCCGCTATGACTCCGGCCGCCGCGGCAGCCTTTGCCGTAAGCCGCAGCTCCTCCCTGTACCAATTTTCGTTCTCATCGAAAAAATGAAGAATTCCGTTCCTCTTTCTGATTAAATCGGGATGACCCCAGATCTCAAAATTTCCGTGCGCAAGCATGAATCTCTGGGCCTCAAAATAATCCTGGACAGCCTGCTTTCCGTCATTTCTGTACAGAATTTCGAGACCCCGGCTGACACGTTCCGCACTTGAGTCCACCGAATAATGCCCTTTTTCTGTGACGACGTAATGAACCGATCCTATCAGAAAATCCGGAGAAAGCTCGCTGTAGAATTCCTTGTCCGGAATGCAGATTCCACGCACATAATCCGCCTCGAATCCGCATTTTATGGACATCCGGCCTTCATAGTCAGCCGCGATTTTTCTGATGCTGCTGACATAAGCCTGATGTTCACGTGGCGCGATATGCCATTTTGCGGCGAACGGAAACATGCTGTGTCCGGAAAATCCCAGAACCGAGAATCCTTTGGCAAAAGCGGCCTGAGCCATCCGCTCCGGCGTATCCTTTCCGTCGCAGAAAGTGGTGTGCGTGTGGAAATTTATTTTCTGCATTGAATCCATTTCCTGAACCCGTCATCCGAGGGCGTTTATCGCCTTGCGCAGAAGCACCGCAGGTTTCTGCGGTTTTGAGATGTAGCTTTTTGCTCCGGAGCTTAACGCTCTTATTATCGTGTCCTTCTGCAGGCTCTGCGAATATACCACGACCGGCGGTGAGCCCGGCTCCGAGCGGAGGAAATCCAGTATGTCAAAGCCTGTCCCGTCGGAAATCATCACATCAAGAAGGACAAGGCTGAATTTTCCCTCGCTGTATCCGGACATGAACGTCTGCCCCGATGTGTATCCCGTGCATTTTGCTCCGGCCGCCGTGAACACCGATGCGCTTTCCTCAAGAGAGGACGGATTCGCATCTATTATGGCCACGTTCAGAACGGTTCCGTCGTCCTTTACGGCGGATTTCTCCTCGCCGCCGGCATCGGAATGGAATCTTGTCTCCACCGAGCCGGAATTTTCCATATATGACGATGTGAGAATTCTGTCCGTTATTATGTCCGATACGCTTGCCGTCGCCGTCGTCTCGACAAGTTTGTTCAGTATGCGCGGCAGATTGGAGCAGACTTCCGTATCCTTGTATTTCTGGTGTCCGTCAATGAATTCCCGTACAAATGAGCTGAACGAGAGAATTTTCACGTTCTTTGGTTTTACGTGCGGACAGCTCATTATGTTGTCGATAAGGAATTCAAGGTTGTAGCCGTCAATGAATGAAAGCTCAAGGTTTGACAGCATGATTATTATTTTGGGTGATTCGATTTCTGCACCCTCAATCATTTCGCTCAGCTTGTATTTCATCAGTGCGATTTTCTCGCGGTTCAGCCCTTTTGCCAGTTCTATAAAAATCATGTCGCCGTTTTTATGTATGTCAAGGACGCACTGGGTTGTGTCAAGTGAGAGCGTGTGGTGCAGGACGTTTCCGATTGCCTCGAAAAAAATGTCGAACTGTATCGGTTTCGCGAAATATTTTATCACGCCGTAACGGGCCATTCCCCCGATTGCCGAACGTTCTGCTGAAGGTCCTGTCACGATTACCGGAATGTCCACGGAATTCGGGTCGGCGGCTTTTTTCTCAAGGAATTCCATTTCCGTTATGTTGTCATCTGCCATGTCCAGCACAATCAGATTCGGCATGGCGGAAATCATCTTTGTGTAGTAGTCTCTGTTGCCCTGGGTGAGCACAACATCAATCTGATCCGCAGTCAGTTTCTGGCGCAGATATTCCCTGAACAGCGGATGACTGTCTATAATCAGAACCTTTTTCATCGCAAGGGGCATAATATCATATAGGGGACTGTTCTGCAATTAAGCAAAAATCCCTATTCATATTCACGATTTATACTGACGCATTGACGTTTTTATTGTATAATAGAACGGAATAACCGGCGGCATTTTTTTTCCATGCCTATGGCGGTCAGCCGGATCTGGAGATGCCGACATTCCCTTGCAAGGTAAAATCGTGACTGTAGAAAATATTGGCGAGATAAAAGCTGTTGCTTTTGATATTGACGGAACCCTTTACAAAGCCTGGAGACTGAACGTGCGGATGGCCTTTCACTTTCTCCGGCACAATCAGTTTTTTCTGAAATACGGACTGACCCGCAGACGCCTCCACCAGAACGAGGCCGTTGAGAATTTCAGCGATGTCCAGGCTGCGGATATGGCCACACGTCTCAGATGTACAAAGGAAGAGGCCCGCAGCCGTCTTGATGCGGTTGTCTACAAAGGACTTGAAAAATATTTCTCAAGAATAAAACCGTGCCGTGATGTTGTAGCCACCGTGCGGAAATTCAAGGAGGCCGGACTTAAAATCGCCCTTCTTTCGGATTTTCCGCCGGAGCAGAAAGGCGATGTCTGGGGAATAAAACCCTACTGTGATGTCGTTCTGGGAACTGAATTCATCGGGGCGCTCAAGCCTTCTCCTGTTCCGTTCGCGCATCTTGCGGACAGGCTCGGTCTTCCTCCGGAACAGATTCTTTACGTCGGCAACAGCTATAAATACGATATTGTCGGCTCAAAGAGCGCCGGAATGAAGTCCGCCTGGTTCATATCTCCTTTAAGAAAAATATTCTGCCGGCCTTCGGAATTGGCGGATATTTCGTTCTGCTCATATCTGGAACTGCAGAAATTTGTTCTGGGCGAGAACTGAGGCAGTCATAAGAAAAATTCGGAGGCCTCCGGCAGTTCTCTCGTCCGGAGACCGGCATTCATAATTTTGGGTGGAGACATAGAAATTGATCGCAGTACTCATATCCGCAATAATTTCACTTGGAATTTCAATCGTTTTCCGTGAACTGACTAAGGGAAACAACACAATAGACAAGGCGAAACGTTACATGGACAAACGCCAGTCTGACCTTGATGAATATTACAAGAAAATCGTAAAAAGTTTCGAGATGATGGCGACGGACATAGATTCCCGCCAGACCCAGGCGAACGCCGCGGTCAAGGTCCTGTCCCGATATCAGGAAACGTTTGCTGACGAGGCGAAGAAACTGGAAGGCAGCATGAAGGCGGCGAAGAGCATCGACTCGCAGCTGAACAGCTATTCAAAGGTTCTTGCGGACCTGAACGAGATGACCGCGAATGTCGAGGAGAATCTGCGCCGTGTCCATAAGGAGAGCGGAATTGTGGACACGCTTTTTGCGAGGCTCCGGCAGGAGCAGCAGAAGGTGGACGCGCTCCAGAAAAGCATTCCTCAGGTTTCCGCGAATTTCTCAAAGCATAATGAGGAGCAGCTCAAGACTATAGGAGCTGCGCTTCTTGACGAATACAAAGACTGCGCGAAAAAACTTGACTCCGACATTGCCGCAATGCGCTCCGATGCGGAGAAGGCGCTTGATTCAATCAGGCGGGACATTCAGACCGCGTACGAAGAGGCTTCCGAAAAGGCAAAGTCGCTTGAGGACACGGCATTTGAGCATCTGAGCCAGCAGTCTCAGATCCGCGCGGAACAGTACATGAAAAAGGTGAAGGAGCAGACCGACTACCTTGACGGCGAGCTTGCGCGCAGAGTTGACGAGGCCCGTGCGGGAATGGAAAGCTCATTCTCCAAAATTTCAGCGCAGATAAAGAGCAGTTCCGACGGGCTTGAGAAGGATTTTGCCGCGCATAACGCCGAGACCGCAAAAAAATGCCGGGATGCCGTCTCCTCCGTCTATGCGGAGACAAAGGAAAGTCTTTCGGAGATGAGCGACAAATTCAGCAGGAATCTGAATGCGCTCTCCGACTCATATTCCGACAAGGTGACCTCGCTCCACGAAAAATATTCAAAGCTGCTTGATTCCATCGCGAACAAGAACAACGGCGTAATCGCCAGAATTTCCGCCCGCTTTGATGAGGATTTCGGAAAAATCAGCGCGAAATACAACGAGCAGATGGATTCCGTCGGTCTGCGCAATACGAATAATTTTGACTCGCTGACCGAGAAATTCAATGCGGATTATCAGAAGCTTGTCGCGATGTACACCAAGGCGTTCGAGGGAATAACCTCCGACAACAGCGCGCGCATCGAGAACCTTAGGACACAGTTCGATTCCGAATACGGTGACATCACCAGAAAATATGAGCAGGCGATGAGCGGATTTGAGAATTCGAGCGAGTCAAGGATGAATGAATTCGAGCTGAAAATTCAGGATGCGATTTCGTCGCTTGAGAATGACTGCACCGAAAAGCTTAACAGCATGAACGTGATGTACACGAATCAGATCGACGGAATGACCGAAAACTACAGGAACAGGATTGATGAGTTCGAGAATTCCTATGATCCGCGGCTGCGTACAATCGAGACGAAATACGAGGAGCGCGCATCGGTTCTGGAGGACACGGTCTCGGCTCTCAGGCTTAAATATGAGGATGCGGAGACGGCTTTTGAGAATTCGATTGACGGCCGCTTCCGGGAATTTGAGGACACATACAGCGGACGGCTTGCGGAGCTTCAGTCCTCGCTTGACGAGAGCCTGAGGCGCAGCGCAGAGACTTCTGAATTTCTCAGAAAGGATGTGGACGGAAATTCCGGTGCGATTCAGACTGTAAGAATCGAGCTTGACGACGAGCTGAAACGCCTTCAGGAAAAATACATGAACCTGTTCTCCGAGGCGGTGAATTCCGCGGACGAGAAGGAGAAGGCCGCGTTTGAGCAGCTTTCCGCCCGCGCGTCCGAAAGCATCGGAAAATATGCGGATTCTGTCAGACGGAAGGTCGCGGAGGCGCAGCAGGAATTCGCCGAGGCAAAGCAGAAATATGACGATGACCGGCGCGAATTTGAACATGAGATGTCGTCCGAATTTGAGAATTTCAGGGGAGACTGCGGCGAGAAAATGGCGGCCCTGAAATCCTCGATTGAGGAAAGCCTGAGGCGGAATTCTGATGATGCCGAGACGCTGCGCCGGGATGTGGACGGAAATTCCGCCGCGATTAATGACGTAAAGACGGAACTGGAGAATGAGCTTGCTCAGCTTCAGGAGCGTTACAACAATCTTTTCTGCAGTGCGGTTGCGGCCGCCGATCAGAAGGAGCGCGCAGTATTCGACAGGCTTTCCGCAAAGGTCACCGAGAATATCGGAAAATACACGGAAGCCGTAAAGCAGAAGCTTGTCGAGGCCCAGCAGACTCTTTCTGAGGTCAGACAGGAATATGATGACGAGCGCCGCGATTTTGAGCAGGTGATGAACGAGAAATTCCGTGATTTTGAGAATGAATGTGATTCAAAACTTGTTGACATAAGGAATTCAATAGAAGACAGCATACGCAGGAACAGCGAGACGGCCGAATTCCTTCATAAGGATGTGGACGGAAATTCCGGTGCGATTAAGGAGATAAAAGCCGGGCTTGATGAGGAGCTGCGGAAACTGACGGAACGTTATTCTTCTCTGTTTGATCAGGCCGTCGCTGCCGCGGACGAGAAGGAGAAGGCCGCGTTTGAGCGGATGAATCAGAATGCCGGCGAGAACATCGACAGCTACGGAAAGGCGCTGAAGCAGAAAATCTCCGAACTCAAGGATTCGGTTTCCTCGGAGCTGAAGGCTATTGCCGATGAGACGAAAATTTCCGTTGACGGAACGCAGGAGGCGGTGAGGGCTGTACGTTCGGAGCTTGACAGCCGGCGTCAGGATTTTGAGAGAATAGTGGCCGATGAGATGAAGTCCGTTCAGGACGGATATGAGCGGAAACTTGAGGACATCCGCGCTGAATGTGATGTAAAGGCCGGTTCCCTGCAGCAGAAATGCGATGATGTCATTGAGTCCGTACAGAAAAACTGTGACGGTCAGCTTGATGAAATCAGAAAGGGCTGCGATGACAAGGTGAGTCTCCTTCGTGCCGATTATATGGACCGCTTTGCGGAATTGAAGGCTGACTGCTCGGAAAAAATTGATGCGCTGAACAGCGATTATGCGGGAAAATTTGAGGCGCTCCACGGTGACTGTGACGGAAAACTGGAAGAAATCAGACGGAGTTATATAGAAAGAATTGATACTCTTCGTTCGGAATGCGACTCCAGACTGGAAAAAATTCTGTCCGGATGTTCAGACCGGATAGATGCGTTCAGCTCGGAGTCTGAGAGGAAAATAACTGAGCTTCAGAATTCCTACGCCGGTGCTGTTTCGGAGCTTAAGTCATCGCTGGATGAAAGCCTCAGGCAGAGCCGTGAGACAACGGAATTCCTTAAGAAAGATGTGGACGGAAATTCCGGTGCGATCCGTGGAATAAAGGCGGAGCTTGACGAGGAGCTTCGCAGCCTCAGGGAGAAATATAATGAGCTTTACAACGAGGCTGTGGCCGCGGCCGACCAGAAGGAGAAGGCGGCATTCGAGCAGATGAACGCGGAGGCCGGCGAGAACATAGAGAGATACGGAGCCGAGATTTCCGCGCGGATCGGGGAGCTGCGCGCGTCCGTGGAGGAGAGCCTGAGGAAGAACAGCGAGGTTGCTGCGGCGTTGCGTGCCGGAGTCGATGGAAACAGCGGCGCGATTCAGGATGTGAAGGCGGAGCTTGACGAGGAGCTTCGCGGCCTACGGGAGAAATACCTTGATCTTTTCAACGAGGCCGTATCCTCCGCAGACGAAAAGGAGAAGGCGGCGTTCGAGCAGATGAACGCGGAGGCCGGCGAGAACATAGAGAAATACGGAGCCGAGATTTCCGCGCGGATCGGGGAGCTGCGCGCGTCCGTGGATGAGAGCCTGAGGAAAAGCGGCGAGGTTGCTGCGGCGTTGCGTGCCGGAGTCGATGGAAACAGCGGCGCGATTCAGGATGTGAAGGCGGAGCTTGACGAGGAGCTTCGCGGCCTGCGGGAGAAATACCTTGATCTTTTCAACGAGGCCGTATCTTCCGCTGACGAAAAGGAGAAGGCGGCGTTCGAGCAGATGAATGCGAAAGTCGGCGAGAGCATAGAAAAATACGGTTCGGCTGTGGCAAAACGGATTGCCGAGATGCAGGCATCTGTGGATGAGAGCCTGAGGAAGAACAGCGAGGTTGCGGCGGCGTTGCGTGCCGACGTGGACGGAAATTCAGATGAGATTCAGAAAATCCGCGGAGATTTTGACGAGTCTCTCAGACAGCTTTCCGGCAAATATATGACCCTGTTTGACGATGCGCTTGCAAAGGCGGATGAAAAGGAGAAGAATGCGTTCGAGCAGTTCAATGCAAAGGCTTCTGAAAGCATAGACAAATACCGTGGAATAATAAGCCAGCAGGTTTCGGCGATGCACAAGTCTCTTTCCGAAACTCTTAAGACCATCACCTCGGAGGCTGAAAAATCGATTCACGACGCGCAGGAATCCGTGCGCGCGCTGCAGGATGAATGTGAGACGGCTTCGATGAAAGCCGCGGAAATTCAGCCCAAGCTTGAGTCGAAGATAAGGGAAGTGTCACAGAACATTCAGGAGTTCCAGAATTCGGCGCAGATAAAACTTGACAATCTGAGCAGGCTCATAAGCGACTCGATCAAAAATGCGGTAGCCGAAAGCGAAGGCCGCCATCTGAGTGTGCTTGAGGGAATAGACGAGCAGATCGGTTCATATAAAAAGGACATTGAATACAAACTGTCCCAGCTTGAGACTTCCGGAGCGGATGTTGACATGTTGGAAAAAAGTCTGCGGGCGGCCATGCAGGAAGTTCAGGACCGTGTTCTGTCAAGTTTCAGCACTTTCTCCGCGGATCAGCAGCGCCGGCAGAGCGATTTCTCAAAATCCGTGAAGGAGAATTCTTCCTCCATAGAAGCCGAGCTTGATGAAATCCGCAGGTCGGTCGATGAGCTGAAGGCTTCTGCCTCGGACAATATAAGCAACCGGCTGAATGATTTTGAGGACACGTTCACGAAGAATCTTGCCGTAAAGGGAAACCAGATAGATACCGAGCTTGTCGAATGGAAGCAGCAGTTTGACTCGAAACTCAAGGAATTTGCGAATTCCTATGCGGACTCAAGGCGTGCCGCTGAGAACGGCTATCTTGACGAGCTGAAAAACGGCATAGCCGCGCTTCAGGCAAAAACCGCCGAACAGTATTCCAGAATAGGAGATGCCGCCGACGAGACCGGAAAGCGGCTTCAGGCTGACATAGATGAGCTTAAGAACACGATCAGTTCATTCAGGACGGAAGCCGGAAACCGCATAGACGAAATATCGCGCTCATCGGAGGAGCAGCTCAAGGCCGAGACGGAGAAAAACCTCGGACTTATGAATTCCCAGCTTGCAAAAATCAAGAGCCAGCTTGAGACTGACATACGGACGTTTGAGGATTCCCTGAAATCAAGGCAGGAAACCGGAGTCTCGTCCATCGACGCGGCGCTTGCGGAATTCAATTCGTGGAAACAGCAGATAAAGCACCAGCTGGATGAATCCGCCTCGCTGTTTTCTGAGGAGCTTGACAGTTTCAGGGCATCTTCCCGCGCTAAGATCGAGGAGTCTGCCCAGAAAATCATGGCTGAGGCGGCCGGTTATTCGGAGAATATCAGGAAGCAGCAGAACGAGCTGATGTCGCGGCTTGAGGAGCTTCAGAACAATGCCGATTCATCAATCGGTTCATATCAGGAGCGTTCCGCGGAGATAGAGGAGCGTCTCCGGAAAATGTATGCCGACATGGTCTCCGAGTCGGACGAGCGTATTAAGAGCCAGAATGCCCTGAGCGAGCAGAATCTTTCGTTGCTGCGTCAGGAAATTCAGAACGCATCTGAGCAGAACCGCGCCACGCAGTCGAAATTCGTGCTCAAAATGCAGAACGACGCGAATGACATGCAGAGCCGGATGAGCGAGCTTTCAAAGGAGCTGAACGAAATCAAATCGAACATCCAGCTTTACGAGAAGGCCGACCAGATGAAGCGCCAGCTTGAGGACAACATAACATCCCTGAGAAATTCCATCGAGCGGATTGAGAAATTCAGCGATACCGCCGGACAGCTTTCCGGACAGTATGATGCGATATGCAAGATGAACGAGGATATAGGCCGCCAGCTTGCGTCCGTGGAAAGCCAGAAAAACCGTGTCGTCATGCTGGAGCAGCAGTTCGACAAGCTGATGGCCCTGTCCGGTTCGATTGACGAGCGAATAGGTACTTTCCGCGCCACTTCCGATGACCTTCAGACGATGGAAGTTTCCGTGCGCAACTATAAGGACAAGCTTGACCAGGTTTCGCAGCAGTATGAGCGCCTCGAAAAGAAAAATGAGGTTATCGAGCGTGTGCTGAAAGATGTCGATGTGTCGTATAACCAGCTGAAGGACATAGAGCAGCGTCTGTCTGACTGTTCACGCAAGACGCAGTCGCTGCCGCTTGAGATAAAGGATGTCCAGAACGATGTTGACAGAATTCTCCAGAGCGCGCCGAAAATTTCCGATGCTGTGGGCAAGATAAATTCCCTTGACACGATGATTGATCAGACCGAGAAGCGGATAAATGACATAACAAACGTTCAGAACGGAATCAAGCAGACGGAACTGAATCTGCAGGAACTCTCGCGCGAGGTCAAGGTGAGATATGACGGGCTGCATCAGCTGACAAAGGAGGAGGTCTCCAAAAATCAGCGGCCGAAGGATGCGGGAATCGCGCCGTCCGAGAGGGAGACAATCCGTGCCCTCAAGCGCGACGGATGGAGCGTGAAGGAGCTTGCGTCAAGATTCAAGCGGACGGAAACGGAGATAGACCTTCTGCTCCAGCTGCCTGACTGATTCGCGCGTAATTCCTGCGCCTTTCTTTTATTTCTGAGGATTTTGACCCCGGCCGGACATTGTTTCATACGGTGTCCACGGCCCGGGGATTTTTTTGTTATCTGAAGAGAAGGCAGACGGCGGTGGCTTCTACGGCATCTCCCGTTCCGACCGGCCCCATTTTTTCTCCTGTCTTTGCCTTGACAAAAACGCGGTGTTCTTCTGTTCCGAGCGCATCTGCGACCGATTTTATCACCTTGTCCCTGTACGGCAGAAATTTCGGCTTTTCAAGCTTTATCACGCAGTCAATGTTTCCGACCCGCCATCCGGCCTCGCGGATTTTTTCCATTACTGAGCGCAGCAGCCCGGCGGAGTCGGCATCCTTCCATTTCATGTCTTCTGGGGGGAAAAAACTTCCTATGTCGCCCAGTCCTGCCGCTCCGAGCACCGCATCGGTAACCGCATGGAAGAGCGCGTCGCCGTCCGAATGTCCGTCCTCGCCTTTTTCGTAGGCGAAATCGATTCCTCCGAGAACGAGCCTTCGTCCCGGCACAAGCCTATGTATGTCGTATCCGATTCCTGTCCGTATCTCTTCCATATCCGCCCCTGATTTTTTTCTGTAGTCACCGGCGAATGTCAGCTTGATGTTCGCCTCATCGCCTTTTACGACTTTTACGGAACCGCAGTATTTTCCCCAGATTTCCGTGTCATCGGTGTATTGGCAGCCGTCGCCGGCGCATTTTCTGTGCGCGTCAAGAAAACGGCGGAATCCGAACACCTGCGGTGTCTGTACTGCCGAGAGACGGCTGCGCTCAAGGTGCGCCGATATGAATCCGTTTTCGTCGGTCTGTTTCTGTGTGTCTACCGGCGTAACTCCGGGAACAGCCGCTCCTGTGCCGGCGGCCGTATCGACGGCGAGCAGAACCGTCTGCGCGCTTACAAAAGGTCTCGCTCCGTCATGGACGGCCACAAGTTCCGGCGTCATGCCTTTTTCTGCGATGAATTCAAGCGCGTTTCTTACGGAATCCTGTCTTGTTCCGCCGCCCTCCACGAATTCTGGTCTTATTCCTGTCTTTTCGGAAAGGGACATGAATTCTTCGTCACATTCAAGCGCGCGGCGCGCCCCGGCCTGTCCTGCCGGCGGAACAGTCACCACAAGCGCGCAGATTCTATATTCAGGATAAAGTGATTTCAGGAAAATTTTTACGGCGCCGGACAGAACCGTTCCTCTGTCCAGCGGCAGATATTCTTTTTTTATTCCGCCGCCCATTCTTGATGACGAGCCGGCGGCAGTAACGATTACCGCGATGTCAGAATTCGTCGTCATCGAATTCTTCTTCCGAGCCTCCGTCCGAATCTGAGCCGCCGGAATTCTCGTCATCCCTGTCGTTGTCGTTCATGTCATCTCCGTCATCCGAATCCCTTGAGTCATCTGACGAGTCGTCCATGTCATCCATCAGATCGTCATCGGCATCGTTTTCTATAGTGACGATGTGCTTTATTCTGGGCGCTGCTCCCGGCGGTTCAAGTTTTGTGTGAATCATGGTCTCCACCTCTTTTGCCGGTTTTTCTATCGCATAGGAAATTTCGTCCTCAAGAAGCTTTTTCGCCGAATCGTAGAGTTTTCTCTCAAGAATCGGAAGCTCCTTCACCTTGCTGCGGTTGTATAGACAGCGGACTATTGTGGCAATGTCCTTGACCGTTCCTTTTTTCAGAAGGTCAAGATTCATCTGATAGCGCAGTTTCCAGTCTGATGTTATAGGTTCAAATTCGTCTGAAAGAAGGTTCAGGGCTTCGTATGCTTCGTCGGCAGACACAATCTGTCGGATACCAAGATCCTCCGCCTTGTCCACAGGAACCATCACGACCATGTCGGACGCTTCTATGTAGATTTTGTAATACGGGATTGTCTTGTCCTTGAAAGTTTTATCGAAGATTTCGGTGATTTTGCCCACACCCTGGCTCGGATAGACGACCTTCTGGTCAACATTGAATTTTGTTTCCATATAAGCCGGATTATATCATAAAATTCGACAAGATTCAAACGGAAATGAACGGACTGCGACGCGCGGATCAGAATGTTTGTGTTCCGGGGCTTGGAGAATTTCTCCTGTTGAAAAAAAATTCTCCCTCGGATATTCTTGCTCCATGGCAAAATCAGTTTGGCAGAAGGAATTCAATGAGCTTCTGCCGGAAATCTCCGCTTCCGGGCGGAAACCGCGGCTTCTTCTTCATGCGTGCTGCGGTCCGTGCTCGTCTTCGGTGCTGGAGACGCTCGTAAATTTCTTTGACGTTACGGTTTTGTTCTACAATCCGAACATTTATCCGCAGGCAGAATACCGCCGCCGCCTTTCCGAGCTGAAGGATTTCTATATGAAATTTCCTGCTGTGACGGAGAATTCCGTCGCATTTATGGAGGAGGAGTGTGTTCCGCAGGAATTTTATGAGGCGACAGGAATTTCAGCTGAACCGGAGCTTGCGGACGAGCCTGAACGCGGTGAACGCTGCCGGAGATGCTATGAATTCCGTCTTGAGCGCACATACAGCCGGGCGGTCAGCGGAAAATTCGATTATTTCTGTACGACTCTTTCTGTAAGTCCTTATAAGGATGCGGACAAGATAAATTCCGCGGGAAAAACGATCGCCGCAAGAAATCCGTCCGGTCCGAAATGGCTTCCGTCCGATTTCAAGAAGAACAACGGCTTTCTGAGGAGCCTTCAGCTGAGCGCGGAATACGGACTTTACCGTCAGGATTACTGCGGCTGCGTCTTCTCCATGAAAAATTCGGCTTCCGGAACAGAGGAATCCTTTCATTGAAAAAATAAGGAATCCGTCCTATAATGGCGGAATGGGTGGAACTTCAAAGTCAAAGAAAATTCCCGACAGTCCTGCTGTATATGACGAGAACAGCATTCAGCATCTTGACGGACTTGAGCATATAAGGCTGCGTCCGGGAATGTACATCGGCTCGCTTGGCGACGGCTCAAATGAGAACGACGGAATTTACATACTTTTAAAGGAAGGAATCGACAATGCGGTGGATGAATTCTCGCAGGGAGCCGGTTCAAGAATAGAGATTGAGATAAAGGACGGACGTGTAAAAATCCGTGATTACGGCCGGGGAATTCCTCTTGGAAAACTTGAGGACTGCGTGAGCAACGTGAACACCGGCGCGAAATACAACAATTCCGTGTTCAAGCAGGCAATCGGCATGAACGGCGTCGGAATAAAGGCGACAAACGCGCTTTCCTCATATTTCCGTGCCGCCTCAATCAGGAACGGAAAGATTGCGGTCGTGGAATTCGAGCGCGGAAAAAAAATCTCATCATCCTCAGGAAACGCCAAGCCCGGTTCAAAGGACGGAACTTATCTTGAATTTGTCCCCGACACGGAGCTTTTCGGAAAATATTCGTTCAACATGGAGATGGTCGAAAAGCGTCTGTGGAATTACGCCTATCTTAATCCGGGACTTGTTCTGTGCTGCAACGGAAAGGATTACGTCAGCCGGAACGGACTTGAGGATCTGCTGACCGATGAGATTGGCGGCGCGGACAGGGAGCTTTATTCGCCGTTCCATCACAAGGACGGCGACATAGAATTTGTCCTTACGCACACCGCAAGCCTTGACAAGTTTGTATATTCATTTGTGAACGGACAGAGCACCGAGGACGGCGGAACCCATGTCACGGCTTTTCTTGACGGTTTCTCCAAAGGGGTGAACGATTTTTTCAAGAAGGAATATGACCAGAAGGATGTGACCGCCGGACTTTTTGTCGCGCTGAAAATCGGTCTTGACAATCCTATGTTCACAAGCCAGACGAAAAACAAGCTCGGAAATGTTGAGATTCGTGCTCCCGTCATAAAATCTGTTCAGGCGGCGACGGATGACTGGCTCCGGCATAATCCGGATGTGGCGGCCGTAATAGAGGAAAAAATTCTGAAGAACCAGAAGGCCCGCGCGGAGATAAACAATGTGACCGACAAGCAGGTCCGCGAGGCCGCAAAATCCGTGATGCTGAAAATTCCCAAGCTCAAGGACTGCAAATATCATCTGCAGGACGGAGAAAAGGGCGCGTCATCCATGATTTTCATAACTGAGGGAGATTCGGCTACCGGCTCCATGGTAAGCTCAAGGGATGCGTCGTATCAGGCGATATTCTCGCTGCGCGGAAAACCGGAGAATATGTACGGCCGGAGAAAATCCGCTCTTTTCGAGAATGAGGCGCTGAAGAACCTTACTTTCAGCCTTGGAATCCAGAAGGATATTGACGGACTTCGCTACGATAAGATTGTGATTGCGACCGATGCCGATAATGACGGATTTCATATCCGGAACCTTGTGATGACGTATTTTCTGCTGTTCTTTGAGGAGCTTGTGCTTTCCGGACACGTGTACATTCTTGAGACTCCGCTTTTCCGTGTCAGGAACAAGACAAGGACGGTTTACTGTTACAGCGAGGATTCGCGCGACAGGGAGATAAAGCAGCTCGGAGCCTCGGCGGAGGTGACAAGATTCAAGGGACTTGGAGAAATCAGTCCCAAGGAATTCGGGCAGTTCATCCGTGAGCGCCGGGAAGGTGAGAGCGAGGATGTGGGAATTCATCTTACTCCGGTGAACATCCAGTCGCTGAAGAATGTGCCGGAGGTGCTTAAATTCTACATGGGAAAAAACACGCCGGAACGCAAGGAATTCATCGTGCATCATCTTGCCGCGGAGATAGACGCGTAATCCGGCCTGTCAGCGGTTCATTCCGTCCTGCCGTCTGAGCTGTCTGTGCGGTTTCCGCCAGCTCCGCTTTCCTCATCCGGAAACTGCGTGAGCTGTTCGGATTCGATTTTTCTTATATGGGATTCAGTTTCATCTTTGTTCTGAGCCAGTATTACAAGTGATATTATGATTAGAATCAGAATAATAACAACAAGCATAAGCTTCATCCCTCCATCTGCGAAACTTTTCTTTATTATACATAATATATTGTTCTTTGCAAATAGAATTGACTAGTTTTGAGCCTGTAATCATGATATAATTGGCGCATGGCACAGATAATTCCAGTAGCAAGCGGAAAGGGCGGCGTAGGCAAAAGTCTTCTTTCCGCGAATCTTGCGATTGCATTGGGACAGCAGGGAAAAAGGGTTGTCGTGGCTGACCTTGATTTGGGCGCATCCAATCTTCATCTGGTTATAGGACAGCGGCAGGGCGGCGCGAGCCTCGGTTCCTGGTTCACGGAAAAAAGCGACTTTAAGGATATAATCCAGCCGACTGACTATCAGAATGTGAGCTTTATCGCCGGTGACAGCCAGATTCCGGATCTTACCTCGCTGAAACATGCCCAGAAAGTCAAACTCATACGGAATCTGAACAACATAGACACGGATTTTCTGATTCTGGATCTTGGAGCAGGAACCCATCAGTTTATTCTTGATATGTTCCTTCTGTCCCCGCAGGGAATAATCGTTACCGCTCCGGCTGTGACCGCGACGCTCAATGCATATCTGTTTCTTAAAAATGCGGTTTTCAGGCTTCTGTATACGACTTTCAAGCGCGGAACTCCCGGCCGGGAACTTCTCGACACGCTTAAGAAGGATTCTGTGTCAATGCAGAAACTGTATATACCCCAGCTTGTCCAGTCGCTTTCCCGCGCGGATCCCATGACGACGCGCCTGTTCATCAACAGGATGCAGCAGTTCCGGCCCAGGCTTGTGGTGAACATGATTGAGGATCCGAAAGACACCGATAAGGTTCAGAGGATAAAAAAATCATGCAACCAGTATCTTGGACTTGAGATTGAATATCTTGGTGTAATGTTCCGCGATATGCTTCAGGAGAAAGCCCTTTCCTCCCAGCTTCCGATTGTCGTCTACAAGCCGCGTTCCGTTCTCGGCCAGGCTGTCTACAGAATCTCCGACAAGGTGATTGCGTCGGGTGCAAGAAAATTCGACGCGGACTTTAATCCTGACAGCTTTTCCGGAGACGGATTTGACGACGCCGCGGACGAGGCTGCGGAGGATTATACGCTGAGACTTTCCGGAATAGACGATATGGTTTCGGGAGGCGTGCTTTCTTCCGGGGAGCTTGCCGAAATGATAAAGACCCAGCAGTACGAGATAACGCAGCTCCGCAAGGAGAACCAGCTGCTAAAGACAAAACTTGTAAAAGCGGCGTCGCAGGGATTTGATGTCCGCTGATTTGCGTGCCGCGGGTTCGCGCGGTATGTCCGGTATATGATTTTCAAGAGTTTGCGTCGCAGGCTTTATCGACTTTTTATGGGAGAAAAATGTTGCCTTTATATATAAATTATCCGTCCTGGATTCATCCTCAGATTTTTCCGTCCGTTCCGTTCCTGGGACTTCTCCGCTGGTACGGACTTATGTATGTGTTCGCCTTTGGAACCGCATATTTCGTGCTCAGAAAAGTCGCGCGGGAAGGTATGCTGGACACTGCTGACGGAAAAGTGTCGGATGATGACATTTTCAGTTTTATCGCGACAGGAATTGTGTTCCTTCTTTTGGGAGCACGGATTTTCTCGGCGCTTGTATATGACACGAGCGGACTTTATTTCAAGAAGCCGTGGCTGATTTTCTGGCCGTTCGATGCGTCTGGAAAATTCACCGGCCTTGCCGGAATGTCGTATCACGGCGGATTTATCGGCGGTTTTGCGGGAATGATATTCTGGTGCGCGAGACACAAAAAGCCGGTGTTCAGATGGATTGACGCGATAGCCGTTGCGATTCCTCTCGGATACACATTCGGACGTATAGGAAATTTCATGAACGGAGAGCTTTACGGAAGAATAACCGATGTCCCCTGGGGAATCGTTTTTCCAGGAGCCGAGAGATTCTCCGCCTCGCTTCCCTGGGTGCAGGAATTTGCCGCTAAAATAGGAATGGATATTGGCGGAAGCAGACTTGTCAATCTTCCGCGCCATCCGAGCCAGCTTTATGAGGCATTGTTCGAGGGGCTTGTTCTATGGCTGATTCTGTGGTTCATGCGCAGGCACAGGAAATTTGACGGTATGCTCTCGATGATTTACACCGGCGGCTATGGAATTTTCCGTTTTATAATAGAATATTTCCGTGAGCCGGATGCGGATCTCGGTTACAGGATTGCAAAGGATACCGGGGCACCGATTTATATGAACACATCGCTTCTGAATTTCTCTACCGGACAGATTCTATGTTTTATAATGATTGCAGGATCGGTGGCGGGTTCTGCGGTTCTGTATATGATGAGCCGCCGGAAGAAATCTGCGTCCGAATAAGAGCCGCGCCGCGGTATTTGAGTAAAGACTTTCCATTGATCTGCATGGATGCGTAAGAAGGGCGGCGGTTTCCGGTGAAAACGCCGCCCTTCTCCTGTCTGTTCCGTTCCGGGAAGTTTTTTACTGAATCAGACGGTCTTGAATTCGTCTATGTGTTTTTTCATGGACATTACGGCTTTCGTGTTCTCGGCGGCGCATCTGTCCACATCCGCAAGAATCGAATTCAGGTTTTCCGCCGCCTTGGATGTCCTGTGCAGCGCCGCGGAAATCGCTTCCGATGATGTGACGATATTTTTGGTGTTTTCGTAGACATTGTCGGTGTGCTCGCGCTGGGAGCTTGCCAGCTCCTTTATAAGTCCTATTGAATGTACAACATCCTGTGTGGCATCCAGAGTGGTTCTTGTGCCCTCCCGCTGCTCCTCCGCGGACTGCGTTATCCTTCTTACGATTCCGGCCGTCTCATCTATTCCTCTGTCTATCATGGAGAATGCGTTTCCGGCGGCCTTCATCGCCTCGACACCGTTGTTTATCTTGTCCGCCATGTCCTTCATGTATGACTGTATCGTCTGGGCGTTCTTCGCGCTTGTGGTTGCGAGGGAACGGACCTCGCTTGCGACGACAGCGAATCCTTTTCCGGCCTCTCCCGCGTGGGCCGCTTCGATTGAGGCGTTCATTGAGAGCAGGTTCGTCTTGCTGGCTATTTCCTGAATCAGTCCGATTGTGTTCTGGACTTCTTCGCTTGACTTCTGGATAAGCGCGATCGCTTCTTGTGCGGATGTTATGGCGCTTGTTCCCTGTCTGCTCGACTCCTTCAGTTTTTCGGAAATTTCGTCCGCCGTCTTTGCTGTGTCGGCGATGGATGTTATGTTCTGCGCCATCACCCCGATTGATTGCGATGCCTTCTGTATTGAGCCGCTCTGGTTCACCACCTGCTGCTCGACCTTCTCCGCATTCTCCTTGAGAATCTGTATGTCCGAATATGTGCGCCCGATAATCTCATTTGTCGTCTTGTCCTCTGCGTCTATTTCGCTGATCGCGGTTTTCATGGATTCCACCGCCTCAAGTGATTTTGACGATGAGCCTGTAAGGACCTCCGCCGATACGGATACTGTTCCCGTCTCGTTTTTGAGGCTTATTATCATGGATCTGAGCTTGTCCATCAGCATGTTCTGGGTGCTTATGAGGTTTCCGATGTCATCTGTTATGCTCAGGTTTATTCTCTTTGAAAGATCGCCTGAGTCCTTCAGCTCCGACACCAGCTCCGTGGTGTTCGCTATGCGCTGCCTCATCTCCTTTGTGACTATGAACATAAGTCCTATGCATTCCGCAAAGAACAGGACAATGCAGGCCGTCCCGTAGGAAAGATATGTGCGCATCATCTGATTCTGACCGGGAAGATTGTCCCCGTGAATCAGTCCGTATCCTACGGAGAACGCGTTTATCCCCATGAATACAAGCACGACAGCTGTGACAAGAAGGATTTTCGTCGAAATCGGACGTGTTTTCCTTTTTTCCGTCATCTCCTGCATCGTGTGGATGCCGAGGAGTTCCCGGTATGGGGCAAAGAGCATGTCAAAATAGTAGATTTCGTACATTGTCATCATTATTCCGACGCAGGTCGCCTGAATCATTATTATCAGAAAACGTGAGGATTCGTAGGGAACTGCGCCGGTCCGGAAGTCAATCACGGAGACAGCGAACTGTCCTATTATGAAACCTATCAGATTCTGGATGATGATTGCGGTCATGACTTTTTTGTATGCGGACGAGACTTTTTTGATTTCGTCCTTTCCCGCGGGCTGCCTCTCGTTCTGGATTTTTCCGGCGATCGCCTCGATCGGACCGAGAACTTTTGCGATATATGCCGATGTCAGTCCCGCAAGAACTATGACGGCGAGAAGCGTGGTCAGAATTCCGGAGAAGAAATCCTCCATCTGCCTGTAGAGAAGGGCAAGCGCCAGCCATCTTAGAGAAAGCGCGCCTATGCAGCCTCCGATGAATCCCGCCGGAATGAATTTCCTGATTATGCCCGCAGCTTTTTTCATGTCAACTCCTGTAAAAACTTTGGCACATTCCAAGGAAAATATCCCTGGGAATGTGCTTATGAGGTGGTTCTGGTGAACGAAAGAAGCACTATTTTAGCATAAGGCGGACGAAATTACAAACTAATAATATTAGTTCTAAATTCTTATTACCCTTGAATGGGAGATGACCTCGTTGCCTTCTTCCGTGATGAGGACATCGTTCTCAAGTCTGCATCCGCCTGTCGTCTCGTCATAAAGGCCCGGCTCCAGTGTGACAATCATTCCGGCCTTGAATTTTATGTCAGCGGCGCTCCGTGAGCTTATCCGCGGCTGTTCGTGAATCTCAAGTCCGACGGCGTGTCCCAGTGTATGCGGCATCCTCCGCTTTGCCGCTGCGAATATAGCGTCCGCCCTTTCTGCCGCCTCTTTTACAGGAATTCCGTCTCTGTAGAGCGGAAGACATTCATCGTATGCTTTCTGGACAAGGCTCAGCTGCCTCTCCTGCTCGGCGGTGAGTTCTCCGGACGCGACCGTCACGGTCGTGTCGCTCGTGTAGCCGTTGTAGACGACTCCGAAGTCCAGAATCGAGAGTCCCTTTCCGGGCCAGGGAGCCGACGTGTAGTTGGGAAATGCATGTATCGCAAAGCTTCTGGACGGTCCGGCTGCAAGCGTGTCGAATCCTGTGCGCTGGCAGCCGTATTTCCGGCATTCCCTTTCTATCAGCAGGGCGACATCTGTCTCCGTTCTGATTTCTCCGGATTTTATCTGCTCCTCTATCATTCCGATTATGATGTCGCCGATACGTGCAGCTTCTTTTGTGCATTCAATCTCGTATTCGTCCTTGACCATGCGCATCTCGGTGACAAATTCATGGGCTCCGTGCTCGCGGCATCTTACGTCGTATTCAGACAGCGCGTCCACGAATTTCAGGAAATTCGGATACGTCAGATACGGAGGAAGTTCTATTCTTTTTTTCGCCTGCTGCTCCGATGAATTCAGGACGGACTTTACCGCATCTGTGTCGCTGCATCTGAATCTTGTGTAAGGAATCATCTTGTCATAGAAGGCCGATTTTTTCGCCAGTATCTCATCCCATGGGACAAGCACAGTCTGCCCAGAACTGAACAGAATCAGTACCGCGTCGGACGGATGGCCGGTCAGATAGGGAACCGCCGGATCCCGGTGCGACTCGCTGTCTATGAATACGGCGGCGGCGAAATTGTTCTCCGTAAGATATGCGGCGGCTTTTTTTCTGCGTCCTCTGTATATTTCATTCATCTCGTCTTTTGTTCTTTCCGTCATTTTCAAGTTCCTTCCTCTTTCTTATTTTGTCTTGTGGCTTCTGATTTTTCCTGCAAGCGCGCCCAGCGCCGGATCTTTTGTGACAACAAGGAGCGATATTCCTATGGCTGCAAAAACAAGTGCCGAGACCGCCGCCGGTGCTCCTTGCGCGATGAGCCTGCTCTTTCCGCTGAAAAGTCCTGTAAGCTGCGGCCTGAGGAAAAAGCATGGAACCGCCGCCGCTACGGAAAAGAGCGTTATCCTTGCTATGTACAGCAGCGTGCTCCTGAGAATCTTTGCCGTGTCCATGGAATTCATTTTTCCCATAAACATGAAGAGAAACACCGTATTCACCATGCTTGCAAGCGAGAGCGCAAGCGCAATTCCGTTTCCGCCCATAGGAACTGCGAGCGCGAGCGCAAGCAGAATATTGGCGCCGAAACTGATTATTCCTGCGGTTGTCGGAAGCTTTGTGTTCCCCTGGGCGTAGAATGCCGGAGAAATTATCCTGTTCACCGCTATGAAGAAAAGTCCGGCGATATGCCACCTGAATTCTCCAAGCGTCAGAAGAACCGACTCCTCGTTGAATTTTTTTGATTTATATAGAAGAGAAATCAGCTCCTTTCCGTTCACAAGCGAGTAGAAGGTGACGGGAATCGTTATCACCGTGATTATTCTGATTGCCTGAATCAGCATCGTGTTGAATTTTTCCCAGTCCCTGCGGGCGGCGAGGCCTGAAAGGTCGGGAAGAATTACGGTTCCGATTGATACCGCGAAAATTCCCAGAATCAGCTCCTGAAGCCGCATCGAATACTGTAGGCTTGCGGCGATTCCCTCTCCGGCTTTGTTCGCCAGCGCGGTGGATACGACGTCATTCAGCTGGTATGCGGCCATTCCGATTACTGTCGGACCTATCAGGGCAAGCACTTTCTTTGTTCCGGGGTTCGAGAATGTCTTTCTGAGTCCGGTAAAAGAGACTTTCCATCCGGTCTTCAGGACAAACGGAAGCTGAAAAAGCGCCTGGACTGTTCCTCCGAGCACGACACCTATCGCCATGGCGCGTGCCGGATTCTCCGTGTGCGGAGCAAGAGCGTATGTCGCCGCTATTACCGTTCCGTTAAAAAGTACGGGAGTAAAGCCTGACGGCGAGAATATTCCGCAGCCGTTCAGAATTCCCTGGAAGAACGCCGCGACCGAAATCAGCAGAAGATACGGAAACATTATTCTTGTGAGCACGGTGATTTCGTTTTTCTTTGCGAGCCAGGCCGCGAATTCCGCCGCATATCCGGCGGAGGCGGCATCCGGACGGCTGCAGAAGAGCGGCGTCAGAAGTGGTGTTATCAATATTCCTATTACGACCGTGCAGGCCGCCGCGAATGACACAAGGGTGAACGTCGCCGCAAGAAATTCCTGAGTCTCTTTCCTGTTGCTTTCGGAGCCGCCTTTTTCAAGATATGCTTTGAATGTCGGAATGAATGCCACCGAGATGCTGTTCTCGGCGAAAAGGCGGCGGAGAAGGTTCGGAATCATGAATGAGGTTGTGAATGCGTCCGCATACATCGTCGTTCCGAGAAAAGAAGCCTTTGTCATCTCGCGGACAAGCCCCATGATTCTGGAGGCGAATGTCATTACGGACAGCAGAATTCCAGATCTCAGCAGGGAACCGCCGTTCTTTTTCCTGTCGTCATTTTTATTCATGCAGGTCAGCATAATTAAGTTGCAGATTTTATTCAACTGATTTATAATGGGTATCTCTAAAAAGTAATTTCTGAGCTTCGTGCGTATATATTTCTGTCCGTGCGGAAATTCTGTTCGTCATGTCACGGGAGGTAAAATCAAATGGGTGTGCGGCCTGTCTTATTCTCAAAGGTTGGAAAAACTAGGATTGTTCCTATCGGGCTTAAAATTCTTCTTATTTTTATATGTCTTATACTCCTTTCCAATTTTACTACGAATTTCATATCGATTCAGCTTTCGCAGAGGCAGATAATCAGGCTGAACAACAAGATAATGGTGGAGCAGCTGAAGGAGCTGTACAACAATTCCTCGAATCAATATCAGATTTATTCATATTCAAAGAACAAATATGAGACGACCGTCGCGCTGCGCAAGGTTGCCGCCGCTGGGTTCTCCAATCCCAACAGCATAGCTATCGGCGTGACCAGATTCGGCTCAATCACCTTTATGGCCTGCAACAATCAGAACACGTATTGGGACCGCTTCATTGATTCGCACGCGCTGAAGGACTTGAACAGGCGGCTCGCTGACGGAATAAACGAAGGCTCCCTGTCGTTCAGGACTTTTGACGGCGAGTATTTCGGCGTGTACAAATACCAGGCGGACTGGGACTACTATCTTATACGCGCGGAACTGCGCTCCGACCTTAACAGGAATTCCACGCTTGTCTACCTGTATGCCGGCGTTCTTATAATCGTGCTCACGATAATGTTCCTTATAGTCGGATTCATAATACTGAACCGTGAATTCATGACGATAAGGACGTTCACTCAGGATCTGTACGAGATGCAGAAGAAGCAGAAGCTGGAGCTGATAGACCTTTCCTCCGCGCCGAATGACGACATCACCTATCTTGCCGCGTCATTCAACGCGCTTTCGTCATCGGTGAACAATCTTCTGGGAACATTCCAGAAATTCGTCTCAAAGGATGTCGTCGCGAAGGCCTATTCGGAGCACGGAATCGCGCTTGAGGGAACACAGCGCGAGCTTGCGATTCTTTTTTCGGACATAAAAAGTTTCACCTATAGGACGGAGACGCTCGGAAATGACATAATAGATTTGCTCAATGTCCATTACAACCGCGTCATCCATAATGTCCACGAGAACAGCGGTGTCGTCGGCTCCATAATCGGAGACGCGATTCTTGCGATTTATGGAACGCTTGCTTCGCGTATGTCAAAATCGTACAACGCCGTCAGGGCCGCATGGGACATAACAAGGGTCACAGCCGGACTCAGGGCGGCGATGATCCAGCGGCGCAAGGAGATTGAGGAGACAAGAACTCTGACCGAGTCGGAGGAGAATGTCTATCAGGCGGTTCTGATTGATGTCGGTGTAGGAATCGACGGAGGAAATGTCTTCTACGGGAACATCGGCTCACAGGAGCACATGGCCAACACCGTAATCGGAGACAACGTGAACTCCGCCTCAAGGCTTGAGGGACTCACCAGAGTTTATCACCTTCCTGTAATCGTATCTGAATATATAAAAAATGAGGTCGAGGCCGAAAGCGCGAGGTACAGATTCTTTGAGATTGATACGGTTCAGGTCAAGGGAAAGACGGAAGGAAAGAAGATATATTTTCCTCTTGATACGAACGAGGCGGATCCTGAGACCGGAGACAAATTCACTGTATTTGAGGACGGACTTGCGGCATATTACGGCGGCGACTGGAAGACCGCGCGCAGAAAATTCAAGGACTGCGGGCTTGACGTGTCGGAGGTTTTTCTTGAGAGGATGGGGCTCAGAAGTGCACCTGAAAATTGGAGTGGAATATGGACAATGACGACAAAATGAATCAGAGCGGAAATCCGGGGCTTCCTGACGACACGCGCCATAACGAGGTTCTGCTTTTTCTGAACACGGAGCTGGAGCGGATTCAGAAGGAAAGCAGTGCGAGCACATACAATCTCGCGGAGGAATATGCCAGGACGAAAAAGCACAAGTCGTTCTTTGTCCCGGCCATGCTTCTGGGGTGCTGCTGCGTGGTTTTCGGTATTGTCTGGGGAATGAACAGGATAATTTCCGGCCAGAACAATGAGATAACCGTCAATCTTGAGGACTTTGACGACCTGAACCTGAAGGTTCTGCTTGATTCCGCAGCGAAACTTCAGACCAACTATGAGAATGCGGTCAAGAACAAGTCCGTGATAGAAAACAACATGGAGATGGCCATAAAGGAGGCCGAGGGGCGCAGGGAGCGTGAGCTGTTCCTTCTTGAGTCGCTGAACCTTATAAACAAGCGCGAGAAGAACAAGAGGCTGAATGAGATAAGAAACACGTTCAATGCGGAAATAGAGAGCATAAATGCCGAATTCGGACCTAAGCTTTCCGTCGTGGAAAAGGAGATAGAAGAATATCAGTCTCATATATCGCAGTTTGATACGGCAAAACTGGAGGCCGCGCGTGAGCAGGAGAAAATTCTTGACAGCGAGAGGCAGCTGCAGGAGCTTGAGCGGAAAAAACTTACGGAACAGTATGAGTCAAGAATCGCCGAGCTTGACGGAACAATCTCCGAAATGCAGAAGAATCACAGCTCGGAGATGAAACATGCCGTCACCGAGATAACCGATAAATATACCGCCGAGATTGCCGCTCTGGATCCTGTCCTGAATGATTCTCAGGCTGATTCGATAATAGGCGCAATGGATTCTCTTGAGACTCCGGATTATGACAGCGCGTCCGTTATTGTTGACAACGGAATAATAGATGAGACGGCCGCCGGTGCGCTCAGCCGCTATCAGGTGATTTACGATGATTACCGTTATATGGAAAAGGCTGTCGCCGCGGTTCCTCAGCAGAATTCGATTCCGTTATATGTGAAGGCTTCCCTTGCGCTTGTGAATTCGATGGGCGCGGCTTTTGCCGACACTACGGTCACGATGCAGGCCGAAAAAGACGGGCTTAGGGATCAGGTTTCGGAGCTTGAGCTTGCGATTCAGACTGAACGTGCGGACAACGAGGAGAAGGAGCGCCTCCGCCGGGATGAATTCGAGCAGTGCATAAGCGGCCTTCTTGTCGCGGCAAAATCGAGCGCGGCGATTGTATCCATGAATCCGGATGAGAATTCTGTCGGTGTTTTTGTCGCGCCGCGCGCAAGATACCTTGTCGACCTGGAGAACGGAGTTTCCGCCGAGATAAAGGGAACAACAACCCAGAAAGGACGGGTCGTGCGTTCCGGTGACGACGCCTTTGTCTTTATCACCGACCCGGACAAGGACGGAAATCCTCAGCCCATGGACTTTGAGGATCTGTCGCTTGGAATGACCGTAAAGCTTGTTGAAAAATAAATTTTAATGCCATTATATTATGCAAAAGCCCCGGCCGGAACATAAAGCGGATTGCGCCTTGTAGTTCCGGTTCCGGGGCTTTTCATTTTACAGCTTAGGATTCTGCCAGATCAGAATTTGTATGTTCCGGTGGTTATGGTTCCTCCGTTGCTGTATACATCGAAATTCACTGATTTCTCTGCAGATGAAAGCTCCCTGTAGAAATCGGACAGATTTTTCACTGACTTTCCGTTGACGGCGGTGATTATGTCTCCGCTCTGGAGTCTCAGCGATGCTGCCGGGGAACGTTCCTGTACATTCGCCACGACAATTCCCTGAACTTTCTTGTCCGTCACTTTGAGCTGCTTGCGCACATCCTCCGTAAGCGGGCTTGCGATGAATCCCGGCCATAGTTTCTGGCTGTCTGTCTCCGCCTCGCTTGCGCGCTCATCTATTTTGACTGTGACATCCTGGATTTTCTGTCCTCCGCGCACTACGCTGAATTTCGCCGTGGTTCCCGCCTGCAGACTGCCCACGTCACGGACAAGCTGGTTCACCGACTTTATCTCCTTTCCGTTCAGCGCGGTGATAAAGTCGCCTGGTTTGAGTCCGCCTTTGTATGCCGGAGAGTTCATGAAAATCTCCGCGGCGAATGCGCCTGTTCCTGAGACTCCAAGCTCCTTCTTGTATTCATCGGTGACATCGAGCAGCGATACGCCGACCCATCCGTATTTCACCTTGCCGTCTTTTATGAATGAATCTATCGCATTCTTGATGTTGTTTATCGGAATCGCGAATCCGAGTCCCTGTGAGCCGCCGGACTGGGAGGCTATCCAGGTGTTTATTCCGATGACCTCTGCGTATATGTTCACAAGAGGACCGCCTGAATTTCCCTGGTTTATCGCTGCGTCTGTCTGGATAAAGTCGTTTATGTTTCCGATTCCCGTGCCCGACCTGCCTGTGGCGCTGATTATTCCCTGGGTCACGGACTGGCTGTAGCCGAGAGGCGCGCCCATCGCAAGACAGATGTCGCCGGTCTGGACCTTGTCCGAATCACCGAGCTTCGCCACCGGAATGGACTTGTCCGGCGAGTCGAATGCGACAAGGGCTATGTCCATCCTTTCGTCGCTTCCGATGAGCTTTCCTTCAAATTCACGGCCGTCGTTCAGTTTTATGGAAATTTTGGTCGCGCCGCCGGCCACGTGGTTGTTTGTCAGCACATAAAGCGTGTTTCCGGTTCTGCGCACAATCACACCGGAACCCAGCCCTTTCTGCTCATATTCCCGTTTTCCGTTGTCCTTGCCGTTCTGCTGATCGGGCGACCTGAAAAAAAAGAACGGGATATTCTGGAAAGGATCCTCGTATGTCTTTGTCTCGGTCACATCGACTTCGACAACGGACGGAAGCATCGTTCCGCTGACTGCCCGGAATGAATTCTGAAGCGCCTCAACAACCGCAAGCGAATCTCTCGGAACGGCCGGTGTCTCCGCATAGACCGTATCGGCCGTGGCCGGAGAAAGCGCGGTTTCTGCCGAGCCTTTTACGGCCGTCCTTCCGCATGAAAGCGAGACGAGCGCAAATGCCGTCACCGCGGCGGAAGCCATGCCTATTATTCTTTTTGTCCATTTTTTCATTTTATCACCTCTTGTTTCGGAAATATGTATGAATTTCTGTCTTACTAAAGATAATCATAATCACTGCAAAGTGTTACAAAATTTTCGGCGGCGCTGATAATATTTTGTTTGCCCAAGATTTACATGGTGTCCGGAAAATGATATTGTAATCAGGATTATGACAGAAAAACTTCCATCAAAAAAACTTGATGTCCAGCTGATTGCCCTTGACCTTGACGATACGCTCCTTACTACAACTCTTTCCATAACTCCGGAGACGGTCTCGGCTCTCAGACGTTCCGCCGCGGTCGGAATATATATTGTCCTTTGTTCGGGACGGACGGAGAATGCGATTCTTCCATATATAAGGAAACTTTCTCTGGCCGGTATGCAGCAGGGGCGGTATCTTATCGCGATGAACGGATCGTCCATCTTTGATCTGCATAAGCGGGTTCAGGTTTATACGAGAACTGTTCCTCCTGAAATTCTTTCTGAGATTTATGATGAATGTATCGCCCGAGGCCTTCCGGCGCAGGTCTACAGTCCTGACACGATATACGCATCCGCCGACAACCGCTGGACCCACCTTGACGCGAAGCTCTGCTCGCTTGAGCTTGAGGTTGTTCCTGATTTCCGGAATTTTCTGCAGAAGGGACATCCCAAGATGGTGATTCCGGGAGAACCGGCTGAACTTGCGGAGTTCCAGTCGTATCTGAAGAAAAAATTCGGGGACAGGGCCGTCATATTCATCAGCAAGCCTTATTTCCTTGAGATAATGCCTGCCGGCGCCGGAAAAGGCGAGGCTCTGGAATGGCTTGCGTCCCACCTTGAGATTCCCATGGAAAAAACCATGGCGTTCGGTGACAGCATGAATGACGAGTCCATGATCCGCAAGGCCGGATTCAGCGTGGCGATGTGCAACGGATGTGAATATATCAAGCGGATCGCCGATTTTGTCACCAGAAAAAGCAACGAGTCTGACGGAATCGCCGATTTTCTGGAGAATTTTGTCCTCTGAGCGGGATTACGGATTCACTGCGGATTTTGTGACGATGTCCGGCCGGTGGCTGCCGGATTCCGCTTTATGTCCGGAGCAAGAATTTTCGGTTTTACGCCGAGCCGCTCCGCCAGAAGTTCCGCCTGACGGAGAGCTGTTTTTTCCGCGGCGGAGTTCCTCTGTCTTCTTCTGACCGCGCGTATAAGCAGATTTTTCGGCGTGTGCTCAATGTCTATGAATTCAAGCATCTGCACGGAATATCCTTCTGACTCAAGGAATTCTCCCCTGACTGCATCCGTGGCAAGCGCGGAGAAACGTTCCCTTATAATTCCCCATTTCGTCAGCGGCGCAAACACCGGATCCGGTTCCGCGGTTTTGGAAAGCTGCGTGTTCAGTTCGTGCTGGCAGCATGGAACGCTTAGAATCGCCCGGCAGTTCTGTCTTACCGCATAATCAAGCGCATAGTCCGTAGCGGTGTCGCAGGCATGGAGCGTGATGATTATGTCCGGCGGATTGCCTTCAGAATATCCGGCGATGTCGCCTGTCCTGAACACAAGGTTTTTGCATCCGAGCTTTTCCGCCGTGCCGTTGCAGTAGTCGATCACATCCTGTTTAAGGTCGAGCCCCTCGATGGCGCACGGAATCTGCTTTATCGTGTTCATGTAATAATGCACGGCGAATGTCAGATATGATTTTCCGCATCCGAAATCGGCTATTCTCAGCGGCCTCTTTCCTTCTTCCGCGGCTATCTGCGCCTGTACTTCGGGAATTATGTCGTCCAGAAATTCAAGGAATCTGTTCACCTGCCTGAATTTGTCCTGTTTTTTTGCGATGACTTTTCCGCTGTCGGTCATAACTCCAAGCAGGACAAGAAACGGAGCGGGACAGCCTTCCCTTATGATATGATTTTTCTCCTTTACGGGGGCGGCAGGAATTCCGTGCGCGGATTTTCTGAAAAGCCTGGAAATTTTTCCCTTTCTGTTCGCCATCACCGAAGTCTCTCCGTCATCCGTGATTATATTGCAGTTTTTGAATGTTGTTCCGCCGTGTCTTCGGATAAATTCCTCCGCCTCGTCTGATGACAGATGGCTGTGGAAAACCTGTTTTTCGGTGAACATCTCCATGGTATAAGGCTTTTCTGCCGCGGATGATGTGTCCGTCTTTATCTTTATTTTTGTGTACGGACGGCCGAATTCCACGGCGGCATCTTTTCCGGGCTTTGAGAATGTGGCGGATATTATCATAATGGTGACAGTATACTATTTTTTTCAAAACTGATATACTTCCCGATATGGCTAAATGCATTGTGTTTGTTAATCAGAAGGGCGGTGTCGGAAAGACGACGTCTGCGATAAATATCGGGGCATATATAGCTCTTGCAGGAAAAAAAGTTCTTCTTGTGGATTTTGACTCTCAGGGCAATATGTCGAGCGGAGTGGGTGTCTCAAAGGACAAACCGACTGTTTACGAGCTTATCGCCGACATGGTGAAACCGAAGGAAGCTGTAAAGCATACGCCAGTAAAGAATCTTGATGCGATAAGCGCGTCGATAGATCTGTCGGGAGCCGCGATTGAGCTTGTCGATCAGGAGAACCGAGAATTCTTCCTTAAAAACGCGCTTGCCCCTCTGAATGATGAATATGATTTTATACTTATAGACTGTCCGCCTTCGCTTGGAATTCTTACGCTGAACGGTCTCGCGGCCGCGGATTCTGTTCTTGTTCCGATGCAGTGTGAATATTTTGCGCTGGAGGGAATAACGCTTCTTCTTCAGACAGTCGAGAGGGTTCAGAAGGAGATAAATCCTTCGCTTACAATCGGCGGAATTTTCTTTACGATGTACGATGCGCGCACAAGGCTTGCCCAGGACGTCGTGAAGCAGGTCAAGTCATATTTCAAGGATGTGGTGTTCAATACGATAATTCCCCGCAATGTCCGTCTTTCCGAGGCGCCGTCCCACGGACTTCCGGTCTGTATGTATGATCCCGACTGCATCGGAGCGAAAAGTTATTCCAAGCTTGCCGAAGAGGTGATCCGACGTGGCTAAGGGCGGGCTTGGCAGGGGACTTGACGCGCTGTTACTGGAGAATGCGCCCCATCAGAGTTATGTCCGTCAGGAGCCGCCGCAGTCCGGAGATGCGCCTGCGGTGAATCCGTCGCTTCCCGCCTGTATTGAGGTTCATGATGACGGAAGCCTGTGGATAGATCCCGCGCTGCTGAGACCGAATCCGCGTCAGCCGCGCTCCGAATTCAACCAGAAAAAGCTTGAGGAGCTGGCGGATTCCGTAAAAAGCAAGGGAGTTCTGATTCCTATAATAATCGAGCAGGCCGGAGACAAAGAATTCTATATAATTGCCGGTGAACGCAGGACAAGGGCCGCAAGGATGGCCGGTCTGGAGAAAGTTCCCGTTCAGCTCAGAAAATATGACGAGCAGGAGAAGCTTGAGGTCGCGCTGATAGAAAACATACAGCGTGCGGATCTGAATCCCATAGAGGAGGCCACGGCTTACTACAATCTTATACAGATGGGGGATTTGAGCCAGGATGAGGTCGCGGAGCGTGTCGGCAAGAACCGTTCGACCGTCGCGAATGCCCTCAGGCTCCTCAAGCTGCCGGAGGATATACAGAAATCCGTCGCGTCCGGACAGCTCTCATCGGGACACGCCCGCGCCCTTCTTATGGTGAAGAATGACGCCGATATGAGGATTCTGTTCGGCAAAATTCTCGGCAGCGGGCTTTCGGTACGCGAGGCGGAGCAGCTTGCGGATTCCTACAACAGCGGCGGACGCGCCTCTTCCAAAAAAAAGGAGAAAAAGGCGGTCAGAAAAGATCCGGATGTGGCTAATTTCGAGCAGGAAGTGAGGAATCTGCTCGGTGTCCGCTCGGTGTCTCTTAAGGGCGACATGGAGAAGGGGATGCTCCAGATTGAATATGCGAGCCGCCGTGACTTTGAGCGCATATATGAATTCCTGATGAGAAAATAGCTGTCAGAGTTTTCTCTCTCCTCCTTCCCTCACCACGGCCTTTAAAGAAAACATGAATATGTGGTAGGCGAAGCTGCACAGTTCCCTGTTGCTGTCTATGTAGTTCATCGTAAAATCCACGGCGTTCTGCAGATCCGTAAGGAAATCCATTTTTTCCGAAATTGCAAGCGCCTCCCGGCTGAAAGTCCATTGCAGAAGCGCGCTTATGTTCGGAGAGTGATAATAGAAGGTGTTTCTGTTGATTCCGCAGTCATCGGCAATCATGTTTACGGTGATGCGCCTGCCTCAGGTTTTTATGACGAGCCTTTTTAGGCTTTCGGACAGCGCGAGTTTTGTCTGATCGGAATGGAGTTCCGTCTTCTTCATGTTTTCAATATAGCCGTCCGAATTCCTTTAGTCAAATGTCTGAAATTGTCTATTGTCAAAAATTTACGTATTTATTAAATTCGTTGTTGAAACAAGAGAATATCGATATGAAGAAAAAACATGGAAAACTTTTCAAGGCGGCGGTTTTTGTTCTTATCGCCATCCTGTTTTTGGGACTTATTGTCCTTGTGACAAGGAAACGAGCCGTGGCGCCGGAGACGGAGAAAATTCCTCCGGTCGTAGTGCGTACACCGGAATACGGAAATCTGGCGGAATCGGTGACGATAAGCGGTTACGTTGAGGCCAAGGCGATGATTCCGGTCGTGCCTTTTGTGGCCGGAACAATAATGGAATATCCGGTGAAAGCCGGTGATTTTGTAAACAAGGATTCGCTTGTAGCCCGGATTGACGACGCTCCGTTCAGGCAGCAGATGCTTCAGGCGCAGGCCGCTTATTTTGCGGCCAAAAGCACTTTTGACCGGGTAGAGAACCTCTTCAAGTCCGGGGCTTCCACCCAGCAGAATTATGATTCCGCAAAAGCCCAGCGCGATGCGGCCAAGGCGCAGTATGATCTTGCCATGCTCCAGATGGACTACACGATGGTGAAGGCTCCTGTCTCAGGCACCATACTGATTGCTGATTCCGCCGTCGGAGGAATCGGAACCACGACTCAGCCTGTTGCGGTAATGGCGGATCTGACGGATCTTGTTGTGCGCCTCAAAGTTCCGGAGAAATATTTTGATCTTTTCCAGATGAACCTGAAAAACCTTTCTGTTCAGGTCATAAGACCCGGAGAAAGCGGACTCTATGGAGATGCGGTCACCTCCGCTTCGATAGAGAACATCGCTCCGTACATATCACCCGAATCGAAGAATTTTCAGCTTGTGTGCCGCCTTGATTCTCCGGGCGAGCGTTTCCGCCCCGGAATGTTCGTTAAGGTGAAGGTCTCTTATTCCCTCCACGAGAATGTTCCGCTGCTTCCGGTTCAGACGCTGAAGCTTGACGGAACCTGCTATATCTACGACGGAACGGACGGCACTGTAAAATTCATAGATCCGGGCAGGACGGTTTCCGATGGAAATAACTTCATTGTGCCGGAGGAATATGCCGGCGCCAGCTTTGTTGTGGACGGTCAGCATTCTGTGTTTGACGGACAGAAAGTGAAGCTTGTTTCCGGAGATGATTTTGAAGCTCTCTGAATTCTCTGTAAAACATCCTGTCGTCATAACGATGTGCCTGATTGCTCTTGCGGTGTTCGGATTCTATTCCGTCTCCGGAATGACAACGGAATTCATGGCGGACATATCCATGCCGCAGGCTATTGTCTACACTGTTTATCCGGGCGCAAGCGCGGAGGATGTTGAGACCGACATAACAAAAATTCTTGAGGACTCGTTCGTCACTCTTCCTCATTTCAAGAGCGTGGACAGCGCATCGTACAATTCGCTCAGTCTGATAACAATAACCTATCTTGACGGATATGACGCCTACGATCAGCTGGAGGAGCTGCGCAACCGTATCTCCGAGCTTCAGGATGAGCTTCCGGACGGAATTCAGGGGGAGCCGCGCGCGATTGTAGGCGGAGTGTCAATGCTTCCTGTAATCTCGTTTTCGGTTTCGGCAGGAGAAGATGCGGCGCGGGTTTCTGAATTTATAAAGGACGAGCTTACTCCGGCGCTTACACGGATTGACGGAGTTTCGAGCATTGAGGTTGACGGAAACCGCGAGCTAAGGGTGAATGTCAAGCTGAATGTCGATTCGCTCACATCAAAAGGAATTTCCGTCGCGGCTGTGTATAAAATTCTGAACTACGGAAATGTCACTCTTCCTCTCGGTTCCGCGGATTACGAGAACCGTGCCATTCAGGTGCGCTATTCCGGCGGATTCTCCTCAGTCGAGGACATAAGGAATCTTCCTGTCGGCATGGCGGACAAGACGATAATTCATCTTGGTGATGTCGCCGAGGTCACGATGGATTATCCGGAGCCTGAGTATTATGTCACTGACGGAACAAATCCCATCACCGTTGTGAGCGTGATGAAAAGAAGCGACGGCGACACGGTAAAAATCGCAAAGCAGGTGAAGAAGGTTCTTGCCGGCTACGAGAATGACAGCGGCGGCGCGGTGTCGTTCCATATAGTGTCGGACGACAGCCGGCAGGTCAGCGCATCAATGAAAACCGTAATCGAGTCGGGCGTAATGGGCGTCGTTTTCGCTGTCCTTGTAATCCTGCTTTTTATGGCGGACTGGCGCGCGACGCTGACAATCGGTGTGTCGATTCCCCTGTGCATTCTGTTCGCGTTCATCGGACTTAGGCTGTGCGGAATAACGATAAACCTGATGAGTCTTTCGGGACTTGTTATTTCTCTTGGAATGGTTGTGGACGGCTCGTCCGTAATGCTGGATCAGATTTACCGCTACTACAGGCTGCGCGATCCTTCTTCCGGAACAAAGCTTTACACGGTGAGCCAGTCAATCTACAAAGGCTGGGACGAGGTTGCCGCATCTATTTTTGCGAGCGCGGCGACCACGATAGTCGTGTTTATTCCGATTGCGCTTCTTTCAGGACTTATCGGAAAAATTCTGCATACCGTGGCCGTAACGATAATCATGTCCATTTTCGCATCGTTTCTTGTAGCCCTGATTGTGGTTCCGTATCTCCTCAAGATTCTGCTTGCGGAGGATGGACCGAAAATCAGGGAGAAGCCGCGGAAATTTGATGTGTTCATAGGAAAATTCGAGGCAAAATACAGGCAGGTTCTTTTTGCGGCTCTGAACAACCGCGCCGTCGTCGTGTTCTCCGCCGTTCTGCTGTTCATTTTCTCCGTGTTCACCGCCTCAAGGCTTGGAATAGCGTTCATTCCGTCAACCGATTCAAGTGAATTCTACGTGTCGTTCGATTTTCCGATAGGAACCACAATCGGGCAGACCCGCGGAAAAATGGCTGTGGCGGAGAATCTTCTTTACAGATATGTTCCCGAAGTCCAGTCAGCCGTGTTTTACGAAGGAAGAAGCAACAGCAAGGGCGTCATGAGCATGAGCTCGCCGGAATGTGCTTATGCCCACGTGATTCTTGTTCCTGTTGCTGAACGGAAGCGCGGAGTCCACGAGATTATGCTGCAGATGCAGGAGCTTTATTCCTCGGCGATTCCTGATGCGGCGGTAAGCGTGGAGAACGGCGGATTCGACAAGCTTGTAGGATATGTCTCTGGCGGCGGAGGCTACGGTCTTACGCTTATCTCGGAGGACATGGAGCTTCTTTATAAGACCGCCTCCGAAATCCGCTCGTTCCTTGAGACTGATCCGGATGTCGTGACCGCAAAGCTGGACACGGATTTTGACACGACGACGATGGTGATTGATATGTCCCAGGAATATCTGAGCTCGCTCGGAATTTCCAGCTACGAGGCCGGAGTGACTTCCGCAGTCCTTTTTCAGGGAATGGACGCCGGGCGATACAAGGATTTGGATACGGATAAGCGGTATGATATACGGCTGTTCTCCGACATAACTGACAGGAATATTTCAGTTGATGACATAGCTGACATTCATATAATCACCGAGAACGGCCAGAACGTCTCGTTCGCCAACCTTTCGGACATAAGGGTGGAGAAGAGCATTTCGCAGATAAACCATTCCGACCGCGCAAAGACGATAACAGTCTCCGCGTCGCTTGTGGGCGAGGATACGGCCGGAGTGTCACGCCGCGTGAATGAATATATCGCCGCGCATCCGCTGCCGGCCGGAGTTGACAGCAAGGCGGGCGGAATTGTCGCGCTCGTAGGCGATATGATTGCACCGATGGTTACGGCGCTTCTGATTGCGGTTTTCCTTGTGTATATGGTGATGGTCATGCAGTTTGAGAAATTCCGCCAGCCGCTTCTGATTATGGTGACCATTCCTTTCTGTTTTATCGGAGTTGTCGCCGGACTTCTGATGTTCGGCTCCACGATGAACCTGCTTGCGATGCTTGGACTTATCTCGCTGGCCGGAGTTGTGGTGAACAACGGAATCATTCTTGTGGACTATATAAACCAGCTCAGAAAATCACGGCGCGAGGAGATCGCGCGGGAACGTGGAACGCAGGACCGGGACGGAAACTGGCATGTTGAGCTTTCCGACGAAGAGGAGAACGGAATTCTTCTTGAATGTGTGACGGACGGTTCCGCCAGCCGTATAAAGCCGATTTTCATAACTACGCTCACCACGCTTCTAGGCGATGTTCCGATGGCCGTATCTACTGGAGAAGGCGCGGAGATTTATGCGCCGATGGGACAGGCTATTGTCGGCGGACTGCTCACGTCAACTCTGATAACGCTTATAATAATTCCTGTAATCTATTATATCAGCGAGAAAAAGCGCGGAAAACGTGGAATTCCTGCCGTAAAGCCGGAAAAATCTTTTGGAGGTAAAAAATGATACACAGACTTTCAGCTGCCGCCGGAGCTGCGGCCGTAATGCTGCTTTTTTCGGGATGCTATTCCGTCTTTTCCGGCGGAACCGGCGGCATGGTCGTGGATTCCGAGAGCACTGATTCGCCTAAAAGCGGAATCGCCAATGTCGAGGTCTACGCCTATACAGATGAGAATTCCCGCAACTCTGACTATGATTCCTGGACCGAGGGAACGCTTTTTTCTCCGTCCGGCAGCTACTACAACCACACGTCTACCGGAAGCGACGGCTCGTTCACAATAAGCCGCCTTGTATGGAAGAACAGCACGCCTGAATTCGGAAAGGATGCGGATGTCACGAAAATCTATCTGCTTTTCTATCACGAGAATTACGGGCTTACAAAAGGCGCGACTGTGATAGTGTCGGACAGCACTTCGGATACAATATATCAGGAGCTGACCGCCGTAAGAAAGACAACCTCCCTGAACATAAGTTTTGTGGATGTCGCGACTGATTCCGTCACCTCGAACAGCATTTATGTTACGGTCGCAGTGCCGCAGTCGACCGACACGGTAACTGCTCCTGACAAAATCTACCGGCAGACAATCAGCGGAAGCGGCTCTGTCTCAATAAGCTATCCGAGGTGGAGAAATTCAGACGACCGCGCGTCCGAAAAGGAGATTGAGCCGGAAGTCCGGATAAGCTACTACCAGAGCGGGGACGAAATCACCTGGAAGGCGTGCGCCAACGCCGACAATGAGGCCGCCGACTATTCGTTTCTGGCGGACGAAACGGAGATTAAAAAGACCGTGAGAAACCAGTCCTATGACATAAGGCTTTACGGAAAACCGACAAAACTTTCTGTGCCCTCGTTCGGCGGACAGTATGTGAATTCCAAGGATGAAAATGACGACGGACTGGTGATTGGTCTGGAGCTGACAGGCTCCTATGATGGCGCTGCGGCTGTTGACTGCGGAACTACGACAACCGCAGCACAGGCAAAGGGAACGACTGAGAGCGAGAAGCACGGTGTCTTCTCCGGTCTTGGCGGCGGATTCTACTGGACGGACACGGAATACAAAGGAAAATATGCGGAGGCTTCCGTAAAATTCTTTCTTGGAACTGGGGACGGCAGAACGGAGCTTAAGCAGATGGACATCAGAAGCGACAGCTCGTCATATAACGTGCAGCTTCCGTAACATCATGAACCGGAGCGTATTATGAAGAAAATTTTGCCAGCGGCCGTCCTTTTTCTTTCTGTGCCGCTTGTTTTTGCCCGGCAGCCGGAGAATTCCTCTTCCGGGCAGGACACAAGATACGGATATGCGGAGATAAGGCAGGCTGTCGTCATGAACAACCCCGATATTCTCAAGCTTCAGGAGGAATATAACCGCAGTCTTATCGACGTGCGTGATGCCTGGGGCGGACTTGGCCCGACCGTGGATATGCAGATATCCGGAACCTACATGATGAATCCGCCTGTAGGTCCGCTGTCGTTCAATGTGGACGACATAATAAATTCTGTCCAGTGGCCTGCCGGAGTCAGGCCGGTTTCGTCGGGGCAGTATGTCCGGGTGTACGACGGAATGGAAAATACGCTGTACAATCTGTCGCTTTCGATGACGCAGCCGCTGTTCACCTGGGGAAAAATTCCCAATGCGATAAAGCTGTACCGCCAGATAGCCGGAATAAAGGAGCTTCAGCTTTCCGACGAGATTGACAGGATGGATACAGAGCTTGAGACGCGGCTCATGTCGCTCAGCCATCTCTACAGAATTCTTGACATTCTGGAGGAGGAGCAGACTTATGCGGACAAGATGGTGACATACAGCGAGGATGCGGAGAAATCAGGAATGTTGCTTCACCAGGATGTAGTGGATGCCCGCATAAAGGCTAAGGAACTGGAGATTGCGCGCCAGGATCTGAATGAGCAGATTGCGGACCAGCTGCTGGAACTTCAGCGCATGAGCGGAATCGACGGGCTTGAGCGGGATACGATAGATTATTCGTTTGACGGGAATATTGTCTCCAGAATAATGGCGTTTGACCGCACGGAATCCGAGGAGAAGGCGCTTTCGGGCGAACGGACTTCGCTGAAAATGGTCACAAGGCTTGTGGATGTGAACCGCACCGCCGAAAAAATCGCAAGGGGAAGCGTGAACTGGAAGCCTGATTTCGCGCTTCAGGTAAGCGCCGGCTACGGCGGATCAAGGGTTCCGATTTTTGAGCCGAACTGGTACAGAAAGGATGACTACACGCTGAATTTCTCTCTTGGAATAAAGACGACCGTATGGGACGGCGGAAAAAAGGTGAATGATGTTGCGCGCAAAATCAGCGAGTCCAATACGGCGGAACTTGAGCAGAGCGGCGTGCGTTCTACGATAAGACAGACACTGATGTCCCAGTGGAACACCGCCGATGTCTGCACGATGAAGATAGAATATCAGGACCTGAAAATCGAGGCCGCGGACTCAAAAATAGCACAGCAGCAGCTGCTTTTTGACAGCGGCTACGGCTCGGAGACGGATCTGCTTTCCGCCAAGATAGACCGCTGCAATGAGCGTATCGAGCGCGAGAAGCAGTCTCTCAGCAGAGCCGCCGCCTGTCTTGCAATCAGCTATCTCTGCGGAATTCCTGTCCGGTAAGCCCGCACGGAAATCTTGTCGCCGCGATTAAAGCTCAAGGTCGGCGGTGACGGCATCCGCAGCCTTTATCAGATCCTGCGGCGCGATTGTTATCTGAATGCCGCGCTGCCCTCCGCTTATGCAGATCCTGTCATAAAGAAGGGCGGTCTCATCTATGAATGTCCTGAATTTTTTTCTCATCCCGATGGGACTGCATCCGCCGCGGATATATCCTGTAAGTTTTAGCAGCTCGTCTGGGTGGACGGGATTTATCTCCTGGCATCCGGCGATGTTCCGGGCCTTTTTTAGATTTATCTCCGATTCAGCATTCTGGCAGAAGACACAGATTTCCTTTGTGTCTGTTCTCATTACGATTGTCTTGAACACACAGCCTGGATCCACACCGAGCTTTCCGGCAAGCCGGACCGCTGCTCCCTTCGCAAGCTCGTGCTCTCCGTCGTCATCATATTCCTTCGCCTCGTAAGGGATTTTCATGCTGTCAAGAATACGCATCGCATTTGTCTTTTTCATGCGGACATGATAGCGGATTCATGCGCGGGATTCCATAGCCGGATGCCCGCGCCGGAGAATTGCCCGGAATTTTACCTGCGTTCGGCGTGCCTGCGGCGTTTCTCCATGTACTGCTCCTTGTCGGCCTTCATCAGAAGAATTTCGAGATTGGAGTTGTCTTCTCCGAATTCCACGGCTCCGAGACTTATTGATATTTCAAAAGGAAGCTGTTTTTCCTCTGATACTTTCTGGCAGTTGGACAGTACTTTCTTTCTGATTTTTGAGAATTCCGCGAGCGAGGTTCCCGTGATTACTGCGGCGAACTCATCACCGCTTAGTCTTCCGACCACATCGTTTGCGCGCAGCGACTGCGTCAGAATTTCCGCCTGTGCGATTATCGCCTCGTCGCCCATTCTGTGTCCGTATGTGTCGTTGATTTTTTTCAGGTTGTCCATATCACCGAAGAATACGATTCCCTTTGTTCCCATCTCAATCGCGAAATTTATCGCCTTTTGTCCCATGTTCAGAAAACCGCGCCGGTTCAGGATTTTCGTCAGCTCGTCCGTCTTTGACTGCACTTTAAGCGTTGAATTCTTCTTGTGGAGCACCTCGTTCTCAAGGGAGAGTCTTTCGTTCTCCTCAAGCTTTTTGGTGTATTCGCAAGACTGGCAGATTGCATTTGAGAAAATCTTCAGGTAAAGGCTGTAGAGCATCGGGCTCTCGCTGTCCGAACTGCACAGAACATAGCCGTACTGCTTGTCCCCGAAAAAGAGAGGCTGCATTATATATGCGCCGAAATCGCTCGCGAACGTCTCGTCAGGCAGAATCTGTTCCATCGGATTGAACACCTTTCCGGAATTTATCTCCCGGAGCTTGTTGTATTCAAGCGCGACGGCAAGACGTGCCTTTGTGGGGAGAATCATAGAACCGTTCTTTGTGATTTCGACCGGCTCCTTGTAGAGACAGACCGCAAGCGCCGAGATTTTTGCCAGGAACATCATGACCTCAAGTTTTTCGTAAAGCTCGTCCAGCGTGTCGGTTCCCTGTGTAAGGTCAAGCAGATGGTAGATGTTCGTCATGCGCTGGTTGTCGCGGATGTACGCGTCCGTAGAAATCTGGGCTTTGAGCTTTGTGTTCCGCCGGTAGTTTTTGGGACGGCAGCCGCACGAATTCCTGTATACGGGAGCGGATTCTATTTCCGTTACGTCAGGAATTTTTTCTCCGTTCAGCGCTCTGTAGGCAAGCTCTGCGGCTTTCTGTCCCTGGAGCGAAATCTGCTGATTTATTGTAGAAAGCGTTATGTCCGCCATTTTCGCCTGCAGAATGTCATCGTAGCCGAAAATCTTTACATCATCAGGTATTCTTATTCCGGCTTCCGTAAGCGCGCTTATCGCTCCAAAAGCCATCATGTCATTTGCCGCAAGAAGCGCGTCAAACTTCAGGTCTTCCTTCGACTTTATTTTTTCCGATATTTCTTTATGCGCCGATGAGAACGTGAAGCTTCCATGGAACACAAGCTCCTCGATGAACGGAAGTCCGTTTTCAGAAAGCGCGTTCCTGAATGATTCGAATCTTTCCTCCGCCTCCTGAGCTCCTGTCCTTAATGCCGATATGTATGCGATTCTGCTGCATCCGTGCTTTTCCCTGAGATGCGCTACAACTTCTCTGTATGCGTTCTCCGATGTCGTGCGGGTGCTGTGGCAGTCCGGAAAATTAAGTCTGTAGCCTATTGATATGATTTTCTTGCCGGAGAGCGGTCTGAGCATTTCCGAAAGTCTGTCCGGCGGAATGGATGAGCAGAATGTGGCCGATACGATTATAACTACGGAAATATCCTTGGATTCTATTATTTTCGTAGTTGTCCAGTAATGTTCGGCAAATGCCGAGTCCGGAGAAAGAGGGTTTCCAACATGGCAGAGTATTATGTTCGCGTCTTTTCCCCTGAAATAGGATGCGATTCCTTCAAGCACCTCAAGGGTATATGCTACGGACAGATCCTGAACTAAGACAGCGATATTCCTCTTCATTGTTTTGTTCCTGTTTTCAGTCTACAGTTATGACCGATGCGCTTCTACCGTCATCCGTGTAAGCCTTGCGCGGATTCGTGTTGTCTAGAAGCGGAGTCAGACCTGCGTAATATGTATAATAGTATTTTCCGGCCGGCAGCGGAAGCTCCAGCTCATAAAGTCCCGGCCTTGTCTCGTTCATCTGATATATCCACGGATCCCAGTTCGTGAAATTTCCGGCAAGGCGGAGATCAAGTCCAGGCTCGCCTTTGTAGATGAACCGGACGGAATCATTCGCCATTGTCTCCGTCTGAATTCTTATTTTTCCGGGCGCATATACTTTCGAGAAATACAGATTCGTGTCGTCATCGTATTCTTTCTCCGGATTCAGCGGGTCAGCCGTCCATAATCCGTCGATTACGAGGCGGTATTTCAGTTCCGAGATTCTGTGCTGCCGTTCATAGCAGTAGAAAAGATATTCGCGTCTTTTCTCGCCGCTGTCGTCTGTCCTGGAAAAAACCTTGAACGGATGTACAGTCGAGAAATTCTCAAAGTCAAATGCGATTCCGACATAGCGGTGGCTTTTGTCCGCCGTAAAGATTATGTAGTCGTCCGTCACAACCGGCGCGGACGGTTTTTCTATCTCATGTATGAGCCTGTCAAGTTCAAACGGCTGGTAATTTACTGTCTCTGCGGCCGTTGCGGAATGTGCCGCCAGGCAGAAAAGCACGGCGGCCGCGGCTAGAAATCTGTCAATCCTCATACATCTTTTATCGGAACAAAAGGGACAAAGTTTATAACAGGAAATTCCAAAAGATGAATTTTCCGCTGAGGCCTTACGCCGATTTCTCTTTCTGCTTTGAGTACATCCTTAGCAATATTCCGGCCGCCTTGAACACGCCCGCAAAGCCGTTCGCAATTACAGCAATGCAGATGATGAATCCGAACGGAATTATGTAGGATACGCCGAGCATACAGAATGCGATGACAATCTGCAGAATTTTGGAGAAAAGCATTGACCATACTGATTTCTTTGAATATTCAGGCTGCCTGTCGGACGACCAGCTGTAAGTTCTGCGCTCATAATCGCGGTTCTGCGCGCCGTCCGAAAACCATCTCCAGAATTCATCCTCATTTCCTTCCTGAAACGGAGATGAATATGTGTACTGATACTGCCTTGAATTCTGTGAGTACTGGGAGGACGAGCTGTCCGAATATCCTGTAAAATCGTAGTTGCGGCGTTTCTGCTCATCTCCGAGCGTATCGTAGGCCATTGTTATTTCCTTGAATTTCTCTTCGGCCTCTTTGTTTCCGGGATTTCTGTCAGGATGATATTTGAACGCAAGATTTCTGTATGCCTTTTTTATCTCTTCCGCAGTGGCTGTCTTGCTGACACCGAGTATCTCGTAGTAGTCTTTCATATTCTATAAAATACCGATTCTGAAAAAATGATACAAGTCAAAAATAAAATAACGGACATTTAATGAATGTCTCCGGAACCGCGCGCCGAATCCGCCTGGAATCTCCGCTTGTCTTCCTCCACTGGACTTATTCCACGGCTGAATCTATACTGTTGCGCATGAAAAATACTGGAATTCTTTTTGTCTGCCACGGAAATATCTGCCGCTCGCCGATGGCGGAATTCGTGATGAAAAAACTTGTCAATGATGCCGGTGCCGGCTCCGAATTCAGAATTGATTCGGCCGCGACCAGTACGGAGGAACTTGGAAACGGAATTCATCCGGGCACAGAGAAAAAGCTCCGCGCCGAGGGTGTTCCTGTAGGATTCCACCGGGCAAGGCAGATAACTTCCGCCGACTATGAGAATTACGATTTTCTTGTCGGAATGGATGTCGAGAATTTATATTATATGGAAAAAAAATGGAACAATGATCCGGACGGCAAGGTTTCGCTTCTGCTTTCGTTCGCCGGAAAAGACAGGGACATAGCCGATCCGTGGTATACCGGAAATTTCGACAGGACTTATGATGACGTTCTGGAGGGATGCTCGGCTCTTCTCAAAAAAATTCTTGACGGCGGAAACGGAAATGGCTGAGGAATGGTTCGAGAAAACTGAATTCTGGCGGAATTTCGGTCCTGTCATGTTTGACGCGGAACGCTGGGCTGAAGCTCCTGATGTGGCCGGTTATGTCTGCTCAATCGCCGGCCTGAGGAAAGGCGATGCCGTTCTTGATGCCGGCTGCGGTCCGGGACGAATTTCGGTCGAGCTTGCCGCGTGCGGAATGTCTGTGACCGGTGTTGACCTGATTCAGGAGGAGCTTGATGCCGCCGCGGAATCCGCCGCCGCCGAAGGGGTTTCTGTTGAATTTGTGCGCGGGGATCTGCGGAAATTCGTGCGTCCCGAAAAATTCAGATGCGCGGTCAGCCTGTTCACCTCGTTCGGCTACTGTGCGGATGTTTTCGATGATCTGCTCATTCTTAAAAACATAGCCGCCTCGCTTGAACCCGGCGGAAAATTCATACTTGAATGTACAGGCCGCGAGACCGCGGTTATGTACTTTACGGAAGGCGAATGGTTCCGCCGCGCCGGAATGACGGTTCTGACCCGGTTTGAGGTTGTGGGCGCATGGGAAGGCCTGCGCTCAAAATGGATTCTTATAAGCGACAGCGGAGAACGCATCGAGCACGAATTTGTCCAGAGGCTTTATTCCGCCGCCGAACTTCGCGGGCTTCTTGTGTCGGAGGCCGGATTCGCCCATGCGGATGTTTACGGTGACTTTGACCTTTCTCCCTACGACAACAATGCGCGGACAATGGTCATAGTCGCCGAAAAGTAAGGCCGGTTCAACTTTGTGGCGACGTGCGTCTTTTCAGACGGATGTGGAATTTATGCCGCTTAGGGTGTATAATGGAGAACTCTTCCGCATCTGAATTTTCATGTTGACCGGAGCTTTTCCGTCGCGTCATGGCTGAGAAACGGTGCAGAATTTTATTGGAGGAAAAATGCCGATTACCGATTATCTTGAGAAAAATGCGCAGCTTTATGCGGACGATTCCGCGCTTGTGGAGCTGAATCCGGAAGTAAAGGAGACGATGAGAATCACCTGGAAGGACTACGATCTTACCCAGCCCGAACCCTATATGCCTTACCGCCGGGAAATTTCCTGGCACGTGTTCAACGAGAAGGCGAACAGATGCGCGCATTATCTGCTTGAGCGCGGAGTCAGAAAGGGCGACAAGGTTGGAATTCTTCTGATGAACTGCCTTGAGTGGCTGCCGGTTTATTTCGGAATCCTAAAAATCGGGGCGCTGGCCGTTCCGCTGAATTTCAGATATGCGCCGGACGAGATTTCGTATTGTCTGAAGCTGGCTGATATAAGCGTCCTGTTCTTCGGCCCTGAATTTATCGGACGCATGGAGGAAATCGCCGACAGCATAATCGCGCACAGGCTGCTGATTTATGTGGGTGAGGGAATATGTCCCACATTCGCGGAGAATTATTTTATGTCGGTGATGAACTATTCCTCCTCAAATCCCGGAATTCAGATTTCCGATGATGACGAGGCCGCGATTTATTTTTCATCCGGCACGACCGGTTTTCCCAAGGCGATACTTCACCGTCACTGCGCGCTGATGCATTCCGCCGCGGTTGAGCAGAAGCACCATGGTCAGACAAAGGAAGACACATTCCTCTGCATTCCGCCGCTTTATCATACCGGAGCAAAAATGCACTGGTTCGGCTCCCTTGTCTCAGGCGGAAAGGCGGTTCTTCTCCGCGGGACAAAGCCGGAAGTCATACTGAAGGCTGTATCTGATGAGCGCTGCACTATTGTCTGGCTGCTTGTCCCTTGGGCTCAGGACATAATCGACGCGCTGGATCGGGGCGACATTTCTCTTGATGAATACAGGACTTCCCAGTGGAGGCTGATGCACATCGGCGCGCAGCCTGTTCCGAAAAAACTGATAGAAGACTGGAAGCGTTATTTTCCGTCACATCAGTACGACACGAATTACGGACTTTCCGAGTCAATCGGACCGGGCTGCGTTCATCTTGGAATTGAGAACACCTCAAAAATCGGCGCGATCGGAATTCCCGGCTACGGATGGAAAGTCAGGATTGTCGATGAGCACAGAAAGGATGTTCCGCGCTGTTCTGTCGGGGAGCTTGCTGTTTCCGGTCCCGGCGTGATGGTCTGCTACTACAAGAATCCTAAAGCCACTGATGAGGTTCTTGATTCGGACGGATGGCTTTATACCGGAGACATGGCGATGATGGATTCCGACGGTTTTATCTATCTTGTGGACAGGAAAAAGGATGTCATAATCACCGGCGGAGAGAATATCTATCCGGTTCAGATTGAGGATTTCCTGCACAGGATGGAATGCATAAAGGATGTGGCGGTCATCGGTCTTGCGGACAAACGGCTCGGAGAGATAACGGCCGCCGTAATCGAGCTCAAGCCCGGCGCGTCATGTACTGAGGAGGACGTGAATTCGTTCTGCCTTGAGCTGCCGAAGTACAAGCGGCCGAAAAAAATAATTTTTGCTCCTGTTCCCAGAAACGCCACTGGAAAAATAGAGAAGCCCAAACTCCGGGAGATGTACAGCAAGGAGAATCCGTTCGCAGTCTGCTGAACTGCCTCCTAAAGGCAGCTGATTACGGCCTCGGCCGCGGCTGCCGCACTGTTCCGGGGAAGCGATGAATAGTTCACCACGAATTTGTCAGATGTTTTCCCGGTTGAATTCCTGAAATATGCGGAAAGCGGAATCATCCTTATTCCGTTCCGCTCAAGCCTTTCTGAGAATTCCTTTTCCGTTATTCCTGAATTTATCCTCATTATAAAATGAAGTCCGGAATTCTCCTCCGAGATTGTTATTTTTTCTCCGGCTTGCGCAAATACCCGGAGCATTTCGTCCCGCTGGAACTGATAGAGCCTTCTCATCCTGTTTATGTGCTTCTCGAAAAAACCGCCGGATATGAACTGCTCAAGCGTCAGCTGCTCGAAGGTCGGAACAGTACATGAGTAGAATCCCAGTTTCTCCCTGAATTTCTCCGCCAGCTGCGGCGGAAGCACCATGTAGCTTATGCGTACTGTGGAGCTCAGCGATTTTGTGAATGTGTTCATGTAGATTACGTGACCTTCCGGATCCATGCTCTGCAGCGCGGGAATCGGCCGTCCGTTGAAACGGAATTCACTGTCATAGTCGTCTTCTATTATATACCGTGTCGGCGCGCGGCCTGCCCATTCGAGCAGCTCGTATCTGCGGCTGGCCGGCATTACGGTTCCTGTCGGAAAATGATGGGACGGTGAGATGTGGATTATATCCGTCAGTTTCTGCTCAAGCTCCCGGATCAGGACTCCGTTCTCGTCCATGCTTATAAAATCGTGTTCCAGGCCATAAGCGCTGTAAATCTGGGCTGTCTTGCTGTAGCCGGGATCCTCGCTTCCGTAGCGTCTTTCAAATCCGAGCAGCTGGATTATCAGACCGTAGAGATATTCGGTTCCGGCTCCCACGAAAATTCTTTCGGGCGGAACGTTTATTCCGCGGAAGTCAAGCAGATGGCGTGACAGCGCTCCGCGTAGTCCGGCTGAGCCGCCCGGAGGAGAATTCGCCATGAGTTCCGTCCGCCGTTCCGTAAGAACGGAGCGCATAAGCTTTGCCCAGACCGAGAACGGAAAGTTGGCCGGATTCGTGCGGTTTCCCGCAAGGTCGAATTCATATTTTCCGCCGCTTTCTCCGGCTTTCTGCGGAGAATCCGTTTTCTGCATGGGATTTTTGTCCGTTTCCCTTTCTTCCGCCAAGCCTGATTTTTTTGCGGCTATGACCAGCGGACTCAGGAAATGCGCCTTTTCCGGATTCCTTATTTCGGCGACAAAAAATCCCCGGCGCGCCTCCGCCGTTATGTAGCCTTCCGCTGCAAGCTGGGAGTATGCGGTCTCGACGGTGATTACGCTTACTCCGAGATTCGCCGCAAAAGTCCTCTTTGACGGAAGTTTCTGGCCGCCGCGGAGCTTTCCGGAAATTATGTCGTCCTTTATCCGGCTGTAGAGAAATCCGTAGAGCGGCCGCGGCGTGCCGGAATCAATAGGGTAGGTCAACATCGTAGCTGTTGATTATTTTCCAGACTGCGCGCCAGGCTGCGGATCTTGCCTCAGCTGACGGAAGCGCGGCCGAAAGATACATCTGCGGTCCGTCTGATGCCGCAAGCCAGTAGCGCACGTCGTCAGCCTGTTTGTCCGGAATCCGGCAGTTTTTCTGGACGGGCGCAAGTCCGGATTCAAGCGCGAGGGCTGTCTGTCCGGACGAGGCGAGCTGTCTTATGATTTCCGCCGTCCTCTTGTCTTTTTTTACCGCCGCCGCACATATCATCGCCGCGGGAAATTTTCTTGCGGCAGTAAGCTCTGTTCCCGGACAGTATACGGACTTGAAATTTTCGAGGGCGCTTCTGTCCATGCTCCTGTGTTCCGAAAGTTTTATGAACGCCGCGGCCGGCAGATTCTGATCCATGAAGAATTTCATGTCGGTTAGAGGAAAGTCACGGATGTTTTCCGGAACCAGTTTTTCTTTGCGCATAAAGCGGATAATTCCGGCTGTTTTCCTGAATGCGGTGTTTTTTTCCGCAAATTCATAAACCTTTTCTGTAACGGCCGTATTTTCGGACTGATTTCTGTTTTTCTTGTCTTCCGTAAAGGCGTTGTAGAGCTGGCTCTGGATTTCCGCAAGAGCCCGATAGCCCGACGTGGCTTCTGTAATCATTCCGAAAATGTTCAGGAATTCAGAATGGTTTCTTCCCGGAAAAACAAGCGGAACTGACACCCGGAGCTTTGATTTTTCCGCGAATGAGATAAAGTCATCCCATACGTTAATGTTGTCAATCCGGGAGGACACGAATACAGGATAATTGACATCCACCTGATAAAAATCGTAGAGCAGCGGCACGAACGGAACCGTTCCCCCGGACGATGGAACGGAATTTACGGTTGTCGTCGGCATTCCGCCAAGAACAGACGCCGGAAGTCCTGATATTTTTCTGTCCGAGCGGAACATCGCCTCGCAGTCGTAATCCAAGGCGGCAAAAATGATTCCTGTTTTCCTCCAGATTTTCTTCTGGGCCGAAAGCGGAACGGAGGAGTCAAGCGTTACCGTTCTGAATTCCTTTTTTCTGTTCCCATTCTGAATCTGCTGAATCTGTTTTGTGATCGCGGCCTGTGTTCTTGCGTCAATATTATAGAAAGAAACTGAAGGTTTCCGGAGAATTCCGCATAAGACAGCGGCCGCAGCTGCCGCCGCGACAACCGCGGCTCCGGCGATGATGAATTTCCGGGCCGCATGGATTCTTGGTTTTCTGCTTGTGTTTTCGGCATTTTTTTTCATGGCGGATTCATTTTATCCCAGATTTGTTCATAAGTACACAAAAAATTTGCGGAATTCCGGATGGGGGTGTATAATTGAGAGCGGAAAGTCTCTGCCGTACGGCTGCGGCTTGTCTGTCGCTTCTGCAGGCGGACGCCGTCTCTCAGCTGATTTATTTTTTACCGTATTTGTGCCGATATATAGAGAGGCGGGGTTTTCTGTTTCCGAAGCCCTTTTTATTTCTGCGGAATGAATTTCTTGTCAAGAAATTCATTCCGCAGTGTCCCCATTATAATAAATTTTTTGAGAGTGTCGAGCGATGAAAAAAATCAGTTTCAGAGAAATCATGCTTTTTGCGGTTCCGTTCATTTTGTTTATGGGCTGTGAGATTGGACTTGGAGAATCTGTTGATACTGAACCGCCTAAAGTCTTGGTGTCGGCTCCGAGCGCGGACTACATAATCCGCGACAAATTCACGATGAGCGGAACTTGGTCCGACGACGGCGCGCTGAGCGGAATAGGCGTTGTCCTCAAGAATTCCTCGACACATGATGTCTATCCTGCGGAAGGTTCTTTTGGCGCGACCGTGAATGAGGACGGAACCTGGACCTGCGAGATAAATCCTCTGGCCGCCGAAAGGATTCCGGACGGCTCCTACGAGGCCACCGTAACCGCGACCGACACATACAACCATATAACTACGGCTACAAGATCATTTTCCATAGACAACACGCCTCCTCTTCTGTCGCTTACGCGTCCTTCAACAAAAAACGGATCGGGCAGCGTCGATTCTTATGGCCAGGACTTTTCGATTACGGGAAGCGCAGCCGACAGCAGCGATGTCGATTCGATTGAGGTTAGAATTTACAGTGCGGACGACAATCAGCTTAAAAAGACGGTGGTTCTGAACAACGTTCCTCCTACAATCGACCTTTCCGTGGCGAAGTGGGGCGACGGATCCTACGAGGAGATTTACGGAAACGACAAGAACGGAGGTACAAAGAATTTCTGGTGCGAGATTGTGGCGTACGACTCGGCGCGCCGGCTGCCTGCCCAGGACGGAGACAGGGGAAACTGCGCCGAATATTTCTACCTTAACAATGACATCTATTCTTCGGTGATACAGTCCGTAAAGCTTACGAACGCCTACTATATTCTTAACGGAACTTATTCAGTCACCGATCAGAACCGCGATACTGTCGAGAGCGTCAAAAAGGAGCTTGCCGATTCATCAAAACAGATAAGAAAGGCCGTTTTCTCGCTTAATCCGCTGAACAATCCGACCTATGAGCTTTCCGGCTACAAGGGACTTGATGACCTGAAGAAAATCGAGGGCGCGAGCGCGGAGAAGGGATGGCTGAACGACTCTTCCTGCGAGCTGATGAACAACACCAAGCAGACGGTGAATATTTCAGCCGGTCTTGATCAGGCTCCGCTGATTTCCGACACTCTGGGAATTTATCTTGTGGAATGTGACAGCAACGGAATTCCGGTGGATGGCGCGCAGAGAATCACGCTTCTTGCCCCCTGGAAGGACAAGGACGGAAAAACCGTGACGGAGCTTTCAGAAGAACAGCGTTCCGAACGCGAATCAAAAATAACTCCGGTCGGCTCCTACGCCTACAAGACCGTCGTGACAATCGGAAACAACGTCTCTTCTGAGCTTAAATCAGGAAAATACTACATTGTCGATGTCGTCTGCTACGACAACAACGGAAACGGGGTTGACAACGTCGGCAACGAATATGCGTTCCGTCTTGTGGCGACCGCCGCCGCTCCGGTTGTAAAGATTGACGGCGACAAGAGTTTCTACACTAACAGGGAATTCACAGTTGAGGGAACTGCCACCGTAAGCCAGGAAGACCTTGAGATTGAGCTTTTTGCGTATATCGACACCGCGGAGAACAATGAGCCGTTCGCGAAAAGCGGCGGCGGAACAATCGCTTTTGACAGGACGAGCGGAAAATTCTCCTTGAATGTGCCGAAGAGCGCGTTTGACGGAAAATCCAGCTTCTCGGTGATTGTTCAGGCCGGAATAAAATCCCTTGACGGAAACCGCGGAACAGATCAGGTTCAGGTGAATTTTGACGGCACGCCTCCTGTTGTCGGCGAGCTTTCTGTTGTTCCGGTGAATGGGGACGGCGAAAGCGTGAACGGAACTGTCACCGTAAAGTCCAACGTGACCGACAACGGAATAATCAGCAGTGTTTGGTACACCCTGACTCCAGAGGGCGAAACGGAAAGTGAAAGGAAGAAAGTCGAAAATATAAGTTCCGCCGGATTTACGGTAGACACGACAAAATTCACCGACAAGAAGAGCCTTGCTGTAAAGGTTTATGCTGAGGACATCGCCGGCAACGTGGGAGAGAACACAAGAACCATTAAGGTTGACCAGAGCAGCGACGCTCCGGTGCTGGAGCTTTCAAACGCCGATTCTTCCATAGATTCCGTGGCCGGAATAAAAAATTCACAGAAAAACATATTCGGAACGGAGAATAACCACACTGTTCTCGGAACTGTCTCGGACGACGACGGAATTGATACGATAACAGTAACTTATCAGAAAGTGGACGACCTTTCCGCGGCGAAAATCGAATGGAACGATTCCGCGAAGTCCTTTCCCACCACCAGCAGCGCGGACGGCTCCACAACCTACAGCCTCAAATACGACGCGCTGCCGAAAACCGAGGGCGGCTATCTTGTGAGAATCGGGATAAAGGACTCCAGGCAGGAGACTGAATTCTGCGACAGTGTTTACGGACCGTTCCTTGTCGCGGTGGATAACGGTGCTCCAAACCTTTCCGTGGAGACTGTGAGCGGCGCATATCAGGCGGCCAATGCGGAAATCACTGTAATCGGAAAAGTTGACGACGCGTCCGCAACGGTGAGGCTTTACGGCGACGAGGAATGTTCCGGAGAGGGAACGGAAGTCGCTGTCGCAACTGAGCCTGGCGCGGACGGACGTTATTCCTGGAGCACAAAAATCAGCACGGGAGAAGAGGGTGATGCTGTCTGGTTCCGGGCGGAGGACTGCTTCGGTCAGGTTTCAAAGCAGAAATTCTCCTACATTGTTGACATCAAGCCTCCGACGTTCACAATAGCTTCCGTGAACGGCGATGAGAAGAAATTCGACAAGGATTCACAGGCTGTCACAAAGTACGGAAACCGGAGTAATAATTTCCCAATCCGCGGTGCTGTCGAGGACACTGGCGGTTCGGGTCTGGGCGAGTCGTTCTGGTATAAACTTGCAGAATCAGAGCCTGAGAAAAACAGAAAAGGCGCGTACATCAGGGACGACAGCTGGACAAAGGGCCTGATAACTTCATCTTCCGATGCGGACGGAAGCACTTCGTACGCTTGGAACGCTCCGATTGACTGGAAGAATGGGGATTTCAAGGAGAATGTGCGATACACGTTCTATATGCTTGTCGAGGACAATGCAGGAAACGTGTCCGTTGCGGCGGAAAATCCGAGCGCCAAAATCACAATAATCCTTGATTCCGACGCGCCCGTCATAAAATCATTTGATAAGACTGATCCGAAGAAAATCGTGCTCAAGACTGCCGACGAGGGAAGCGGAATCAGTGCGGTCAGATTCTACAGGAACGGAAACGTTCTGGACAAGACTCCTGCCGTGACGGAAGAGACAGAGACGACAGGCGAGGGCGAGACAGCAGTCACAAAGACATGGAAAGTCTACACCTTCACGCTGAATGACGGTACGGACAAGGGCAAATGGGACGTTCAGGAAGGCGAGAACCGATTTAAGGCGGATATTACGGATATGGCCGGAAATTCGGTCACGACGCGTGAAATAACGATAAAGAATTCGGCGCCTGATCTGAGCGTGACGACGGATGCGGACTCAAACAATAAGAGCAGGAACGGATTCCTCTATTCAAACAGGGACATAATTGTAACAGCGAGCGTAAAAGATGAAAACCAGATTGAGTCGCTGACCTGGAGCGAGGGTGAGGGCGCGGATAAATCCGGTGAGGTTAGTATTGTACAGGATGACAAGCTGCAGACACCTACAGTCACCATATCCGCGCCTGGCACGGATTCTGCGGAGATAACGCGCACATTCACGGCGAAAAATGTTTACGGACTTAGCTCGACGGCGGAAGTCAAGTATGTGTTCGATGTTACCGCGCCGGAATTCCGGACAGACTATACAGCAGGCGAGAAAACGTTGTATTCGACATTCGGCGTGAGCGGAAACCAGAAGAAGTTTTTGGATTCGGATTTTGCGGACACCTGGTTCGCCTCGGAAAATCTCGTGATTGACGGAATCTTTGCCGAGAGCGGAAGCGGAATCTCCGAGATTAAATATGTGCTTACGGATGCAGCCGGGGGCGAAGTTCAAGGTACGGTTGCGGCTACGGACAAAGGCGATTACGAGACGTTCAAGACGACTATAAGCGGATTCAAGGACGGCGTGACGAACAAGCTTGTGTTCTGGGCTACGGACAACGCCGGAAATGGATCTAAAGAATCTAATAAAAAAGAATATAATGTGAAGGTTGACACCGCAAGGCCTGTTCTGGAGGAGAATTCACTTTCAGTTGACGGAAAATCCGATGGAATCGAGAGAATTCTCAGCAACGCGAGCAAACCTATCAGCGTGGGCGGAACCGTGACCGACACAGGAAGCGGAATCTCCGGTGTTACCGTTTCCGTCGGAGGAAAGACGTTCGACATAGAGGCTGTTCTTTCTGACCTTGAGCCTGCCGCCGCTGGAACCAAGAAATTTGCGGCCGAGATTGGAACAGATAAAATCACAGGCAGCGGAACAGTCTATGCAAGAATAACGGACAAGGCCGGAAACGTCCTTGAGACGAACCTCTTCGCGCTGACGGTGGACAAGACGCCGCCGACCGCAAAGATAAATTCTCCGACGGACGCAGATCTGGACAAGCCCGGTATCCAGGTGAACGGAACGCTGAAACTTGCAGGAATCGCGGAGGACAACTATTCGCTCAAAGGGGTTGGCAGGATTCTTTATTCAACTACAAAAGATGCTGATGTTTCAAGTTGGCTAGACCTTAAAGACAAGATGGGAGATGCTTTCGCTATTGAGGGAACGGCGAACTGGAACACATCCGGTTTTGACACGACAAAACTTCCGGCCGGAAAGTATTATCTGAAGGCGGAAGTGACCGACGAGGCCGGAAACACCGGATATTCGGAGCCTCTTGAGCTTGACGTTGACCAGAATTCCGACCGTCCGGTGATAAAAATCTCAAGCCTTGACGAGGCGGGTCAGACTGTTCAGAACGGCACGGTTCAGGGAACGGTGACCGATGATGACGGAATTGCTGAATTCTACTATTCAACTGATTCCGCTGATTCCGGAAAGCCTTACGGAACGGAAGGCGCAAAATGGGAAAAACTTGAAGTTTCGGGCGGCGCCTGGAGAATAGAGCTTGAAGAAGGAAGCCATAGTCTCCTGTTCTGTGTAAAGGATTCTGCGGGCAAGGTATTTGTCACCGGCGGAACTCAGGATCTTGACTGCCCTTATGTCGCGCTCGGCTCAAATCCGAAAGCGGACAACAAAGCTGCGACCACGTTCTCCGTTGACCTGAGCGCGCCTGTGATTGACTCAATGAGCTATGCGGCCGCCGCGTCCTCGGTTACGGTTCCGGCGGAGTCGGACTGGACCTCTGACGGCGTGCCAAGCCTCGGAAAAAACAAGCAGTATCTCTTTGTGAAAGTCGGGCTTACCGAGCTTGTGGGAATGAATCATTCTGAATCAGAGGACATCTCGGTTACAATCGACGGAATCGAGGTTGGTTTTGCGGACGGCGGAAAAGTTGAGCGCACGGAAGACGACGAAAGCGGAACGAAGTATTCCTACACAATCGGCGCGCTGGATTTCTCGACAAATAAGTTCGAGGGAACAAAGACGGTCACCGTAACGGCAAAGGACAAATCCGGACGGACTTCATCAAAAACATTCAATATTACGGTGGACAACGCCGCTCCGCAGGTTTCGCTCACATATCCTGCCGAAGGCGCGGACGCTGTTACCGGCAAGATCACTCTGATGGGAACCGTAAGCGACACGACGGGAATCAAGAGCATTGAATATCTTGTTCCGGATTCCTCACAGCTGAAAATGGGATCCAAGAATGAGTCGCAGGAATGGAAGCAGCTGACTGTCGCAGGAAGCCTGTTCGCCCAGTGGAAAATTCCTTTTGAAAGCTCCTCATTCGATGAGCCGGCGGATACGGAGGTGATGAGCCTGATTCATTTTGCGTCCGCAACTGACGGAGATTCGACAAAACTCAAGTATGCCGTCAAGAAGAGCGGAGACGAATACGTTCAGGCGGACACGACGGACACGGAAATTTTTGTTCCGGTTTACTTCTGGGCTGAGGACATCGCCGGGAACACGGAGCTGAGCCGCCATTATGTGAAGGTGAATCCGGACGGCGGAATTCCAACGGTTGAAATCACCTCGCATGAAAAGGACGGAGCCAAGAACAGCGAGACGGTGAACCTGACCGGAACGGCCACGGACGACGAGGGAATTGAAAAGGTCAGAATCACAAAGATTGAATATACGGAAGACGATATAGCTGATTCTGCTGACCTTGAGGGGCTCAGCTGGACGGAATTTACCGACACCACGGCCGAAGGCTTTGTAATCAAGGGGACTGCGGAAGAAGACGGAAAAATTCTCTGCGACGGAAAGACAAGCTGGAAGGCTTCGTTCGATGTATCGAAAATTTCGGAGAATGTGAGCGGAGTCCGTGTCACGGTGGAGTCCTTTGACGGAAACGGAACTTCGAGCGCGAAGGAAAAATCGGACGGAAAATCCTCCGTATGCCAGAGAATAATTCTTGTGGACAAGGGAGCGCCCAAGCGCAAGAGCGCGTCTATTGTCGGATTCAGTTCCGCGCCGGCAAGCGTGGATGACGTTCCGGTCTGGGAAAAATCATATTCGGCCGGAATGTATTTCAGCGGAAAAAAGGCAACAGACTGGTATCTGAAGCTTGTCATTACGGATGACGCGAGCGTGAACGGAATTTCTGTAAAGAATTCAACAGGAAACGCCCTTTCCGAAATCGACACGACAAAATCCTCAGCCGTAATTGAAAGCGGAAAAGGCACAAAGGAATACACGGTTCTTGTTCCGGTTGGTGTAAGCGAAGAGGGAAAAGTCTACGCCACGGTCACGATGGACGACGGACAGCACACCGATGTTACGGAGAATTTCTCGTTCAACATAGACAACACTGCGCCTGCTCTTTACGACACGGACAAAAAATCAACGGAAGCGATGGGACATTCCGACAAGCTGAGGCTCACAAGCCTTGGAAAACCTGTGGGCACGGAGAACGTCGTGGAGAATTCCGACGGATACTACACGTTCGGCGACGATCTTGAGGAGAGCGGTTCCGGACTTGCCTACGTCGCGTTCTACTTCAAGAAGGCGGCGGCCGGCACGTCAAAGGCGCGCGTCTACAGCCCGATGTACGGCCGCGCTCCCGGAGACGACGACAACAAGGTGGAGCTTTCGGATTCATCTGCGGAGAATTCCGTCTATATAAATGAAGACGGACTTCCGGCTCTTGTAAAGACCGTGACAGTCGGCACTGACGGTGACGGAAAATCTACCGTGACGTTCAGCGGACTGGGCGATAACAAGAACATAAAGACACCCGGCGCGACCTCGTTCGGACTTGTAAAAATAGGCGGGGCGTACCACAAGATAGATTCGATTGATGGCGATGTGGCGGTTCTTGCCGACGAGGTGGACTCAAAATATACGTACGCGGAATTCATATATGCGATGCTCGTTGACCACCAGATTACGGAAGGTTTTGATTCTGACGGAGGAGTCTCGAACGATGACGGCGACGGACTTGTGGAGATGGTCAAGCAGACAGGCTCAAAGTACAAGTGGACGGCAAGCCTGTATTCGGACAACATTCCGGACGGTCCGGTGGAAATTCATGTCGTGGCGTTTGACGAGGCCGGAAACATGAATTCAGGCTATGTAAAGACGAGCGTGCAGAACAACAGGCCGCGGCTGGCAAGGCTTTATCTTGCAACCGACCTGAACGGAAACGGAAAATTCGACTATTACAACGAGAATTCCGCGGGACCGGTTCTCAGCACCGACAGCGAGAAGGCGACCGCGAACGGAACTGAATACGGCGAGCTGAACTTCTATTCGCTGCTTGCGGCGGACGGAAAGGTTCAGGGAAACGCAGTGCTCTCTCCGAACAGATGCGGCTTTGTCGCCTCTGACAAGATGCTCGTGCTTACGGAGATTGTCGGCGGAAACGGAGAACTCAAATGTGCCTACACGGTTTCTGATGACAATGCGGATTCCTCCAAGGTCGGAATCACGAAAAAAAATGATGACGGCTCGAATCTTTTTGAGCTGAAGTCAACGGCGGCCGATCTGGAGATTACCGACAAGCCCGGAACTGCCGGAACAATCGCGGATCTTCTGAACGAGAAAATTCTTGTTGATAAAACACACACGATCACTGCGGGCGCAGGCGGAACTTCCGGCGAGTACCGCGGATTCATAATCGAAAAGGATACGCTCATAAAGTACGAGAGCTGGAAAAATGGCGCCAAGAACTACCGCTGGTTCGGAATCACGTATTGGGATTCGACGGATGAGACGGTTCAGGGCGAGAGCTCGCTCTATGCGCTCCTGAAAATTCCTGTTGTCGTGAATGTCGAGGACGACATCGGACCGGAGGCTTCAATCAGGCCGTTCTGGTGGAACAGCAAGGAAGACTCAAGCTTTGTTTACGATGAGGACGGACAGCCGCTCGGACATATTGATTTGCCGGGCGCGCCGGAGACAAAGCCGGGCGTCTCAGGACGTGTCTACATTGACGGAACCGCGTACGACGAGACAAGGCTCGGAAAACTATATCTGGCCGAGCCGGACAGAAAGCAATATCAGATTGCCGAGTACAAGGAAGGCGAATGGATTACGGAATTCTCTACATCATGGAAAAACATAAAGTCCGTCAGCGTGGAGACCGTGACCGAACCAAGCCAGAAGGGACACAGGGTGAATTTCCGCGTCGAGATTGACATGACGCCTTACGGAGTCGCGACCGGACAGACTGTCAACGTTACCGCCGAGGATGCCGCCGCGACACCGAACACGTCTGGTGAATCAACCTCGCAGACAACGGAGAAGACGCCGACACCGCACTACAAGATGGACTTTGTTCCGTACATAAAGAGCATTTATCCGGTAGGCGGAAGCGCGAACCGCTCACGGCTCGGAAAATTCCCGGTACGCGCAGGCGAAGGCATGGTAATCGAAGGAATGAACTTTGCTTCTGGCGCAAGCTACACGGTCAATTTCTATAAGTCAAAAACAGACGCGTACGGAAAAACTGTTGTCGGTGATGCCGTTGCCGCTGAAAAGGAAACCGGAACAATTTCAACAGCCGGACAAATAACTGTAGCCGCACCGCAGTATTCACGCTGGGTTGAAGTCGTAGTTGGCGGAGTTGCGACAAGAAACAACACGAACGAGAACAGCGGCTGCAACATCGAAGAAGGCTATGTCGCAGCCGACGAAAAAACTCTCGGTCTTGCCGCCGCAAACACCGCCGGAACAAACTTCTGGACCGACGACAGATACATCAGTGTCTGGAATGTAGGAACGACGTTGCCTGGAAGCATTAATCCTCACAGTGGCGCGATTAAGAAAGTTGACAAATACAACAGCGGTTCGGGAGCCGGTACACAGTCAGAAAATGACTGGAATGCGGCTCCGGCTTCTGGTGGCGGTCAGCTTTATAAGCAGGACGGTTACAATCTAGCTGTTGATCCTGTAAAAGACATGAACGACAGTTATTATGCGGCAATTTCTTCTGATGACTTGAAGCTTTACGGTTATGTCAGCGGAAAAAACTATACTGTTCATGGGGACAATATTGCATTCGGTTCATCGGAAGTCGCCTATGTTGCTCCTATTGATGAGATGGACTATACTATTGTAAATGGCGTTCCTTATTATGTAATTCAGGACAATGGTCTTGGTGGAGATTCTGGAAGCGTATGGGGACTTGGACTTTGTATGATGCGCGAGGGAATTTGGTACGAAAGGAATTATTTCAATCCTTATGAGGGAAATACGATTGAAGAGGCGAAACTTCCGTTCTTTGTTGAGCGGCAGGGCAATAATGTGGCTTCGCACAAGCGTGATTCTTCGACAGGATATGACAGTATTCTCTATCAGTTCAAAAATCCTCGGATTGCAGGTTGGTACAATGCTACTGATTCCTTGATTTATAATTCTGGAAACAACGGTAAAGTAACTGGAGTTGACTATATTTATATAAGCTATTATGACTCTTATGCAAAATGCCTGAAATATGCGGCTTACAGAGTCGGACACAGATTTGCTTCGAATGACAATAAGTATTCAACGGCGGATTTGAAGAATTGGGGAAAGAATGATGTTGATGTCAATATAGATATTGTCGCTGAAATGACATCTTCCCCGAATACTGCCGGTACGAAACAGACTGCGCAGAAGACCTTTGACCACATGACTGACGGCGCGGCGGTCGTCGCAGGAAAGGAAACCACAAGCAATAGTCCGGCATACACAGAAATTGCAGGTGAGTGGAGCGATATTTTTGTTGACTCCACAACGGATTCTGGACCTCGGCCGGTTATTATCTATTACAACAAGACAGACAAATGTCTTGAAGTTGCCTATGGTAATAATTCATTCCCACAGAAAACTGGCGAATGGACAAAAACGCCTATAAAACCAACAGACGTAAAGTCAGATTTTGGCCGTTATGTAAGCGCTGCAATGGATTCCAAAGGAAATCTGCATGTTGCGGCTCAGGATGCGGACAAGGCGAAACTTTACTACTTGTATCTTGAAAAATCGGGAAGCACATATTCTGTAAAAAACAGCGTTGCAGTTGACTCTTCAAATGGCGCCGGACGCTGGACGGATATTGAGCTTACAAATCCTGAAGGCAAGACACTTGCAGAAATTAAACCGGTTGTTTCTTACATTGACACAAGCTATCTTGGAACTCAAAGCGGAATAAAAGTTGCATGGCTTGAAAGTGTTTCTGACGGTAACCTCAGATTTGAGGCTATGACAGATCCTGCAAACTATTCTTCAAGCGATCAGAGGACTTCAGTCATGGCGCATGTAAAAGAAACAAAAGACGGAAGCGTGTATTCTCCTGTCGCCGTCGGATTCAACTCCGATATGTTCGCCGTGGACTTTTTGCGCGGAGAGGAATAAATGCGGATTTTGGGAGAGCAATTTTCCGCGTTAGCGATTGGAAGTGCGGCGCAGCCGTTCAAAAGCGGCGGTTGAGCCTGCG